>Ga0181601_10003726_pt1 | contig 12835 bp, 8 predicted proteins | sample 041ome_8_FD_133020 | JGI IMG/M metagenome (GOLD analysis project Ga0181601, IMG submission 133020) | Coastal salt marsh microbial communities from the Groves Creek Marsh, Skidaway Island, Georgia - 041407BS metaG (megahit assembly) | ecosystem: Environmental > Aquatic > Marine > Intertidal zone...
ATGCTGGTCATCATGAAAAACCGGAATATCCATACGTTCGCGCAATTGCTGTTCGATGATAAAACATTCAGGCGCCTTGATGTCTTCAAGATTGACGCCGCCAAAAGTGGGCGACAGCATTGCAACCGTCTCGATAAATTTTTCCGGGTCAGTGGTGTCAAGTTCCAGATCAATGCCATCAATATCGGCAAATTTCTTGAACAAAACCGCCTTGCCTTCCATCACTGGTTTGGCGGCTGCCGCGCCGATATCACCAAGCCCCAATACAGCGGTGCCATTCGAAATGACCGCAATGACATTGCCTTTTGACGTATAATCATAAGCGGCATCTGTATTGGCGGCGATTTCCATACAAGGGGCGGCAACGCCGGGGGAATAAGCCAGCGATAAATCACGCTGACTGGTCAGCGGCTTGGTTGCATTGATTTCGAATTTGCCGGGCCGCCCTTGGGCGTGAAATGCCAGAGCTTCGGCATTTAACGGATCATTTTTATCTATCATAACGGGGCCTTTATCATTGCCTTGGTTTGGTATGGCACAGCTGCGCATATTGTTGTCGATGTTGTGGTGATAAAGCTGAAACCTGCCCGGAAATGACTTGCGTTAAATCTTGTCCTGTTGGTCAAGATCGGGCAATGTCACAACATCATGATGTCACACCCTTCTACAACAAATCCGCCAAAAGTAAAAGCGCCGACCCCAATGATGGCGCAATATTTACAGGTGAAAGAAACCCAGCCTGACGCGTTGCTTTTTTATCGTATGGGTGATTTTTATGAGATGTTTTTTGAAGATGCTGAAATCGCTGCCGCCGCGCTGGGGATTGCGCTGACCAAACGCGGCAAAAATGACGGGCAAGATATCCCTATGTGCGGGGTGCCTGTCCATGCTCTTGATGGGTATCTGGCACGGTTGATCAAAATCGGTCATCGGGTTGCGATTTGCGAACAAACCGAAGACCCGGCAACGCAAAAACAGCGTGGTGGAAAAGGGCCACTGAGACGCGAAGTGGTGCGCGTGGTGACCCCTGGCACGCTCACCGAAGATGAATTATTGCCGCCGCGTGCGCATAATTATTTGGCCGCCATTGGACAGGCTGAAGGGCAAACAGCGCTGGCATGGGCAGATATGTCTACAGGCGATTTTGCCGTTCAGCTATGCCCCGAAGATGGGGTTGATACGATGTTGGCGCGGCTTGACCCAGCCGAACTAATTTTTCCGCAAGACCGAGATTTGCCATTTGATCAAACAGTGGCCAGCATGTGTCTAACACCACAAGCACCAAGCTTGTTTGATTCTGCTCGTGCTCGTCAGGCACTGCAGGATTTTTACGCTGTTGCCAGTCTGGATGGTATGGGCGATTTCAATCGGGCGATGGTATCAGCCGCTGGCGCCCTACTTGCCTATATCGAAACAACACAAATTGGCAATATGCCGCGGTTGCGGGCCTTGCGCCAGATCACCGAGAGCGGGTTGCTGGAAATTGATGCTGCAACGCGCCGGTCACTTGAATTGACCCGTACCCTGACCGGTGAACGTCGTGGTAGTTTGCTTCATGCTATAGATCGCACCCTGACCGCGGCAGGTGGCCGGTTGCTTGGCGAACGCCTTGCCGCGCCATTGGCAGATGTGGCGGCAATTGACGCCCGGCTTGATCTGGTTGACTGGTTTCGTACCCACCGCCAATGTTGTGATGATGTACGCACGCAATTGCGGGTACAGCCTGATATGCAGCGCGCTTTATCACGCTTGTCGATGGGGCATGGGGGGCCGCGTGATTTGGCGGCCCTTGCCGCTGGGTTGAATGGCGCCGCCACTATCGTTGCATTGGTGCGCACGGTTTTGGCATCTGGTTTTGCAACGGTTGGTCAGCCTGATGATCTGCCGGTTTTTCTTGGTCAGATGCACAATCCAACGCCGCTTGCTAATAAGTTACAACCCGCCTTGGCAGATGATTTGCCTTTGCTTGCCCGCGATGGTGGCTTTGTCCGCCAGGGATATGATCTTGCGCTTGATGAATTGCGTGGGCTTCGCGATGAAAGTCGCCGCCTGATCGCCGCTTTGCAGAACCGCTATAGCGATGAAACGGGAATCGCCTCGCTGAAAATCAAACATAATAATGTCTTGGGCTATCATATTGATGTGCGCACAGCTCATGCCAGTAAATTGATGGACAGCCCGCTATTTATTCACCGCCAAACCACGGCCCAGGCGGTGCGGTTTACCACGACAGAACTTGCCGAAATGGAACGCGATATGGCCAGCGCCGCGGATCGTGCTGTGGCGCATGAGTTGGAAATTTTTAACAAACTATGTCAGTTGGTGGTCGATTCTGCCGATGCAATTGGCGATGCGGCACAGGCCATAGCGGCCATTGATGTGGCCACCGCGGCCGCTGATCTGGCGTCTTCGGCTGACTATTGCCGGCCGGTGATGTCGGATGATTATGCCTTTAAAATTGTCAATGGGCGTCACCCGGTGATTGAAACCATGCTCGATTCACAATCCCAGTTTATGCCAAATGATTGTGATTTAGCGGCTGGACAAATCTGGTTGCTGACCGGGCCAAATATGGCGGGCAAATCCACGTTCCTTCGCCAAAATGCCCATATTGCGATTATGGCGCAGGCAGGATTATTTGTGCCGGCACAAACGGCCTATATCGGGATTGTTGATCGTTTATTTAGCCGCGTTGGTGCGGCGGATGATCTGGCACGCGGCCGTTCGACCTTTATGGTGGAAATGGTTGAAACAGCGGCCATATTAAACCGCGCCACGCGCCGGTCGCTGGTTATTCTTGACGAGATTGGCCGCGGCACCGCCACCTATGATGGGCTGGCAATTGCCTGGTCGACATTGGAACATCTGCATGATGTCTGCACCTGCCGGACATTGTTTGCCACGCATTATCACGAACTGACGCATCTACAAACTGTCCTTAATCGGCTTCATTGTCATGCGGTTGAGGTTCGTGAATGGCAGGGCAGCATTGTGTTTTTGCATAAAGTCATTGCCGGGGCGGCAGACCGGTCTTATGGGGTGCATGTGGCACGGCTTGCCGGTTTGCCAGATAATGTTTTGCATCGGGCTGAACAGATTCTGACACAGCTTGAAGCTGGCCAGCATGGCGCCGCTGACGCCGCTGATCTGATTGAAAGCTTGCCGTTATTTGACCATGCAGAAGCGCCGAAAAAATCTGTCCTGCCAGCCGCAATTGAGGCTGAACTTGCCGCCATTCGGCCTGATGACCTGACACCGCGTGACGCAATAGAGCTTCTCTATCGGTTAAAAGCGGCCTATGATGACAGCCGTTGATAAACCAGCTTTGTTTCATGTAGCGGGTGACACATTGTCAAAAACCCAACCAGCCAAAATTGATCTGTCGAACAGCCCATTATGGCATCGCTGGCTGCAACCATTATGGGCGGCTAAACAAACCCTGCCAGCCGTGTTTGATAATGCAGACCTTGCCAATGAGTTGGCCACGATCGATCGCGGCGATGCACCGGCATATCGGGCAAAATTACTGGTTGTACTGCGCCAGCATTTGGCCGCCGCCAAAACAAAAATAGAACAAGATTTTTACCGCAACAATGATGGTGCGATTTATGTGGGCCAGCATGCCCGCTGTATTGATGATTTGCTGACCCTGTTACATGACGAAGCTGGCAAGCTTATGCCGCAAAGTCATGATATCGTGGTGATTGCGGTTGGCGGCTATGGCCGGGGTGAAATGGCCCCATTTTCCGACATTGATGTGATGTTTTTGATGCCTGCCAAGACCAGCAAAAAACATGAAGCCGCGATTGAGTTTATGCTGTATCTGCTGTGGGATCTGGGGCTGAAGATCGGTCATTCGACACGCAGTATCACCGAAGCCATCGCGGCTGGGCGCGATGATCAAACCGTTATGACAAGCTTTCTTGAAATGCGTCATGTGTGCGGCAATGCGGCATTATGGACAAAATTATCAAAGGCGTTGCGAAGCGAAATTAGCAAAAACAAACCGCTGACTTTTGTTGAAGAAAAGCTTGCCGAGCGTGATTTGCGGCATAAACGTTTTGATGATACGCGCTATGTTGTCGAACCGAATGTAAAAGATGGCAAAGGGGGGTTGCGGGATTTGCACAGTCTGTTCTGGATTGCCAAATATGCATACCGGGCGGATGGCATTATGGATGTGCTGGCACAGGGCGTGTTGCGTGATGCCGAGGCCCGGCGCTTTGCATCGGCACAGCGGTTTTTATGGACGGTGCGCTGTCATTTGCATTTTCACGCTGGCCGGGCTGAAGAGCGGCTAGATTTTGATGCGCAAATGGCGATTGCGCCGCGCTTGGGATTTTCTGATCGGGTGGGTATGCGCGCGGTAGAACGGTTTATGAAACGTTACTATCTGGCGATCCGGCATGTTGGTGATTTAACGCGTATCTTTTGCGCGGTTATGGAAACAGATTTTCGTAAACAACTAACTTTCTGGCGGCCAGATTTTCTGCGTGCCAAAAATCTTGATCCCTTTTATATCGAAAGTGGTCGTGTCCGCTTGCGTGAAAATTTACGGTTTCGCGATGACCCGTTGCGCATTTTCAAGCTGTTCAATATTGCACAGACCTATAATGCCGATGTGCATCCACACAGTTTGCAACGGGTGACAAGAGGTTTGCCTTCAGTTGGCGCAAAAATCCGTCAAGACCCGGAAGCAAACGCATTATTTCTTGATATTCTGACCGCCAGCAAAAATTCCGAACGGGTGTTGCGTTTGATGAATGAATGCGGTGTTTTGGGGAAATTTTTGCCCGATTTCGGGCGCATTGTCGCGATGATGCAATTCGACATGTATCACAGCTACACGGTCGATGAACATACATTAAAGGCAATTGGTATTTTACAGGCTATTGAAGCTGGTGATTTAGAAACCACGGCACCGGTGGCGACAGAAGCCATGCCGGAAATTCAATCGCGGCGGGCGTTATTCGTCGCCACCTTGTTACATGATATTGCCAAAGGTCGTGGCGGTGACCATTCGATTTTAGGCGCAGAAGTCGCGTTGCTTGTCTGTCCGCGTTTGGGGCTGACGCCAGAAGAAACCGAAACCGTAAGCTGGCTGGTAAGGCATCATTTGCTGATGAGCAAAACCGCGTTTCGCTATGATTTAAATGATCCTAAGACCATTCAGGATTTTGCCGCCATTGTGCAATCGCCTGAACGATTAAAATTATTGTTGGTGTTGACGGTGGCTGATATTCGCGCTGTCGGGCCAAATATCTGGAATGGGTGGAAAGCCGCATTGATGCGTGATTTATATCATCGCTGTGACGCGGTGTTGCGCGGTGCAGACCCGGCGGCCGTTGCGCTTGGCAATGCTGACGAAGCCCAGCGCAAAGCCCGCACCATGCTGACCAACTGGACCGATAGCGAATTTGAATCGCATGTTGATCAGCTTCCGCTTGTTTACTGGACAGGTTTTGATAGCGACAGCCATGTATGGCACGCTGAATTATGTGCGAAATTCCGCCAAGATGATATGCCACTATTGATTGATTTCCGGCCTGATGCTGCCAAACGCATGACTGAATTGACGATTTTGACAGCGGATGATCCGGGACTGTTTTCACGCATTGCTGGGGCCGTTGCGGCGGCAGGTGTGAATATTGCTGGGGCGCGGATCACCACCTGCCATGATGGCACTGTACTTGATGTGTTTTTCCTGCAGGACATGAATAATGCCGCTATTGAATCACCAAAAGAACTTGAGAAAATCCGCGCCATTCTGGAAAAAGCTTTGCGCGGTGAATTCCGGCTTGAAAAGGCACTTGACGCCCGCTGGGAACAAACCCCATTGCGTGTCCGGCAATTGCCCGTGCCATCGCGTGTTATGCTGTCCAACAAAATCAGCACAACCCATACCGTCATAGAGGTCAATGGCCGTGATTTTCCCGGACTGTTGCATAAAATCACCGCCTGTCTGGCCAGCCGCGGTCTGCAAATCCAAACAGCCAGTGTTTCAACCTATGGTGAGCGGGTGGTTGATGTGTTTTACGTGAAGGATATTTTCGGACTGCAAATCCATAACGAGGGGCGTCTGCAAGATATTCGCCAGCGTCTGTTGCAGATTTTTGACAGCGCCAACGAGGCCGCCGCATAATGGCGGGCCTTTCGCTGGGCCGGGCATTTCGGCAAATTGGCAGTTTGACGGCATTAAGCCGCATTATGGGGTTTGTGCGCGATATCGCCTTTGCCACTTTTCTAGGGGCCGGTGCGGCGGCCGATGCGTTTTTAGTGGCGCTGAAATTACCAAATATGTTTCGCCGGTTGAGTGCCGAAGGCGCTATGACCAATGCCTTTTTGCCAAACTATGCCGCCATCCGCGAGACATATGGGCAAGCGGCAGCATTAAAACTGGCGGCTGAAGCACAAATTTTTCTGATTCTTGGTTTATCTGTGCTGGTGATCATTGCCGAAATATTTATGGCAGATTTAATTTTACTGCTGGCGCCCGGGTTTGCGAACACCCCAGACAGACTGGCCGCCGCCACCGATCTGGCGCGGATCACCATGCCCTATCTGCCGCTCATTTCTATTGTTGCGCTTTGGGCGGCCATTGCCAACGCCCATGATCATTTCAAAGCAGGTGCAGCGGCCCCCATTATTGCCAATATTTGTTTTATTGCCGGGGCGGTGATGATCCCGTTTGTTGCCAGCCATCTAGATTCGTTGCGGGCTATGCCAATCGCGATTGCGTTGGTGGGGGCCGGATTTGCCCAGCTTATGTTTCTGTATCGGGCATTGTCCCGGCTTCATGCCGTCCCCGCCTTGATCTGGCCACGTCTATCAGACGCCGGGCGTAAGATGTGGCGAAATTTTTTACCAGCCGCAGCTGGTGCTGGCGGGATGCAGCTGAATTTGCTGATTGATCTTATTTTGGCGTCATTACTGCCAGTTGGTGCCATCTCATGGCTCTATTATGCCGACCGCGTTGCGCAATTGCCGCTTGGTGTCATTGGTATCGCGCTTGGGACAGCGCTGCTACCAAAATTGTCAGCGGCGGAAGCCGCTGGTCAGCCTGCCGAGGTGCGCAATAGCCTATCCGAGGCGATTGGTTTTGCTGGATTTTTTGTGATACCAGCGGTGACTGGGCTGGTGCTATGCGGCCTGCCAATCATCAAAGGGTTGTTTGTGTATGGCGCTTTTACTGTCAGTGACGCAAAAATGGCCGCAATGGCATTGGCGGCTTATGGGTGCGGCCTGCCCGGATTTGTCATGGTTAAAATTTTGCAAACGGCATTTTACGCCACTAGCCAACCAGCTGTGGTGTTAAAAATCTCATTGATCACGGTGGCAATTAATGTGGCTGGGTCTTTATCGCTGATGCCCATTTTGGGGCATGTTGGTTTGGCATTGGCAACGGCTGTTTCTGGGACAGTGGCGGCGGCGATTATGCTTTATCTACTGGCCCGACAGCATCGTTTGTCTGCATCCTTCTTGCCTGTATGCGGTAAAATCATGCTGGCCTCGGCGGTTATGGGCGCGGCGATTATAGGTTTGCAATTTGGCGTGGACAGATTTGTCACGGTGCCAGCGGCGGTTGGTCTGGCGGTGATTGTTGGCGGCGGCGGTGCGGTTTATGCCGTGACAGCGTATATTGTGGGCGCGGTGCCAGCAGGTCTTTTGCGTCAGAGCAATGACCGAAACACTTGACCAGACCCGCCGCAAAAGAGATAACCCACCAACAAGAAGATCACGAACAAGACGCATGAATGAAGCGGGTGATCAGAAAACGGGTAATCATGACTGACACAAAAAGTAACAAGCCAACCAATCGTATTTTTTCAGGCATTCAGCCAACAGGTAATTTACACCTTGGCAATTATCTTGGCGCGATTCGGAACTGGGTAACCCTGCAAGATCGCTTTGAATCGATTTATTGTGTGGTTGATTTGCATGCCATCACCGTGCCGCAAGACCCAGAGATGTTGCGGGCAAGCACGCGCGAAGTGGCCGCCAGTTTGATCGCTGCTGGTATTTCTACCGAACGGTCAATCTTGTTTAATCAGTCTTGTGTTCCCCAACATGCTGAACTGGCATGGATATTCAACTGTACAGCGCGGCTTGGCTGGTTGAACCGGATGACACAATTTAAGGAAAAAGCTGGTAAGAACCGGGAAAATGCAACGGTTGGTCTCTATGCCTATCCGAATTTGATGGCGGCAGATATTTTGGTGTACCGGGCCACACATGTGCCGGTTGGCGAGGATCAAAAACAGCATCTTGAACTGACCCGTGATATCGCCCAGGCGTTTAATTCATTTTATGAAAAAGATGTGTTTCCGCTTCCTGAACCACAAATTTTTGGCAGTGCAACACGGGTGATGGGTCTGCGCAACGGCAGCGCCAAGATGAGCAAATCTGACCCGTCTGATTATGCGCGGATTAATATGACTGATGATGCCGATATGATTGCCCAGAAAATTCGTAAAGCCAAAACCGATGCAGATGCATTGCCGTCAGAAAAAGCTGGTCTTGCTGGCAGGCCCGAGGCAGAAAACCTTGTCGGGATTTATGCCGCTTTGGCAGACCTTGATGTTGATGCTGTTTTACAGGAGTTTGGCGGGCGGGGATTTGCCGAATTCAAACCAGCTTTGGCCGATCTTGCAGTGGCGCAATTGTCACCTATGGGGCAAAAAATGCGTGAATTGATGGAAAACCCGGCTGATATTGATGCAATTTTGGCAGATGGCGCCGCGCGTGCCGCGGCCATTGCCCGGCCATTAATGGCCGAGGTACGTGATATTGTTGGGTTTTTGGGAACCAGTACCGATCACTAGCCAGATGCCCGCCAATATGCGATAGTTTAACGGTAAAAACCTTGCCATAGTTGGGCCATGATCCCATGTTTATGTCACCTTTAAGGTTATGGTCAGGTCAGATCACGTGGGGGCGTGCAATAATGGAAGGCAGGAGATAACAGCCATGTTTATTCAAACTCAGGACACGCCAAATCCGGCAACATTGAAATTCATCCCGGGCGTTCCTGTCATGTCACAGGGTACAGCTGATTTTGCCGATATGGATGCGGCCAAGCTATCACCATTGGCACGTCGGCTATTTCAGGTCGATGGGGTTACAAATGTATTTTTAGGGTCAGATTTTGTTGCGGTCACCAAAGCTGAATCGCTGGAATGGTTTGCGCTGAAGCCAGCTATTTTGGCCGGCATTATGGAACATTATGCGTCAGGTCTGCCGGTGATTGAAGATGGTGCAACGCTCGAAGACCCGCACCAAGATTCTGCTGATAGTGAAACCGTTCAACAAATCAAACAGCTTCTTGATACGCGGGTTCGTCCGGCGGTGGCGATGGATGGCGGTGATATCGTGTTTCAGGGGTTTGATGACGGTATCGTGACGTTGCAGATGCGCGGTGCCTGTCAGGGCTGTCCTAGCTCTACCGCAACGTTGAAGATGGGCATTGAAAATATGTTGCGTCACTATATCCCGGAAGTAAGAGAAGTCCGCGCCGCAGAAATTTAAGGCGATACTTTAGGACAAAACATCTGGTTTGATTAAGGTCGGTTCATTGTCAATGCTTCTTTTACGCCGGATTGAAAATCGGCATATTTTATGGGTAGCGCTGTCGATGGTGGCGATCGGGTTGATTGTGCCGGGTGGGTTTGGCGTCAAGCCACCACAATGGTTTCATGACCGCCCGCCGCAAGATGTTGCGTCTTTGTCATCCGATGAACTAGATGCGGAAGACACATCAACATCTGTTGCGAGCTTCGGCATGGTGCCAAAGGTTGAAGATAATTTAGCGGCTGATCGGGCGACACAACAGGCACCAGAGCCAGCCCAAACCAGCCCGGCCCAAACCAGCCAAAATCAAGCCAGCCAAAACCAAACCAGTGCAGTGACCGTCCCGTCAAAATTTGCCAGACATATTCCGGCAAAACATTTTGAAATGACTGGCGACATACAAAAAGAATCTTTTATCAAACTGGTGTTGCCATTGATTTTGGCGGCGAATGAGGAATTGTTACAACGCCGTGAAGCGGTACAAGCAGCGGTACAGGCCAATGACCGCGATACGCTGGACCAATGGGCGGTGCTGTACCGCATTGATTCAGAAGATTTTGACGATGTCGGATTGGCTGAACGTTTGTTGCGCCGGGTGGATACCATCCCAGTGGCCCTTGCCCTAGCCCAAGCCGCGGTTGAATCAGGATGGGGTACATCAAGATTTGCCCGCCAAGGAAACGCCTTGTTTGGCCAATGGGCATGGACTGAATCGGCGGGTTTGCGGCCGTTGGCGGCTAGCAATGACCGCGCGGTGGTACGAAGCTTTGGCAGCTTGTTGGAATCGGTGCGGGCTTATATGCATAATTTAAACACGCATCAGAATTACAAACGGTTTCGAGAAGCGCGTTATCGACTGAAGCCGCAGGCGGAAGAGGTCAAAGCCAGCCGCTTGGCAACATATCTTGATAGCTATGCTGAAATTGGTCAGGCTTATGTCAAAAAATTGCTGGCTGTGATGACATCAAATGATTTTGATCAATATGCCGAAGCCAAGCTTGGTTAACAGCCTGTCGGATGAAAATAGCCGCCTGATATTTACGGAATTAAAAACTGGCGTCCAAACCATCGCCAGCGTCCATCACCGCCGGGCATGGTGCAATTGATCCGTGCGCGGCCTTGCTCAAGCGGGCCGGGCAAGCGTATTTCCGCACGCGGCCCCAGAATATTTACCTCTAGCTTGCCATAGGTGCTGTTAAAGCAGCGTAATTGCCTGTCATTTGCAATATCTGGTGCCAATGTAAATCCGTAATTTGGCGGGTTGTTGTCTTTATTCAAAACAACATCTTCCGGCACAATCTGATCAACTTTCAGCGGCAATCCGTCAATCGCCAATTGCAATCGATCAATCGTTCCATATTGTTCATTCATCGCAAAACGTGGCAATTCAAAAAAGCCGTTATAGCCATGGGCAATGCCGGAATTTTGGCCAAACGCCGCATCAAACCCGGCCTGCTTCACCAATTCAATGACATCTAAATTATATTCACCAAAAGGGTAGGCAAATAATTTTGGCCGCTGGCCAATCTCTTCTAGAAACCGTGCATTCGAGGTTTTTAATTCATCTTCGGCATCTGCTATGCTGATCTCATGCATATGCGGATGCGTTGTGGTTTGGCTGCCAATTTGCACGCCTTCATCCTGTAATATACGGATTTGATCCCAACTCATATAGCCTCGTTGATTGCGATCAACTGGCTGGGTGGCAACAAATACAGTAAAGGGAAAATTGCGGGCTCTCAGCCGTGGTCTGGCTTTGGTAAAAACCGATAGATAGGCATCATCAATGGTGATGGCGACAGTTTTGTCCGGCAGGTTCAGACCCTGTTGCAAATGGTCGATAATCTTGCCAAGCGGCCAGACGGTATAATCGCCACTGGACAGCATATCGAGATGCGCCTCGAACTGTTCAATGCGGATATTTGTGCTTGGATATTTATCTTCACCAAACCGGTGATACATCAGCACGGTGGCATAATCGGCGGCAAAGGCCGCGCCGCTGGTCACCCCATACACCGCTATCATGAAAAGCAGTTTCATCTTTGCGACATTCTGGCAAATACAGGGTTTCATGCGTCTAAGAAGCTGTGGTAGAGCACTATGTAGCATTAACATGGCGATGTTCCAAAATAATAAACAAACCTGAAGGTGTCGTTATGTTGCTATATCTGCCGTCTTGGCGGGTGTTGCACCTTGCTGGATGCTGTCCATTAATGCCGCCTTCTATGTGAAGAGACAAGATGAAAAAACCATCAGCCACCACATTGCCGCCCGTTACCCCGCATATCCTGGCAATTGAGGCCAGCGCAAACCAGCTATCGATTGCGGTGATGGTCAATGGTGAGGTGGTCGCCGCGCGCCAGCATCTGGCCGCGCATGGTCATGCTGTGGGTATCGTACCTTTGTCGATTGAAACGGTAAAGGATTCGGGTATGACGTTTGACGCGATGACACATATCGCGGCGGGCTGTGGCCCCGGGTCATTTACCGGTATTCGCGTTGCTTTGGCGGCGGCCAAGGGATTTTGTATGGCCCATCAGGCAACTGGTGTCGGGGTCTCTGGCCTACAGGCCTTGGCCCATGCCGCCAGCCATGCGGCGGCGGGGGCAACAACGCCCTGCTTGGTGCTGGCTGATACCCGTCGCGGGCCGCTCTATGCGCAAATATTTGACGCCACCGCCCAGCCTATGGGGGCGATTTTCGAGGCATCTATTCAACAATTGCCGCATCTGATTGATGCCGAAATAACCGCATCAGGCCTACGTGTCATTGGCACAGACCGCATGGCAGTTGCTGATGCGCTCACTGGGGCTGGCATCACCGCCGCACTGCCAGATATTGATGAAATGCCAAGTGCCAGTATGGTGGCACGCGTTGCAAATAAACAAATCATAGAACAGCAAACAGCGCCGCTTCACCCGCTCTATCTTGCTGATCCCCGGCTTGGGCCAAAGAAAAAATCAAACGGATGACAGCGCGCCAGCTCACCCTTGATGATTGTCAGGCTGTTGCTGATTTGGAAACACAGCTTTTTGATGGGCGTTTTGATGCGGCGGGTCTCCGTACGCTACTTGGCAAGCCCGCCTTTTATGGTGCGGTATTGCCAGCCCCTGAAATGCCCACAACCATTCATGCCTATTGCTTGGCCTATATCACCGCTATGCAGGCGGATATTATTGCCATTCGCACAGAAAAAACCAAGCAAGGTCGCGGATTTGGCCGGATTATTTTACAGCATCTGATCGATGTAACCGAACAACGAAATGTG
>Ga0181601_10003731_pt1 | contig 12828 bp, 10 predicted proteins | sample 041ome_8_FD_133020 | JGI IMG/M metagenome (GOLD analysis project Ga0181601, IMG submission 133020) | Coastal salt marsh microbial communities from the Groves Creek Marsh, Skidaway Island, Georgia - 041407BS metaG (megahit assembly) | ecosystem: Environmental > Aquatic > Marine > Intertidal zone...
ACGACGATGGCGACGACCGCGACCGCGACGATGACGACGGCGACCGCGACGACGGCGGAACGCCAGCGCCGCGGCGCGGTGATGCGCGGGAACAGACGGGCCGTGAACCGAAGAACGATGCGCGCCATGGCGACCGGGGCTGAGGAGAACGCGACGTCGGCGTCGTCGGCGGGAAAGAAGACGCCGACGACGGTGGAGTACCAGCGCCAGCAGGCGAAGATGATGGTCAAGTACTTCAAGGAGAAGCAGTACGATCAGGCGGTGGAGGAGGCGCAGGTGTTCGGGTTTACGGCGAAGAATGAGATTGGAAACGGAAGGGCGGTGATGATGGGTTTGGCCATCGGCATGCTCACGGAACTCGCGACGGGTGTGAACTTTATCGATCAGATCAAGTTGACGATTTCTGTGCTCGGTATCGCTGATATTTACGATTAATTTGGCGAATCGTGGTCGTCGTCGGCGCGCGGCGGTGGCGATAGCGGCGGATTCTTTGTAGCAGTCTTTGTAACGCGAGAGAGGTGGAGAAGAGCGCTCCTTGTTCCTTGACACATTTTTCTGCGCCCTCACTCGTTGACGACGCGCGCGATTCGGGATTGGGGTGAACGCGAAGTTGAGCTTGAAGAAAAGAAAGACAGTCGGACGGATGGTTGTGCGTTTTTTGGGGCGCGCGTGCGTCGCGCTCGCCGTCCTCGCCGCGTCGCGGATCGACGTCTCGGAAGCCGCGCGCGCGTGCGTCGCGCCTCCGAGGGACATCATGGCTCGCGAAGCGTTCGAAAGCAGAGCGGAATCTCTCGGATTGGACACGTGCGTGGAATACGACATCGATGCCGCGCGGGCGCATCGATATACGTCGCCGCGAACGCGTGACTCGGAGCGACATGTCGATTGTACGAGGGAAATTTTGAGTTTTCTCTGCGGCGCTTCGCCGGATGCGAGCGGCTTTGCATGCGAAACGCAATCCGATGACGCGACGTCGGAATCTTTCGATACATGCGTGGCGCCGCTGTGTGTTGAAATGTGTGACGATGATAATGGCGCGCGCACCACCACCGCGCACTCGGCGCTGTGCGATAGATGCGCGGAAGCTCGCTCGGCGGTTCAACAAGCTCGATTCGGCTCGGGGTCGTTTGGGTCCACCTGGAGCACTTCGCCGCTCAATCCAGCCAACGTGAACGCGCTGCTGACGTCAACAAATTTTGCGGACGCGCTCCAGAGCTATCTACGCGCCCAAGCGACGATATGGCTGATGCGGACGATTTACCAATCCATCATGAACGCCGTCGGTGGGACCGGTTCTTCTTTGGGTGGATTTTCGACGGGATCGCCTTCGACTGTCATTACCTTTCCCACGTATCCATCCACACCGACGCCGACACCGACGCCGACACCGACACCGACGCCGACGCCATCGCCACCATCAGTGCCTTCTTCACAGTGTGGATTGATTGCTAATAGCTGCGCGAGCAGCTGCGGACTTTGCGTGTATCCAGACGCGACATCAAACGAGCACATTTGTTGTTGCGACGCCACGTGCATCGATTACGGCGATTGTTGTTCAGACATTGGAGAATGCTGCTCGTCAAAATCGCAAAAGGCTAACGTTCGCGCGCGTCCTCGAGAAGACGGCCGATCGCGAGCGAGGCACGCGTGATCAAGACTACCTACCTACCTACTACAAATGCATCCACTGCGTAATGCAATACTAACTACGCGAACGCGCTCTCGATGAAATCCAAATCGCTCGGACAACCCAAAGCGTCGATTCGACGAACGCGCGCGCGCCGCAAGCCTACGACTCGCTTGATCGCCGCGGAATTCCGAACGTCAAACAATTCCATGTCGTACGACGATCCATTCTCGAATCGAACCTCTGTCAGCGTTTTACACGCTCGGGCGATAAAGCGTTTACACTTTGCGCTCGACAGGCGAACCACTTGCAAAGCGACGCATCCGCTCACGGCGCATCGCTCGAGCTTTGTCGATGCGCAAGAGACGCGTTCCACGTTAAAACATCCCTCGGCGCTAAGTTCAATCAACGTCCCGGCGCACATGTTGAGCAAATCTGCAAACCCACTCGACGTGAAGACCTTACAACTGTCCAACGTCAAGAATGCGAGCGAAGATAAATTCGTGCGACACGTGTTGATCTCCTCTGTCAACGCTCGAAGAGACGCGCACTTGTTGAGCAATAATGTTTCACATCTCGGCGCGAAGATGTTCAACACATCCATCACTCTGCATCCAGCCGCGTTCACGAGTTCGACCGATCCAGACTGTACTTGAAGCGAGCGAAGCGACGCGCAATCTGCGAGATTGATGGATTTGAGAGCGTTCGAAGCCGCCGTTCGACGAATGGAACACGTCGTCATCGACGAGCAATTCACCGCCTTGAACCTCTCGAGATGCGGGGCGTCCTGAGCCTCAACCTTGAGCTGTTTGATACCAGAGCATCCCGTCAAGTCGATAGATCGGAGCCCTCGGGCAGAGTCCAGGAGAATTCTAATGGATTCGTCATCTAAGGAGGCGCACCCGACGAGCTTGAGCTCGCGAAGCGTGTCTCCGCACGATTGCAACAGACGACTCAATCCTTTTCCTGTGAGCGCTCTCGCGCGCGGCAGCGACAGCGACGTCAAAGATGGGAACGATTCTCGACAAAAATCGGCGATTTCCACCACGGAAAACTCCGTCAGCCACTCGGCGACGCCTTCGAAATCAATCGCTTCGACGCTCTTTGAATTTTCGTTGCCTCGCGCCGCCGCCGCCAACACTCGCTTTAATTTCAACCAATCATCAGCATCCTCCTCTGGCGACGGCTTTAACGCCCGTCCTAACTTTTTAAAACTAATCCTTTTCGCGTTCGGATACGCCCTGAGCATCGACCGCACCCTCTCTGCGTCGCTCCATTTACCAGACAAGGACGGTTTCGGCAAGTCCAAATTCGTCGCTCTGCTTCTCCACGACTCGACCAACGCGTTAAACTCTCGGCACGTGCACGCCAACACCGCCGCATCCTTGGCGCTCAATCGCGAGAAAATCACATCCCGAACGTCATCGGGTAAGTTGCCACCGAAATATTGCGTCTCCATCGGTCGTTGGTGCGTCGTCGTCGACGTCTCGACGTTGTTTGAAGACTGCTGCGAGAGCGACAAGAGCGCATCTAACGCACTGGATGCGTCGACGGAACCCCTCGCGACGTCGCGGACGAGATCGGGATCGAGCGTCGACGCAAACATCTCCACGAGAGCGTCGACGTCAGAGGTTTCCCCGGGCGAGGTGGACGCCGCGGCGTCGCGGAACGTGAAACCGCGCGCCATGGTGTGGAGAAAGGACAAAGACGGCGCCGTCGGTTGACTCGTCGCATTCGATGAATTTGATTGTACCGGTTATGCATCAATGGTTTAAAGTTTTAACATTACACTGGGACGTCATCTATGAACGTGACGACTTTGACGACGCCGGTGGCGTCTTGTTCGTGCGCCGCGTCGGGATTGGAGGCGTACAGAGTCGCGACGCTCGAACGTTTGCGTACCGCGGCGTAATAATACGCAAAAGCCGTCGCGATGGATCCCGCGAAGAAGAGCACGGCGCCTGAAACCAAGGGAATAAAGTACACTGGATGGTTTTTGTTCGCAGTCGACGGTTCGACGACGACGTCTCGTTGCGGCGGCCAAGGATGAGCGGTGGATGATTTGATTATCCATCGCGAGTTGCCGTCGGCAAACGCCTCGGTGCCAAAGAGCTCGTTCGCGTATTCGGCGAGAGATGATCCGTCGGGATCGGCGCGCGCGCGACGAAGCACATCTCGCGCACGAGATATTCTGCCAGATGCGCGATCAAACATGGTGGCGACGACGTGCTCAGCGTCAAAGTCATCGCTCGATAGAAGACTGGCGAATCCCAGGGCGTCGCTCACCGCCGTTTCAATCTGGTCGTTGAGTTCCGATTCGGGATCTATGGCTGATTGCAACGACCCCGCCGTCGCGCCCATGGCAAGTTGAAACATGCTCGCGAACGCTCGCCTTCGAAACGCCTCATCGGTCGACGCGTCGGTGAGAAGATGAAGCAGCGGAGCCGTCTGCGTCGAGTTGAATTCTCGTAAAATCGAACCGACATCAGACGCGTTCTCTGAAAGAGACGCGCTACGAAGGGCGGCGTCAACGAAGGTTGACGTCAATCCATCCGCGTTCCCGACCGCGAGCAGCTTTGCCGCGTCTAGGAATCCATCGAACGCGCCCAATCCGAGTAGATTTATCACTTGATGCGCGTCGACGCCAGAATTCGAGCTTAAATACTGAGTAACGTTGAACAAGCCGAGAACTGGAGGTTCAGGGAGAGGATCATACGCAAACACGGAGGACGCACGATACGACACGACGAGCACGCTCGCTAAGAGCCAAGTTATACGCATGCGTCGAGTGCATGGAGACATGATCAACCTCGACGGCGCAGCGGAAAGTGAAGACATCTCACGTCGCGCAAATCTCACAAGAATGTCCAATCATCTCCTGAGCTTGTTCTGAATGTCGGATTTTTCAGTCGGAGATAATTTCGTGCCTTCACTGTCGCGCAAGTCGCGTTTGAGCGGTTTGATTGGCCACGCACCCGGCGCCGAAGCGAGAATGTCGCACGTCGCGCCGCGGATCGATTCCTTCTTTGGGCCGCACGGTCTGATCGATGTGAGCCCTTCGTACGCGCCATCGAGAGTATCGTACTCGTCTAAGAACCAATACATGTACGCGATCGCGAGCCCAGGCGATCTCCCCATGCCCGCCGTGCAATGCAAGTAGACGACGTCGCCGTCTCTGAGCGAAGCGTCCAACGCCGCCGCCGCGGCGGGCAAACCATCCCGCAACGAGTCAGCAGAAAAGTCCACGAAAGGGTATCGTTCCAATTTCACGTCGCGCTTCTTCATGTGACGTTTCACAGATTCAAAATCAACCTTCCAGTACTCCATATCCTTGTCCTGCTGCGTGTTGAAGATGCACGTCACGCCCTCGACGTCGCGCAACCGGTCGATGTCGCTCTCCTTGGTCGGCTGCGTGCCCACGATGAGATTCGGCAGTATCCTGTGGTAATCTGAGAGTGGTAATTTTCACGTCCCAGGCGCCGTGCGTCAGTCACTCGTCGTCGAAGAGTCCGAGACCGCCATCCGAGTGTGAAAAACGCTTTTTCCAACAAAGAGTTGAACGACGAAGAGGGAAAAAGCCGCGACGGTGTTCTCGGCGCACTTACACAGCCCGAGTTCGTGCTTGTACTCGTACGGCGTCTCGCTGTACGCCTTCATGGCGGCGTTGTATTCGTCCTCCGATGCGGCTGTCGACCGAACGCCCGCACGATGACGGTTTCGCCGCTGGATAAAGTTCGACTTGCCAGTCGCGGAAACCGACGCGCTCGTCGTCGACGAGACGCGTTCGCGAAGAAGGCGCGACGGGGAGATCGCGGTCGTCGCCATGTTTCGTCTCTCAAGTCGTCGGTTTCGCCCGCGCGCGTCTGAAAGTGGCGCACGTCGCCGGCGTCCCAGCTCAAAAAGCGTTTGACAACCCGTCCGTCAACCTAGAGTCGTGGTCAGCCGGCGTTGGAATGTGAAGTCTACGATTGTATGACAATGCGTGGGATGATGTCGTCTAGAATTTGAACTTTTTGGCGGCGCTTTCCTTCTTCTTTTCGGCCGCCTTGCGCTTCTGCGAGCGCGCGTGCTCGGCAACCATGTCGGAGAAGTCTTCCGGCGCTTCCGCCGCCTTTTTCGCCGCCACAGTCTTTTCGTACGCCGCGCGCATAGCTTCTTCGTCTTGAAGTCCTTCGTCGCCGAGAGCTTCGGCGTCGAGAGTGACTTCGAGACCAGAACCGCGCGTCTTGCGCTTCTTGTCGCCCTCTCCGGGGACGATGTACGTGTGAGAGGAACCGACGATTTGGTCGGCGCCGACGGATGCCTCTTGGGTTTGCAAAACCGTGTACAGAGACTTTGGTCCATCCGACTTTTTGCGAAGATCGAGGGTCTCTGGCTCTTCCGGCACGCCAGCGTCGAGGTCCGGTTCTTCTTCTCCTTGCTCTTCGACCCCTTCCTCTTCGACCTCTTCCTCTTCTTCCTCGACTTCCTCCTCGCTCTCCTCCTCTTCAAAGTCTTCTTCAATATCGCCAAAGCGCTTCGTCTTATCCACGGCAACGTCGTAAGGAGTCGATTCAATCACCTTTGTCTTGGTGTTGCCGAAAACATCACCGTAAATCGGGACGCCAAGCTCGTCGACGGGCGGTTTGCCCCATCCACCGGGATGGTAACCAAACTGCGCCCCCGCGGGAATCGGCGCGGACAAGCCGGGCACTTTAAGGTGCGGGTAGCTCGGCGGAGGGCCGTAGCGCTGCATGTTGATCAACCACGGCGGGGGTCCACCGTCGGTCATTCCAAGCGCAGATTTCAGCTCCTCGCTGAGCTTACCCGGTTTGCGGCCGACAGAAACTTCGTACTCTTTACCTTCAAAGTACATGTCCCCAACCTTTGACATTTTCGGTTTGGTTTGGTACACGAAAAAGGCGTCGTGCAAAATTTGGTAGTCGATATCCATGCGACCCATCCTCGCCGTCTTGGTGTCCTTGACTTTTTGCTTGAGCGACTTTTCCGACTCCTTCTCGGCGTAGTGGTCTCGAATCTTCTGAATTCCGGTGGCTCGAATAAAGTCGGGCAACTCCCACGGCGGTTTTTCGATGCCTCGCTTACCCTGAAGAAACGCCCTCTTTTGGCTCCAGTGACGAGGAATCGGCACCGTGTTGCGATGCGCCTTCAAAAACACCAAAAGTCTCGGATCTTGCGCGCTCGTGTCCCAAACCTCAACCACTTCAGGCTTGGCGCAGTGTTGCTTGAGCTCCGCCACCTTCATGCGTCTCAGTTCCTTTCTCCTCTTGTTCGAGACAAAGTTTTCATCATCCTCGTCATCCTCCTCGCCGTCGTCGCCGTCACCTCGGCCGCCGTCTCCGTCTTCACCCTCGGTCGCCGCATTTTTCCCCGCCCCCGCTCCGCCCTCGCCGCTCGTCCCGGCGTCGTCCCCCGAGGCCCCTCGCGACCTAAACGCCTCGAACACCTCCTTAAACGCCTCCAAACCCTCCACGCCCCCGTCCCCGCCCCCGGTGGCTTCCAGATCGAGCTCCAACGGCGCCGGCACGTATTCCACCTCCACGTCCTCCTCATCCACCGTCTCGTTCCCTTTCCCTCGCCCTTTCGTCGACGCCTTCTTCGCCAACGTCGCCGCCTCGAGCGCCGCAGCCTTGAACGCGTCCTCCACGTTTTCAACCTACTCGCGAGAATCACGAACGAGCGTCGCGCGCATCGTCAGTCTCTAAATCGTCGTCGTCGCATCGTCATCTTGGTCTGAATCCAACCCAACCCAACCGATCCGCACTCGCATTCATTCATTCATTCATCCTCGGTAGGTAGGGCAAGAGTCTCGCGATTCCACACCAATCAAACGCGCAAAGTCCCGCCGTCGCATCGCGTCGCGTCGCGCACCTCGCGCGCTTTCGCCGCTCTCCTCTTCGCCCGTCGTTTCTCCGCCGCGCCCATGGCGTCGTCTGTCGTCGCGCGTGTCACTCGGCGTCGTCTGTCGTCGCGAACGAACGAAAGAGGCGCGGTCGGTGGTGTGGACCAGAGTCAGTGTCAGTTTCCTCCAAGTGTCCGAATTGCGTACTTTAACATATTCTTAAGCCATGTACTATAATTTAGTACGTACGTACGATGCATGGATGAAATGCATGAAATGCAATCCAACTCGCGTCACACGTCGACGACGACGCACGGCGCGACGAACGATGGCCCGCGTCACCGACGTCACCGACGACGCGTCGCCTTCGCCTTCGTCCGCCGATGACGATTTCCCGGCGCCTCCGACGCTGGATGAACTCCCGAACGAGGTTTCGCTGGAACAGTGCGAACGGTTGCTGTGCGCGCTGCACTACGCCGAGTGTCGAGAGATGTGCGAGACGGTGTACCGGACGTACGCCGCGGATCCGAACGCGGCGAGACCGATCAGAGGTGATTCGCGGGGCGGTGGTTCGCGCGCGGGCGGCGGTGAGGGCAAAGCGGTGACCAAAGACGACGATGATGATGATGATGATGACCATGCCGACGCGAGTCTTCTACGACGACGACGACGACGAACCGCGGAGGAAAAAGCGGTGATGCGACGAATGGGACGACCTTTCGAGTACGTGCACGAGATGACGGGGGAATGTTCGTGCAGCGACGAGGAATCCCCGGGGTACGAAGAGCGACGGGAGATGATTCGGACGCTAGAGGAGGACGAGGCGCGAAGACGATGGCCTCCGGAGGATTTGTACCAACGCGACGCGACGCTCGTTTCGTCGTGTCTCTGGGTTCAGGCTAAGTTTAAGACGGTCGGGTTGGCGGCGACGGTCGAAGAGGATTACGACGCTCTTCGCGGGGACGTCGGCGCGGAGACGTGCGGGGAGTGGGGACCGGAGGCGAGGGTGTTTTGGTGTAAACTAAAATGGGAGGAGGGCGCGGCGAAGAGGGCGTTTAGCGAAGAGGAGCGAGCGGTGGAGCGAGCGATTCTCGACACGTTTAAACGCTGCGAAACGCTAGGGGTTTTCAACATCGTTCGCGGAACTTTGGCGCCGGAAGACGTTCGGGAAACCTGGGTCGAGGCCCTGGGTAAGTTGGCGTGGTTGTACGCGAGTCAAATTCTCGCCGCGCAACGCGAAGACGAGGACGCGGCGTACGCGTGGATGGACGCCAACGCGTCGATGCTCCCGCCTGAAATCGTTCTCGTCATAAAGCAGTGGATCGATGACGCCAACAAGCCGCCGCGTTACGCGACGACGATTGAGGTTGACGAAACGACGATGAGACGCACGGTGACGCACGAGGAATTGAGACGACCGTCTCGTTCAAAGTCGACGCGCGCTTCGTCCGAGCGACGCGCGTCAATCGACGACGACGGACGAGAAGAAGAAGAAGAAGAAGCGCGCGCTTCTTCTCCTTCTCCTCCGGATCCAGCCGACGCGCGCGCGAGCGGTGAACGAGACGAAAATCATCACCCCCGCACCACCGACGACGCACCGAGCGATCGAGACGAACGTCCTCACAAAGCAACCGTCGCTTTCAATCCCGCGATTGAAACCGTTCGCGAAATCGCTCGCGATCCCGCCGGGGACGTCGCCCTTCGCGCCTACGCCGTCGTCGCCGTCTCCGTCTACGCCGCGTGGTCCCTCGCGCGCGCGTTTCAATCGTGGACGAGTACCGATACCGTCGGTCGTCGTCGACGCGCCGTCTAGGCTGGAACATTTTGTAACTTTAACGCGCGCGCGTCTTCGTCCATGACCCTCAGCAGAGCTCAAAGCCCTCGATCCATCCATCGTTCCGCCGCATTCGCCGACGCCCGCGTCGATCGCCGAGCCGAACCGAAGCGAACCGATGAAAACGATGACGTCCCCGTTCGTCGTCGCGCGAACGCCGTCTCTCGCCCGCGGCGGTCGAGCGACGACGCGAAGGATGATGACGACGACGACGAGAGCGGCATCGGCAGCGGGACCGACGAAGACTGTGGAGTTTGTAAAGTACCAAGGCCTCGGAAACGACTTCATTCTCATCGATAACCGGCGGAGCACGGAAGTTGGGCTCACGGCGGAACAAGCGGTTTCGCTGTGCGACCGTAACTTTGGAATCGGCGGCGACGGGGTCATCTTCGCCATGCCCCCGTCCGCGGGTTCGGGACACGACTACGCGATGCGCATGTTTAACAGCGACGGAAGCGAACCGGAGATGTGTGGGAACGGGATTCGGTGCCTGGCCAAGTTTGTGAGCGATATCGATGGGTCCGAGCCGCGGGCGTACAAGGTGGGCACGCTCGCCGGGCTCATCGTGCCGGAAATGCGCGCCGATGGACAAGTGGCGGTGGATATGGGACGGCCGATTTTCGAGCCAAAGGAAGTTCCGACGACGCTCGAGGCGACGCGAGACGGTAAAGTGGTTCGCGGTGAAGTGGACGTGGACGGTGAAAAGTGGCTCGTGACCATGGTTTCCATGGGTAACCCGCACTGCATCACCTTTGGCCGCGCCGGGGGCGAGGCGGACGGCGCGGGGATCAAGGTGGCCGACTTGGCCTTGTCGACCATCGGTCCAAAGTTTGAGTCGCACCCTTGCTTTCCGGCGCGCACCAACACGGAATTCACCGAGGTTGTCAACAGAAACTACGTCAAGATGCACGTGTGGGAGCGAGGCGCCGGGGCGACGCTCGCGTGCGGTACCGGCGCGTGCGCCACCGTCGTCGCCGGTGTTTTGGAGGGTCGCGTCGATCGCGAGTGCACCGTCGAACTCCCGGGCGGTCCGCTGCAAATCCACTGGCGCGAGAGCGACGACAAAATCATCATGACGGGTCCCGCCGAGCGCGTTTTCGCCGGCACCATCACCGTCGCGTAGACGTACCCGCGCGCGTTTTAATCTTCCATTCATTATTCGCTCGTCAGAAATCGCGTGAGAAATCGATTCGTCGCGCGGTCGTCGACTCTTGTTGACGAAACTTTTCATTTCATTTCGTTTCGTCTCATTCCATCCATCCATCTTGCGTCGTCAAACCGCGTCGTCGAGGATTCCTTCCGACGATCGCGATGCGGTGCGTCGCGACATCGTCGTCGGCATCGACGACGTCGCGCGTCCAACGTCAGAGGGCGTCGACGAGGAAGGGCGCGAGACCCCGCGTCGTCGTCGTTGCCGCCGCTGCGCGTCCACAAGATGACGATGACGATGAAGACGGATGCTTTACCCCCGAGTGGGCGAAAGATCTCGCGTTGAACGAAGACGGTGATCTCGTGGACACGACGACGGGGAAGACGCTGAACGAATTCGGGGCGACGCGGTTCGACGTCTACGTCCGAGCGTTGCGAGGGGAGTACGACGTGCCTTCCACGGAGAAGGACACGGGGGAGCTGTTCGAGTCTATCCAACAGTTTCCGTGTAAATACACGTTTCAGATTGTCGTCGACGCGAAAGACGCCCAAGACGCGACGTTTACGGATGCGTTGATTCGTGAGATTGCGGGAGAAGCCGGGGAGCTCAAGGCGGAGGTGGTATTTAAGCCGCGCGGCGCGAAATTCACGTCGATTTGGGTGACGTGCTTTGTGTTTTCCGCTAGAGAGGTGAACGAGAAAATTCAAGCCGTCAAGGCGAGCTCGAGGGTGAAGATGTGCTTTTGAATGAATAGTCATTATTGTGTACCACTAGAGATCTACTTTATCATCACGTTTCGTCTTCTTCGTCGTCGTCCTCCTCCTCCCCTTCGTCTTTGTCTTCGTCTTCGTCTTCGTCGTCATCCGAACCACCGAGTTCGGCGGCGTACGCGTCCAATCTCGCTTTTTGCGCCTCTTCAGATTCAGCGTTACCATCGACGAATTTAGATTTCCCGTCCCACAGAGAAGCGACAATCTGGCGCCCGTCGAACCAGCGCCCGTTCCACTGCGATATGCACGTCTTGGCGTCGGCGATTGTTCTAAAGCGTAAAGTCATGACGCCATCCTTGGTCGTCGTGTACGTCTTGATGCTCAAGACTTCACCGCACTTTTTAGCCTCGTCCATGACGTCCTCTTCGAGTTCACCGCGAAGGTTCACGTCGGCGTACATCTCCTCCAGGGTAAACATGTGTTTGAGCACGACAATCACCTTTTTTTCCACCACGGCGTCGTCAAACCCAGACCAACCCAAAGCTTGTTGTTCTTGCTTTTTCAGCATGGCCGCCGCGCGACGTCGTTCATCCTTTGTCATCTTCTTCCGAGGAGCTCCGCCGCCGCCGCCGGTCGATTCATGCGGCCTTGTACCGCCATCGCCATCGCCATCACCAGATTCTTTCGCGCTCTTCGCGTCGAATTTCGCCGCCGACACGGAGAGCTTGGTCGAAGCGTCGCCGAAACGCAGCTCTGTCTGATCCAACAAAGTAATCGCCAAATCCACGCTCGGCGCCTTGAGAAACACAACCAACCCATCGCCTTTGACGTTTCCATCTTCATCCCGGTACACCTTGACCCTGGGACCACCCGTCGAGGCGTCTAATTTCACCACTCCGCACTTTTTAAAAGCTTCGTGCAGCTCCTCCTCGGAGACATCCTTTGGCAACCCGGTGACGTACACCGCCGTGTTATTCTTTGCAAACGTCTTCACCCCATCCGCCTCTTTCGCCTCTTTCGCCTTTTTCGCCTTGGCTCTCGCCTTTTCGATCGCGTGTTCCCTCTGTCTCGCTCTCTTCCTATCCTCCTTTCCTCGTTCCTCCGCCACCGCTTCGGCGTTCAACGCGTCGAACGTCTCCGTCGCCTCCCGCACTTCCCTCTCATCCGCCCCGTGGACCGCGCTCGCGTCGTACGTCATCACAGATTCATCATAAACCCCCGTCGTCGTCGTCGTCGTCGTTCCTCGTTCCACGAATCGTCCCAGTTTCCCGTCCCAATCGTACGTCGTTCCGTCGTCGTCCACAAAGGATTCCATTTCCATCGGTCGCTCATCATCATCAACAACATCATCGTCCTCCCGTCCTTCTCCCTCTCCTCGTCGTTGTTCCTCGATCGCCTCCGTCAATTCCCTCTGAAACGCCGCCACGGGATCGTCCGCGTCGTCCCCGCCGTCCTCCTCCCCGGTCCTCATCGTCGTCGTCGTGTGTGTGTGGGAAAAGAATCAAATCAAATTCATCAATCCGAAAGTGTGTGTGTGTGGGATAGTGATACTTTTCAAACACGAGAGGGGGGGAATGAAATACATGTACGAACTGACTGTTAGTACATACAGACTGACTGACTGGCAAACTGTTAGTACATACATACATACTGACAGACAGACGC
>Ga0181601_10003732_pt1 | contig 12825 bp, 13 predicted proteins | sample 041ome_8_FD_133020 | JGI IMG/M metagenome (GOLD analysis project Ga0181601, IMG submission 133020) | Coastal salt marsh microbial communities from the Groves Creek Marsh, Skidaway Island, Georgia - 041407BS metaG (megahit assembly) | ecosystem: Environmental > Aquatic > Marine > Intertidal zone...
CATTCCCCCACCTTCATCCATTTTCTCAGGTTCATTCACACATAAAGCTGGGGTATCCTCGCACTTTATTTCTGCTGTGACGTCTCTTATTGTAGCAGCCATATCTCCTTCATGTTTAGATAGTGTCTGCCAAAAAATGCCAAAAGCTGAACCATCCCCTATCCACGATTCCTTATTGACAATATCAGCAAACCTCGTATGTAATTGTAATTCGTCATTGTTGATAGATTTATATTTATCTATTAACCATTCTTTTAGTGGGGCGGCAACGGCATTAGCAATGTCATCCTGTCCAAATATATAATTCGCCGATTGTTCATGTATAATTGTCCCAAATTTAGTTGGCGGTAGTGCCCACTGAATTGCCCCCCCTTCCCACGTATCTGGATTAACGTTGTTTATCCAGTTTTCGAACTGCACGTCAGGTTTTGTGGACCTATTCGTCATAAATGAAACGAATATATGTGTTCCATGCCAGACAATTCCTTGGTTTTTATAATCTGCGTATAGTGTATGATAACCGGCACGATCAAGATTGAACATGTATGATGAATATCCTGGTTGCATATCATCCGTTAAAGAGATTAAACCTACGGATAACATTTGACGAATTGGTGTTAAATCTGGATAATATGCAACCAGAACCGTGGCGAATGGATTTTCTATATTTACCTTGGTTGTCATCAACTCCTTAACATACCGATTTTTCGTCAAAAAATTAAAAATGGCATAAGATGTTAATCTGCCAGAACCGAGGTCTATGTCTATTTTTATGTTTTGGGCAATAAAAATCATATTATTATAAGCCTCTTGCAAGCCACCAAATAAAAGAGTAATATGATCTACCTCGATTCGTAACTCTGACTCGATTCGTAACTCTGAGATTGTATGGTACTTATTACAAAAATCCAAAACGTTGCTTAAACACATGTCTAGGTGAGTTTGCTCATTGACACTACGGTACGTATTATAAAAATCTTCAACTGTTAGCGGGTTAAATCCTAAATCTATGGTATTATCTAAATCTGTGGTATTATCTTTATATAATCCACACATAGCCATAATATCTAAAACGTGAAAAAGTGTTCCTTCATCATCCCCTTCCTGCAAGAACATTTTTTTTACAAGTGACACCCATTTTCCATTATTTTTTATGTCGGCATACGCCCCCCCAGTTTGTATCCAGTTGGGCTTTAATTTAGATTTAACACGAGAGACAGTTAACCTGTGGTTACGTTTTTTCAATGTTTTGGTTATCTTTATCTTACGTTTATTATTCCTAGAACCAACAGTTCGCATATATGTTATATATAGTAATAGTTACAATTTATTACACCGACCCACCCGAAACATTCTATTCATAATTCTAAATAGAATGTTCTCAATGTAAACATTTAACACAGCGTATATTTCTTGTTTTTCGTGTTATTATATCCGATGGCAATCAAATCCGCCCCCTTATCAAAGTTCAACATGCTAAATCCGTTCAATGCTTTGCTATCAACATAATAATAGGTGATTTCACCATATGGTTTGTCGCAATTGTGGTTTAATCGCGTAAAAGGGTTATTATAGTTCTTTTTGACAATTTGGAAGGTTCTCGTCACCATATCTTTAATGTTATCAATGGGACTATCATTTTCCTCCATCAGACCATAGGGACTAATATAGGTAATGTTCAAATAATTAGATGAATGTACTACATCCAATAACTCATTGCTGAGCGTTCCTCCGTCGGCATACATATAATTCTTGTATTTCACGGGTGGAAATACAACTGGAATAGCCGAAGTGCACATCAATAATAACACTCTATCTTCAATGGAATGGTTCTCATTATACTTATAGATATCCAAATTACCGGTATTCAAATTGACGGTGCCAATCAAAGTCTCAATAACTGGACCAGATTTCATATTATCAACAACTGACGTGAGCGTTTTATGCAAGGGATGGGTATTTAACAAGGAAACCCCTGTATCGGGTAAGATTTCATATACATTTTTATTACGAATGGTAGAATACATCTCTTCTGCTTCTTTGATACCCTCATCAATATCGGTAAAATGCGACAAAAACCCAGAGTTTAACCCCCCCGCCGAAATCCCAGTATATCTATCATAATTGACCGTATAACTCTCACGTATTTTCTTCAATATACCAATTTCCACAGCCCCAAAAGCCCCTCCCCCACTAAACGATAGCTGTTCAGTCGCACCAATAGTCATCAAGAAGGTCGCGAACAAGGTTCCGACGAATAAAAAATACATTTGTTATATAATAATATATTTTTCTAAGTAGATTTAGCTTTGCATCTAGTATCCTTTCCAATTATTCAATATTTCACGTTCATTTACTTTGTAGAACGTAGTCGTTTTGACTATATCACCGACACTTTTGCAATGTAGGCAATGGTCTAAATATTGTTTTCGTTTGTTTGAATATAACCAGTTATTCCAATCCTTATCAGAGTTCCATTTGGAAATAGAGAACAAGGTGTCACTATTCCCATCGTCTATATTATCAATATTGTAATTCCAAAGGTTTTCCGAATGAATAAATCCGGGAAATACAGACGCTAAATGTGTTAAACCGCTAGAATATTCATATATGCGGTTAGAATGAACAAATGGTTTGAATACTTTTACCGACACTATTCGTATCATCACGAGGTATATAGATATGTAAGAAATATAAATTTTGGAATTCAAACCTAATCGTAACAAACCAATCATCAAATATAATCACAAACAACAGGTTTCCATTCGTTATCAACCAATATCAACTGAAACGGTTTCCCGCACCCAAATATTTTGCCTTCCTCAACCAACTTATCGCATTCCACCTTAGGCAAATGAGGTGGAATTTGCTTATAATCCGACTTCAACACCCCGCACCGAAATATACAACAATTGCGTTTTACGATTTCAATACTCTGATTGCAGTGAGGACATTCCACGATGGATGTCATAACAAAAGTGCAAGTTATATAGATATAGATGCGAAAAAATGTCGGCAATAGCCTTCAAATTTTTCTGTATATTACTGTTTATCCGTGTGTTCGCTAATTTGGGGGAATGTAATGGTCATCTACCCATTCCCCTTCATAGCGTGTTCCATCTATACAAATCATTACTCCCTTACCGTGTTTTTTATTAGATTTCCAATTTCCATCATATATAGTTCCATCCTTAAATGTAGCTTGCCCAATACCAGACCTAACATCGTCTTCCCACCAGCCGTAGTAGGTAGTTCCATCCATTTCTATCATCTTACCTAATCCGTCTCGTTTTCCGTTAATCCAGTTGCCGAAATACACTGAATTGTCGTCATATATATGGTTACTTATATAATGACCTATTTGCGTATTGCCATTCGTGGGGATAAATACGGTACTGGTAGGTTGATTTTTTTTAAACGCATCTAGTTCATCGCAAGTTCCATTGGTACGAGTCTCGTCAAATAGCGACGGACAGGGCAGTCCAGGTGGAATATTATCAGGATTGACCAATGATAGAGTAGGAGAATTTACACGGTCGTGCATTGACAAAGATGGACCCATCTCACCGTAGTCGGTACGTATTAACTTTGGAGGACACACCGAATCTGACCGCTGTAACATCGGACGACATACCGAATCTGACCGCTGTAACATTGGAGGACATACCGAACCTGACCGCTCTAACATTGGAGGACACACCGAATCTGACCGCTGTAACATTGGAGGACATACCGAACCTGACCGCTGTAACATTGGAGTTTCACTCATTTCTGTTGTTGTATTGGATAATATTAGCCGTAAATTGATACAATAAGTAAATGATATAAATAACATTCAATTTTTTGGTAAAATTATTACCAAAAAAAACAAGGGCGTCCCCTTGGATTGCTTTCTGTACTCTGTACAGATGTTTCACCGACCTTTACAGTCGACTTGACCAAATATTAGTAATACAACTTAATGGATTAGCCTCTACTTGTTCTATACGGTTATAGTGCAATTACTAAACTACAACTATGCATTGTTCCGCTTGACAAAGTTTGCTTCGCTGGAACTACACAGAGGGAACGGGACGAATTTTGTGGTTTCATCCAGATACACCTAACCGTTTTGCTGGTTAAGTGTCTCCATTTTATACACCTTTTGGGGGTGCTTTTCACGCTATCTGTGTCTAACTTTACAATAATACCACTAAGCCAAGTTAGAGGCTTGCAAAATATCACTGCTATAAAAATTTTTCAATTTTTTAGAAGTGTAACAAATTGAACAAAGGTATAAATATTTACATATAATATAGTAACAATATGGGTTGCGATTATTGTATTTTGGTATCATTAAACCTGACATATTATGATAGTAACAATTCAGTAAAAACTACGAGTTTTGATATAGATAAACCACTTGGAATATATCAAATCGGAACTATATGTAATTGTCCAATGTCGTGTGATTGTGACCAAATTGAACTAGAAATGGAATTATATCGCAAAACACATCCAGATATATGTATCTACCGAGACGGAGAATGGACTTATAAAAATAATACTGATGTAATGATGATGGAGACAATGAGGACCAATGGAGAATGGACTTGTGCAAAATATAAGGACGAAATGGTTGAGACAATGAAGACCAATGGAGAAATACATTTCGCATTAGTGCCGTCAGAAACCTTCGCATATGTAAATTATGCGGAATGGTTATCAGATAGCTACACAAAATCATATATTGAAACGCGTGTAAAAGAAACAAATATGTGTTGGGACAAGATTAGTACCATTACAATAAGCTACTATGTTTGCTAATACCCCCCGTATGTAATGTCTATGTAGAACAGTTACTACCATCTTCGTAACAAGGAACGTTTTGCAATGTCCAGTTACCTGGAATGGCAAACGCACATGTTTTTTCAATACCCAATTGGTTTTCGCCTAAAACCAGCCGCATAAATCCGAGTTCCCCCCAATAGCTGCCCCAAGAATTTCTAATAATCCAATATTGTTTATTCAATGTACTATCAAAGCCCCACCCGACTACTGATATAATATGATTGATCATTTTTAATTTATAGGGAACATTGAGAACCCCGCCAGTATAATCCACGATTTCTTCTGCATTTATACCACAAGCAATCGGTCCATTCTTAAATATTTCTGACATCATATCGCTACTACCCTTAATCGCCCCATAACTCGCGATAGTAGCATTTGGATAGTGCATAATGGGACTACAAGTCCCTCCGTGGTTTGTAAATGTATCACAAGTTTTACAAATATTCGTAGGTGTGCACTCAAACATCTGTTTATTCTTACAACCTTCTTCGCGAGAATCAGCACTACATGCTTGATATATCATACAGTCCTCGTATGGAATTGACCCATAATCGTGTATGGCTTTGTATGTAGCCAAGTGGTCTCCACCATTACAACTACCCCCCATCTGACAATTCAGTAGAAACTGGATACTGAGGTTGATATCTGGCCATGCAGCTTTGCGTTTAATCTTAATTCTATCCGCGAGAGAACTAATGCTACCGTGTGCCCAACAACTTCCACAATAAACGGGTATATGTTGGTTTAGATTTTTTGTTAAATAATTAACGCCATCAACATCGCTCCAAACGAACGATTGTGGCAAGTCTGATTGTGCGTGTGTTGTTATGTATTTTTCGGTGTCCAATTGTGGGACAAACTCATTTAATCGTGCAGTTATACCGAGCAAGCCAGTAAGTAACAATATGATAAACATTATTATAATGTTATGAGATATATTTCTATACCGATTTTTTAGTTATACTAACAATTCAGTGATTGAGTTATCATCGTCATTGTCTGCATTGTATTCTATTTGTCGGATACAACATATTATCGTGCCAACAAGCATAACGCTCAATATTATGATTACATCATTTAGCGACAACATCATTTGTATAACAACATATACAGATGATTTTTTATTTCATTACAAGCATGTTGTTTCAAATATCTTAGCGCTAACTAAGTATGGGTCCATATTAGAACTGGGTCGTCTATCTTCAAAATACCCACACCCATCATTGATTGTTTTATTACCAATACGAATAGAAGCTCCTCTATTGGCTTTTCCGTATGTAAATATATTATAAGCGGCAGTTTCGTGTTGTCCAGTTAAACGTAATTGATTCAATTCTCCATAAACTAGCATATGTTCCTCGTGTTTATTACTAAGCAAACCGATAGCTTTGTATATTACATCTAACCCACCCGGTTCTCGCATAGTCTTGGTAGAATAATTGGTATGACAGCCAGAACCATTCCAGTCGCCGTCAAGTGGTTTGGGGTGATAGTTGATATAAACACCGTGTTTTTCAGATATTCTCTCTAATAAATATCTAGCTAGCCATAAATGGTCGCCGGCTTCAATACCTTCGCATATTCCAATTTGAAATTCCCATTGACCTGGTGCAACTTCCGCATTGATACCACTAATTTTTATACCAGCAGCTAAACACACCTCCAAATGTTCTTCAGCAATTTTCCGTCCGTATGCATTCATTGAACCAACCGAACAGTAAAATTGTCCTTGTTTCCCATTCTCATCATATCCCAATGGCTTATTTGTCAGTATATCATACATAAAATATTCTTGTTCTAGACCAAACCAAGGTTTTTCATAAAGTTTCTGATCAAATAACTCTTTTGCATTATGTCTATGATTATTTGGTAAGGGTTCTCCGTTTGGTCTATATGTAGAACATAATACCAATACATTATTTTCTTTCCTAAACGGGTCTTTTACTACTGTTCCTGGTTTTAATATCACTTCAGAATTATGTCCGTCGGCTTGTTTGGTTGAACTACCGTCATAATCCCAGTCGGGAAACCCATCATTTATATTATAATTTACAAATACCCGTGTTTTTGAACGTAGTTCGTTCTCTCCACCTATCCAAATATACTCGGCACAAAATGTCTTATATTCCATAATAGGATATTGCTATACAAAATACGTAGTTGTATAACGCAAAACGAAAAATGAAAAATGAAAAACGAAAAATGAAAAACGAAAAATGAAAAACGAAAAATGAAAAAAAAATTGAAATTGTATTTGGTAAAACTATAGTATCTGAGAGAGCAATGGAATATACTATGTATTTTGATGGATGTAGTAAAGGTAATCCCGGAGAAGCCGGTGCTGGGGCAGTAATATATCATAACAATGACGAAATATGGTCGTCTAGTGTATATGTTGGTGATAAAGAAACTAATAATGTCGCGGAATATACTGGAATGATAATCGGACTAACCGAAGCCATTACTAGAAATGTAAAACATCTGGTAGTCAAAGGAGATAGTATGTTAGTTATCAAACAAATGAGAGGGGAATATAAGGTTCATTCTACAAACTTAATGACATTGTTTGCTACTTCAAAACAGTTGGCAACGCAGTTTGATGTGATTACATTTGAACACGTGTATCGTGATATGAATAAACGGGCAGATGAATTGTCAAATGACGGAATATTACTGAGGTATTAGTTCAATTTCACCATATGTAATATTATGCATACAACTATGCACATAAGCACTATACACACTATACAAAAAATACAAAAAATACACAATTTCACAAATTGAATTACAAATACATTGTACTTTTGTAATTACAAATGTAAAGTACAAATTTTTTTGTAATTTCTACAAATGTTTTTTTCTGGCATTGTAACCACAGTTGTACTTTCGCTGCGGTATTGCAGTAGGACTAAACCATTTAGTAAATATGTTGGGCAGTATATATAAGAATAATTTAGATGGACGTATCGTGTAATAGTGTATGTGATATATCAAATAACAACAAAGCTAATTACTGTGTTAAGTGTAATAAACTGCTAACCGACAGTATTTTTTTTTACGGAGAGTTATGTGTATGTACATTAAAATTAGATATGTATGCAGGATTGACTGGATTTTTTAGTTATATGGATTGTTCATATATAGAGAATTTTATAGTGGAAACGGGACTCACTGGACCGTGCGGACCTACTGGACCCATTGGACAAGTTGTACATAATGGTCCAATTGGACCCACTGGGTATATTGGACCTATTGGACCTATTGGACCTACGGGTTCCACTGGCGATTTTGGACCCATTGGACCAAAAGGAGATAATGGACTTAACGGACTGACCGGACCAAAAGGAGATATCGGTACAACAGGACCCACTGGGGCAAACGGAGATGTCGGTGTTGCAGGAACAAAGGGAGATACTGGTCCTACTGGTCCGGCTGGCAATACATTTATTACAAATGGTCTAATATATCAGTCTTTTATTACAGCATATAGTATAACTGAACAAGAATTGTCTATTGATGAACCTATTGTATTTGATACGCATTCGGTTTTATTCGGGGATTGTATGCATAATGCCAATTCGCCTGATATTTGGTTATGGAAACCCGGTAACTATATGGTGAATGTTGGTATATGTCCAAATGACCAATGTCAGTTCTCTATTATAAAGAATACATCTTTTATTATTCCCGGTGGGACATTTGGTATAAATTCATCAATGTCGGCGCAAGCGAATATAACCTTTATAATGTTATTAGAAGACACCGACTTTACAGAATTTATGCCGAATTCAAACAACACTTATGGTTGTCGGATACAAGTCGTGAATACGTCTTCTTTGACTGAAACTGTTACATTGTATAATTCAATTAATCCGATACCACAGATAACTGCGACCATTACCATAATGCGTCTTACTCCTTAATTTTTTTTATTATATACGGTTCTATAATAAAAAATTACGTGTTTTGACTACGGACTATTAGTCGTTCCTAATTATCTGTATCGCCTTTATCGCCTTTATCGCCTTTGGGTCCAGTTGGTCCTATACGTCCGTCAAATCCAGCTTCACCAGGTGATCCGCGCATACCAGTAGGACCAGGAGGTCCTTCTTTACCTTCACTTCCAGATGGTCCGGTAGGACCAGCAGGTCCAGTGTCACCCTTGGACCCGACAATTCCTAGACCATTTTTACCGTCTATTCCATTTTTACCGTCTTTACCGTCTATTCCATCTTTTCCATCTTTACCGTCCTTACCATCTATTCCGTCTTTACCGTCCTTACCATCTTTGCCATCTTTGCCAGAGGGACCAGCCGGTCCTGGAATAAACCATCTTGGGTCTATATCAGATGTTGGAATGAACTGTTTAGACTTAGACGAACAAGACGAACTAGACGAACTAGACGAACAAGACGAACTAGACGAACAAGACGAACTAGACGAACAAGATGATTCAGTATCACTTGCACACGAACTATCGGAACTATCTAATTGTCCCTCGCCCCCTCAAGGGGAACGAGAACGAGATCGTGAATGACAACGTCTGCTTCCGCGTCCGCGTCCGCGGTGTTCTGGGTATACATGAACGTTGCCATAGCCTTCGCTGTAATTAGGTCCATACCCACCAAGAATACCAGCACCAAGTGGTCCAGCACCAAGAGGTCCAATGCCAGGATATCCATATCCACCAAGGATACCGTTACCAAGAGGTCCGGACCCCTGTCTGGCTTGTTCCAAGATTTTAAGTATATTATTATCGTTGTTAGCTGTATTAAGTCCATCACGTAGACGCTCACGGTCAAGGCTATCATTCTTCTCTTTAAGAGCACAGCAGCACTCAGCAATTTGTTTGCCGAGTTCTTGTGTGTTCTTAAGAGCATCGTATTTGGCATCTGCCATTTGTGCAGCAATAACTGAACCCATTTTCTGTTGTTCCAATTGAGAAATGGAGAATTGTTGAGCGGACTGAGCAGAGAGCTCGGATTTGCACTTAGCCACTTCCATTTGGGTCATAGCAAATTGACTATCTGACTTAGCTGATAAAAATTGACCCATTTTCTGTTGCTCTAGTAATAATGATGCGTATTGGTCAGTACCAGATTTCGTTAATTCTGCGTGTCCTCTTACAATAGAAAGACCAATATCACTGAAACCCGAGCCAATGGCTTGGCGGGTTTCCCAAGCACCATCGGTAACGTGCTTGGTTAAAACATTCAAGCTTTGAACGTTATTCTGTATCATTTCGGTACCAGCTCGGTTAACATCATTCAATATAGAATGACGAACATCAGTTAATTTGGCATCAAGTGAAGCTTGAGCGGTAACAGTGGTAACACGTCCCTCACCAGCGTTGCGCTCAATAGAACCTAACAACTGTGTGTTGGCGAGTTGTGTTGCATTCACAGCGTTAGCACCATTGCGCTCAATGGCAATAGACAAATCACGTGCGCTGTCGGAAGCAGCTTGACGACTGGCAGCATCAGTGACAGTGGTAGTAAGACGGTTTTCTCCCGCAACCTTCTCAACCGCAGTCATAATGTTACCAGTACCACGTTCGATAGCACTGCTGAGCAAATTAGAATTGCGCTCAACTGCGTGCCCAGTTGTATAATTTCCCTTTTCAACTGCATCGCGCAGACCAAGAGTAGATTGGTGAATATCCTTAGTTAAGTTAGCGTGTCCGGCAGTTAAGTTACGTTCGACATTGTTGATAGCAGCAAGTTCAGCGTATTCGTTGTCCTTAGGCTCAAATGCGTAAGGGGGGTAAAAGGCTTGCCATTGTTGAAATGGCGCACTAGGTTTTCCGTTTGTCTCCATTGACATATAATACAGGAACAGAATTATTTTTACAAACAAAAAAATTGTTGTGTCTAAATAAATGGCTGCATATATGGTAAGCACACGTAGTAAATAATTATGACACATTGTAATTTACAAATATTACAGTTGTACTAGCGTAACCATATTTGTAAATTAATAATTCAGTAACAGACCAATTATGGTTTAATCCGAAATAATTTAGGCAAAATGAAAAATATACATATTATTTATTATGAAACGCCAAAATATGATAGAAGCACTTTGTTATGAAAACTATATATTGAAAACGAGATATAATGAACTAATCATTTATATTGCAAAATTAGAAACAGACATTACAAATTTAAAACAAATCAACAGTACCGAGAATCTAGTCCATACAAATGAAAAATCAAATAATGAGTGTATGCAAGAACAAACCGATGTGTCTATATTACGAAATAGTCCTATTATTTTGGTAGATGAACCAACAATTACATCCGCACCCATCTTTCAGATTTCAAGATATTGTTCGTCTATAAACAATAATACACAAACCGTTGATAAATCCGATAATATCAGTGAATTAACATATGAATAAAATATTATAAAAATAAAACTTAGTATTTTATTCATATAGATATAAATTTTTATACTATTATAGTATATACTTGGTTTATACATGTCCGAACTATCAATCACTGATGACAAAGTGATAACATTTTATAAAAATAACTCGCACATTTGCATAAATACAGTCAATAGAATGATTGTTGAGCTATTTGAACGTACACAACCACCTGCTGATATCAAAGACGGTTCTATTGTACTAGAACGAGTAAATGACGCATTAAATACCATTAGCCTTGCTACAAAGCAAATCTTAACGAATGTGGAAGAAAGTGTATTGAAAACAACATCCACTGCGGATGAAAAAATGTTTGGTAATTTGATTGAAACGAATAATGCAATTTTGATTAGTGAAATGGTAAACACTATTCACAAAGTATTACCTGATACGAATACACAGCATTACAATGGTATTACCAAATCATTAGATAGTTTATATCAATCTATTACGAATGATACTCAGCGATTAATAGACACTGCGAGTTCTGTTTCAATCAAAGATTATATGAATAATTTGGAAATGAAAACCACTATTATGTTACAAAATCTACAACAACCGATATATTCTTTCATTTCTGCAAGTGAAGACCGCATTAATAAAAATATCCTTGCTGGTCGTTCAACCGAACCCACCGAAATGTACTCAAAATTGGTTTCTGATATTGGTACATTATTAAGTTCAAACACAGCACATAGTCCGAGTCATGAAAATGGCGATAAATACGTGTTTGGGTTACTTACCAAAACGTTTAATAGTGCTGATATTGCATTCAAATCAATGGGATTAGAGAATAATACAATAGTAATGAAGCGTATGCGCAAACCAACTGTATTCATTCAGAATTATGATATAGAATGCAATGTGGGTTTTGATGAAACGAGTCAGTTTATGTCTATGATTAGTGACAACAATGTATGTGGGGTGTTTCTTTCGCAACATAGCGGTATATCTGGCAAAACCGACTTTCAAATTGAACTGCATAACAACAATGTGGTTGTTTTTGTTCATAATGCGGATTATTCTTCTAGTAAAATAGAAGCAGCTGTCAGCATTATTGATAATCTATATAACCAACTTCGGCAGTTTGTGAAATCAGGCAATATGGATGAATTTACTATTCCCAAAGAATTATTAGAAAGCATCAATAATGAATATCAAATGTTTATTATGCAAAAGATGGCTGTTGTTGATGTATTCAAAGAAAGTCAGAAGAAGGTTCTCGCCCAAATAGACGAAATCCGTTTCCCTTGTTTGGATAAATACTTATCAACTAAATATTCTGCCCCAATTGTCAAATCTGGACTAAAATGCGATTTGTGCAAATCATATAATGCGAATAATTTAAAAGCATTAGCTGCACATAAGCGCGGTTGTAATAGAAAGCACGGGTTGGAAGTAAAACGTCAAAATAGCCAATCCGCTACGAATGATGTACGTAACCAAATCTGCATCACCCCGATTACATTTGACAATTCCTCCAAGAGATAATGTCTATATAAGCATAAATAGTTACCCACACATTCCTACGTTTAAGAGTTATGCAGTACAAATACATTTTTTTA
>Ga0181601_10003737_pt1 | contig 12822 bp, 13 predicted proteins | sample 041ome_8_FD_133020 | JGI IMG/M metagenome (GOLD analysis project Ga0181601, IMG submission 133020) | Coastal salt marsh microbial communities from the Groves Creek Marsh, Skidaway Island, Georgia - 041407BS metaG (megahit assembly) | ecosystem: Environmental > Aquatic > Marine > Intertidal zone...
CATTCGATGATGCATCATCACCTCGCAGCACCGAATTAGAATTAGATTCATGACTTACTGGACCTGATGACTCCGTATCAATTTTATTTACATTAGGCAGGTCAACGGACTCTTTCGAGTCGACCTTTACTCTACGGAAGGTTTTTCTTTCTTGCTTATTTATAGCCATCGCTTACACCCTACGCCAAAAGAGGCTCACCCATTTCATCGAACTGGTACTCGTCAGGAATAACGATATCTGGCATTTCAACATCTGAATTGAATTCAGCGTTTAATGAGAATACATAACTTAATACTTGTGCTACTGGCAAATACAGTGGCTCAGGAATCTCATCTTTAATCTCAGTTGTATAGTAGATTGCACGAGCAAGCAAAGGCACCCTTACAATCTCGACATTATGTTCAGTCGCAACCTCTCGAATACGTTGAGACATGTGATCAATACCCTTAGCGACAACCACTGGCGCACCATCTGATTCGCGATCGTAAGTGAGCGCAACCGCATAGTGCTCGGGGTTAACCACAACCACATCAGCATCCGGCACATCGGCAATCATTCGCTGCATCGCAATTTCACGCTGCTTTTGACGTATTGCCGCTTTTACCTCAGGACGCCCTTCCGTATCTTTCATCTCATCCTTGACCTCTTGGAGTGTCATTTTAAGTTTTTTCAGGTGCTGATATGCCTGAAATGGCACATCTATCGCTGCAATAAGAACCAACGACAAGCACATAAAAAAAACGCTCCAGCTCACTATAGAACCCGCTTCCATAAAGGCAGGATAGGTGTCTACACGTCCCAAACTCAAAAGATTGTCTGAATACCAAGCGAGAACCACAAGCCCAATACCAGCAACCAAAAGAAATTTAGCGACAGCTTTGAGTAGCTCAACAACCGCTTTAACCCCAAACATTCGACCGAAGCCTTTAACCAGACTCAGTCGAGATAATTTAGGCATCACAGCTTTAGTGGAAAATATCCAGCCACCCATCAGAGATGGTGTCAATAAACTCACTACTAAAGTCACCAATAAAACAGGAACAATTGCCCATAGGGCATCGCTCATTAGCGTACCAACCTGCACTGATAACACTGAGGTATCAAACATTTGAGCGCGATCTAAAGTCAGACCATTCCTCACAACCTCACCTAACGAAGAAATCATGCTGCCGCCCATGAAAATAACAACCACACTGGCTGAAATCATGATGGCCGCCATTGAAAGCTCTTTTGAACGGGCAACATCCCCATCCTCTTTAGCCTTCTTAATACGACGAGCGGTAGGGAGTTCCGTTTTTTCTTGACTGGTATCTTCAGCCATCAGCGAACCCCCAAATACATTTGAATTTGGTTATAACCATCCACCCATAAATTTTGCATACCCGATGTCATGGATGGCATCAAAATGACAAGCGAAATAAATCCAACCAACATAGCCGCCGGGAAACCCACAACGAATACATTTAAGGAAGGTGCAGCCCTAGACACAACGCCCATGGCAATATTTTTAACCAGCAAAGTCATCATTGCAGGTAGTGCGATCATCATGCCACCTGAAAAAATGATGGCTGACCACTGCAGAAGATCATGAATAATCTCAGGCCGAATAAGCTGATCTTGAACAGAAATAATTCTAAAACTATCTAACAAAACCTCTATAAAGACTAAATGCGCGCCTAAGGATAAAAAGAGCAATGTGCCAATGATTATGAACAACTGAGATAACACAGGGGTTTGATGTCCATTATTAGGATCGGAAATCATCGCAAAACTCAGACCCATTGATACCGCAATATAATCACCCGCAGCACTGATCGCTGCGAAAGAAATTTGCAAAATAAATCCCATTAAAATGCCGATACCGACTTGCTGCAAAAACAGCATAAATCCAGCACCGCTCAAGACATCAATGATGGGCCAATCGTATAAAGGAAAAATAATGAACGTTAATGCGGCTGCAATTACAAGTCGAATTCTTACCGTGACAGAACGTGCTGAAAAAACAGGCGCCACAAGCAATGCTGCACTTATACGAGTAAATGGCCATAGAAAGCTATAAAAAGCATTCAGAATGTCATTCATCACAATAAACATGCTAGCCGCCCATTAACAATAGGATTCGCTCAAATTGACGTGTTGCGAAATCCGTCAACACTGCCAATTGCCAACTACCAAAAAAATAAATGGCTAGAACCAAAGCTACTAGCTTCGGAATGAAGCTTAAGGTCATTTCATTCACAGAAGTTGCTGCTTGCACAACACCAATCAATAGACCCACAACAAGGGCAGCAACTAATAACGGGCTAGAAATAAGAGTAATAACCCATAAGGCCTCTCTTCCAATGTCAATTACCTCACCGTGTGTCATCGCAAACCCTTATGTTCCCGGGAAGAAACTTCCCGCCAAGGTGCCCAGCGTTAAATGCCAGCCATCAATCAAAACAAATAGCATTAACTTAAAGGGCAAAGAAATCATCATGGGCGATAACATCATCATACCCATCGACATCAAAACACTAGCAACCACTAGATCGATAACCACAAAGGGAATAAAAATCATGAAGCCAATTTGAAATGCCGTCTTAAGCTCACTGGTAACGAAAGCAGGAATAAGAATGCGTAACGGAATCTCATTTTTATCTTCAATAACATCTTGCCCAGCTAAGTTTGCATAAAGCTCAACATCATCTTCGCGAGTTTGTAACAACATAAACTCTCGCATCGGCACAATGGCTTTTTCTAATGCTGGCTGCGCTTCTAAAGAGCCATTGAGATAAGGCTGAAGCGCATCCGTGTTTACTCGCTCGAACACTGGACCCATGACAAAGAAAGTTAGAAATAAAGCTAAACCAATCAGCACCTGATTTGGCGGCGTCTGCATGGTACCTAATGCTTGTCTTAATATGGCTAGTACCACAATAATTCTGACGAATGATGTCCCAGCGAGCAAAACCGCCGGCAACAGCGTCAAGAAAGTCATTAACGCAAGAATCTGCAGCGTCAGACTGTAGCTTGTATCACCATTAGGTAAATTTTGAACAATAACGCCAGGCATCAAAGACTCTTCGGAAAAAGCCATACCCGAGAACCCAAGCATTAGTAATAGTGAGATTACCTTCAGTAGCTGTGCTTTATTTAATTTCATTTTTATAAAAACCACTACTTACTAGAGACGCGCTGCTTTACCGATTCAATCAAGCTTGCCTTGAAGTCTTTTTTTACCGGTTGATTCATTTCATGCTGTTTAAGATCGTTTACACCACTTAACTCGGAAATGACATTGATCGATTGTGCGGTCACGCCTAGTGCATATCGCTTGTTATCAATGGAGACCAAAACAACACGCTCACGAGGACCAACCGACGCAGCCTCGATAACCTGAATAGACCTATCGCCAAAGATATTTCTTTTTTCTTGAAGACGACGCAACCCCCAGAACACGCCGGCCATCACAATAAATACCGCGATGAGGGCTAAAAAAGGCTCAATAAATGAGATTTGTTCTGACATTACACAACCTTAGGGCTTAAATTTTGCGTAATCGCTCAGCAGCATCAAGTACTTGCGTTAGACGAACACCGTATCTCTCATTAACAACAACGACCTCGCCACGCGCAATAACCGTATTGTTAACCAAGATATCAATAGACTCACCAGCAACGCGATCCAATTCAATTACGCTACCTTCGCTTAATTTAAGAAGGTCACGAATCTGCATACCTGTACGCCCCACCTCGACCGACAATGTCACAGGGATATTCTGAAGAACATCCAGATCCATTTCGTCCTGAAGCGTAGAGAGCTTTTGCTCATCAATACCAGTAGCTTCAACCGCCTCTATATTTTCATCAGGCATGGTTTCGTTTTCGTCACTCATGACTTTTCCTCTTCTTTGACTAGGCCGTTTAATCTAATTGCAGCCTGACCATTAACTGTTCCGTATGTACCCTCATAGGTTGGTACGTTTTCCACCTGAACCACAACCGTCTCAGGCATTTTGATTGGAACAATATCTCCAACCTTTAAATGCATAAGGTCGTACAACGAAATTTTTGGGTAAGCAAGATCACACTTGAGCTTTAACTCAACACCCTTGACGCAACTTTTAAGTTGCTGCTTCCAACGTCTATCCCGCTCATCAGCATAATCAGCTTGAACATGACCCTTTAAAAGATGGCCAATCGGCTTTAACGCACCAAATGGATATACAACCTGAATCGTTCCACGAATCTCATTTGCCATCTCAATATCAAAGTCATTGATGATGACTAAATCCATCTCATCAACAATTTGAGCAAACTGAGGATTAATTTCACAGGCTGAATGCTCAAAGGTAAGGTCATATACTGGTGACCATGATTTTTCCAAATCGGTAGTCACACCCTTAACAAGCATTTGAATGACGCGTGTTTCAGTTGGCGTAAATTCACGCATGCCTTCGACAGTTGTACGTGACTTACCACCGCCACCGAAAAATCGATCTAGTGAATTAAAAATAATTTGAGGCTCAATATTGATCAACGCGTTACCACGCAGACCATTTAGCTTCATGATATTGAGCGACAAAGGCGGCTTAAGTGTCTTACGGTACTCGTAGTACTGCTCAACCTGAAGCTCTCTTGGTGTGACCTTGGGCTGATACTGAAGCATAGAAGCCAGCGTCACACGGAACAGACGAGCAAATCGGTCTGCGATCATCTCGACAGAGCCTAAGTGTGAAATTAAGGCGCTGTCTTCACTCGCCAAGTCGTAGCTCTCTGCGCTTGGCGCTGAGCTATAAATACCGGGACGACTAAACCCAGACGAGTCGAGATCTACGCCCTTCACTAGCGCATCGATTTCTTCCTGAGAAAGTAATTGTGAAGATGAATCGCTCATATTTATTGGATGACAAACTGAGGGAAATACACTTCTTCAATACCGCCAAAGTCTTCATACTTTCTTAGTACGCGATTCAATGCGTCTTTAATTCGGCTTCGCAGGCTATCGAGACCTTCTGTTGATTGATATGTCTCAAATGGCTCCAGTGAAACTAAACTAATGACTGCAGAACGCAGTGCAATTTGATGCTTTTCGATATTGTTCTCAACGCGTTGATCGTAATGCGTCATTATTGACAACGAAAACTGAACGTATTTCTTACTATTCGGCACATTGATAGTGAAATTACTTTTGAATTCCACGTAAGTGGGCTCAAATTTTCCACCCTCAGGGACTTTTTTCTTTTGTTTAGCTGGCGCACTGTCTTGCTTAGGCACACCATTTTCATCCAACAAAGTTTGCTCTAATCCATCAAGCACTTTTGCAGAATCCACCTTTTTTTGAACATCAAAAAAGCCAGTTACGTAGAGTGTTACACCAACACTGATCATTACTAAAACAAGGCCGGCAAGAATAATGACGATCATCTTCATGAGGCCGCCCTTCTTCTTTTTACCTGCTGCTTCTTCAATGCCATCTAGCTTGTCATCATCAGCCATCTTGTAATCCCCAACTTATAAATCTTTTAACTTGTACTTAATATTACGCAAACGTATCAAGTTCGCCATCATGGTTTGATTGTTTTTGCTCATCACTGACAATCTGGTCATCAGTTACAGTCTTTACAACATTGCCATTAGCCGCCTTATTCGAGGCGAATTGACCTTGATTAAAACCAGAACCTGTTTGTGAAGGTGAATCCTGATTTACCGATGTATTACCTAATGAAATACCCGAATCACTGAGACCCGCACGAAGTCTGGGCAAGTTAGCCTCAAGCAAATCACGAACAGATGCGTTCTGGCTGGTTAAAGCTAACTGCATCTCATTGTTATCCATGCTCATTCGGATTCGAATCGTACCGAGGCGCGTTGGATTAAGCTCCATCTCGGTATCCCATTTCCCCGTTTCGACCATACGCATGACTCGATCGCCAATCGCTTTTTGAATGCGCTCATCGTTTTGCGCATTCAGCAAAAACTCTTTTACTGTTGGCGCAGTACGCTGAATATCCTGAATAGCAGCTGATTGACTATCTAGCGAAGTAGTCGAAAGCGTCAAGGGCGTAGAGGCTTTATCACTTAACACCGTTGGAATAATTTCTTCAGCAACCGGCTTAGCTTGGAACGCTTTTTGTTGAATAAAGCTAGAGGTCAGATTCACTGACCTATGTGCATTCATTTGCAATAACGCTGCGTTATCTTTGACCGACTTAAGCACATTTACATCAGCTGTATCTGCCGAATAGGTAGCGCGATTAGATAAGAAATTATCAGCTGTCATCGCTTGCTGAGGATTCTTAACAATAGTTGATGCCACGCCTTCTTCTTTTATCGATTTAATACGTCCAGACATCTGCTGAAGCATAGTAATGAGTTCAGAACGTTGTTTTGTAACCGACTGTCCTTCGCCCAATGTCGATTTAGCATGTTCAATCTGGGCAGATGTTGTGGCTTTAGCCAAGGCAATAACATCCTCATCCTTAAGAATCAGCCTTGAGGTAACTTCTGAGGTTGCTGGCGATGCGGCTAATGATGAACGAATATCAACGCCATCTTTGACAGACAGTTCTGACGCAAACTTACTTACATCAGACTTAGTCAAAGGAGCCGTTGACGTTTCAGCATGGTCAACTAGCACCTTATTTGAGACTGACGGATTAACAAGCTGAGCTTTAATATCAGCATCAGCACCATCAAACATTAAAGGATTAACAATGTTAATGACTGGCTGAATGTCAGATGTAGAAACAAGTTTCTCCGCTTGCAAAACAGTAGCACCATCATTAACCACCGAAGTGGCCTGCGCTGAACTTGTTACATCAGTTGTTGTAACTGATTTATCAACGGTCATGCTGACAACCTGAGTTAATACCTCAGGTGCGATACCATTTTGTTTGGCGATTTCATCAAGCGACTGAGCAGGAAGTGCCATTTTGCTTGGCTGAAACTCTTTTGCTTTACTTAATTCTGGCAAGAGCTGCTCAGCTGATAGGAGTTTTGTTGCGCCTGGCAAAATCTCAACCTGGCTTCTCTCCTCAGCGCTTGCGGATAAAGACACAATTTTCTGCGCCAACTCAGCCAGCTGATCGATATCTAATGATTCTAGATCAGCTACAACAGCCTCTGGCATAACTTTGCCGCCGAGCGGCAAACCATTGACATCAACTTTAGTGGCATCAGACCCTTTGATTTGGGTCTGTAGAGCTAATAATTGGCGAAAGACCCCATCTGAGGATTGAGGCTTAACCTCTTGATTTTGAATAGATTTACCGTCAACAGAGACAGTATTTCCAGTCAAAATTCCCAACAAGTTGATCGTAGAATTATTCACAGGCAAGGTATCCTAATCAGGCCTAAAGAATGAAATTTCCCTTAAACCTGCAATTACCTTGCCAAAATAGCCTGCAGCGCCATAAAAAACCCGATTGACGTTAGTTATAACTATAAGCGACTGATTTACATGTCTTTTTATGCCAACCCGTTTAATGAGATGGTCGGCTTTAACCGCGACACATTTTATCTAGTCAATGTTTTGACTACATAGCAAAGGACTCACTAAAACTTATTCGTTAGACTCGAGAAACGGCGACTAGCAAGCTCGTCCATTAAATGCGCCTCCTTTTTAGCCGCAGCGCGCTTTTGCTTTTCTCTATCTTTTTCCTGCAACTTATCCACCGCTTTCACATCGGCTCGACACTGATTCAGTTTCAATTGATCTTGTTCAGCTTGCTGCTTCAACTTAGATAACAACTTTTCTTGCTCATTAGAGGCACCAACAAGCTTTTGAATGAAATTTCGGGTCCTAGCGAGTGATGTTACAGAGACACCCTGCTTTTCATCGCCAGACAGTTGAGCTTTATAGTCCGAAATATAGCTTTTCACTTGCTCGAGACTTTGGTTTACATCATCTGCCCGCTTTGCACTATCCATAGCAAGGGTTTGCACATGAGATAACTTGCGCTCTCTTACGCCTTTCACGAGATCCCATTTATTAGCCATCAATCAACTCCGACTCAAAATGTCTATTTAATCTTGAGGATGAAGGCGACTCATCGCACTCCTCCGGCAAATGAATCAATTCATCAAGTGATTCTTGGTAATTAACCGCCTCACCCATATCCTGTCTAAGAAAACTTTTCATAAAAGGAAGCTGACGTAATGCCTGATCAACATCCTCATTTGATCCGCGCTGATAAGCACCAACACTAATTAGATCTTTGTTCTCTTCATATGCCGCATAGAACTTCCTAAAACTTGTAGCTGCTTGCCTATGTGATCTATCCGCTAATTGAGGCATTAAGCGACTAATCGACTGCAGAATATCAATCGCTGGGAAATGTCCCTGCGCCGCCAATTCTCTCGTCAACACGATATGACCATCTAAAACCGCCCTAGCTGTATCTACAATTGGATCTTGTTGATCATCACCTTCAGCCAACACGGTATAAAAGGCTGTAATTGAGCCATTCGGCACATCCGTATTACCCGCTCGCTCAATCAACTGTGGCAAAAGTGTAAATACCGATGGCGGATAGCCTTTCGTCGTCGGTGGCTCGCCAACGGCCAAACCAATCTCTCGCTGGGCGTGTGCTACACGGGTAAGCGAATCCATCAGCAATAAAACATGCTGACCTTGATCGCGAAAATATTCTGCTACTGCTGTTGCTAGCTGCGCACCATGTAAACGTGACACAGGAGAGGTATCACCGGGGGCCGCCACAACCACTGAACGCTTTAAACCCTCTTCACCAAGCGTGTCACGAACAAACTCATGAACTTCTCGGCCACGTTCACCAATTAATCCAATGACAATCACATCAGCCTGGGTATACCGAGTCATCATTCCAAGAAGTACACTCTTACCTACACCACTTCCTGCCATCAAACCAAGGCGCTGTCCCCTGCCTACCGTCAATAGACCATTGATAGAACGGATACCAACATCTAAGGGCTCATTAATGGGGCGGCGTAATAATGGGTTGATTGGATCAGTAGATATAGATCGATATTCAGTCGGCTCGATATCCCCTAAACCATCGAGTGGGCGTCCCATTCCATCAACAACTCGACCAAGCATTTTTTTTGAGAAGCCAAATGTATTCCCTGATGATCGTGGTATGACACGATAACCCGGAGCGATACCGCGCGTTTTCTCAAAGGGCATCAAGAGTAGCTTTCCATCTGAAAAGCCTACGACTTCTGAATGAATTGAACGACCATCTGGCGTTATCACGTCACACAGAGAGCCAATGGGTGAATTAATGCCACTGGCTTCTAACGTTAAGCCCACCACACGCGTCAGAACACCCTGCGCGATTGGCGGTGATAAATGAATCTTTTCAACCCAGTAATCAACTTGTTTGGAAAAGCTCAGCATGTAACCAACCTAATCACTTATCAGCTGTTGATTTGTCACTTTTACTTGTGACAAGTGGATCTATTGGTGAAAGGAAATTAGGTTCTACGCTACCTAATAACTTTTCCGAAATCTCGCTCAAACGATCTTCAATCAAATCCTCAGTTCGCCTTTCACCACATTCCACTCGGATACTTCCACGAGAAAGGTTCTTATCTTGAATCACTTCAAAATCATTGAGAGAAGATGTCTCTAGTTGAACCAAGGTGGCGTAATCATCTGGATGTAAGCAGATGGTCGGATTATCCGACTGCGTATAGTTTTGAAGTGATGTTGAAACCAGTTGCTGTATAGCTTGATTAGACAAGGATAATTCACCACGCACAATTTGCTTAGCAAGATGAATAGCGAGGCGCGTTAGATCATCTTCTACATTTTCCAATAAAGAGTCTTTAGAGCTCATCAAGCCACTAAGAACACCTTCAACCTTGGCTCTTAGCGCATTAGCTTCATCCTGAGCGATCGTAACGACTTCAGACTTTCCTTGCTCCAAACCTTTCGCAAACCCCTCTTCCAATCCCTGCTCGTACGTTGGCCCCATATCAATAGCCTCATCTTCAGAAGCATCCTCATGAATGACGTCATCTTCACGTTGATCGGCATCCGATAAATCTAATTCCACAACCTCATCTACCGATGAAGGTTTAGTAGCCTCGGATTCAGCCAAGTCATTCTCAAGCAACCCAGATGGCGTATTTGCTTCGATAAAAAGCTGCGATTTTTCAGACAGGTTTTCAGGTCGAATAGCTCGCCATTCAGCACTTTGGGCATTTCGGCTTAGAACCTTTGCCTCTAGTAATTCAAAGTCATCTTTGTAAGGCGCGCCCTTCTCAGCCTGGCCTTCAACATGGATCGATTTAAACTCTTCGCTTTCTTCTGCAAACTCACTAATCCAGTTTGAAAGGGTCAAATTCCATTCTGAGACACCCTCTGACTCTCGACCCGCTTTAATGACCTTAGACAAAGTCATCGCCACGACCTGCCAGCATGATTTCACCCGCATCAGATAATTTGCGTGCAATACGTAGAATCTGTTTCTGAGCCTCCTCTGCCTCACTCAGACGAATTGGGCCTTTAGCCTCCATATCATCCAGGAACATATCTGCAGCACGTTTGGACATATTCTCCAAAAACTTATCCTTAACATCCTCATCAGCACCCTTCAGCGCTGTCATTAACAAATCGCCATCTACGCTACGCATGAGAACTTGCATACTCTTACTATCGATTCCGACGAGGTTATCAAAGACAAACATATTGTCTTGGATGCGTTGCGCAAGATCTTCATCAATACTTTCGATCTTGGTCATTACATCCATTTCAAGATCAGATTTAGTGTAGTTCATGATCTTCGCTGCAGCGTTTACGCCACCTACACTTGATGATTTAACCGCAGAGTTATTAGCAAACTGCTGCTTCATAATCACCTCGAGTTCATCTAGCGCTTCTGGCTGAATTGTTTCGAGATTCGCCACACGCATAATGACTTCGGAGCGAACCTCTTTAGAGAGATAATTCAGCACATCGGCTGCGAGTGCGTATTCAAGGAATGACAAAATAATGGCAATAATTTGAGGGTGCTCATTACGAATCATTTCTGAAATTGAACGTGCATCCATCCATTGAAGAATGTCTAAACCACTCGATGCCTTTCTTGGCATGATCCGACCCATGACACTGGATGCTTTATCTTCACCCAGCGCTTTCACCAAGACATTTTCGACATAATCAGATGTGCCAAAGCCCAAGCTAGTTTGGTGCTTGATGGTCGCAATAAACTCATCCAACACAGCACCTACCGCCTCTTGAGATATCTCAGGTATAGACACCATGGCAGAACCCAAGTGCTGCACTTCTCTAGGTGATAAGTGAGTCAGAATGTTCGCCGCTTCTTCTTCACCCAACAACATCATCAATAAGGCTGTTTTTTGCGTAGGCGATATAAGACGGAGCTCTTCTTCTAACTCCGGCGTAAGCTCTTGTGCTGCTTCCAATGTATCTGCCATAACTTACCCCTTAACCCAAATCTCGCTTAAGCCATGTGCGCATCACATTGGCAACACGACGTGAATCATCCGATACCAGCATGCGGACCAGTGCCACTTTGTCGTCATAAGTATTCGCTGTATCCAGCATGTCTGCTGAAATCGTAGATTTTTTCTTAGGCTTTAAGCGCGCCTTCATCTCTTCCAATGTTTCACCTTCACGCAAGATATGCTCATCTTCAGGATCAACTCCATCAGGTAATGCCATAGGCACACCATCTGCACCAATTGCAATTGGCTGACCACCCATTGCCGTGCCAGGATTTATCACATTGCGAATTAATGGGCGGAAGACGAAGAAGACCAGCGCCACAAATGCGATTACGATTAATAGTTGGCGAGCCACACTGATCACCTGCTGATCTTTCCACAATGGCAACTCTTCAGCAGCTGGCAACTCTTCAAAGGCTGTACTCATTACCACGACAGAATCGCCACGATTTGCATCGAAACCAATCGCACCTTTGATCAACTCTTTAATTTCATCAGCTGATTTTTGTGGTCTCGCCTGTTCGCCCTCAGCCACCGCTGGTTGATCTAACACCATCGCCACGGTTAATTTTGTTAAATGACCTGCCATCTTCTTTTCATGGCGTAACGTTCTATCGAGTTCAAAATTACGCGTTGAATGATGATTTAGCACACCGTTTTTATCCGCAGTTGCATTGACGCTATCCCCTGCGGTTGTTTCACCTGCATTCAGCAACGTGCCTTCTGCAGGCACCTCATTCGACATAGCGCCAGGCACACCCACTGCTTCCTTACCTGATGTGCGTCGTTCTGATAACTGCTCACTTCTTACGCCTGTAGGACCTGGAAATAATTCAGTCATACTTTCAACCGCCGTGAAATCGACGTCTGCATTAACTTCTACATGCACATTACCCTGACCCATGAATGGCGTAACTAAAGAGACAATTCGAGAGCGATACATTTCTTCGAGGTTTCGACGATAACGTAACTGCTCGTTACTCAATCCCATCGCTTCAGAAGATGTACTTGAATGCAGCAAATTACCGTAACTATCGACTACAGAGACTGACTTTGGATCCATAAACGGAACGCTTGAAGCCACAACATGAATAATGGATTGCACCTGACTATCAGATACCGCTCGACCAGCATGCGGCCACACCACAACGGATGCTTTTGGCTTTTCACGTTCTCGGATAAAGACCGATTGCTGAGGGATAGCCAAATGCACACGAGCTTTTTTAATCGAATTTATCGTTGCAATAGAACTTGCGAGCTCCTCCTCGATAGCTAAGCGATATCGCATCTTTTCCATGAACTGACTTGTGCCCAGTGATTGCTCGCCACGAATCATTTCAAAGCCACCCGAAGTCGAGCCTTGAGGCAGACCTTGTGAAGCTAAAA
>Ga0181601_10003740_pt1 | contig 12821 bp, 6 predicted proteins | sample 041ome_8_FD_133020 | JGI IMG/M metagenome (GOLD analysis project Ga0181601, IMG submission 133020) | Coastal salt marsh microbial communities from the Groves Creek Marsh, Skidaway Island, Georgia - 041407BS metaG (megahit assembly) | ecosystem: Environmental > Aquatic > Marine > Intertidal zone...
CGAATCCATGTGGGAAATGAAACAAAACATGGGAATCGTGAGCAGTGACCTACACCGAGGGTATAGCGTCCGGTGTAACGTCAACACCGTTGTGTGTTCGGGGTTTTTAGACTCCATAGGCCTCTACGAGCCCATCTCGGAACACCAAATTCGGATCGCAAAACAATGGCTGGCCGCTGCGGCTATGGATGAATTTGGAGACAGGCCCTTTCAGGGTCTCAGCTATGGGGAACAGCAACTAACGTTAATTGCGCGGGCATTGGTAAAGTCGCCTCTGTTGCTCATACTCGACGAACCTACCCAAGGTCTCGATGAGGTCAATCGCCAGCGCGTCATGAATCTCATGGAAACACTGCACAACCGACGCCACACGACCATTATGTTTGTCAGCCACCGTCTCGATGAGCGACTGCCGCTGTTTGAACAGCACATAGATCTCGACAACACGTAGTATCAACGACCTATCTCGACACTCAATCAAATAGCCCCTACTCTGAAACCTCAGCGGGTATCGAGGAACTTTTTTGGGACGTCTGGCACGCATCTGCCTAACAGTACTGCTAACCCTCGCGCTAGGGGTCGCCACCCTATGGCTGGGGCGTGACAGTGTTTATGTCCGCGAGGCCGCGACCGACTGGATTAGTGTTGCTATTGGGCGATCACTGCGCGTGGGTGATCATTCCTCGGTACTGAGCGGCTCTCGCCTGACCCTCGTTGCCACCGATGTTGTGATAGCGCAGCCCGCAAATTTTCCCGGGCCCCCTTTTTTGACAGCAGACCGCATCGAACTGATGTTGGACCTCAAGCAGCTATTCACCTCGACGGTGAGCCAGGTGCCGCTTGTTATCGAAAGTCTTAGTCTCGAACGCCCGACTATTAGGCTGCAAGAACAGGCCTCGGGCGATGTTAACTGGCAGTTTAATGCCAATGAATCGACATCAGCGCCCACGAAGGTTTCTCAACGCCCCTCGCTACCCCTGCTCACTACCAACCTTGATATTTCGGCGCTGCAAGTTTTTCTCGAAAGACCTGAGCAGGCGCCGATCGCGCTACAGGTAAGCATTCGTCAGAAGACAGAAGATGACCAGGTTCTGCTGACTGTTACAGGCCACCTAAATGAAACCCCGATGACAGGTGCCTTTTCGCTCCACCCTCTCGCTGAGGTTGTCACCATGGAGCGAGTAAGGCTCGAGGGTGATCTCCGCTTGGGAGAGGTGGTGGTCGAGAGTCGGGGGAATTTCATTGATCTAATGGCGCCATCCCAGCCAGTGATTGAGCTCAGTGTAAACGGACCCAGCTTCGAATACCTTACGGATCGGCTAGGGTTAGAGCGCATCAGCGAGGGACCTCTCGACATACAACTGGCGATAACACCCTCCTCAGGGACTAGTGGTATCAGCGTAAACGGCCGGCTGGGGGAGTTCGCGGTCATTGTTACCGGCGAGTTCGATCACATCCTGAAGCCTGATGTCGGCAACTTGGCGGTCTCGGTATCGGGTCCTGACGCATCGCGCATCGCCTCGCTGATAACAACTACAGCGATCCCGGCGGTTCCCTTTTCAATTGTAACCCGCGTCCAACGCGACGGCTTATCGATCACGGTCGAAGATGCTCGGGTAAATGTCGGCCGGCTTCAATTCAATGCGGCTGCCAGTATCCCGAATATCAAGACGCCCACTCAGGCCAATCTGGAGCTGCAAGCAACCATTCCCGACATTTCGATTTATAGGGAGCTGCTACCACTGCCGATTGATATCGCCGGGGAAGTCGAGACCTCGATCTCGGTCGAGGCAACCACAGACGGCTCATTCGTCAATGCAACGCTAGATACCGACTATGGCGCTTATACCGTTGCAGGCTCACTGACTAACAGCGAGGGGCTTGCAGGCAGCGCGCTCGATATCGCGGGCTCCGGTGAAGACCTGGGTCGCGTGACGGCGCTGCTTGAGCTGCCGATTGCTCCCCCGGGAGATTGGACGCTTCATGTGCCCGTTTCGGTGCGCGACGAGGGGGTTTCCTTCTCAGGGGGTGAGCTCCACGTTGCCTCTGACTCCCTCACGGCCTCTGGTGCCCTCCCCTTTGACCTTGAGCAGGGTGAGATTTCAATCGAGGGCACAGTCGATGTGAGCACTCTGCGTCCCTATCTGGGCGAGTGGCTCGCTAGTCTGCCCATTGAAGAAGTCGTGGATAACCCGGTTAAAGGCGCCCTGATGCTGAGCTTTCAGAATGATGAGCTGTCGCTGACCACGGAGACCTTGCGCATCGGCAACCTGACAGCCCAAATCGACACCACAATGAACGTAAGCACTCTCAACCTTAATGCTTCTCTTGAGATGAGTTCGCCCAACCTGGCGGCGATAAAGGGGTCGGACGCTTTGCTGGCACAACTGCCTTCGTTAGCGAACAAAAATCTTTTCAATGCACCGCTGTCTTTACAGGGAGTCATCGCGGCCAGCCCCAATGATTTTGCATTGCGCAATCTGGAGCTCACACTCGGAGAACTCGCTATCTCTGGAACAGTGGCGCGAACCGGTTCGGAGAATTCTGTCGCCGTGTCAGGGACGGTGAAAAGCGATAACCTATCGGCGCTTCTGGAAGAAGCATTAGAAATACCGGCGCTCGGCGGAACCATAACAATAGACAGCGCTTTCGCGCCCGCTCAATCTCTCGTCAAAGACCTCATCATCACCCTGGATGAAGGATCGTCACTGTCTGCCCGGGGCACCCACACCGCAAGTGATAGTTATGCCGATACGAATCTCACACTGGTCGCCGACCTGGTGAATATCGCTCACTTTGGCAATTTCCTAGACATATCTCTGCCCCCAGAAAATTTATCCCTCGACGTGCAGCTTGAAGGTAACGAGCAGCACTTGCAGGCAACGCGTTTCCTTGTGAGCAGCGGCAACAGTAGTCTCCAAGGAGCCCTCAAGATCAGCAACCCAACCCACCCCAAGGTAGCCCTAACCCTGACATCACCCGGAGTTGACGTTAGGCCCTTCACACCGCCGCCCGTGGCGGCGAGTGAGGGCATGACAGAGGTCGTTGAAAACCCTGTTCCATCAACGGCAGATTCACAAAAGAGTGGCAATAAGAAACGCCGCCTGATTCCGGAGACACCAATCGATCTTGGCTTTCTCGAGAAATTTGATGCGGATGTTGTCCTTGAAATTGGTCGCATCGAGGGGCACACGCGAGACCTGGATTCCGTTGATTTAAGTGCTACCGTTTCCGAAGGCGCCTTGATCGTTAACAGCCTTGACCTCTTTGATGAGACCTCTGGCAAAGCGAGCATTAAAGGGTTTGCTCGCGAAGTCGATGGACTCAACCGATTCGGCCTCGAACTGGCCAGCGAGGAAATTAATATTGGCGCACCTATTTTCACCTCCGATGATATCGCTAACTTGCCTCGCTACGACATGACGCTGGCGCTGTTTGGGGAAGGCAACACAGTGCAAAGTTTGGCGGCAAACCTGTCTGGAGGTATCACGATTACGGGAGGCCCGGGCAGGATTGTGTCGCAAGCGACGGGATTGTTGACCAACGCTTTTTTCGATGAGCTACTAAGCTTGATTAACCCCCTGAAGAAATCTGACCCCTATAGCCAGGTCGAATGCCTCACGGCACTCGCGAGTATTGATCAGGGCAAAGTCAAAGGAGATCCGATGGTAACCTTTGTCACCAACAAGCTTGCCATTATTGGCAAGGCACAGCTGGACCTTTCAACGGAAAAAATATTTGCGACGTTTAACACCGTACCCCAAAAAGGTTTTGGGATTAGCGCCTCCTCAGCCTTCAACCCTTTTGTAGGTGTAGCCGGCACGCTCGCTGACCCTCAAGTCACTCTGGATCCCGAGGGCACGATTGTACAAGGCAGCCTCGCTATAGCTACAGGCGGTATTTCCCTGATTGGTAAAAGCGTCCTAGATCGAATGACGATATCTAAGAAATCTTGCGATAAGGCGCTGAGTCAATTTGAGAAAAAGCGGCAACAAGCGCTGGAAGGCTACCGGCAATTTGAGGCGGCAACCTTTACGACCTTTCAGTGAATCCGCCGACTCCGCGTGACCTTGCTTTTCGATGTCAGTCATAAAGTATGTTCCTGACTAACTCCCTAAAGCTAAATCAGCGCAGCGACCAAAAACAAGATGGCAGCACCTGCCGCTCCAATTAATGCATAAGGCAATTGCGTGACCGCGTGGTCATAGGTTTTACAGCCGGCGCCCTGCGCACTTAAAACCGTCGAATCGGAATAAAAACAGGCGTGACTGCCAAAACCACTCGCCGATAGCAACGCGCCCACCACCAGCGGAATGCTGACGTCGAAAGCCTCTGCCAGAGGAAACGCCACTGGCATGGCGATCGCGATAACCCCCCAGTTTGATCCGGTCGTATACGAAACAGCCGACATGGTCACAAAAATTAATACCGGCAGGAGTGCGCCAGTCATATAGGGCTCTACCGCCGCGATCACATAATCGGTCAGGCCGATCGCGTTGTTAGCTTCAACAAAAACGAAGAGCGCAAGCAGCATGGATAACACGGGAACCATAGACTTGAGTCCCTCGACACAGGTATCAAAAAGCTCCTTTAGAGGCATGATTCCAAGCACGCCGTACTGAATCAACGTGATTACTATCCCCAGGATGACCCCTCGAAGAAGGTCAACCGTGGGAAAGACCGTGAAAAACAGCAGCGCCGCGATGGGTAAAAAGAACACGCTCATTGTTGCCTTGTGCGACGACTGGACCGCCAGCGCAGGATCCTCAAAAACCCCTAGGTCGCCGGTCTCCTCGGCACGCAATTCAGCCGCGCGCATTCGTCCAACCAGCGGGATAACTCCAACTATTACTAACGGGACCACAACAACAGCAAGCAACGGATAGAACATGTAGGGAATCGATTCAACAAACAGTGCGATGCCCTCACCCGATTCCGCGACGCCGTTCTTCTCCAAAAGTCCGGCGAAGTAAACCCCCCAACTGGAAATGGGAATCAACAAACACATCGGCGCGGCGGTGGAGTCTACGACGTAGGCAAGCATTTCCCTCGACGTTTTAAAGCGATCGGTCACCGACTTCATCGTGGCACCCACCGTCAAGGAATTGAGGTAGTCATCCAGAAAAATCACCAGACCCAAAACCCAGGTTGCCAGCAAGCTGCTTCGCTTGCCCCGAAGTCTTCGGGTCAACCATTCACCGAAGGCGTAAGAGCCACCACCCTTCACCAGCAAGGCGATAAAACTGCCGTAAAGCGCACAGACCAAAACAACCCAAGCGGTCACTTCGTCGGCAAGAACTTCCTTTGCGACCGTCGCCAAGCGGTCGGCGAACTGCCATCCATCCATAATGAGAAAGGCCACGATGGCTCCGGCAATCACCGACTCGAGCGTCCTGTGACTCCATATCGCCAGAATAAGCACCAATGCTGTCGGTACCAGGCTAATAGCTCCGTAATCCACGTATTCTCCCAAGATCAGGCGACACCCCGGTGGGGCGATGGGCGAAATGTAACCGACTCCGGCGAAAATCGGCTACCCCGGCTGTAATTTAGTCACCTGTAATTTAGGCCAAATTAGCTTTTAATAGGCGCTAAGGGTCGTCGCGGGAAAATTCGCGACGCTGGGGGCTCGTTACATGCATTCACACTTTTTACCCGGATCATACCTATGACCATTCAGTCACTGCTTGCGGATATCCACGCCGCGGAGTCAGGTCCACATGTCGCCGCACTTTTCGACTTCGATGGGACCATCATTGCGGGCTACTCGGCGACCGTCTTCCTCCGGGATGCTCTCGCCCAGGGTGAGCTGCGGGGAGACGAACTGGTGGAACTCACGCGGGCCCTCACAGGGTTTGGACTGGGCAGTATGGGTTTCTCCGCTCTCATGGCTGTCCATGCACAGTACCTAGCCGGAAAAGAAGAGAAAGTCTACGCGGCCAATGCAGAGCGCCTCTTTCGAAAACGGATTGCGCGCCTTATCTACCCTGAGACACGACAGCTAATCGAGGCACATCGCGCAAAAGGCCATACGATTGCCATTATCAGCTCTGCCACACCTTATCAGGTCCTGCCCGCGGCCCAAGACCTCGATATTGAGCACGTCTACGCCACCGAGCTCGAGGTCAAAAAAGGGGTTTTCACCGGCGGGGTAAAAAGGCCGACTTGTTTTGGGAAAGGGAAAGTCACCGCAGCCAGAAAGCTTGCCAAAAAAACCGGCGCTGATCTTGGTGCTAGCTTTTTTTACACAGACAGTACCGATGATATCCAGCTCCTTGAGCATGTTGGTCGTCCAGTAACCCTCAACCCCAAGAAAAAGCTCAAGCGAGTTTCTTCCGATAAGGCGTGGCCGACGGCAACCTTTGATAGCCGCGGAAAAATCAGTGTTAACCGATTTTTAAGATCAGCCGCCGCTACGGGATCTCTCGTCAGCAGCATCGCAGCGGCACTTCCCGTCTATGCGCTAACCGGCTCAAAGCGCGACTCGTTGAACTTTTCTACCTCGCTTTTTGCAGACACGTGCAGCGCCTTGATCGGCATGGAGCTGGAGGTCAATGGGCAAGAAAATCTGTGGAGCCATAGACCAGCTGTATTCATGTTTAACCACCAGAGCAAAGCAGATGTGCCCATCATGGCGAGTTTGATACGTCGTGATGTGGTTGGCGTGGGTAAAAAAGAAATTAAAAATATGCCGCTCATAGGGCAGGCGATGGGGCTCGCGGGAGTCGTTTTCGTTGATCGCTCCAATCGCGAAAAAGCCATCGAATCCATGAAGCCCCTCGTCGCCGCCATGCGCGATGAGAAGAAATCCCTGGTGATCGCTCCCGAGGGCACCCGAACCCCGAGTCGAAAACTCGCTCAGTTTAAAAAAGGCGGGTTCCACATCGCGCTTCAAGTGGGCGTCCCCATTGTGCCAGTCGTCATCCATAACGCCGGCGACATCGCGCCAAAAGGCGACTTCGCTTTTAAGCCCGGCAAGGTTCGGGTCGATGTGCTCCCAGCGGTCGACACCAGCAGTTGGACGTTGGGTCGCATGGACGAGCAGGTGAACGAAGTAAGAAACCTCTTTCTCAAAACCCTGGGACAGCCTCAGCAGTCAGTCGAAGAAGTCGCCAGGCTGAGAGAAAGTTTACCCGACGACATGCGCCCGGAACTGCAAAGTAAGCGTCGTAAAGGTCAGGCACCTAAGACGACGCCTACCAAGAAAACAGCTGCTGGGACGCCGGTGCGCAAGAAAGCTACAACAAAAACAGCACCCAAGGCGCAGGCACCCAAAACGGCTCCAAAATCGGCAGCCAAGCGCAAGCCCGGCGGTACTGCCAAGGCAAAAGTAGCGACAACCGGCGCTAAATCTCGTGCAGCCGCGGCTGCCAACAAACCTGCAGCTAAAAAAGCCGCGAAAAAATCGCAACCTGCCAAGAAGCGTCTCGGTTAAGAGCGCATGGCTCTCTACGACCACTTTGTTGAAACCAGCGTCTCGCCTTGGCCCGATACCGCCACGCCCTCGATTTTCCTGCTAGACGCTAATAACGGCTTGGAAGAAAAGCTGCTTGCCAACTGGGTAGAACACCACCGCCCTGCAGGCATCGACGCCAATCAAATCATCCTTCGCCTTGGAGATGATCGTAAACCGCTACAGCCGGTGGGGTTGAGTAACTTACTCGGCGGCGCCGGCGATGCGCTGGTGATTCCGTTACGCGTTGCGTGGACACCCAGTGACAAGGCCTACCTCTCGGGACCCCGATTGAGGCACCTCATTCAGGGACCGGAGCGAAGGCCTGGATCATTGCGGGGAAGACGGACTTTAAAGCGCCACCCCGAACGCGTTCACCTGATCCAAGGCGCCCCGGACACCGTGTCCTCCATGGGGGAGCGGTTCTGCAAAAAGTACGAAATCACTACCGAGCAGCGGCCGGAAGAGTTTGCTGTTTTTGTCGCACGACAAGCTGCTATTGTGCTCGACATGGCCGAGCGTCGCCTGCAGGGCGGCCGCTATAAAGTGCCCCGGTATATTGCGCAGTCCCTCAGGAACAATCAGGAATTCAAGCGTCGACTCTATGACATAGCTAATCAAGCCGAGCGCTCCCGAAGCGACGTCATGAAAGAAGTCAATGAATACTTTAAAGAAATGATTTCTATCCCGACGAGCTTTTGGCTCGACGTGTGGATCAAGTTCTGCAATGTTTGTTTGGGCTTGGGATACGAACCTCGCTTGAACTACTCGCCAGAGGATCTGGAGCGCGTAAGAACGATGGTCCGAAACCATCCCTCGGCGCTACTTTGGACTCACAAAACCTATATTGACGGCTTTGTGGTGCCCAAGCTGCTATTCGACAACAATTTCCCGGTGCCCCATTTTTTTGCGGGTGCCAATTTAAATATTCCCCTCCTCGGCGCTTTGGTTCGACGAGCTGGTGGCATTTTTATTAAACGAAGCTTTAACGACAACGAAGTGTACAAAGCCACACTGCGGCAGTACGTCGCCTACCTCATGGAAAAACGGTTTCCCTTAACCTGGTCGTTTGAGGGAACCCGGTCTCGCCTCGGTAAGTTAATGCCGCCAAAATACGGGGTTCTCAAGTATGTTCTGGAGGGCTGTTACAACGCAGGGTCGCAGGACATTCACATCATCCCGGTTACCGTGTCTTATGACCTGATACGCGACGCCGAAGAATATGCGCGCGAACAATCGGGCGTGCCCAAGGCGCCCGAATCCTTCGGCTGGCTGGTGGGGTACCTTCGCAGCCTGGCTCGACCCATGGGTAAAATTTATGTCGACTTTGGGGAACCCGTAATACTTCCCACCGCCCCCGAGCCAGAAGATCGCCTGGCGCTATCAAAAGTTGCGTTTCAAGTCGCCGTTGAAGCCAACCGTGTGACGCCCATTACCTATCCCGCGGTTGTATCGATGGTGCTGCTGGGAGTTTACCCTCGGGCCCTGACGGAAGCAGAAGTTGCGGCCGATGTCGATGAAATTGTCCAGTGGGCGCGGGACCGTAGCCTGCGCATGTCTCCAGATTTTGACCGGCAATATGCGGAAGGAACCGAGAAGCTTCTGAATTTAATGATTGCGGAGGGTTTGGTTACGCGCTTTACCGGTGGACCCGCCACCGTCTATGGTATCGAGACGGGTCAAGCGTCGGTGGCCAGCTATTATCGCAATACTATCGTCCACTTCTTTATTAATCGGGCCATTATTGAACTCTCACTGACCGCCGTTGCCGAAGCTGAAAGCGGTGCAACAAACCTGCTCGATTTATTTTGGGCAGAAGTGCTGGAAATAAGGGATATTTTCAAGTTCGAATTTTTCTATCCACCCACCGATGAATTCCGTCTTGAGATCGCCGAAGAAATGCAACGAGTCGACATTCACTGGGAGCAGTTACTGGAGGAGGGCCCCAGCGGGGCGCGTAGCTTGTTGGCCACAATGAAGCCGCAAGTCGCTCACCTTTCTCTTCAAATGTTCGCTGAAGCCTACAGTCTGGGTGCAGACTTACTCGCAAATTTGACCGAGAATGAAACCATCGACGAGGAAGACTTTATTGATCGATGTATGAACTATGGCCGCCAGTCCTTACTCCAAAGGCGCATCTCCAGTGAGGCCTCCATGCTGAAACTGTTGTTCAAAAATTGCTGGAGCACCCTCAGCGCGCGCCAACTTACAAACCACTCTTTGCCGGACTACATGGCAGCACGGTCTCGGCAAGCTGAGGCTTTGAACGCGTTGATTCGTCGCATCGAGATTCGTCGCGCATCGGCGATTGCACGCCGCGGCAATTCAACATTGAGGGATAAGGCCCGTGGCGGATTATAAGCTCGCGGTCCTGGGCGGCGGGAGCTGGGGCACAACAGTTGCCTCTCTGGCAAGCCGAAATGCCGATGTCATGCTGTGGGCCAGGGACAGTCACACAGTGGCCGACATTAATACCCGCCATGTCAACAGCCGCTACCTAGGCGAGGCGAAGCTTAACCCCACCCTGGTAGCGAGCACTGATATCGAAGCTGTTGTCACGGACGCAGATGCCGTTCTCGTCGCGGTCCCCTCGGATAATTTTCGAGCCGTTCTAAGCTCTGTTGCAGATCGACTGCCCAGCGGTGCCCCGCTTATCTCCCTCACCAAGGGTCTTGAACGAGAGACCCGACTTAGCATGACCGAGGTTTGCCGGGAGGTAGCTCCCGGCAGACCAACTGGGGTGCTCACGGGCCCAAACCTGGCCCGCGAAATTGTCGCGGGTCAGGCCGCTGCCAGCGTGCTCGCTCTTGACGACCAAGCACCCAATAGCTGGTTACAGCCGCTTCTCAACGTGGGCTTGTTCAGGGTGTACACCAACCCCGATGTCATTGGATGTGAACTTGGCGGTGTGCTGAAAAACATTATTGCCATTGCCGTGGGCATGGGTGACGGTCTTGGTGCAGGTGACAACACGCGCGCCGCACTGATCACTCGCGGACTCGCCGAAATCACGCGGCTGGGCACCGCGCTGGGCGGCAAAGCGGAGACCTTTGCCGGCCTCGCGGGCATGGGAGATATGATTGCCACCTGCACCAGCCCGCAAAGCCGCAACCGTCACGTGGGCATAGAGCTGGCAAAAGGGCACTCCATTGACGCTATCATTCAGTCGATGCACATGGTTGCCGAGGGGGTCAAAAGCGCGCCAACGGTAATCGAACTTGCACAAGAGCACGGTGTGGCGATGCCAATTGCCGAGGACGTCTTTAAAGTCGTCACCGGCACCTCTAACGCCCGCGGCGTATATCGCGGGCTATTACGCACAACCGCAGGCGCCGAGTCGGAGCCGGGCTGACCCAAGGAGATAACGGATATGACAGCGCAAACACTGTCGCGAAGGTTTTCCATAGCACTCGCTCTAATCCTGGTGACTGCGTGCGCTAGCAGCCCGACCGGTCGCAGCCAGTTTTTATTGATCTCTCCTGAATCCGCCATTGTCGAATCGAAAGCCGCGTATCTCACAACCGTCAAAGCGCTCGATGACGAGGGCAAGCTGGTCAAAGACCCAGAAACCGTCGGCCGCGTTGCCAACATTACCGGCCGCCTGGTTACCATTGCTGAGCAAGACTTTCCCAACAGCGCCGGGTGGGAGTGGAGCGTCGCGATCATTGATGATCCAGAAACAGTCAACGCGTGGTGTATGGCCGGGGGACGGATGGCTGTTTACACCGGTTTATTTGAACAGCTAAATCTCACCGATGATGAATTTGCTCAGATTATGGGTCACGAAATTTCACACGCGCTGGCGAATCACACAGCCGAGCGGATGTCGGTGGCTATCGCCACAACCATCGGCGTTGTCGCCGTGGGCGCCGCGACTGACAGTTCCGGAGCCGCGATGGCGGGTGCTGCCTTAGCCGCTAACGTGGCCCTCGAGCTTCCCAATAGCCGTACCGCTGAAAGTGAGGCAGACCAAATCGGCATGGAGCTGGCAACCCTGGCGGGCTATGACCCAGAGGCGGCCGTCACCCTGTGGCAAAAGATGGGTGGTCTCGGCGACGCCCGGCCCCCAGAGTTTCTGAGCACCCACCCGGCCCCGGATAACCGCCAAGCAGCGCTGCAGAAAATGGTGCCAGCCATGAACTCGATCAACCCGACAAGAACCAAAGCACCGATCACGGAAATCGAAATCCTGCGCTGAGGTCGCTAGCGCAGGGTGTGTAAAAAATGCAGGTGATCTTCGTATTGATTCAGAATATCCAGTAGCACCTGCTCTCGCGTCCACCCCATAACATCGTAGTCCTGCCCCCCTTCGGCGAGATGAACCTCGGCTCGGTAAAACAAATCTGTCTCTGTCATGGAGTTCATCGGCTGCCCTGACAACGAGGCATCTGGACGCGGATGAGGCCGACACTGAACCTCGTAGACAAAATCGATCTCTTCGCCGTGGTAGACCTCCAGCCGCGACGCGCCCTTGATGGCGGTGCGCACTTCGGCACTCACGCCGTGCTCCGCCAACTCCGCCGCGAAGTCTCGCATCGCGGGCACCACGGTTTCTCGCTGAAAAACCCGGATACTGGCATCCGCGGGGTAGGCCAACAAATTTCGCAGACGATCACGCCAATGATCAGCCTCGGCTTCACTGGGCGGATGCACAGAGATTGCGGTCCGCTTTGCCGCATCCCGCAGAAGAGCCCGCCAAAAGCCCCAGCAGGCACCCAGCAGCGCCACGGAAAATGGCAGTGCGCTCGCAATGGTTGCGGTTTGCAATGCCTGAAGCCCGCCCCCCACCAGAAGCACCGAGGCAATCATCGCAATAACCACCGTCCACACCGATCGCTGAATAGCCGGCGTATCGTCCTGCCCTTTTGCGCTCAGCATATTGAGCACCATGGCGCCGCTATCCGCTGAAGTAACAAAGAAAATAACGATCATCATCAGGCAAATCAGGGAAAGAATTTGGGTGCCCGGCAGATAGTCGAGAAAGCGAAAAAGGCCCACTGCCTGGTTTTGTTGAATCGCCGTTCCCAGGTCCGCATATCCCTGATTGCCGATAAGGTCGATCGCGCTCCCACCGAGCGTCCCCATCCAGAGGCAAATAAACAGGGTGGGCGCAATAATGACACCAAGCAAAAACTCTCTGATGGTGCGGCCCCGGGAGATTCGGGCGACAAAAATGCCGACGAAAGGTGCCCAACTAATCCACCAGCCCCAGTAAAAAATGGTCCAGCCCCCGAGCCAATCCGAGGGGTTATAGACATAGAGATTGAAGGTTTTTGGAATCAAGCTGGCGATATAGCCACCAAAGTTTTGCAGGGTGCCTGAAAGCAGTAAAACCGTGGGTCCCACGATCAGGATGCCGAGCAACAAC
>Ga0181601_10003741_pt1 | contig 12820 bp, 14 predicted proteins | sample 041ome_8_FD_133020 | JGI IMG/M metagenome (GOLD analysis project Ga0181601, IMG submission 133020) | Coastal salt marsh microbial communities from the Groves Creek Marsh, Skidaway Island, Georgia - 041407BS metaG (megahit assembly) | ecosystem: Environmental > Aquatic > Marine > Intertidal zone...
TATAGAGAGCTATATTGAATCGGCTTCGTATCGAAGAGTGAAGCGCACAGGATCGATAGGTCTTTCTCAAAATTCTATAAGAAACCTTATGCGGTTTTACGAAGTGATTGAGGAGTTTGAAACTTACCGAAAAGCCACCATCTATCTAAATGCTATAGATCATGGATTAGTTCATTCTTTTCAAGAATGGTTACTATCAGTAAAACAGTATTCAGTGAATAGCGCTGGTCTTCAATTAAAACTGCTTAAGATGGTTTGCAAGGATGCCGAGCGTAAAGGAGTTAACGTTCACTCTTATACTAGACATATCGAATCGTTTACCCAGCGTTCTAAAGATCGTATACTGCAAACGCTATCATTTGATGAGATTAATCAGATTAAAGCCTTAAGAGGTCTACCATCCAATTTAGAGAATACCCGCCGCTGGATGCTCATTGGACTATTTATAGGTCAGCGGGTTTCTGATTTACTTTTTTTAAAGCCCAGTCAGGTGAGACAGGCTGAAGTAGGAGTTTACGTGGATCTCTTACAGCAAAAGACTGATAAGCATGTCACTGTTGGGGTAGTAGATAAGGAGGTAATAGAGCTACTTACTAAGTATTTTCCTTATTTGATTACCCAGCAGCAGTTCAATAAGCAGCTAAAGACCATTTGTCAATTAGCTGGAATTACTCAAATGGTAAAAGGTTATAAGACTTGTGAGATCAGCAAACGTCGCAAAGTAGGAGTATATCCCAAGTACAGTATTATCTCTTCGCATGATCTTAGACGATCATTTGCTACGAATTACTTTGGGAAAATACCAACTCCGATTTTAATGCAAATCACTGGCCACTCGAAGGAAAGTACTTTCTTGAGTTACATAGGAGCCCAGGTGAATAAGGACGCTTATGCAGACGCGTTTATGAGATTGGCAGCTACTTTGTAGGGTCAGGGCCTTGATCGGTCCAATGTTGCTTTTTACGTTCTGCCAACTCTTCCAAGGTGTATTGATCGCGTACTGATTTAGTTTTTGGAAGTAGGTAGTTTGAAAGGCTTTGAACTAAACGAACTCTATCTGAATTCGAAAGCTCATCCTGATGCATGATCAAATGATCTAAAACTTCTTCATAAAGAAGTTCCATTTTCTCCTTAATATTCGGTTCGAGCTTTTTTGCTTTGCCTCTCTTGCTTTTTTGACCTGCTATACGGCCGGTTTCTTCATTAAATGGCATAACCCAAATGTAATCAAGGATTTACCCCTTTAAAAGTATATCTTAGAGAATTAATCGATGTCTTTTCAACAGAGTACATAAAAAGATATTAAAGTCTTCCTGGATAATGCAAATTCTAGTTATGTTTCGGAAATCAATAAATCAAGATTAGATTTAATGTTCGATAGTTTTGATGATCCAAAGACAACGTAGTCTAAATCTAAAGCCTTAATATAATTCAAGGATTCGAAAATTTCTGCACCACCACTTGATAGAATACTCATTCCCATTAACTTATAATTCTTGTCTTTATCAATAAATTTTTCTACTTCATTTTTTTCTGGAAAAACATTAAACCCCCCTTTGTTTATATTGAAACAGACCACGAGATTTTCAGTGAGTAGAATATCATTCAAAGAATTTAAAGATTTATCTAATACTATTGGGTTCAATGTAATTATACCTGGTTTAAACCCCTTATTTACTACTTCCTTTATAAAAGCTATTAGAAGATCCTCTCTTCCAATACCTATTAATAAATCTGTAACGATATTTTGTAAATAAACATAACTACCTTTTTTTAAGTTTTTTGGAATTTCGATTTCCAAAATAGGTCGGATAATGTGTTTAAAATTTCTGGTAAATAGAAACTTGATTCCCTGAGTTATAATATTAAATAAAGACATGTGTTTAAACACATGTTTTCCTAAACTTAGCAGTCCATTTTCATTAACCATTGCAGCATACTTATGTGGGTAGGGTATGCTATAATGGATTTCTTTACTTGTGTCAAATTGGTATTTATCTAAGACCTTAAAACCGAAATCGTTCGAATTAATCATAAATCCGTCCAATCCCAATTCTAGGGAATCATTTATGAAATTCGCAATTTTATCGGTAGAGTTAAAGATCTCTTTAGTCTTTTGGCCCTTGGATAAATCGAAATGATTTACGCCAAAAAATTGGTTATCACCGAGTATTATTTTCATAATTATATATCTGATTCATTAGTTTATTAACTGCAAGACTTTCTTTTATAGTTGTCATCTTTTCCCCTGATTTTAAGAGTGTGTCCATCTGTTTTGTGAAGTCAACACCTCGCAGATAAAAGGGTACAGTCTCGTTAATATTTGTAACACTTATTTTATTCACTAAATTTTCTTTATCATCGTAAATTTTGATTTGCTGTTGATCGATTACATAGCATACACCATCTTTCATAATAATTTCCAGTCCAAAGATTGGTTTTCTAATTTCTTTTTTGACCCAATTAAAATCTAATAGAACAGATATATCATTATTCGTGATTAGTTCTGCTTTGACGATATCGTCATTATCTGAAATGACAGATTCTTTTGATACGCTAAGTACATTAAATTCATGCTCGTTGGTTATGTACTGAATTAGGTCTATAACGTGGGAACCCATTTCGTTCAAGACACCAGAGAATTTACCGTTTCGCCACCCTTCAGGTTTTTTTGTTAAAGTATTACTTAAAAACTGCCCCTTAATGCTAACTATATCTTTAGGATGGATATTCGATTTTATCCATTCAACACATGGGTTAAAACGGTAAACATAGCCTATATAAATCTGTTTATTTTCATATATATATTCAGTCTGAATATTTGAAAATCCTCCAAAAGGTTTCTCAATGAAAATTTTATCATCACCCCGAGCTATGCAACGCTTTAGAAGTTCAACATGTATAAAAGGAGGTGTTGTTATGAGAGTCAGATCAAAACTGGTATCCAGTTGAGAATCGTCCTTTTGAAAATTAGCATTAATATTCTTGGAAAGAAGATTACGTAGAATGAAGTTTGGTTCAACAATTGTAAACTTTATGTTTTGATTTAGTGCTTTTAATATTGCGAAGTGAGTAATACCCATTCTTCCAAATCCGTAAATCAATATTCTCATAGATTAATGTTTAAACATTTTTAATAATATGTGCCAAAAAAAAATTCCGATATTGGGATATCTTTTAAGGATTTCTGGTCTGTCAATAGTTCGTTTTAACCAACCAAGTTTTAATTTCCACCATATAGGATGAATTTCTTTTTGTCTTCCTGCGTACCAATCAAATACGGCGCCTATACTACATATCAATTTCGTGTTAATTAGTTTCTTATGTTTATAAGCCCATTTTTCTTGTTTAGGGCATGTCATACCTAAAAAAACTATATCTGGTTTAAATCGATTTATTGATTCAACCATTAAGGAGTTTTCATCTTCTGAAAATTCTTGTTTAAAAGGAGGTGACATATATCCAACAGAGATATTTGGATATTCTTGATTCAGTCTACTTTTAATTAATTCAAGAGTCTCTAAACTTGAGCCTAAGAAAAATACCCTGCCATTGTTTTTATTCAATTTTCTGATAAAGTATTTGAATACTTTTAGACCATTGTTTTGTTTTATGTTCTTTCTCTTTAAAACAATTGAGGCAAGTGCAAAATACACTCCATCCAGAACTAAAAAATCACTTTCTTTTAAGGCTGTTTGAAAAAGTGGGTCTTTCGTTGAAATACCGTATGAATTAGGGCTAATTGTATTTAATATTCCTGCATCTATACGATTAAGGGAAATCTTCTCTAAATCATCAGAAAATACTGAAAACCCCATAGATTCTATGAATTTCATATAGCTTTACATTGATTATATTATAAATAAATGTCTTGTATATTTCCTTTATCAAATACATTACACTTCCCATCAATCGTAATGTCAATAACTTCTTTTTGAGCACTTTCATACTCCAATCGGGCACGCTTGTACCAAAATTCACTACCATAGAGATCAGGTGTTTCCCATTTTATTCCTTTAGGAAAATAATCTTTCCTAAAATGAGAATTATCTTCTTTAACAACTTCTTTTTTATTAACAGATGTTTGATTTCCAAAATTATGATCTAAACCAACTATGAATACTTTTTCATATCCAATCGCGAATAAATATTGAAGCCCGAAATATGTTACAGTACTAGAAGGATTAAATCTCCCTTTTATTTCGCTAGAAAAGCCTGCTCCTAATAAATTTGAATCTAGTACTACAAATTTGCTTTTTCTTGTTGAAAGATAATTAGATGCGGAAGTAATTACAGGATAGTCTAGATTCTTGAAATCACCCATAAACTGTCTCAATACTAAACGATTTACAACAAATAAACCTTTTAGTTTCTTATTGATTGTTTCGTCTATATAGGCACGATTCATTCCATATATATCAATTTTAGGATTTATTCTATCAAACTCAGTTTTTGATAAGCTAGGTCCATTGGCTAAGAGAAGCGCAATTTTATTGAAAGATTGATTGTTATTTATATTTTCTTTTCTTGATAACAGTCTATAGGCTAAAACATTTATTATATACACGAATCTGTAGCGTATTGACTTCAACATCCTTTCTAACGTTAATTCACTTAATAGAAATCTTTTCATATAAAATTTTTATAAATAGGACTAGAATTAAATAAATAGCAAAAAATTGAATCTTAAACTTTTCAAATGATAAGTAGTAAATAAAACCAAATAGTTCAGGACAAACGGACAAAATGTTTTTAAATATTGTTTTTCTTTGAATTTGACTTGTCAAGAATAAGGAATTTAAGATTCTATAAAGTATTAAAGCGAAAGTGGTAAAAAGTATACCAACTGAACTGCTAATAATGACACTAAAAAACAATAAAAGTGGTATAGATATATAGAATATTAAATAAGGGCCCTCGTGTTTCTTCTGAATTATAATCCTATTTCTCCATGGTTGAATCCAAAGATTACTAATAAATCCTTCGATAAGGAAAACAAGTGTTAATCCAAGATGTAATATATTTTTATCATTGACCATTAACTCGTTAGAATTCACTTCAAGTCTTATTTGTAAATCTAGGTATCTGTACAATGAAATAAATATTACAAACGGTAGAATATGTAAAATATTAATATGCCTAAAAAAATCCCATCTAAATTTTTGAAAAATCTTAAATCGATCTAAGCCAACAAAAAACAAATTTATTACGCCTATCCCAATGAAATATATTTCTAAATTCATTTCAGTGATCCAACAGATTAATAGTACCAATATTGGAGATATACCCTTGAAAATCAGATTAAATTTTTGCCCCTGGGAATAATCGGCACTAAAATTAAGATCCCTTATTTTTTCGATTAATAATAGTTCAGAAAAAACATAAAATAGTGTGAACCATGGTAGTTTTAAATAGTAAAAAATTATTAATCCTAGAATTGAGGAGAACACAATTTGTGTAGATCTAAATTCCTTATAGTCAGATTCCGAACTAGATAATTGAATTGCTGTGTATAGTTCAAAACCAGATAAAACAACAAAAAGAGAGGATTGAGTGATTATTACGGAATAAAGGTTATAACTCTCACCTCTAAAAACATAAAATGCTACTGAGGCAAAAATAAATCTACATACTAAGAACCATAACCTAAATATTGATGGTTTTACCATTATTGTTTGGAGAGAGTAAGAAATTTATAAATGCAATTATGACGAATAAATGACCGTACAGAACGAAGCGACTTGAAATTTGTGTTGTTGGGTAGATTAATAAAATAGTTAGGAAAAAAACCATCGCCAATTTTCGTAAATCATGTTTGATGAAAAAAAGAAAAGCAGTAGATATTCCTAATAGAATCATAAAATTAGTAGATGGGGGATCGTAAAGTTGATGCGTATAATTTGAAAACAAGAGGTTTATATCATTCCTAAAGATGAATAATCCTAAAATGAACCAAATTCCCAACCTTGTCTTACTTATGATATACACACCAATATACCCTATTGATGAAATATGAAAGAAAGGAGCAAGCAGAAACCATCGTTTTGAATGAAATATACCTAAGGTGCATATTCCAAGGGCAATATTCTGTCTCAAGGTATTGTCTAGAATACTAATAAGTGGATAGTCTGTACAAATAATAATTAATATAAAAATTATAGTAATATTCTTCTTTGCAGAAATATTCATTGAGTAGGCTAACATGTATAAAACGAGGTAAATACTGAAAAATAAAAGAGAGATAGAAGGTAATCTCAGCTTAGCTAATAGAAGGACAAATAGATCAAAACCAACTTCTAAATGTGGTGTATAGTTTATGAATTCAATTATTGAAAGCTCTTCAGCTTTTTTGAAATATTCAGTATAATTTAACCAGTCTGTAATGTGTTCACCTTTTACCAATAAACTTGCTATAGGAAATAAGATAATTAGAAGGATAAAGGTGCTTTTTTTCATTTGAAAAACCAATGTGCTGGAAAAGGTTTAGTTTTCATAAATAAATTCCAATTGAATAGATTATAATCTAAACCAAAGCTAGAAAGCATTAATTCCCCATACTTGATTGCATTTTCTTTTCTTTTATCCAAAGTTTCATGGGTAATATGGAGGTATTCTAATAAATGTATTAGTTCTTCTTTATTTTTAGGTTCTTCACATATATCCAAATTTTTAAAAAATGAATCACCTAGTAGAACCGTTTTTTTGCCATAATACGAGCATTCAACGAGAACGGAGCTCGAAAAGCCGATACAAAGATCCGCTACGGAAATAAGAGAATATGTATCAATAGTGCTCTCAGGTTCAATGTAAAATATATTTGGATATTTAATTTTTTTCCAGTGCCTACCTACATATTCGAAACTTAATGAGCTTAAGTTGGGATGTGCTCGAATAATAAAATTTATTTTTTTTCGATTCTTATAATAATCAATTAACCATTCAATGTTTTGATATTGATTTCCAATGAAATTAGTCGTTTTCCATTCATCACCCAGAGCAAAGATTTCATCTTCAGAACTCATGAAATAAACAATATTGATATTGTTTTCGATTACTGGATTCTTTAAATATTTTTCGGTATCACTTTTCAAAAATTTATCTGAATAAATTTTATCACCATTATAGGTGCCTTTTAATCTTCTTTGAAAATATTCGCTATCATTATTTTGTTTAACAAGATTGTAATTCGCTTTAAAAACTTCCTTACTATGAGGAAGGGAATTATCGAAAGTGAGTTTCTTTACCTTAGAAAAACCTTCTTTAGTATCAAATTCTATCGTTTTATAGTTAAGTGAGTTTTTCTCACAATATTCTAAGATACTTCTAACTTCAGAGAACCTTCCATTAAAGAAGACTATCTCCTCATAAGTATTACTTTCAACTAATTCAGAAAAGGCGTTTAAAGACTGTATTCCAGTTATTACTAATTTTTTAAGTAACGTTTTGTCCTCATTTGTAAGGTTTTCGTTAATATTTCTTGTTAGACTTACATACGAACTTAATGCTCCTAAACCTACGTTTATACCATTATGTGTGAAATTTCGATATTCACTGAGTTTATCTGGAAAATCCAGATTCGAATTAAAGGTCTCTCTTATATAATGAATATGAGGTTTTTTACTAAATCTACCCAATGTTATTTTCGAGCCTATTCTACAAAATAAGCACTTAACGATATTGCCATTTAGGTTTGTATGACATGAGGATTTTTTAAGATCGCAAAAAAGTATATGAACATCTTTTCCTTCTAAAAAGTATGATTCAATAGTCTCATATAGGATATCATTACTGAAACTTCCAAATCGGGTATTGTAGTAAAATAACACATTGCTCATAGACACTAATTTTCTATGTGTCTAATAATTTGAAATGCTTCAGCCATTTTCGTCCCAACAATAATTCCATTTCTTTTAGCGACTATTTCTAAAGCTAGTGGAGATCTCGGGTGTGGAAACTCCCTTTTTTCATATTCATAGGATTCCATTCCAGATATTTTTGCTTTTAAATTTTTTTCCGAAATTCCAATGTACATGTTGGGTAGGAAATGTTTTGGGTCTGAGTTTGCTCTCCATTCAGTACCTGAAAAGGTCTCGAATGTGATTATGGTTTTAACTTTTTCACTTGAGACCGGTCTGCATGCTGTAATAACAGCTTCAAAAGTTCGTTGATGATCAATATTCACATCACCTCCATGATGAGTAAAAATAACCTCTGCATTATATTTAATTTTTTCCTTTTCAATTGTTTTTACTAAATCTAATAAATCAACACTATCAAATCGATTATCAGGAAAATCGTATATAGAAACATTTTTATAACCAATTCTCTCCTTAGCAAGATGAATATTATTTCTATGTGTTTGCAACTCTTTTTCCCATTTTTTTATGTTCCTTTCTGGCAGTCTTGATGTTAGTCCTTCACCAAGAATGACTAAATTAACATTTGTATTGTAGGTTTCAACCAGCTTATTTATTGTACCCCCTAAACCAATTAGTTCATCATCAGGGTGAGCGACGACTACTAGAATATTTTTATTTTTTAATGAATCTAACATTGGCATTTAAAGAATTAGATGAGGTGACTTTACTTTTGGTAAATTCTAGACGGAAATGTGGAGTTTCTATAAAAGCTTTTGGATAACCATCACAATCCAACATTCTTATGTAATTATGTATTTCCGTAAGATTTTTTAATTCAGCAATGTTACTTTGCTCAGGTTTTCTTCGAACAAATTCTACCACTTTTCCATTTTGAGGAAAAGGCTTTAATTTATTATCGATTATGGAGAATATCATTGCTTTTATTATGGGAATAGATCGTTTGAATATTTCTTGGGCAGTTCCACTTAGGTTCAATTCAGACTTTATATAAACATCTCCCGTATCTATTCCTCCGTTAACCTTTAGGGCAGTGATTTTTGTATTTTCTATACCTCTTACAATCAGGTTTTGTAAGGGACTTCCTCCTCTTCCAAAGGGCAAATCGGTCATATGGAATACCACACAAGTATATCTATTCCAAATTTCTTGAGGGATAATGTAGGACCAATGTGGAATAAAAATTTTTTCAGGTTTGACTTTTAATAAGTGTGTAGAGGTAAATTCCTCCTTACTTTTAATTTGTATCCAATTTTCTCCTTTTCTTAAACGTAACTCATCAAAGAGGTTATTGTGCCAAGACTTTTCAGAAAGTAAAACGAAGTTTTTCACGGATTTCAAATTAATACTTTGATCATTAAATTATCTCCCATGTTAATGGTGTGCCTCTTGATAAGTCTGATTTGGCTTTCTTTCCAATAACTCTATCGAAGTATTTTGGTTCCAATCCGTCACCAGGTCTTATAATTCTTATATTTTCATTGGTATAAACTTCTCCGGCTTGAATGTCCTTCACTACATATATTGATCTTTTAAATCGAAGGCTTGCATTTTCTTCTTTTAAAACGTCATAACTTATCTGACCTAAAGCCTGCCAGGCTCTCTCGCTTTCGATGACCAAAGACTCTAGTTCTGATGGTTCTATTGAAAACGCAGAATCGACACCTCCATCCTTACGATTCAATGTAAAGTGCTTTTCAATTACTCGTGATCCTAATGCTACGGAAGCAATGGCGGCACCAATACCACCCGTATGATCGGAAAGCCCAGTAAAACAATTAAATAACTGTCGCATATGCGGAATAGTCAACAGGTTAGTATTATTTGCACTAGCCGGATATGTACTAGTGCATTTTAATAGTACAAGATTTTTGCAGCCATTTTCTCTTAAAATCTTGACGGATTCTGAAATACTCTCCACTGTCGAGGCACCTGTTGACATAATTACTGGTTTGCCTGTTTGAGCAACTTTCTTTAGTAAAGGCCAATCTTTATTCTCGAATGAAGCAATTTTATATAGGGATACCCCTAATTCTTCTAGAAAATCGACTGAAGTATGATCAAATGGTGTGCTAAATGGGATCATACCTTTTTGTCTTGCTCTTTCGAAAATCGGTTTATGCCATTCCCAAGGAGTATATGCAATTTTATAAAGTTCATGAAGTGTTTTACCATGCCAAAGAGACTTTGGATCATCTATATAAAAAAGACCTTTATCATGTGGAATCGTCATAGTATCCGCGGTGTATGTCTGTATTTTCAGGCCATGCGCTCCCGCAGCTGCAGCTGCATCTACTATTTCCAGCGCTCTATCTAATGATTGATTGTGGTTTCCTGACATTTCCGCTATTATAAACGGTTTATTTTCGTCACTAATGGTAACCCCTCCGATATCAAAACTATTTATCATCGCTTTTATAAATTTTTAGTATATATTTTTCATTTTTAACTTTAAAAAATGCTGGATACCGATCATTATCACATACCCGTAGTAAATCAAACTGTTCGTAAAGGCTTTTGTGAACATCCAATTCGCTATCCTTAGGTCTGCGCCTTGGATAGTATGTTCCTATCCCTGACTGAGGCTTACCCTTGACATCTGGTAGACTTTTGACGAAATTAATAATTAAAGACTGAGTGATTAATCCTTGTTGATGTTTTATTTGGCTTAATAATTCTGTTCCATTGAGATTAATGAAGTCTTGTGAATATATATTGCCATCATCAACTTTTTCAGTTGCCTCAAATAAAGTGACAGGTATTCTATTTTTCCCTTCTAATACTTGCCATGTAACTGGAGACCATCCTCTTCCTTTGGGTAAGTCACTTTCATGTACTACGAGATTATACTTATTTAAAGTTAAGTTCTTGAAAATTTTCTCACATGATAAAATAAAAAGTAAATCTCCTTCAGTTACTTCTTCGTGATAAAAGGTCAAATTACAATCATGCCCTAATTCACATAGTTTCAAACGCAAATCTGTGATATAAGGAAGTATCCAAGAATCCTTATTATCAACTAACAATTGAATCTTCATTGATAAATTTTTGAATATATAAGAACATCTTTAAATTCTTCTTTAATGAAGCAATGATCCTTTAGCCTAGCATCTAAAAAATACGAATTGGCTTCAAGAGTTGAATAAAGGTGAGGGCGTAAATCAAACGCGTAAACATATAATTTCCTAAAATTTAATTCAATGAAAGCCACTTGTTCAATTAGATATAAATATTCGCTCCAATTCTTTGAAAAACTCTCTTTTTCCAATTTAGTATCCATTACGAAAGATACCTCTGCATTTCTATCAATCCAATTTATATGAACCAATCCTCCGTAAGCGATTAACTTACCCTCATTCAGAAAACTAAACAGAAGTTGATCAGGTTTTTCTTGTTCGAAAAGTGAAGCTACAATATTTTCAAAATATGCATTTTGATCTTGCTTGGTTAATGGCTCGGCCTGACGTAGGTGATAAATCTGTTCATTTCTCCATTCCATTATTCTGAATCTGTCTTCGTATCTTATGGGAACAATCTCAAATCCACCATTCTTGTATGTCTGCTGAGTTAATGCTCTATAATCCTTCATTCAACATCTGAAACTTTAATTCGGCTAATTTCCAATCGGAAATAGTATCAATGTCTTGAACCTTGTTGGATTCCAAAAAAAACGGTGAAGTTGAATTCTTGACAAGAGATTCATGATACGGCTCTTCATTTCTAAAAAAATACCATTGTCCCGCATCATGGAATAATTCTTCTAAATCTTGTGACCTTGATTTCTCGTATTCAGGCCATTTGTAGCGTAATTTTGATTCGATGATTTCAAAACTTCGAAATGGAGGAAAATCGAATCGCATAACCGGAATCACACAATCATACTTTTCTAATAAACGCTTTGCATTAGTTAAATCTGCCGTACTGACAAAAGGAGCACATGGGTAGAGAACGCATATCTCGTCATAAGATTGACCTTCTTTGCGATATGATTCTACAACCTCATTCACTACATCCACAGTTGTCGCGAAATCATTCGAATTCGTTTCACTTCTTAGAAAAGGAACCTCTGCTCCATACATTTGGCTAATCTTCTGGATTTCCTTGCAGTCGGTAGAAACCATTACCTTTTTGAATAACCCGGATTTCAAAGCTGTTTCTATAGAATACGCTATAATTGGTTTACCATGAAACTCCTTTATATTCTTTTTGGGAATTCTCTTACTTCCTCCTCTAGCAGGAATGATACAAATAGTATTAGACATAGTAAGAATTAATAAGCTTGATCAAAGTCATTTGTTCTTTTTCAGAAAGCGTTGGGTACATCGGAAGGCTGATACAGTTCTTATAATAGATTTCTGAATGCAGTCTATCACCCTCATTCCAGCCTTGATTCCTATAATACGGCATGAGATGACAGGGGATATAATGAATCTGAGCGTAGACGTGATTTTCTCTTAAGTAATTGTACAAACCTAATCTGTCGTCTACTTCAATAACATAAAGATGATAGGCATGACCAGCAACTACTCCCGATTGCCCTTTAATAAAGTCTTTATTCTTGAAGGCTTTCTCATAGGCACTTGCAATTTCTCTTCTACGATTTAAACCTTCCTTTGCTCTTTGAAGTTGACTTAATCCCAAGGCAGCCTGGAAGTCTGTTAGCCTATAATTATATCCTAGCTCTTGCAATTCCATATACCACAAAGGGTATGATTCGGCATTTTCGATTCCAGATGCGAAGTCCATACTATTGGTATATAGATTATCATTCTTTACAATACCATGAGTTCTCAATGCGAGTAATTTATTATAAAGGGCTTCATCATGTGTAGTAATCATAGCACCCTCACCACAAGCAATATGTTTTACTGAGTGGAATGAGAAAATGGCTAAGTCTGCAAATTCACCAGAACCGCATTTAGACTCTTGGCCATTAGACTTGA
>Ga0181601_10003750_pt1 | contig 12813 bp, 7 predicted proteins | sample 041ome_8_FD_133020 | JGI IMG/M metagenome (GOLD analysis project Ga0181601, IMG submission 133020) | Coastal salt marsh microbial communities from the Groves Creek Marsh, Skidaway Island, Georgia - 041407BS metaG (megahit assembly) | ecosystem: Environmental > Aquatic > Marine > Intertidal zone...
CACACGCGCCGCTGGCCAAGGCGGGGGACTGGGATTTGTTCGCGGACGGGCTCGCGGCGGACGCGCGCGCCGCGGCGGATGCGGCGACGGAGGAGGACTTGAGAACGACCAAGGTTCGGTACGACGCGGCGGTGACCGCGGCGCACTTCGAGTTCGTCGACGCGGAAATCGCCGCCGCGGCGCGCGTGATCGAACAGGCGTTCAATGAGAAGAACGCGCTCGTCTCCGCGGTCGCGCTCGTTCCCTGGATGGACCCGGGTGACGCGCCGGCGAGAGCGTCCGCGGCGGGCGGCGAAGCCGCCGCCGCCGCCGCCGCCGCCGCCGCCGAACCCGAGGACGACGTCGAGTCCATGTTCGGCAAGAAGAAGAAGAAGAAGAAGATGCCATCTCGGGTGTCGAGAGCGGCGACACCGATCTCGGCTAAGAACGAGACCACCACGGCGGTTTTCCGCGACGGCCTGGAGAAAACCCTCGGCAAACTCGTGAAGAAGCAGGCGGAGCCGACGTTTCCGGAGACGAGCGCCTGGAACGTCGGCGAGAAGCAAGCCACCGGATCGGACGCCGTCGCCGCCGCCGTCGCGATTTGTCTGCGACTGCCGCCCGCGTGCGTGATCGTCGTCCCGACGGACGTCTTCGCGTCCGCGCTGACGTTCGACCTCGGCGTTTTAGGGCTCGACAAACGCGTGGTCTCCGCTGCGGCGTTCGTCGCGGAGGAGAGCGAAGAGGCGAAGGCGAACGAAAACGCGGTGCTCCTCGCCTTCGACCCCGCCGCGCCGGGCGCAGACGCCGCGCTCGCCGCGGCGGCGGCGAAGGCGAAGGCGTCCGCCGCGAGCGCGGCGATGCTCACGGTCGCGCTCGCGGGCGGTGGCGCGTGCGACGCCGCGGAGGGGCCGCAGGGCGCGGCCGCGGCGCGAGCGGAAGCGCTCGAGAGGGCCGCAGAGCGCGCGGGAGCGTGACGAACCGGGTCGCGTGGTTGTATTGTGCACGATTTTGACAGTTTCATCGGTTTTACTCCGCATTTCGCGTGAGCAGCCCTCATCGTCACCGCCGCCTCGGGACCGCCGACGCATCACTTTTCGCGCGCGACGCTCGCGATGGCTGGCAAGAAGCGCCGGGCCGAGCCCGAGGAGGAGGAGTTCTCGGAAGATGACTCCGAGTTCGACGAGGACGAGGAGGGCGAGGGCGCCCCCCCGGGCGTCGTCGAGGAGGAGGACGACGACGACGAGCTCGAGGCGGAGATGGCGGCGCTTGAGGCGATCCAGCGCGAAAAGCGCGGCGGCGCGGGCGGGGCGGACAAGGTTCGCATCAACAACAAGCCTGGTCTCCTGGCTTCGCTCGAAGGTACGTCTCGAGAACGCGTCTGTGCCGATCCCATCGCCGCGCGCGTCACTTGAAACCCCGCGTTCCGCCGCGAACGCGCGACACGACACGACCGTCGAGACGACGCGCTTCAAGCGAGCGATGAACGGGGCGCGTCGGCGGTGCGTGTTTTCGCGTTCGTTCGCGCGGCGAATGTTTTGGTTTCGCGATTTTTCCAGACTGATCGCTCTGTGTGCTTTCGGTCAGAAACCGGAAGGAGCTCCTTAGGTTATGACCTAAAACCGACGCGACTGACGCGTCCTCTCGCGACTGCTCTCGTCGCAGATTTCGGCTGGACCAAGAAGGCTGCCTGGATCGACCACATGGTGGTCACTGGCGCGGCGGACGTGGCAGCCATACCAGACATCAACGACGACCTGCAGAGGGAGACGAGCTTTTACGAGCGCGCGCTGGCGAGTGCGGAAGTGGCAGTTTCGAAGTTGAAGGCGCTGGGGGTGGCGACGCGGCGCCCGGATGACTTCTACGCGGAGATGGTGAAGAGCGACGAGCACATGAAGCGCGTACGCGCGGAGCTCATCTTCGAGCAGACCAAGCAGGAGACCACGGACGAGCGCCGGAAGGCGCGCGAGCAGAAGCGGTACGGGAAGCAGGTGCAGGCGGAGAAGCTCAAGGAGCGGACGCTGGCGAAGAAGGACTCGATCAAGAACCTGGACAAGTGGCGCAAGCAGCGCCAGCGGGACGGGTTCGAGGATAACGGCGCGGCGCCGGAGGGGTTCGACGACGAGAAGCGGCGGAGCAAATCCGGGGGGGGAGGGGGGCAGCACGGGCGGTCCACTCCGGAGACGAGGCAGAAGAAATCGTTCAAGGAGGAGAAGTTCGGGTTCGGAGGTCGGAAGAGGGTACGTCGCGGTTTTTCGCGCGCGGTTTTTCCCGCTCGCGCTTCTCACGCCCGAAACGCCCGCGACTCGCACAGGCGGGTGCGGGGCGTGCTGCCCGCATGCCCTGACACCTAGCGCTACCGGGGCACCTTCTCATCTACGGTGTATATCCCGAGCTCAAACGCCTTAGAGAAACGCCGCCGGTTGTAGACTGGTGGCTATCGGGACGCGCGCGTCTCCGTTTTCGGAGACGCAGCGTCCTTTACGGCTTCCAGACTCCCGCGCCGCGCCGAGCATATTCCATTGCCTGGAGGGAAGCAGCGTCGTTGCCATTACCTCTCGGGACAGACCATGCTCATGCTATTTTTCTATTCCTCGATGTGGATTTTCGCGTCGTCGCGCGTTCGTCTCGAGTGAGACGCTCGGGCGAAGGAGGTTTTTGAAATCGTCGTTTTCGACGATTTCGTCGCGCTTCGCGCGCGCGCTCACGCGCTCCGTCGTTTCCCCTCCGTTCCCCTCTTGTTGCAGCTCAAGAAACAAAACGACAAGGAAAGCGCGCGGGACATGACTGGATACAAGCCCTCGAACTTCGACAAGGGCTTCCGAGACGGCAAAGGCTGGGGCGATTTGGTACGTCGCGCCGCGTCGCCGCGTTTTCCTCCGTCCCGACGAAGCGCTTTCGACGAAAAAAAAAGCGCGAAGCTTTCGTGAAAGCTTTCACGCGCGCTTTCTCCCGCCGCGTGGAATTTCGCCGACGCGTCTCGCCGCCGGCCGCTGTGAAGATCAATCGACACCTTTAGATTTGCACGTCAGGATTATTCCCCGGCGAGCCGCTACTACGGCTCGCCGGGGGAGGTGATTATACATCACGACTGAGCGACGGCGGCGACGGCGGCGGCGGCGCGTCGTTTTTTTCGAGACGTCGAAGACTCTCTCACTCGAGCGACGCCCTTTTTCCCGACTCGGCGGACTGACGCGCGTCTCCGCCTCTTTTCCCGACACTCCTTTCCCTGCAGGGCTCCGGCGGGCGCGGCGGGCGCGGCGGGCGCGGCGGCGGCGGGCGCGGCGGCGGCGGGCGAGGTCGCCGATAGTCGCTGATAGTCTGATAGCCGCGCCGGACGCGCTCGATACTACGTATCCGAATGCGTACATAGACTAGTAGAAGTGACGCTCGGGACCGAGCGCCGGAGGGTGTGTTTTCTTTCGACGCGACGCGAACGGCTCGTATTACACAGACTGTCACCCCATATGCAACGCACGCGTCCGTCGTCGCGTTTCGTCATCGTCTTCGTTCGCACGCGCGCGGTCGCCCGAAAGCGCATCGGGGCGGCTCGCTTCCACCGGATCACGGGCGGAGTTCGCGAGCGCCCGTCATGATTTTCGAGCGCGCGCGCGCGCTTTTCCGGTTCGTTTCGTCTCATTCGCCTTCTCGCTTACTCGCCAAACATCCGCTTGACTCGGTCCACCCCGCCCGCGTTGTGCACGTCGGAGTACCCGAGCTGCTCGAGGAACGCCTTCGCCTTGGAAGCGCGTCCACCCTTCTGTCAGAAAACCACCACGGGGGCGTTCTTGTCGGCGGGGAGCTTCGCCGGGTCCACGAATCCCATGTTCAGCATGTCCCAGGTGGCGTTGACGGCGCCCTTCGGGGATGGGTTGTCGGCCACCTCGCCGGGGCCCTCTACTCCGCGCACGTCCAGGAGTGTGGCTTTCTCGAGGCCGAGAAGCGTGGCATCGTCGACAAAGCCTGCGATGTGCGTTTCCAACGCGAGGGAGGACGTGCGTGTAGATGGGTGGGAGAGGCGAGTGAGCGAAGGGTGTCGATGTTAGTTTCCGGGGCGAACCGGAGAAAAGGTTAAACAGCGTTGAAGACGCACCGTCGCCGCCGACGGCGAAGGTCCGGACGCCGGTGCGCGTGAGCGCCCTGCCAGGCCTCGACGCGATCGAGGCCCGGCGCGCGGACGTGGCGAGGAGACCGAGGCGGAGTGCGAGCGCCATGGCGTGGCGTAAATGAGGTCCGCGGAGACTTCGTGACACACTTTTCCGGGAGTCGCCGACGGGCGAAGTCGGTGCGCGCGCAGACTTCGCGGGCCACGTGGCCTTTTCACAAAACGATGTGGATGTGTCCTCTCCACGCTCGCGTGCGCCGTCGCCGTGAGCGACGGCGCGGGGTTGGACGGCGTCATGATGCTCGCGATGGCGCTCGCGCATCGTCAGCGCGCGACGCGCGCGGGCGGTGGATGGCGCAGGGAGGGGAGCGCGCAGCCGCCCGGCTTGTGCACGCTGCTGGCGGCCATCGCGCTGTTCCTCGTGCTCGTGGGCTCCGCGACGCTCGGGGTGGAGCGCGCGGTGGCCGCGGTCGAGAACACGCGCTCGGACAGACTCCCCGCGTACAACTCGGCGGCGATGTCGTGGCGGCTCGGCGGCAGCGCATCGTTCGCGAACGAATCGCGCGGGCTCGAGCTGCGCGTGAACGGCGCGCCGACGCCCCTCGTCCCGCGAAACGGCACGTCTCCCGAACACGCGGTTTCGGCGGAGATTGCGGATACGCGGGACGACGTCGCGCGCGTGGGAAGCACGCACGTGTTGTACGCGAGCATCCCGCGCGCGAACACGCGGGACGGAGCGTCACACGGTTCCATCACGGAGGGCTCCATCCTCGTACCGCCCGGCGTTTTAGTCACGTTCTCCGTCGGGCGACGATCGAGCGATGAGAGGACGAAAGGCGCGAAAAAAAACGTCGGGCCCGCCGGCGACGACGGGCGCGGCGTCGCGTTCGCGCCGTTCTCGTGCGCGGTGTGGTCGCACTCGCGCGTCTCCGCGCGCGACCGCGTGGACTGCGACGCGTGCGCATCCGCGGCGCGGCGCGCATCCGCGGAAGCCTCCGCGAGGTGCGCGGCGGCGTGCGACACGCCGGGGACGGGTAGGCGCTTCGTGGCGCGCCGCGCCTGGGTCGTCGAAGCCGAGCTCGTCGTGGAGGAGGACGCCGACGACTCTTCTCACGACTCTTCTTCGTTTTCGGTGCCTCTGCGCCGCCCCACGAACGCGGGGTGCGCGCTGCGGTACCACGCGGACGTGCTCTCGCGCGCGGAGTGGGACACGGCGGCGGCGACGCGCGCGTTCTGCGCGTCCACCGAGGGACGCGGCGCGCCGCGTTTGGAAAACGAAAACGAAAACGAAAACGTGACTAGTAACCTTCCGCTGGCGGTGACGGTGCGTTCCTCGCGCGACCCGCGCGTGGTTGCCGGCGCGCTGACGCGGTGTTCGTACGACTTCGGGCCGAGCGCGCGCGAACACGCGAGCTCGGCTGTGTTCCTGCTTCTACTCGCCTTCGCGTGCGTCGCCGCCGCCGCGTACTGGTCCAGAGGGCGCGCCGCGTGTTTCCCCGCGCGTTTGCTGGAGGAGGGAACGGACGACGGAGGCGGAGACGGCGAGCGCCGCGCAGTACCTGGCGCCAGGTACGCGGCGGCGACGCGCGCGGTTCCCGAGGCAGAGCGCTTTTTTGACGCGCGGAGAGGCGGCGGGAGAGAGCCTCCGGAGGCGAGGCGCGCGCCGCCCCGCGCGTACGTGTTGGAGCCTTCGGGGCGCGACCGGCGGCGAAGGGAGCGCGAGGCTCTCTCGGCGGCGCGCGTCGTGGAGATGGCGGAGACGCGCGGGGGTTCCGGCGCGCGGGGGGGGGGGCGTGGTGCGTTCGCGGTGTGAGACGTGTCACACGTGTCAGAAGACGTGTCAGAAGACGTGTTCGACAGTAGCTAGCATATTATGTATCGCGTAGTTAGAGCGTAGTCTATGATCCGTAACTAGGCTCTCCGTAGGTCTAGTCTTTCTTTTCGCCACAATCGGACGCGAGCGATCACTCGCTATCACTCGCTCGGCGCGTCGGCGACGAACCTGTCGTCGAACCGGTCATCCCCCAGCCTGCACTCGTCCTTCAGGCCCAGCAGCTCGTACCTGTTGGCCGCGACCAGGTCGTAGACCGCGTCGCGCAGGGCGCCCGGGAAGACCATGCCGAGCGCCGCCGCCGCCGACAGCGCGGGGTTCTCCAGGTAGGTCGCGATGCGAAGCACCGCGTCCGACTTGACGTACGCGGCGTGCTCCTCCACGAGCACGATGCTGGAGATGTCGCTCGGGTCTCGTCCCGCGCGCGCCAGCAATGCGCGTCCCGCGTCCGACTGCAACGCCGCGAACCGCAGCTTGCCGGGCGGGTCCAGGTCCAGCGCCAAGTTCACCCCGCCGTTGCACAGGTTGCACACGCCGTCGAACAGGATCACGGGTCGCTTGTCCGTGGAGAAGAGCGCGCCCGCGACGTCGCCCGCGCCGGCGGAGGCGCGGGGGGCGAAGCGCGCGCGGGGGGGAGGGCCGCGCGAGGCGTGGAACGCGCGGGAGGGGGACGCGAACGTCCCCGAGACGGCCCTCGAGGCGGCGTGCATCTCGAAGTGCGCGGGAGCCACGACGTCACGCCGACAGTGGACACGTGGCGTCACCAAAGAAAATCGCGAGTTCCGGTGGCTCGCGCTCGTCACAGCGGGCGGCGCGCGGCGCATCGATGTTGGCGAGCGCACGTGCGCTTTGCGCCAGTCCCTCGCGGCCGTTCCTGTCGGCGCCGCGCTCGGCCTCGAGCCGAGCGACGCTCGCGCGGCGACGCCGCGCCCCTCTCCCCTCGTTCGCGGCGGGCGCGCGCGCGCGTCTGGCGCGCGTGATGGCGTCCACGGGCGAGGAGGCGATCCAGAGCGTCGTCGACCGGCGCCGACGCGCGCGAGTCGCCGTGATCGGCGCGGGCGCCGCCGGCCTCGCCGCCGCGCGCGAGCTCACGCGCGAGGGCCACGACGCGGTGGTCTTCGAGCAGGGCGCCGAGCTCGGGGGCGTGTGGGTGTACGACGCGGACGTGGAGGATGACTTGACGGGCGCGGATGCGAACCGTGAGAAGCGAGTGCACAGCAGCGTGTACAAGAATTTGCGCACGAATTTGCCTCGCGAGGTGATGGGGTTCGGCAGCTTCCCGTTCACGCGCGCGTTCACGGACGACAACAGGCGTTTCTGCGGGCACGAAGAGGTGCGCGCGTACCTGGACGCGTACGCCGACCACCACGACATCCGAAAGCGCGTCCGGCTGAGGACGCGCGTCGTCGCCGTGACGCCGACGCGTTCGGAGTACCGCGCGAAGAACCGAGTCTCCGAGAACGCTTCTCCGAGAAACGAGGACGAGGACGAGGACGAGCGCGCGTACGTAGAGAAGTGGGGGCCTCGGTGGTGTGTCGCGACCGAGCCCGTCGAGGAGACGCGGATTTCACTAAAAAAAGAAGGGAAGACGAAGGAAGACGGCGAAGAGAGCGTCTTCGACGCCGTCGTCGTGTGTAACGGCCACTACTCCGAGCCGCGGGTCCCGCGTTTCCCCGGCGCGGAGACGTGGCCCGGGACGCAGATGCACTCGCACAACTACCGCGAGCCGGAAGGGCGCGCGTTTTCGTTCCGGGGGAAGCGGGTGGTGGTGCTCGGCGCGGCGGCGTCCGGCGAGGACCTGTCGCGCGAGATCGCCTCCGTCGCGGCGGAGGTGACCCTCGCGTCGAGAGGCTTCGCGCCGCCGAAGGACGCGTCCTCGGGGGACTTCCCGCTGGATTCCTACCCCCGCAACATGCGCCGCGCGCCCGGCATCGCGGCGCTGCTTCCCGAAACCTCGGGCGTGGCGTTCGAGGACGGGTCCGCGCGGCACGACGTGGACGTCGTGCTGTACGCCACCGGGTACCGCGTGACGTTTCCGTTTTTCGCGTCGTTCGACGGCGAGGAAGAAGCTTCGAACAGCCTCAGTGAGGCGTCAGCCTCAGACAGCGCGAGTCTCGCGCCTCGCAGCGTCGATAACCGCGTCGCGCCTCTGTTCGAGCACGTGTTCCCGCCCGCCTCCGGTCCCAGCCTCAGCTTCATCGGTCTGCCGTGGAAAGTCGTGCCGTTTCCGCAGTTCGAAGCGCAGGCGCGCTGGGTGGCCCGGGCGCTCTCCGGCGCGGCGGCGCTCCCCGGCCGCGCGGAGATGGCGTCGCGCGCGGCGGCGGCGGAGGCGGCGGACCGGGGCGCGGGCGTCGCCGACCGCCACGCGCATAGGATGGGGGACGCGCAGTTCGCGTACAACGACCGGCTCTTGGCGTACTGCGGCGAGCCGAGCGGGTTCCCGAAGTGGCGCGAGGCGATGTACGCGGCGACGGGTGTCAGAAAGCGCGCGTTCCCGACGTCGTACCGGGACGGACCGGACGAACCGTGGAGCGACGAAGAGGCGCTCGCGGAGGCGCGCGCGGAAGCGGCCGCGCTGGAGCTCGAGAGGAGCTCATCAGTGTAGCAGACGTGTATCTATAGCTAGCTCTAGCTAGACATGGGCGTCGTTAAAAGTCGGTTCGCGAAAACGTCCCGGGCTTCGCGAAAACGTCCGTCTCGGCCGTCTGTGACATCAGGCGCGAAATCCTATAATACCGACGTCTCTTCCCAGAGAGAGCGTTCGCGTCGGCTTCTGTCGTCGCTCTCGACAGAAGACCGCGCGCGGGGTGCGATGGCGGGGCGCTTCGGCGCCTTCGCAAAGCTCTCGCGCGATGACGGCGGCGGGCGTCCCACGGATACGTGGTCGTGCGCGCGGTGCTCGCGGCGCAACTCCCCGGCGTTGAAGCGGTGCGAAAACGAATCGTGCCGAGCGGTTCGAGGCGACGGCCGGCTCGATCCCGCGCGGGTCCCGGGGAGACGTCACGCGGACATGGGCTTCGAACTCCGCGCGGGAACTCGGTCTCGAAGCGGCGCAGCCGCGTGGGCTGGACCGGCCCGCGCGCCTCCGCGCGACCCCGCCGCGCGCGTGGACCCCCCCCGCGGGTCCGCGCGCGCGCGCGCCGACGCGGACGCCGAGGCGCGATCGAAGTACGCGCGAAAAAAGACGACGCATCTAACTTCGGAAGCCTCCGTCGACGCGACCGGCGAGACGCGCGTTTTCGGGACGAGAACGAACGCGGCACCGCGGAGAGACACGCGCCAAAGACGCGTGCCTGATCCGCCGACGCGCTGGACGCCGTCTGATGTGTCCGACGCCGAGCGGAAGGTCTCCTCTTCACTTAGTCTGCAAAAAACCGCGCGCGCCGAACCGACGCCGCCGCCGGACTCGGACCCCGTGCTCGTCGAGACGGCGGCGCCCGGGTTCGCCGACCAGGGCGTCGCGAAGACGGACGTCGTCGTGGACGAGGACGGCGACGCCGCCAACGACTTTTTCCTCGCGGATCCCGATCCAGATATATGTATAGTGTCGGCGCCGCGCGACGAGGGAGCAGACGTTCGCGGCGGGCCCTCTCAAACGTCGCCTTCACTATTTCAAAAAAAAAAAACAAAAACGCACTCCGTTCGCGCGTGCGCGTCGTGCGCGCTGGACGTCTCCGCGCAGCCGGACGTGCCGCTGCCCGCGTTGGCGAAAGATGACCCGCCGCGCCCCGACACGGAGGTGGGCCGGTGGCTGGGCTGGTGCGAGGACGGGTGCGCGGTGGCGCTGTGCGGCCCGTGCGCGACGGCGAGCGTGACGCCGGTGCTCGCCGCCGCGACGACGCACCTCGAGGCGGTGGTCTCGGGGCTCGGCACCGGCTACACCGCGCTCGGCGAGGACGACGACCCCGAAGGCGCCGCGGCGCGGGACCCGCCCGTGCGGTGTCCTTGCGTTCGCGTCGGGAACGTCGGGAACGTCGGAGGGGGAGCGGAGCGCGAACAGAAGGGCGCGAGAAGGTGCGCGTCGCGACTGCTCGCGCCGCCGTTCGCGGAGGCGGAGAGGGAGACGCACCAGACCTGGGCGATGGCGGCGACGGAGGCGCTGTTCGCGGCGCGGGACTCGAGGATGTTCGCCTCCTCTCCCGGCCTCTCGGATCCGCCCGGCGGCGCGTCGATCGCCATCTCGGATTCCGCCGGCGGATCTCCCCCCGGAGGCGGAATTCCGCGCGGAGACCCCATGGACGCGGACGCGACCGATCCCCGCCAGACGGACGACGCGGCGGAGGAAGAGACCGCGGCGCGCGAGAGGTTCGCGATTTGCCCAAACTTCTCGTGCGCGGCGCGCGTGCTCCTCGAGCCGCCGCCGCCGCCGCGGAACGGCGGCGCGGACCTGGTGGCTGAGCGCGACCCCACCACTTCGCGGTGGCTCTCGCGCGAGGCGCTCATACACAGGCACACCAAGAGGTTCCGGTGCGCGCGGTGCGCGAGCGACTTTTGCGGCGACTGCCTCGCCACGCCGTACCACGTCGGGTTCCACCTGTGCGCCGCCGCCGCCGCCGCCGCCGCCGCGCCGCGGTGCCGGTACTGCGACGCGCCGCACCTCGACCCCGGGACGCACTACTTCCGCAGCGCCGATATATATCAGCGCGGCGTCGCCGGGGACGCCTCCGTGCGCGAGCTGCGCCGATTGATCGGCGACGTCGACACCGCGTGGTGCGTCACCAAGGACGACTTGAGGGCGGTGCACGCGCTGGCGTCCTCGGTGTGCGCGCTCCCGGCGTGCCGCGCGAAAGTCGAAGCCGCCTGTTCCAAGACGCTCGCGTGCGGGCACCCCTGCGGGGGCGTGCGCGGCGAGCCCGAGTGCCTGCCTTGTTTGCGGTGTCCGAAGGCGGAGGCGGCGGCGGATGGGGAGATCCCGTCTTCGTTACACGCGTCTTCGCGAGAAGTGCGTGACAAAAAAAACGCCTCGCATCGAGCGCCGTTCCCGTCCGGGACCGAACCTTGCTGCGTGTGCTACGCGGACGAGCTCAAGGCGGAGCCGTGCATCCGGCTGGGGTGCGGCCACGTGCTTCATTCGCGGTGCGCGCTCGAGCGCATAAAAAACGGCTGGCCGACGCAGAACATCACCTTCGAGCACTTGCGGTGCCCGCTCTGCGGCGAGGACGGGCGCGAGCCCACGGCGCGCGGGAGCATGCAAGCCGCGGTGATGTCCCACCCGTCGCTGGCGCGCGCGCTGGCGCCCGCGCTCGCGCTGCGCGAGACGGTGATGCGGCGCGCGCGGCGGCGGCTGGCGCTGGACGCGAACGGGCCGCCGCGGCAGATCCAGGCGGGCGGCGACTACGAGGGCCGGCCGGGCGAGTTTGCGCTCTCGCGCTTTAACTACTACCTCTGCGAGACGTGCGAGACGCCGTACTTCGGCGGCGACCGCGCCTGCCACCGCGGCGGCGTCGAGCGGGGCGACGCGCCGGGACAGGCGCCCGCCGCCGGCCCGGAGGCGCACCGGCTAGTGTGCGGCTCGTGCTCGGTGACGTCGCGCGGGAAGGCGTGCACCAAGGGGCACGGCGCCGAGGAGATGGAGTACAAGTGCCGCTACTGCTGCGGCGTCGCGGTGTGGTTCTGCTTCGGCACCACGCACTTCTGCGACGCGTGCCACACGCGCTGGGTCACATCCGCGCCGGACTGGGAGACGGACCCGCCCATGAAGGCGTGCACGCGCAAGACGTGCCCGCTGCGCGTCGAGCACCCGGAGCACGGCCAGGAGTTTTGCCTCGGCTGCGCGGTGTGCAGGAGCCTCAAAGCCTCGCAGCAGGACTGAGGAGAGGCACGAGCGTACGATTCGTAAGGTTACCAATATAGGATAGCAAAAAACTAGAGCGCCCTGATGAACCCCAGGCCCTGGCCGGCGAGCTTGCCGAAGAAGTTCCCGCCGGCGTTTCCGTCGCGCGAAAGCGCGCCCGGGCGCTCCGTCTCCCCGAACGCGTCGAACCCGGCGGCGGACCAGTCCACGAGCAGCGCGCCGGACCCGCTCGACGCCGACCCCAACCCCGCGTTTCCGCGCGCCCCCCCGAACGCCAGCGGCTTTCCTATCTGCCGCGCGGCGGGCGCGCCGATCGGCAGGTAGGAAAACCGCGGCGGCGGCGCCGCCGCGTCGCCGCCCGCCGCGGGCGCGGCGACGGCTTTCGCCGCCGCGGCGAGCGCTCTCGCGGACGCGCCGGAGACTCCCTCGGACGCGCTCGCCAGCCCGAGCACCGTCGCGCTCCGCGCGCGCGCGCGCGCGACGTTGCGCCACAGCGGCGCCTCGTACGTCGCCCAGTCGATCGGGTCGAGCGCGGCGGAGGCGGCGGCGACGACGCCGCGCAGCGCCGCCGCGTTTGCGCGCGCCGCGTCGGCGTGGAAGCGCGCCTCCGCGTCGTCCTCGCTCGCCGCGTCGCTCCCGGCGGCGAAGGCGTCGTACAGGAACCGCGCGTCGAAGAGCACCTGCAGCGCGCCCTTCTCGCCCACGCGGTGGACGCCGTCGCGCGCTTCCGAACGTGAAGCTTCGAGGCGCGCGCGGTACGCGCCGAGCGCCTCGCGCGCCGCCGCCGCCGCCAGCGCGCGCGCCGCCGCGGGGGGGAGCGCGTGCCCCCCGCGCCGCAGCGCCTCGGCGCACGCCGCGTGCGCGGCGCCGAAGGCGTACGGCGACGCCAGGGCGGGGAGCCGCACACCTCTCGTCTGAGCATCTCCAGTTTCTCCTGACTCTCCCATTATTTCCTCCTCCCAGTCCTCCCTGCGCTCCTCGGACGCAAGCGCGTCGTCCGCGAAGAGCGCGGCGCGGAGGTTGGCGCCGACGGCGCGCGCGGCGCCATCCGCCCACGCGCGGAACCCGCGCGCGGCGACGGCGCGAAGCGCCGCCGTCGTCGAC
>Ga0181601_10003751_pt1 | contig 12813 bp, 14 predicted proteins | sample 041ome_8_FD_133020 | JGI IMG/M metagenome (GOLD analysis project Ga0181601, IMG submission 133020) | Coastal salt marsh microbial communities from the Groves Creek Marsh, Skidaway Island, Georgia - 041407BS metaG (megahit assembly) | ecosystem: Environmental > Aquatic > Marine > Intertidal zone...
AGCCATACACTTAACCTTGAGCCCGGCACCTATGTCGCGGTAGGCATCAGGGAAGGATTTCGTGATGTCAGGGAAGAGTTTGTTGTTGGTTTTGATGGCAAGTCACCCGTAATCACTGTGCAGTGTGTTGAAGAAATACTGTGATCATTCTCAAGAGCTGATAGGCAAATGTCTGACGACGACAAGATCAAAAATCCTTCGAGTAACGTAACCGGTAATGGAAATCTGGAAGAACCCATCCAGCCGATTGATTTTACTCCCGTCGGTCAAACCTCAAAAAAATTCAGCTTTAAACTTAGTCCGGCCAAAATTATTCTGTCTGCTTTTTTACTTTTGTTTGCCGGTGTTGCATGGTTTGTACTGTCTGCCAAATCTGTTTACCTGGACGTAACACCGGCAACAAGTCTGATCAGTGTTCAAAGTCCACTGGCAATAAAAATCGGTCCACGCTATCTGGTTCTGGAAGGCGACCTGCCAGTTACTGTATCAGCTGAAGGCTATTACTCCCTTGATACCAATCTCACTGTAACTGACCAGCAGGCACAAACCTTTGTCATCAACATGCAGCCTTTACCGGGCTTTCTTACTTTAAACAGTGGCAACATTAATGGCGCTCAGGTTTTTATTGATGGCCAGCTTGTAGGGCAAACCCCTCTGACCAATTTCGAGCTGGCTGCAGGTGACCATATTATTTCTGTCACCCTTGATCGATACCAGCCTTTTGAAACACCCATTTTCATGGAAGGTCGACAAACAAGCCAGAGCCTGGATATTGAATTACTGCCAGCCTGGGCCGAAGTCTCTTTTAATACCAGTCCAGCCGGCGCCGTCGTTTCTATCGATGGCCAGGATCGGGGACAAACGCCTCTGGTGGCAGAAATTCTCGAAGGTGAGCATGAAATCCTGGTGAAGTTGCCTGCACACAAAGCCTGGACCCAAAGCATAGACGTTATTGCTAGACAGTCGATGACACTGCCCCTGATCGAGCTGGAACAGGCCGACGGCCTGGTGCTTTTGCAATCAACACCCAGTAATGCCAATGTCACCATGGATGGGGTGTTCCAGGGACAGACCCCGCTTGAAATTATTGTGCCTCCCGGTACCACTCATGAGCTGTCCTTTTTCCTCAATGGCTATCAGGAAACACGGCGTAGCTTTACAACTCGTCCCGAACAGGAAGTGTCTTTGCAGGTCAATCTTGACCCCATTCTCAGTTCAGTAGAAATCAGTGTTACTCCGCAAGACGCAGAACTATTCGTGAATGGCGAATTTAAGGGCAATGCCAACCAGACCATTGAGTTACTTGCTGCTACCCAACTGCTGGAAATCAAACGTGAAGGGTATGTACCCTTTGAAACCAATTTCGTTTCCCGGCCCGGCCTTGAACAAAAACTGGATATCAGCCTGAAGACTCTTGAGCAGCAGCGACTGGAATCAATAAAACCCTTTATTACCAATGCTGCCGGGCAATCCATGAAATTAATTTACCCGACTAATTTCCAGATGGGAGCCTCCAGACGGGAGCCGGGGCGTCAGGCCAATGAAGTATTGCGCAATGTAAATCTGACACGTCCTTTTTATCTTTCCCTGATGGAGGTCACTAATAGCCAGTTTGCCCGATTCGACAAGGAACATTCTTCTGGCGTTATTGAAGGCAGAACATTAAGCAACAATAATCAGCCCGTGGTCAGAGTAACCTGGCATCAAGCCGCTCTTTTCTGTAACTGGTTAAGTGCCCAGGAAGACCTTGAACCTTTTTACATTGAAGAAAATGGCGTGATTAGTGGCTTTAATCCTGCCAGTACCGGTTACAGGCTGCCTACAGAAGCAGAATGGGCGTGGGCGGCCAGGGTCGATAATGCTCCGAACAGTCTGCTCAAATTCCCCTCGGGACCTGAATTAACCCCGCCCGCCAATCATGGTAATTACGCTGATATCTCCGCTGGTGTTTTCCTGGGCAGAATTATTGCCAACTACAATGACGGTTACCTGGGCACGGCACCGGTAGGCAGCTTTGCGCCAAACAGCAATGGTTTTTTTGATATGGGGGGTAATGTTGCCGAGTGGGTACATGATTATTATGGCTCAAGCGGTCAGATTGGTGCTGCTCTGGAAACAGATCCCCTAGGTCCTGCAGAGGGGACCTATCATGTAATCAGGGGCTCAAGCTGGGCCCATGGCACAATTACAGAATTAAGGCTCAGCTTTCGCGACTACAATAATGAAGCCCGTGATGATGTCGGCTTCAGGGTCGCCCGCTATCTTGAGTAATCAGCAATGAAGCATTACCGGAAATTGATGACTGTTTTGATTTTTTTCAGCCTGGGTATTTATGCGGCTGAGAATAGCGATGACAGCAGTGACAACAGTGCTGAAAATGGCGCAGTGCTTGCTGAGTCAGTACCGGACGCAGAAGTGCTCACAGAAGGAATTGAAAAACCACTGGAAGAAACCATTACTGTAGCTGGTGATGAAATCATTTTAGATACGACAGATGAAAATTTTGTACCCAGCGAGCAGATTACAGAAGACTTACCCGTCGCATTTCCGGTAGACATTTGAATTTAGAAAACTGAACAAGGCATTTTTATGAAACAGCAGGGCATTATTTCCGATTTTCTCTACCAGGTCTTTGCACTAATTATTGCAGTGATTGTAGTGCATGCAGTTTATGTAGCGTTAATACGTCCCAATGCCGATTTACAAATGGATCAGCAGGCCATCATGCAGGCTGCAGATCCGGATTTTGTCTCGGAGCGTTCGTTATATGTGGTGATGAAAGACTTCGAGCAGGAGACCTGTATCATCCTGATGTTCTGGGCCATGTCCATAATCGGACTGAAGATTTACCGCAACAGAAAAGAAAACGAATTACTCAATCGTTCTCTGCTCAATCTGTCCGAAGGAATGAGTATATTACCGGAAGACGTACGTGATTATGCCAGACCGGTTCAGGCCTTGCCTGTCGAAGAAAGGCAATACCTGTTACCTCGCGCACTACTGGCTGCTCTGCAACGCTTTGGCTCGACCAGAAGCATTCCCGATGTCGCTTCTGTAATCAAGGATACCTGTAACTCTGAAGCTGATCGTCTTGAAAGCGAACTGACAATCGTGCGCTATATCGCCTGGGCTATTCCTTCGATTGGCTTCCTTGGTACTGTACGCGGAATCGGTGAAGCACTTGGCCAGGCGCACAAGGCCGCCAGCGGAGACATAGCCGGCGTAACCGCCAGTCTCGGTGTCGCCTTTAACTCGACCTTTATCGCACTGGTGGTGAGTATTCTCATCATGTTTCTGCTTTACCAGCTTCAGTTGATGCAGGATCGTCTGGTACTGGATACACAGAACTACTGTGACGATTACCTGATCAGGCATCTTCAGGTTCCGGAAAGGGATGAACAAACGTGAGCGTTCATATTATTGAATTAAATGACCGCAATATTTGCCTGCGTAACGAGAATGAAATCCTGTTGCGAAGTCCGGGCTTTGCCAATATTGCGGATAAAACGCCCGTGTTCGGTGAAGAGGCCCGAAAGACCGCCAGGCTCCATCCACGTCAAACTTTTTCCCAGTTCTGGTCTCAACTAAGCCTTGACCCTCTGGTCAATAGCAATAACCTTTTTCGTCATCAGGCCGACCTTGCGTTTGCTCACTTGAATGATATTACCGCCCAGCATGCCCTGAAAGACGAAGTCATTTTTGCGGTTCCCAGTAACTATAACCGTAACCAGCTTTCGATCCTGCTTGGCCTGGTCGAATCGTGCGAATTCGATGCCGTGGGTCTGGTTGATATGCCGTTGTTGATGACCGCTGACGCTGACTATCCTGCCATGACCGTTTATGTCGATATTCAGTTACACCAGACTGTGCTGACCACCTTCTCTTTAAAGGACAACAAACCAACCCGGGATAAAGTGATACAGATTCCAGGAACAGGTCTGATTGCACTCCATGATAGCTGGGTCAACATGGTGACCGATGAATTTATCAAGCAAAGCCGCTTTGACCCTCACCACAATGCGGAAACCGAGCAGTATGTGTATAACCAGCTTGAATCGTGGCTGGCACGCTCACTGCAGGATAATGAAATTCTGATGGAAATTAACAACAAGGGCTCAGTCTATCAGGCAAAAATTAATCGCGGGCATTTTGAACAACGAGTGAGAAATATTTTTGGTCGCATTAATTCCGAACTGGAAGCCATGGCTGGTAGTAATTATGAACTGCGTTTACCGGAAGCTGATGCCAGTCTGCCGGGCGTCTCTTTGTATCTGAAAAACATTACTGCGGTCAGGGACGCCATGTTGATTGAAAGCTGTCTGTCTCACCTTGATCATATCAAGGGAGACGTTGGTTCTTTGAGCTTTACTGCAAGCCTGCCTCAGGGCAACAGAAAACAATCACCTGTAAGACAAAAACAAACCGACACTGTGCCTTCTCATATCCTGATTAATCATCGTGCTTTCAGTCTGCCGGTATCTGTGCAATTCGGACCGGCAAGCAATGAAGAAAGTAATGACGGGATTTTTATTGAGGCCAGCGAAAGCGGGGCTATCACAGTTTCCCTCAAAGAAGCGCATGTTCAGCTGAAAGCGAGTGGAACGGGCAATATACAAATTAACGGCTCCAGTGCTGATTCACCTGCAGTGCTGAAGCTCGGCGATGTAATCAATTTGCCGGGCGCATCAGAGCCACTGCAGCTCATCCAGGTGGAATAGGCTATGGCACAAAGCAAAGCCTCAAAACGTGAGTTCAATCCGATCAGCCTGTCTTTTCTGGATGTCATGTCCTGTGGCTTTGGCGCAGTGGTACTGATTTTTCTTATCCTTGATCACTCAACCAGCCAACAGAATTCTGAAAATAACCCCGAGTTGGCCGCCGAGATCAACCTGCTTAATGAAGAAATCAATGAAGGCCAGGAAAATCTGGTCAGGGTCCGGAATACTATTTCTGATGTGGATTTTCAGATGGTCGAAGCCCAGGGCCTGGCCCGCTCCATTCAGCAGGAGATAGATACCTTTCTCGAAGAACTGGCGCAGCTGGAAAATACGACATTGGCAAAAAGGGATAGTGTTGAAAAATTGAAGTCTGACATCCAGACACTTGAGGAGGAGCTCGAAAGGCTAAAAGCAGCACAGGATTCCTTTAGCGGAAATTTCATCAGACCTTACGTGGGCGATGGCAATCGTCAGTATCTCACCGGCCTGATTCTGGGCGGTAGTCGTATTCTTGTTCTGGTAGACACCTCCGCCAGTATGCTGGACAACACCATTGTTAATATTATTCGACGCCGCAACATGTCTGAGGATACCCGAATTGCTTCGGATAAATGGGTTGGTGTGCGCAAGGTGGTAGACTGGCTCACAACCCAACTGCCTCCGCCCAGCCAATACCAGATATACACTTTTAATGAAGACGTAAAGCCGCTGATACCAGGTACTAACGGCAACTGGCTGGAGGTTGCAGATGAAGCACAGCTTTCCGATGCTGTATCAAGGATCAATCAAATTATTCCTGAGAAAGGCACCAACCTGGATAATGTTTTCCAGGCCGTTGCCGCCATGAATCCCTTGCCCGACAATATTTACCTGATTACTGATGGCCTGCCCACACTTGGCAGCAGGGAAGGTGGCCTTTTCAGTCGCAGACCTGACGGTAACCAGAACACGGTTTCGGGCAGGGAGCGCGAAGAATTATTTCGCAGTGCGGTGGGGAAACTACCCCCCGGAATTCCGGTCAATATAGTGCTGGCGCCTCTGGAAGGGGATCCTATGGCCGCATCACTTTACTGGAAGCTCGCGGTTTCAACAGGTGGCTCATTTTTGAGCCCTTCCAGTGACTGGCCATAAGAAAAAAAGGCATTGAATAGAAGAGAGTAGAAATTAGAAGACCGAATAACAGCAAGGCAAACAAGGGTTACAAGGATTAAGCGTGGCAAGTCGAACTACAGAAACATTTAATGTCTCCTTCCTGGATGTGATGTCTTGCGGGTTTGGTGCAATCATTCTACTGATCATGATTACCAAGTCATCTACCCCCACTACCCTTGAAATATCAGATACGCCTATGGAAGGCAGTGTCCTTGAATTACAACGCCAGCTATTCGAGATTCGCGGAGAAACCAATATTCTCAACCGTGAACTCACTGCCAAACATGAACAACTCTCCCAATATGACGACAGGATTGCGCGCCTGCGCCGGGAGTTATCCATTCTCAACGGAGAGTTCAATACAACCAGCCAGCAATCTACCGAGGATGATATCCTGCAGGGACAAATGGCTCTTGCCCGTCAGCAACTCACTGATGAGATGCGGCGCCTGCAAAGTAATATGGATCAGATGCAGCTCAACGAATCAGTTGGCGGTGTCCCTGTTGACAGTGAATACATCATATTTCTTATCGATACCTCGGGTAGTATGTTCAACTACAGCTGGTCGCGCATGCTGGAAGTGATGGTAGACACCCTGGATATCTATCTGGAAGTTAAAGGCATCCAGGTCATGAATGATATGGGCGAATACCTGTTTTCCAGCTTTCGTGGTGACTGGATCCCGGATACCCCGGCTCGCCGGCAGGCGATCCTGCAACGCCTGCGCACCTGGAACCCGTTCAGCAATTCAAGCCCGGTGGAAGGGATAACCGCGGCAATTCGAAATTTCTACGACCCGGGTAAAAAAATCAGTCTTTATGTGCTTGGCGATGAATTCCCCCCTGGCAGCGGTTCAATCCGAAATGTGATTGAGACCGTAGATCGTATAAACGTGGAGGACAGCGAGGGAAATCGCCTGGTAAGAATCCATGGCATCGGCTTTCCCGTATATTTTTCACAACCGGACCGCTACCAGTCCACAGGTATTCGCTTTGCCACCCTGATGCGTGAATTGGCGCGCAAAAACGGTGGTACTTTTGTTGGTCTTAATGATTTTTACTAGGAAATCATGACTCAATACAGCATATTGATGTAAACACAAACTGGAGTAAACTATATAGCCCTCGGACAAAAACCCCTGATAGCCGTGGGCAATGGCAAATGATGCAAATGATGCAATTAATCGCAGGACAGGTTTTTCAGAATCCAGATGCTGGAAGGCTGGCGGGTATTAAATGCAGCCTGCTCGCCATGGTGCTTTTGCTGACTGCCTGTTCAGCGACAACCATCAATATTGAAGGCACTTTCCCTGCACCGCTGGTGCAAAAACTGCCCCTTACGGTAGGCGTTTATTACGATGCAGCCTTCAGCAACCACAGCTTTATTGAGATCAACGATAATACCGGCGATGATCAGTACATCATTAATTCAGGCACGTCTCAGGTAGCGCTTTTCAATACCATGCTGCCGGCAGTCTTCGAACAGGTGATACAACTGGACAGCATCGAGAGTGCAGCATCCATGAGCGGTATTGATGCGGTGTTTGTTCCCGCCATTGAAGAATTCCAGGTTGGATTGCCCCAGAAAACCCGTCTGAATGTTTACGAGATCTGGGTCAAATATAATATGAGGCTGGCGCAGTCCAACGGTGACTACATTGCAGACTGGGTGATGACCGCATATGGCAAATCTCCCGAGGAAACTTTTCAGTCAGTGGATGCAGGTGTAAATGATGCTGCCAATGTAGCACTGCGCGACCTGGCAGCAAGTTTTACTCTGGGATTCAGCAATATTCCTGAAATTAATGAGTGGCTTCGCTCTCAAAACGTCATGGAAGAGTGATGTTACTCCCACATCGTGAAGACTAATGACGAGCAAAAATACCCAGACAGCTCGGTTAGCAAAGTCAGGCAACGGTAAAGTAAAAAATTAAGGAAAATATGAAGTAATCGGATAGCATTTAATGGGTAAAACCATTTTAAGAGACTCCAACATGAAACAGCCAACATTGTTCACCAAAAGCACCCTGCCAATTCCGGCTTTTATACTACCGGTCCTGCTTTTTCTTTACAGTTGTACCACAACTGAAATTGATGAATTCCGGCAAAGCTCAACCTCAATAAACAATGTAGACGAGACTATTGTTATTCTCGGAAGACGTCAAAATAATAATTACGAAACCGAACAAAGTTTTGTGGGTTGTGTTGCGGATGTTGTCTCGCGTGGCGAAAACTCAATTACCGTTGTTGATGAACAGGAATTCCTGGATGCCATGTTTCCCTTCTTTGAACCTCGCACCGCGCCAATGCGAACCGGTCATCTGGAACAGCTGATGTCTATGGATGTGGCCGCACAAAAACTTGAGGAATTTGGTATCGAATATATTGTCTGGCTGGATGGTATTACAGAGCGTTCAGAACAGTCAGGATCAATTTCCTGCACCATTGGTCCTGGTGGCGGAGGCTGTTTTGGCTTTGGTACCTGGCAGGATGACTCCAACTTTGAGGCAGAGATCTGGCATCTGGATAGTCAAACCAGTGTCGGTTCAATCAGTACTGATGCCAACGGACAGTCTTATATGCCGGCAGTTGTTATCCCCATCCCCTTGATAGCAAGGGTTGAAGCGAATGCCTGCAACGGCCTGGGCAACCAGTTGAAAAACTTTATTAATGGAACATGATCCTGCTCCTGAGCAGGCCAGTTCATCGTTGATTAAGCTCTTTGTCGTTAGAATGTTGTTATGAAAAGCTTATATAAATCTCTTAATTTATCCGGCTCCAGCTCCGTGCTGGTCATTGCCTTGTCGTTTTTACTCAGTGCCTGTGCCGGTAATCCCACAGGCGGCGCTAATTTTGTGCTCATGAGTGAATCCGCCGAACTTGAAAAAGGGCGGGAACTGCATGCAGAGATGCTTCAGCAAAACCCTGTTTATCAGGATCCGGAACTACAGGCCTACGTTGAAAAAATTGGGCAAAAAATGGCCGCAGTGTCTCACCGGCCAGAACTGGACTATGTATTTACCATTATCGACAGTCCCGATGTTAACGCCTTTGCCCTACCTGGTGGCTTTGTTTATGTGAACCGGGGTTTGCTCACCTACCTGAACTCGGAAGCTCAACTGGCAGCGGTTCTTGGCCATGAAATAGGCCATGTCACTGCTCGCCATGCGGTTCGACAACAGACTGCAGCCAGGTCAGCCAATGCCGCCTCCATCGCTCTCATTTTCGCTACCGGTGTTGACATGCGTGAGACCACCAGTCTGATCAGTGGCGCATTAATCAGCGGCTACGGTCGTGATATGGAGCTGGAGGCTGATAGTCTCGGTGCAGAATACCTTTCCAAGGCCGGTTATGACCCCCTGGCCATGGTACAGGTGATTGAGGTGCTCAAGAATCACGAAGACTTCACCAAGAGAACATCAAACAGGACTGCTGTAAGTTACCATGGTCTGTTTGCCTCTCATCCACGCAATGATACGCGTCTTCAGGAAGTTGTCGGCAAAGCCGGCGAACTTTCAGAACAGCAGGTTAGCGAAGAAGATCCAGTAGTATTTCGTGAGCAAATGACCGGTCTTATCGTTGGCCCCAGTCCACAAAATGCCGCTGGCGGCGATCAGCGCAACCGTTATTATCAATCGCTGTTTAATTATACGCTGCTGTTGCCTGAAGGCTGGTCTAAACAGGAAACAACTACCACCATGACCAGTGCCAGTGTCGATGGCACCAGCATGATTAAAGTAGAAGCCCAGCGTTTACAGCAGTCAAAAGAGCCCCGCTTATTTATTCGCGAGAACCTGGGTATAGAAGATCTTCAGCAATCCGAGCCTCTCTCTCAATTTGGATTAAGCGGCTTTACCGGTATAAACCCCGTAAACAGTGAGCGGGTTGCTGTTCTTTACTATGGCCCCCGTGCCTTCATCCTGACGGCAAAAGCCGGAGCAGGAATCAGCGATGAAGTGTTGATGGAATCCGTTCGAAGTTTTCGGCCCATTGCCCGAAACGAAGCCCTGTTTGCCAATCCAATCCATATCAGCTATATCCAGGCCGATGGTAAAATCACTTACGCTGATCTGGCCCGACAAACCCGACTTACTGAGCACCAGGAAGATATGCTGAGGTTGTTGAACGGCGACTATCCCTTTGGTGAGCCTGTTGCCGGTCAGTGGGTGAAAGTAGTCAACTAATCCTCTGCAAACTTTCTTAAGGCTCAAGGCTGTTGTTCGCTAAAGGCTGTTATCCGTATTGAATCCGGTTCAGGCAATATAGCCTGGTAAACCCAGTACCAGACAGGCCTGATTGGGAGTGAACAGAACGGCGCTCTCGTAATGACCGGGGATGAAATGACGAGAGCGTTGGAGTGTTTGTATCAGATTTATGACTTAAGTTAGTTCATCAAACACTACGAAATAGTGAATGTTGGTTATTTTCGTTCGAACAAATGGTACAGGTAATCATAATCCGGGGCATGCATAATACCCTCGGTAGGTATTCCAGGTTTGAAAGCATTGTGGCAGCCTTCACAGCTGGCAACAAGAACATCTCCGGTACTCGACAGCAAGGCTTTATTCTTGTTCCTGGCAGCATCCAGCGCCAGCATTGCTGCATTGGTCATGGTGCGTGAATAGCTCACCCAGCCCTCGTTGCCAGCCCAGGAATTATCCAGACTGCCCGAACCACCAAGCGTTATAAGAGGGCCAGAGCCAGCGAGCTGGATTGCATAATATTCAATCGTACGCCACTCATCATCGGAAACTTCCCGTTCCAGGGCGGCGTAATCCCAGATGTAGTGGGCTGAGTGATCAATCAGTGTCACCATCAAGGCATTGATACTGACGGGAACCGGAATGTTTCTTTCATCAGGATGTGCAGTAAGGAAAGCAGAAAAAGAAAGACTGACAACAACGCCAGTCAAAACCAGCATGGCAATCTTTCCCAGGCTACCTGTGAATGTTGAATTAAAATTTGGTTTCATTGATAGAGTTCTTCTGTTGAAATTCGTTTTTAGTATCGCACTATTTGATTTTCAAATATTGACCTTCATCAACTTGGTCATGAATTTAAATTAAGGCTGATGACGTAATACCTTTACCGTGGTAAAACAGGATACACTAGGTACACGATGGCAAAAAAACTATATAAATGTCCGCACTGCCATGAGGAAAAGATTTCAGGTTATCAGAAAATTTTTTCTGTTTCTTTTTCGCCGGCTTATTGCCCAAACTGCAAGAAACAAAGCTATGTTCCCATCATCCATGGCCTCACGGCTCTGACTGCATGGATGATCCTGACCTGGTTATTTATAGGCCTGGCCATCATGGCTGGCATGTCATTTTTCCTCCTCGGGACCTTTCCTGCCCTTATAGTCTGCATTGACAGGTACTTGCTCAAAGCCCCTCTTGTTGCGCGCGATCCGCCTATTGAGAATTGAGCAAAGAGTTAATTCCAGGCGTTCGGTATCTGGTCTTGTAATAATAGAACTGATAAAGCCATTGGAAGCATTCCCTGCACTGGCTACAATGGTAGCGAATACTCCTCACAGGTTAATCGAATGAATAACAGTGCCAGTAGCAAGCCAAGAATAATTGTCGGAATCAGCGGTGCCTCCGGCATTGTCTACGGAATTGAGGCGCTTAAAACACTTCGCACTTTGGATATCGAAACCCACCTGGTAGTAAGCAAGTCGGCTAAAGTGACACTCAGCCAGGAAAGTCGGGTCACCATCAATGAACTTCTTGACCTGGCAGACCATCATTATGCCAACGCGGACATAGGGGCCTGTATCTCAAGTGGCAGCTACAAGACTCTCGGTATGCTGGTTGCACCCTGCTCCATAAAAACACTCTCTGAAATATCTACCGGTGTGACATCTTCACTATTAAGCAGGGCTGCTGATGTGGTTTTGAAGGAACGTCGGAAACTGGTGTTAATGGTCAGGGAAACGCCACTCCATGCCGGTCACCTTGAGAGTATGCTCAGAGTCACCAATATGGGCGCTATCATTAATCCACCGGTACCTGCGTTTTACACCAGACCCTTAACTCTTGATGATATGGTTAAACAAAGTGTTGGAAGGGCACTGGATCTGTTCGGTCTGGAAAGTAGCCAGGTAAAACGCTGGTCGGGAAATCAGCCCAGACAGTAGGCACAATATAACCATTGCAGTGTAAACAGTGCTGACAGTACAAAAAGAAAAGGGTTAAGCCTGAATAAGGATATGCCGAAAAGTATGAATATTACTTACGGCAAGGGTATTCCTGGAACAGGAATACCCGGATGGAAAACAGCTTACTTGATCTTGGCTTCAGTATAAGTAACGTGTTTGCGAACAACGGGATCAAATTTCTTGATTGCCATCTTGTCTGGCATGTTGCGCTTGTTCTTGTCAGTTGTGTAAAAGTGTCCGGTGCCTGCACTGGAAACCAGTCTGATTTTATCTCTCATCGTTTTTGCCTCTTAAACTGGCTCTGAAGTATTTTCAGGGCAGTAAAATTTTTCTATGAATGAAAAAAGTTTATTCGAATAGTCGAACTACACTTTTTCGCCACGGCCACGGATATCACTAAGAACCCGGTCTATACCCAGTTTATCAATGATACGCATGCCTTTACTGGACAGACGCAGTTTTACAAAACGTTTTTCAGACTCAACCCAGAACCTGTGTGAATGTAGGTTTGGGCAAAAACGGCGTCTGGTTCTATTCTTGGCATGGGACACATTATTGCCAGTGACCGGTTTTTTGCCTGTAACCATGCATACTCTAGACATTGTATTGCCTCGTTCATTCCGCAAAATCGACCTGCAAGGGCCTTGCGTTAAATTCTGTGAAAAAAAGAGCGCGTTTTATACCAGAACAGCAGGTTAAATTCAAGGATTTCTCAGGATCATCCCATCTGGACACTCCCCGGCAACTCTTTATCTTAAAGCATTTGGCGGCGGATACAGGA
>Ga0181601_10003755_pt1 | contig 12802 bp, 10 predicted proteins | sample 041ome_8_FD_133020 | JGI IMG/M metagenome (GOLD analysis project Ga0181601, IMG submission 133020) | Coastal salt marsh microbial communities from the Groves Creek Marsh, Skidaway Island, Georgia - 041407BS metaG (megahit assembly) | ecosystem: Environmental > Aquatic > Marine > Intertidal zone...
CATGCATGACACGCAAAGCCTGTTGTCGTGTCCATCCGCGATTTACGTCATATAAAACGATTTCGCCCGGTCTTCGAATGCTCTCAACATCACGAATGCGGGCAATATCACGTTCGTCATTTCCGCCGATTTTTACAGAATGCGCGACATATCCACGTTGACGATAGCGATCAATCACGGCACGTGTTTCGTCAATCGACTTTGCACCGACAGACGATGCGATCGGAATTGGCGAAAGACGTCGCGCACCCATCAGATCTGCAATCGCAAGACCCGCTGATTGCCCCGCAATATCCCAACACGCCATGTCGATGGGCGACTTTGCGTACAGATGCCCAGGCAACGACAGATCCATCGCGCGTTCAACCTCAAGCACTTTGCGCGGATCACGCCCCAAGAGAAACGGCGCCATCGTTTCAATCCCGGCACGGATACCTGGGCCATGTGCGGGCACATAGGTATGTCCCCATGGCGTGCCTTCGCCCCAACCGGTAATACCAGCATCTGTTTCCAGCTTAACAAAAGTGGCATCAAGGCTTTCAAACTTTAACCGACCACCAGACAGCCAATAAGGGTGTTCCAACGGCAGACCGACCTGATAAACGGTAATGCGGGTAATTTTCATGGGATCACCACAATATTGCCAGTATGTTGTTTTGCGATGAACATCGCTTGGGCGGCATGTAATTCCTCAAGGGGAAATGTAGCCGCCAAATTTGGACGCAAACCGCCCTCTTGTATATAAGAAACAAGTTTTTGCGTCACTGATGGCGGGATGACTGTGGACCCCAAAAATGTCAGATCACGCAGATAGAAAGTCCGCAGATCAAAGTTCACCAAAGGGCCCGCGATTGCCCCCGAACACACATAACGCCCCCCCCGTTCAAGACAATCAATCAATGTGGGCCAAGTGGCCCCACCAACGATGTCAGCGACAACAGAGATCCGTTCATCCTCTAGTTGGGTGCGCAAATCGTTGTTCGGGCGTGGTAAAACAATATCTGCCCCAAGCGCCGAGACATCAGCATGTTTTTCCAGTGACGCCAATGCAATAACGCGCGCGCCGCGACGTTTGGCCAATTGCACCAATGCCCCACCAACTCCGCCAGAGGCCCCTGGCACCAGTACAGTGTCGTCGGCTGTTACCGCTGCGCGGGTCAACATGCCTTCGGCGGTTGAGTAGGAACACGAAAACGTCGCCAATTCCGCGTCACTTAAATCGGATTGAATTGCGATTGCGTTTTGCGCAGGAAGTGTTGTGTACTCTGCGAAACCCCCGTCACATTCTGACCCGAAATACCCCGTTTTGTTCATATTGGTGGGATCGGCTGGATCGCGCAGCCAATTGTCTGTGATCACACGCTCTCCTACACGCGAACGGTCCACGTTTGCACCAACCGCTGCGACAACACCGCAAACATCGGCCCCTTGGATTCTGGGAAAGATTATTGGTGCGCCGCCCCATGTGGGATCCTCGGTATGGACTTTGTCAAAAGCCCTGCCGGTTGTGGCTTCGGTAACGGCCTTAGAATACCAGCCCGAGCGGGTATTCACATCGGTATTGTTCAATCCACAGGCCTTGACCCAGATCAGGACTTCGCCCTCTCTGGGATCAGGCCGCGGCCAATTCTGGTGAAATACCATTTGATCCAGGTCCCCGTGACCCATTGTCACCATGGCGCGCATTGTTTTAGGCAAGTTCATTGTATACCCCATCTGTCATATGTCACGCGTCCATGCGCGGCAAATGCCCATCAGAATCATAGGCCGGGGCACCCAAAATGCGGCCACGTCGCGACTTACCGGCAATTATTAATTCGACCTCTTGGCCCGCGACATTGGCAAAAGGTTTGACATAGGCAAACGCGAGAATTTTTCCGACCGCGTGACCAAAGGCGACTGATGCGGTTGATCCAACGACTGTTCCGTTAATCATTACAGGTTCTCCCCCATTTCCATCCTCCAAACCATTTGGCTCAATTTCGAGATAGGCACAAACCCACCGCAATGATGGATTTAGGGTTTTGTCCTTTCCTAAATACTCTTTGTCGGTACGCGCAAAACGTAATACGTCCGCTTCGGCCAATGTAACTTCATTGGTGAGTTCGCTTGCCCCTTTGAATGCTTTTTCCATGCGCAAGCTGTTCATCGCAAAGCTGCCATAATCAGAAATGCCATGTGCCAGACCTGCCTGCCAAAGAGCGTCATATACCGCCAAGGCGCCGTCTTTTGGGATGTGTAATTCCCATCCCAATTCGCCAGCATATGACATCCGCATCGCCCAAAGGGTCACACCGGCAACGGTAATCTGTTGCGCCGATAACCAGCGAAACGCCGCGTTGGACAAATTTGCCTCCGTACATGCGCCCAGCACAACGCGCGCCTTTGGTCCATTAATCGCAAGCGCGGCCCAGTCAGTGGACAAACACGTCATCTCGATATCCAGATCTGCGCTGTGTTGTTGCAAGTGATCCAAAAAACGCTGTTCAAAAAACGCAGCGCAAACAAGGTAATAGCAATCATCGCTCAACTTGACGATCGTTGTTTCCAATTCTATGCGCCCCGCCTGGTTCAACATATGCGTTAACACGATGCCGCCGGTTTTCTGTGGCAACCGATTTGCAACCAACCGATCCAACATGGTGGCGGCGTCTGGCCCAGACACTTGGACTTTGGCAAACGCGGAAATATCCATGATGCCCACAGAGGTCCGCACAGCCTTGCATTCTGCTCCGACCACATCATGCACAGCGGTCCGACCAAAGCCATAGTGATCGCGTTGCTCGATTCCATTTTTGGCAAACCAGCGCGGGCGTTCGTGACCATAAACCTCTTCGAATACCGCGCCCTTTGCCTTTAGCCGATCATAAAACGGCGACGGTTTGACAGGACGCCCGGCCAAGCGGTTGAAATGTGGAAACGGAATTTCGTGGCGCAGTTTGTAATCTTCATGGGCTTTGATGATCTGCCAGTCTTTGGTGGCATAGCTGCCAAACCGACGTGGATCATAATCACGCATCGAAATGTCGGCGGCCCCATGAACCATCCAACGGGCCAATTCGCGTGTCAATCCTGGACCCCAACCAATGCCAATCTGTGTGCCGCAACAACACCAATAGTTTTTAACGCCTGGTGCTGGACCGATCAGCGGGTTCCCATCGGGCGGATGGCTAATGGCACCATGCACTTCGCGTTGTATCCCTAGATTGGCAAAGATAGGCATGCGGTTTAGGCTTTCCTCCAGCCAAGGCATCACGCGATCATAATCCGCATCAAACAACCAGTTTTCATAATCCCACGGGCATTCGTCATGCCAGACCGAATTTGAATTTTCCTTTTCGTAAATCCCAATCAGGCCGCGTTTTTGTTCCATCCTGATATAACCGGATACTTTGCGATCGTCACGAATTACGGGCAGTTCGCGATCAAGGTTTTCGAATTCTGGAACCGGCTCGGTCACAAAATAATGATGCGTCATCGAGGTCATCGGCAATTGCAATCCCGACCATTCGCCCATTTGGCGCGCATAGGTTCCACCCGCATTGACCACATGCTCGCAGATAATCGTACCCTGTTCGGTTTCCACGATCCATTCACCGTTCGCCGCTTGGGTAATGTTTGTTGCGCGACATTGCCGAACGATACGCACACCCTTTTGACGTGCCCCTGCGGCCAAAGCCATGGTAACATTGGTCGGATCCACATGCCCGTCATCGGGTGTATGCAACGCGCCTAAAACACCCTCTAGGTTGTAAAACGGATGCAGCTCGGCCACGCGTTCGGGTCCAACCAATTCAATATTGAACTCCAAACTGCGTCCCACTGATAGCGTGTGGCGCAACCAATCCATTTCATCATCAGTATATGCCAATCGAAACGACCCGCACCCGTGCCACGTCACGGATTGGCCTGTTTCTTTCGCCAAACCACCTGAATATAAACCGATATTATAACCAACACATTTGCCCAAACTGTAGGAACTGGTTGAATGCGTGATTTGCCCTGCCGCATGCCATGTTGACCCGCTGGTTAACTCGGCTTTTTCCAAAAGGACGGTATCAGCACCCCAGCCTTCATGTCCAAGATGATAGGCAAGGCCAACGCCCATGACCCCTCCTCCGACAATTACGACACGGGCATATGATGGCAAAGACGAAGACGACATTTGATCCACTTTCCATTCCTAGGGACACTTTTCTTCTCGACACGGTAATCGCACATCTGTACACTCGTCAACTATGAATGATACAAATGTACCAAACGCACCCGAAACCGTTTTAGATCGCCTGACCGAAGAATGGGACGCCTTGACGCCCGAAGCGCAAAAGGCAGCTCGCTACGTTTTGGAAAACCCCCAAGACGTGGGCGTTTCGACCGTGCGCGAGATTGCTGAGGCAGCAAATGTCAAACCAAACACGGTCGTGCGGATGGCACGCCAAGTTGGGTTTGACGGATATGAAGATTTTCGCACCCCTTTCCGAGACGCCATTCGACGGGGATCAATCAGCTTTGAAGATCGCGCGCGCTGGTTACAGTCGATCGCCAAACAAGGCGAACTGGGCGGTCTTTTCGCGGATATGGTGGGGGGCGCAATCCGCAATATTGAAGAGACATTTTCAACCATCTCTGCCGACAGCTTGCACGCAGCAGCAAAAGCCATTTGGGCCAGCGAGAATACCTATACATTGGGTGTCGGCGTAAACAACGCGAACGCCAGAAATTTCACGTATCTTGCATCAACGGGGATGGTTCGATTTCATGCAATTCCCCGTCAGGGCAATTCTGCAATAGATGATTTGGCATTCGCAGGACCAAAAGACGTCTTAATTGCAATCACATCAAAACCCTACCGCAGCGAAGTTGTCGCAGCAGTCGCAGTTGCGCGAGAACAAGGCATGACCATCATTGGTATTTCTGATAGCCCTGCATCGCCGATTATCCGAAATGCGGATTATGGGTTTGTTGTGCGCGTCGACACCCCCCAGTTTTTTCCATCATCCGTGTCAACCCTCGCGCTTTTGGAAACACTGCTTTCATTTGTGATCGCTAGCGCATCAGATGAAATAGTTGACCGCGTTGAACGCTTTCACGCCCGCCGTCACCGATTAGGTATTTATCACGAGGACTAAAATGACACAGGCTTTGATCCATTCCCTTGAGGCGCGTTATTATACCGACCCCAAAATATATGAATTGGAAAAAACAGGGCTTTTGGCAAAGACATGGCAATTTGCAGGGCATGCCAGCCAACTGGAAAAATCAGGGGATTATTTCACGTTTGATTTAGCTGGTGAAAGCCTGTTTTGTATCAAAGGTCATGATGACGAAGTTCGCACCTTTTACAACGTTTGCCAACATCGTGCACATCAATTGGTCCAAGGCCAAGGCAGCACACGTTTGGTGGTTTGTCCCTATCATGCATGGACCTATGAATTGACAGGCAATTTGCGATCGGGGCCAAATGTAACTTCTGTTGATGGGTTTGACCGATCAAAAATTTGTTTATCCAGCGTCAGAACCGAAGTCTTTCTGGGCTTTATCTTTGTCAATTTAGATCCAGATGCCGCCCCGATGGACCAGTGGTTCCCAAATGTGCGCGCAGAATTGGAAAGCTTTGTGCCAAATTGGAACGTGCTTAAACCGCTTGAATGGGTGGAAATTCCAGAAAATTGCAATTGGAAAGTGTCAGTGGAAAACTATTCCGAATGCTACCACTGCAGCCTAAACCACCCGACATTTTCAACCGGAGTGATCAAGCCTGAAACCTATGACATTCAACCGCAAGGCTATTGTTTGCGCCACACGACCGAATGCAATTCGCTGGACAAAATGACCTACGACATCGCGTCTGGCTTTGAAAACAATGAAAAATATTCTTCGTGGTTTTTATGGCCGATGTTTAGCTTTCAGGTTTATCCGGGCAACCTGTTGAACACATATCACTGGCGCGCCGTTGACGCAAACCATGTCGTTGTTTGGCGCGGATGGTATTCAATAGACGGGACAGAAAACGAAACAGTGCGTCGCATGGCAGCCCAAGACCGCGCCACCACAGTAGAGGAAGATATTAAATTGGTTGAATCCGTCCAACGCGGATTGAAATCGCGCGGTTACGTTCCCGGCCCATTGGTGCTTGATCCCAATTGTGGGGTCAATTCAGAACATTCAATAATGCACCTTCAACGTTGGATGCGCGAGGCCGTTGATGGACACTTCGATGTCGCATAATCACATGAAACCAAGAGACTGTGCATCAATACTTGAACTTGAGTTTAGGAAAACATAGGCGCGAGGGCATCATGACAGGGCTTATAGAAGAGCAAGTATCGTTTTACAACAAAAACGGCTATGTTGCACCAATAGATATTTTCACGCCAGAACAAGCCGCTGAATTGCGGGCCGAATTAGAATCTTTGGAAGCCGCTCACCCCGATGCCGTCGTCGGCCGCAATCGCAATAATGTGCACTATGTGACACCCTTGTTCGATCGTATCGCCCATAATTCCAAAATACTTGATGCAGTTCAAAGCTTGATTGGCCCAAACATCCTTGTTGGCGGATCGACGCTTTTTATTAAAGAACCAGAACAAAAAGGTTTTATCAGCTGGCACCAAGACGCCCGTTATGTTGGCCTTGAGCCCTATAATTGGGTTACAGCATGGCTGGCTTTATCCAATGTCACAACGCAAAACGGGTGCATGTATATGTGGCCAGGCAGCCAACATGACGGACCGCGCGAACATGTGGATACATACGGAAAAGATAATCTTTTAACGCGCGGCCAAACAATCATGGACGTGCCGGAAGACATCACAGTACCAATTGAATTAAAGCCAGGGCAATTATCTATACATCACCCGTGGGTCGTACATGGATCAGGGCATAATCTTTCCAAAGAACGGCGCATCGGATTTGCGATCCAATCCTATATTGGCGCAGACGTAGATTCCGTTCTTGGTAAGATATATGTTCAACAAGCGCGCGGCGTTGATACACATGGGTATCACGACCATACACCGCGACTGACAGGTTTGATGCAGGACCATGACGTTCGTTTCCGCGACCAAGCCAACGATGCCCTTAAGGATATTTTTTACAAAGGCGCGAAAAAGATCGGCAAATATTAATTTGGCGCTGGGCGTTTTTTGTACGCCTCAGAAATCCACCTACTGCGTCCTTGCTAATCTGCCGATATCGGTCAACACTGGGATCACGCTCTAACGCGATGGGTCATAGCACGCTTTAAGTGGTGCGATGACTGTATGACAGTCGCAACGCAAAATTGGGAAAGGTTCGGCAAATGCGACCACATGGCAGAGATGCGCTTGCCTCACTTTATTTTGAATACCCGATCTTTGATGCACCACAGCACCTGCCAGCCACGCAACATGCGCCAGTGGTAATTATTGGTGCGGGCCCGATCGGAATGATTAGCGCCCTTACATTGGCAAAATATGGCGTTCATTCGATCTTGTTGGATAATAAGGCGACCTTTAACGACGGAAGCCGCGCTATTTGTATTTCGCGCTCAAGCTATCAAATTCTTGACGCCTTGGGGGTTGTCTCAGACTTTTGTGACCACGCCTTGCCATGGGACACAGGCTATAGCTATTATCGCGGCAAAAAAATTTTGGAATTTCAGATGCCCGATAGCGCAAATGAAAAGTTCCGTCCAATGTATAATCTACAACAACAATACATTGAACAATTTCTCTACCAATGCGTAGAGAAAAATCTTTTTATTGAAATGCGTTGGCGTTCTGAGCTTATGCAAATCAATAAAGATACAGACACGGTGCACCTAGACATAAAAGATCCCCTTCGCAGCTATACAATCGCCTGTGATTGGGTCGTCGCAGCGGATGGCGCGCGCAGCACAACACGGCGTCTGTGCGGTCATCGTTTGAACGGCGAAAATTACGAAGGGCGTTATGTGATCGCTGACGTACAAATGGATCATGATTTTCCAACAATTCGGCGCGCCCTCTTTGATCCGAAATCGAGACTCGGTGGGACCGTTCTTATTCACAAACAACCCCACAATATCTGGCGCATCGATTATCAACTTGGACCAGAGGAAAACGCCCAAGACGCCATCGCAGAAACATCAGTACGTCAGTCAGTCGCCGCCGTTTTTGCGGATATCGGATACGCTGGCACATGGGATTTGGAGTGGTGGAGCATTTATTCCGCCAACACGCTCTTGTTAGATGACTATCGTGACGGTCGGATATTCTTTGCAGGCGATAGCGCGCATATCGTTCCCATTTTTGGCGTGCGTGGCTTAAACAATGGGATCGCAGATGGTTTTAACATCGGCTGGAAGTTGGCTTATTTTCTGACTGGCAAAGCTGATAAAGACATCCTTGACAGCTATACACCTGAACGGCGTGGCGCAACACTAGACGTCTTTGCAAACGCAACAAAAAGCACGCGTTTCATGACGCCGCCGACGCAGGGTTGGCAGGTTATGCGGGATGCGGCTTTGTCGCTTGCCCTGACAGACACACGATTTGGAAAACTTGCTAACCCGCGGCAAATGACACCCTACACCTATGCTCAAAGCCCCTTAACACATAAAGACGATGCAACGTTTACGGCGGGTCCAAAATCAGGCGCTGTTTTCTTAGATGCACCATACGCAGATGGATATTTATGCGATGCGCTGTCGGGGTCTTACAGCCTGATTTATTTTGGACAAACACCACCCGATGATCAGGACTGGTGCAATGTGTTAAAGGCCGACCCCCACAGCACGCTCGGGGATCTTTATGATGCACAAAATGGAACTGCATACCTTATTCGGCCCGATCTGCACATCGCGGGTCGGTGGAAACATTTTGACAAAACGAGCTTTGATGCGTCTTTGGCAAAGGCAGCTTTACGGTGAGACAGAACAAAATGAACCAGACTGACCTAGAACAGGTTTACGACAGCATCGCCCAAGCCATTGATGCGGTCGGACCCGAAAAAACCGAAGTGTTTTTGGCAAAGCTAAGTTTATCAATTGCCGCCGATTACGACGATTTGGGTAGTGTGATCGCAAAAATAAATCAAGCCTGTAATGATCTGTAAAACCCTATCTCTTTTTGCGAAATAAAAATGGCATAACAAACGAAAGAACGATCAACCGAAACACATGATGTGCTGCAATAAACGTAGGCTCATAACCTAATGAAATCGCAATAGCTGTCATCGCTTCGATTGCGCCAGGGGAAAAGGAAATTGTTACCAGGCCGGTCGACAATCCCAAGACCCAACCCGCCAAAAGTGCCCCCGAGAGTGCGATCACAACGGTGATGAGCGTAACACATAGACCAGGGACCAAATATGCCAAAACATCCCGTGGGCGCGTTGCTGAAAAGCGGCTGCCAATCAAAGCGCCCATCGCAACGAAAGCGGCGTGTCCCAGCAAGTCAGGCAATCGCCCCGGCGAGATGCCCGTGCCGTGGCCAAGCGCACTGATTGCCATACCCGCCAACAGCCATGGCGCGGGCAATCCCGTCAGTCGAATTAAAAAGGCCAGTGGGATCGCCGCAAGGATCGTCAATGCCAAATGCGGCAAAGGTAAAACCTGTTCGGGCAATACACTGACGCCCGTTGCCCCAAAGGCGAGCGTGATCAATGGTGGTAGGCACAACGTTAGAAAAAGTACGCGCACGCTTTGCATAATGGTTATTGCCGGCACGTCACGCCCGCTGTCCATTGCGATCCCAAGGACAAAAGTCAAATGACCAGGCGCAGAGGCAAGTGTTGCCGTTTCCCGATCATAGCCAAACACGCGTGATAGAACATGCGTGTTCACAAACATCGACGCAAATACACAAACCGTCATAATTCCAAGGCTTAATGGCCACGTAATTGCGGCCTGGATGGCTTCGGGTGAAACTGCAGCGCCAATATTAATACCCAGAACCAAAATGGTTGCGTTACGCAGTGGCACCGAAAAGCTGACATCAATACCACTGAGAGCCAAGAGCGTGACCGCAACGGTCGCCCCTATTAAGGTCGCCGCAGGAACGCCAAGATATGTAAACAGCATCGCACCTGCCGTGGCGCATAAAAAGGCCAAAATCAGATGGGCAAGTTTTACAGAAAACATATACGCGCTCGCAGGACAAAGTCTTGGGATGATCTGTGCCGCAATAGGTGCGCAATGACAACATCATGGGCAAAAAAAATTTATAGTGAACTATGCTCGGACACAAACGGGCTGCTGCGGCGGCCGCGTTCACGGTATTGCGCGGGTGATAATCCGGTGTTTTTAGTAAACGCATCGTAAAACGCAGACAATGACGTAAATCCGCTGTCCAAGGCGATGTTTGCAACCTTTGCATCGGTTTCGGTCAATAACATCCGAGAATGTGATAATCGCGCGCGCAACAATTGTTGTTTCAATCCCACGCCCATGACTTGGCGATTGGATTGATTTGCCCTCGGACGCGGAAATTCCCGCCTATACGTTGGCATGGGCCCAAGGGTCAGGATGGATGTGGCAAATCCCTACGCAAGGCCGCATTGGATGTTGGTATGTTTATTCAGACCGTCATATTACGCCTGATCAGGCCAAAACAGAAATCGAAACCACACTGGGCCATACGATTGAACCGCGTGCCGATATTGTGATCAACGCGGGCCGTTTGCAAAATGTTTGGGTTGGCAATGTTCTGGCATTAGGGCTTGCCTCAAGTTTCCTAGAACCTCTTGAGGCGACGTCAATCCATGGCGCCCTCGTTGCAACTTTGCTATTTGCAAAAAGGCATTTGCAAAGTTTGGATCAAACATCTGACACTGCCCGTGCGAGCTTTAATGCCGCAATCGCAGATCAGGTGGACGATTTTCGCGACTTCATCAATCTACATTATGTCACCGAACGGCGGGACACTCTATTTTGGCGTGATGTTGCAGATACCTTTATTCAACCGCAAACGCGTGAGAAAGTCGAATTTTGGTCACGAAATATGCCAAGTTCACATGATTTCAAAAACGCGCTGGATGGATTACCCCATGTCGAAGAGTTATTGCATTATCCCGTTCTCGATGGGCTTGGCCTTTTAAACCGAAATGTCGCAAAAGCCGTGATGCAACACAATCCAAAGCTTCGCGCCTTTGCGCGCGACACCGTTGATCACCTAACCAAACAGTCACGTGCCTTGTCTGCGCGCGCCCTTTCCCATCATGCGTGGTTAACATCACTACGCACAAACGAGGCTTAGTATGAATAAAACGGTCACTTTTCATGATCTTGCTGGAAAAAGCGTCTTTATAACAGGGGGCGGATCCGGCATTGGAGCGTCCCTGACAGAGGGCTTTTTGGAACAAGGCGCACAGGTGTCATTTGTACAGCGTTCTGATGCAACCGAGTTTTGTAATGCCATGGGTGCTAAATATCAAAACCGTCCGACCTTTATCCCCTGTGATATCACAGATATCGCCGCCCTGAACAAAGCGATAGCATCGACCGTGACCCATCAAAACGGACTGGACATTTTGGTTAATAATGCCGCCAACGACCAACGCCATCAGACGTCCGAGGTCGACGAAGCATTTTGGGATTGGTCCACATCTATCAATCTCAAAGCCTATTTCTTTGCTTGCCAAGCAGCGGCTGAGCAGATGAAATCGAATGGCGGCGGATCTATCATTAACTTTTCATCAATCAGTTATATGATGGGCAACGCAGGCTATCCGATTTACATCACATCAAACGCAGGTATCACCGGCATGACCCGCAGTTTGGCGCGGGAATTTGGGCCAGACAAAATAAGGGTAAATGCGTTGGCGCCTGGTTGGGTATTGACGGAAAAACAATTGGATAAATGGGCCACGCCCGATGCGCTGGCGGCGCATTTGGAACGCCAATGTTTAAAGGATCATCTTTCCCCAAAAGACATCGTTGACACGACCCTGTTCCTTGCCTCTGATGCAAGCCGTATGATGACGGGTCAGGCTGTGGTCGTTGATGGAGGTGTGGTAACCACGGGCTAAACATGCAACAAATCGAGAGCGATATGAAACGCACCATCGGCACTTGTTATTATCCAGAACACTGGCCAGAAGACATCTGGTCCCAAGATGCACAACGCATGGTCGAAGCAGGTTTAACCTGGGTTCGCATCGGTGAATTTGCATGGACACGCCTAGAACCAAGTCCCGGCCAGTATGATTTTGATTGGCTGGATCGCGCGATTACAGTTTTGGGCGATGCGGGGTTGCGTGTTGTTTTGGGGACCCCGACAGCCACGCCACCACGTTGGATGATCGACAAATACCCCGACATGATTGCAATTGATCGCGACGGCAAACCGCGGAAATTTGGTTCACGGCGGCATTATTGTTTCTCGCAATTAGGATACCAAGCTGAATGCGCGCGCATCGTCAAAAAGATGGCGCAACGATATGGCACAAACCCCCATATTGCCGCTTGGCAAACCGATAATGAATATGGCTGCCATGACACGACCCTGTCCTATAGCGACGCGGCGCGCACCGCGTTTCAAGCTTGGCTGCGCAAACAGTTTGCGACAACAGGAAACGATGGTGACATCGGCGCGCTCAACGCCGCTTGGGGCAATGTGTTTTGGTCGATGGATTATGCAAATTTCGATCAGATCGATCTGCCGAATTTAACAGTAACAGAACCCAACCCGTCGCACAGCCTAGCCTTTCGACAATTCAGTTCGGATCAGGTTGTCGCATTCAACAAAATACAGGTGGATATTATTCGCCAGTATTCTAATGCTCCTATCGCGCATAACTATATGGGTCGGATCACAGATTTTGACCATTTCAAAGTTGGTGA
>Ga0181601_10003758_pt1 | contig 12797 bp, 12 predicted proteins | sample 041ome_8_FD_133020 | JGI IMG/M metagenome (GOLD analysis project Ga0181601, IMG submission 133020) | Coastal salt marsh microbial communities from the Groves Creek Marsh, Skidaway Island, Georgia - 041407BS metaG (megahit assembly) | ecosystem: Environmental > Aquatic > Marine > Intertidal zone...
CCTCCCAAACGGTTATCCAAAATATAGGTCAGCTTTTCTGACCAAGCTATAGATTTATTTTGGACGCTGCGTCATGTTAGTACTTTGATATGACCATGAACAGAATCATGTCATCAAGATAAAAAACGGAGCAACTGTGATGGATTGGGATAAACTGCGCATATTTCATGCTGTGGCTGACGCAGGAAGCCTGACGCACGCGGGAGATACATTGCGATTATCTCAATCGGCCGTGTCTCGCCAAGTGCGCGCATTGGAAGAATCGTTAAACACAAATCTATTTCATCGTCATGCGCGTGGCCTGATCCTGACAGAACAAGGTGAGTTGTTGTTTGACGCCACGCAATCCATGGTTAAACGCCTAGAGGCGGCAGAAGCACGGATTAAGGATAGCGAAGAAGAGGTATTTGGCGAACTACGCGTGACAACTTCAACTGGATTTGGATCCCTATGGCTGGCCCCGCGCTTACCAAAGCTGTATGAAAAATACCCAGAACTGAAAATCGACTTGATGTTGGAAGAGCGCGTTTTGGATTTGCCAATGCGCGAGGCGGATGTTGCTATCCGAATGAAAGAGCCATCCCAAGCGGATTTGATCCGAAAACGATTGATGAGCGTGAAGATGCGTCTTTATGCATCCCCAAGCTATATCTCGACGCATGGTATTCCCGAAAAGATCGAGGACATGGTGAAACATCGCTTGATTTGTCAACATCCCAGATCGGCGCAGGTAAGTGCAGGTTTGGCCTTGACCCAGCATTTGATGACATATGATTTACCATCCATGTTGACCGTGAACAACTACTTTGGCGTCCTGCAAGCGGTTATTCATGATTTGGGAATCGGCATTTTGCCCGATTATATTACATTGGATTTCGATGGCGTAGTGCGGGTGTTAGATGAACTGGAGTCCGTAGAGGTTCCTGTCTATCTGGCCTATCCAGAAGAGTTACGCCACTCAAAGCGTGTCGAAGCCTTCCGTGACTTTGTGCAAGACGAAATAATAGATTACCGTCGTGCCCTGCGTAATGGCGAATTGTCCCGATAGATGGCAGCTATGCATTTACTGCATAGCGGGTATGTCGCATGAGCGGCATTCTTTCTATTGATAGATGAAGGCACAAAGAATATAACGCCAACATGGAAGCGCTTTTGAGCTTTCATACCTCCCTGTTGGACTAAGGCCGAGCTTGCTCGGCTTTTTTTTGCCCAAATGAAATCTGCCTTAATATTGCCCTTTTTCCTCTGATGCCCTAAAGGATGCGCAGTACAATTAGGGGTCATTATGAACGAACCAAACATCACACCCGAGCTTATTGACGCACATGGTTTGAAACCAGACGAATATCAACTGATCTTAGTCATCATTGGGCGTGAACCAACATTCACCGAACTTGGGATTTTCTCGGCGATGTGGAACGAACATTGTTCCTATAAATCTTCAAAAAAATGGTTGCGCACCCTTCCAACTAATGGCCCACAGGTAATATGTGGACCTGGCGAAAATGCAGGTATTGTTGACATTGGTGATGGACAGGCCGTCGTTTTTAAAATGGAGAGCCATAACCACCCTTCCTATATCGAACCCTATCAAGGTGCTGCAACAGGTGTTGGTGGCATTTTACGTGACGTATTCACAATGGGCGCACGCCCAATTGCCGCGATGAACGCCTTGTCCTTCGGTGACAAATCACACCCCAAAACTCGTCAATTGGTACACGGTGTTGTCGAAGGTGTTGGCGGTTACGGAAACTGTTTTGGTGTTCCAACCGTTGGTGGTGAAGTTCGTTTTCATCCCGCTTATAATGGAAATTGTTTGGTGAACGCTTTTGCCGCAGGTTTGGTGGACACAGACAAAATCTTTTATTCTGCGGCCTCTGGCGTTGGAATGCCTGTAGTGTACTTGGGTGCAAAAACAGGCCGTGACGGTGTTGGTGGTGCGACAATGGCCAGCGCTGAATTCGATGAAACAATCGAAGAAAAACGGCCCACTGTACAGGTTGGTGATCCGTTCACAGAAAAACGACTGATGGAAGCCTGCCTTGAATTAATGCAAACAGGGGCAGTTATTTCCATTCAGGACATGGGTGCCGCGGGTCTGACATGTTCGGCAGTGGAAATGGGCGACAAGGGGGAATTGGGTATTCGTCTGGATTTGGAAAAGGTTCCAACTCGTGAACCCAATATGACCGCCTATGAAATGATGTTGTCAGAATCTCAGGAACGTATGTTGATGGTCCTACGCCCTGAAAAAGAGACCGAGGCAAAAGCAGTGTTCGACAAATGGGATTTGGATTTTGCAATCGTGGGCGAAACCATTCCTGAGGACCGCTTCCTCATCATGTTAAATGGAGAATGTAAGGCAGATTTGCCACTGCGCGCGCTGTCAGGAAATGCGCCAGAATATGACCGCCCATGGTTTGAAACTCCTGCCGCCGCTGAAATGGATGACGTACCAGAAATCGATCCAATTGATGCGCTACGGGCACTGATCAGTTCAGTGAACTATTCTTCAAAACAATGGGTATACGAACAATATGACAGCCAAGTTATGGCCGATACGATGGAACGCCCTGGGTTTGGCGCTGGTGTGATCCGTGTGCATGGCACTGATAAAAAGCTGGCGTTCACATCAGATGTAACCCCTCGGTATGTCCGTGCTAACCCCGAAATGGGTGGTCGCCAAGCAGTTGCAGAGGCGTATCGTAATCTGATTTCCGTCGGCGCGCGTCCTTTAGCCAGCACAGACAATTTGAATTTCGGCAATCCCGAGAAACCTGAAATCATGGGCCAATTCGTTGGCGCAATCAAAGGGATCGGTTCGGCTGTCGCTGCCCTAAACATGCCGATCGTTTCAGGCAACGTTAGCCTGTATAACGAAACAGATGGTAATGCGATTTTGCCAACCCCAACAATCGGTGCGGTGGGTTTGATTGCAGCGGGCGAAGAGCCGTTCTTGGATCGTGCTCGTGATGGCCACGTGGCGCTTGTTCTAGGAGAAACCACAGGTCACCTTGGGCAATCAGCCTTATTGGCAGAGGTATTCAACCGTGAAGACGGTGATGCGCCAAATGTTGATTTGGACGCCGAAGCTGCGCATGGCGAGTTTATCCTGGCCAATCGTGATATGATCCGCGCCTGCAGTGATTTGGGCGATGGTGGATTGGCGCTTGCTGCGTTTGAAATGGCAGAAGCGTCAGACGTGGGTATCACCCTTGATGCAGAGGATACCGCCACATTGTTTGGAGAAGATCAGGCACGCTATTTGATTGCATGTAACTTTGATCAGGCCGAAGCTTTGATGGCAGCCGCAACACAAGCCGGACTTATCATTCAGTCGGTGGGACGTTTCGGCGGCAAATCAGTAAAAATTGGCGGTTCAGAGGCCGAGCTGGCTGAATTGAGTGCAATCTATCGTAATAGCTTTGCCGAGGCTTTCGCCTAAGAAATACGTTAGTATCATTGGAATGTTAGAAAATACTATTTTTCCTCTTGTTGAATGAGGCAATAGATACATAAATAAACTCAAAGGAGTTTAACTATGGCAATGCAGGCACATGAGATTGAGGCGTTGATTCGCGAAACTTTTCCGGATGCACAAGTCACGATCACGGATTTGGCAGGTGATGGAAATCATTACGCTGCAGAAGTGATCGACGAAAGTTTCCGCGGCAAGAATCGCGTTCAGCAACAACGTGCGGTCTATGCTGCACTTCAAGGAAAGATGGACGGTTCACATGGCGAGCTTCACGCGCTGGCTCTAACGACCAAAGTTCCAGAATAGCACATCAAAGGATTACAGTTATGAGCGATGCAAAAATGCAAATCGACGAGACAGTTAAAGCCAACGACGTTGTGCTTTACATGAAAGGCACTAAGGAAATGCCGCAATGTGGTTTTTCAAGCCGCGTGGCAGGTGTTCTGAACTATATGGGTGTTGAATACACTGACATTAATGTTCTGGCCGATGAAAACATCCGTCAAGGGATCAAAGATTATTCTGATTGGCCAACAATCCCACAGCTATATGTTAAGGGTGAATTCGTGGGTGGTTGTGACATTATCACCGAGATGACACTTTCAGGTGAATTGGACACATTGTTTGCAGACAACGGCGTCGGATTTGACAAAGAAGCCGCGGATAAAATCCGTGAAGCAAACGGTTGATCCAGCTCATTAAACTACCGTAAATTGGCCCCTCAACGGGGCCTGTTTAATTGAGCGTGATACCAAATATTTCTTTTTCCGCATCGCTAAGTTCCAAGATTGATTGAAATCCTATTTTTCGTAATAAATGCGTGGATGCGGGGTTGTCGTTCAAAATCCCTCCCATAATGCGATATCCATTCTTTTTAGGGATATGTGACACCAAACCCGACAAAAGCTTACTAGCGTACCCTTTACCCCATACCATTTCACCCAACAGGTATCCAACGTGTATATCGTTATCATACGGGGCTGTGAGAAAGATAAGACCGATGAACGTATCCTGTTCTCAGATCAGATAAACAACGCTTTCCACGTAACGCGCATCAATCCATAAATCGAAATTCTGATCGGTTAGATCGAAGAAAGGTGGAAGATGATCGTTAACTTTGGGTGTAAGTAAGTTAGGAAGGTGACTAACAAGCACAAAAACGCTCTTCTTGTTCATTTTTCACGCAAGACCGATGCACGACAGAAAGCCATTCTGTTTGAAACTCTTGCAGCAGTGGCACGTTTTACTACGTTTCTTCTAATCTTTGTGCCAACCTTTCGGCGCGTGTTGCGATATCGGCCAGGCTATCGCCGATCTGAGGTGGAATAATTGGCACCTCAATCGTTTTGGCTTCGTGCGCGGGTGCATTTTGCAATTGCTCTAACTCAACACGCGTTTTTGCCAAAAGCTTCTCTGCATCAGTAAGTCTCTCCTGCAAAGCGGTTGTTTTATCGGCCAACATCAGCGCAGACATCAGCAGCATTCGGGGTTCGGGCATTCGACCAATCTGTTCCAGAAGAACTGATGCTTCTGCATCTAAAAGTTTCTCAGCAGAGCGTAGATAGTGTTCCTCGCCATCCTGACAGGCCACTTCAAACTGGCGACCACCAATTTCAATCGTAACCTCTGGCATCAGGCACCCTCCTCGGCTTTGGCAGCGGTCAGTGCTGCTTCTAATTCTTCGTGCAGTGCTTGCAAGTCTGCCTTTTCGTCTTCGCGTTCGGCCTTCAGAAGGTTTAATTCGTTCTGCAAACGAGTTATTTCGCTTAGCAGCTCTGAATTTCTCTTAGTTAACAACGCCATCTCTTCGGATTGACCAACCCCTGATGACACGGATGCGTCCGATGTCATGTGTCGTTCGATTTTATTCAACGCCAAAATTATTCGGCGTTCAAATTCGGCGATATTATCCATCAACCATCCTTCATTCTACTCAGCATAACGGTATTTCGCAGACAACACCGTCCGAATCGCTTTTTCGCATCCTTTTCTATAGTTTAGCTAAAGATGTTAAAAAATGCGCCCCAAATGAATTAAATCAGCGAAGCCCCATGGATTATGTGGGATTACGCATATATTACAACATGTTATTCGGTGTAAGTTTGCGTCACAAAGCCACCAGCAGACCATCCAACAATTCCGTCTGTCAGGTGGCTGATATTTGTTAGACCTACTTGGTTCAACAAGGCATCACCCAACATTCCTGTACGATTACCTGTACGGCAATACAGCATGATCGGCGTTGATGGATCCTGAACGAGCGCAAAGAATTTAGGTTGGAATTCTGGATGTAGTCCCCCATCCGCGGTAAAGGCTGTAATCAGCTCCGCTCCCTCAATAACACCCGTTTCAACCCATTCTTCAGGGCGGCGAATATCAACGATGATCGTTCCATTCTTTTTGGCATCCAACAATTCTTTTGGTGTTGCTTGGCCCAATTGCGGTGGGATCATTGTGTCCAAAAGTTCGACTTCAAACGTCAAGGTTGCATTCGATGGTATCACGCCACCTGCACCTGCGGCACCATATCCCAATTCAGGTGGGATCGTCAGAACACGCTTTTCTCCGACTTTCATACCCAAAATACCCTGTTCCCAACCACGGATGACTTCGCCTGCGCCTAATGTGAACGAAAACGGCTGACCGCGTGTGACCGAGCTGTCAAAGACACTGCCGTCTTCTAACTTGCCAGTATAGTGAACAAATACCCTATTGCCTGCTTCGGCAGCTTGACCTGATCCTGTGGTGATTGTTTCGATTTGTAATTCTGCGTTCGCGGCTGTCATGATTAAAAGTCCAATTGTGCTTAATAGTGCGCGTATCGTTAAACGCATGGTTGTTTTTCCCCTGTAAACTTGGGCGCAGTGAACCATTTTCTGGAATACTGCACAAGTAGACGACCAAAATCATGCCAATTGGATATTTGATCCTGCCAATTTGTGCGAAACAATCACTTCAATAATCAAAGGGTGCATCGACATGAATTCGGCAATTTCAATGACACGTTCTGGGTAATTGGCTAAACTGGGTGCATCGTAATATGTATTGGTCTCATCCGTTCCTGTCATGAAATATTGAAAGATTTGATCATCTCGAATGTCAATCAACGAGCAATTTTTGCTACCATAGCGCGCGGTAACGCCATCGTTTTTCATGAAAAACATAACCTCATGAAATAACCATTCGATGTGCATTGGATAGCGTTCTAGATGATTAATCAATTCTGATTTTTCACCCGTGCCGTAGAAATAGCTTTGATAAAACGCAACGGTATGCATGCGTTCAATGTCGTCCAAAAACGTGTATTCCATGACCTCTCCTACCTTTTTCATGAGTGTATTTAGATTGTAGCATTTACTCCAGCCTCATTTACGCATTTAGTGTGTTCACACAGTGAACTAAGGTGTCAGCATGAGCATCAAACGCATCCGCGCCGTCGATCGTGCGCTTTTGGTGATTGAGGTCTTGTCTCAATCTGGGTCGTGTTCCCTAACCGAACTGCGGCGAAAAACGGGTTTGGATAACGCAGGTCTATTGCGCATTTTGGGGACAATGATTGACCGGGGCTGGGTACGTCAGTTGATCGTTGAAAAACGATATGAGCTGTCCCATTCATTGGGCGACATTCTGGGGGCAGAGGCGCGCGCACACCCTATGGCTGAAATAGCCGTGCCCATTCTGCTGGATCTGCGCCAAAACCCCTACTCGCTGCCCTCTGATCTTTGCGCTATTCGCGGGTTTGGTCAGTTTGAAATCATCGAAAGCACGCGTTTGCGCGGTCCCATGGCGCCTGGTCGTACAGGGTTGGGGTTACAACCGTCGCTTTTCCAATCCGCCCATGGACGCGTCATTTTGGCCCATATGTCGGACGAGATGCGCGAAAAACATATAAAGGCATTTCTGAACCGTGCGCGGAAAGAGGACATCAGTTGGTATAATTCTGGCCGTTTTAATGCAGAATTGGAAATCACACGAAAACGGGGATATGGCATTCGTGAAGAGCTGTATTGGGAACCCCCATTCGATGAAACACCTCCCATTGGCGCAATCGCGGTTCCAATCATCACGCGGGAAGGAATTTATGGATCACTCAGCCTTTTGTGGCTGGAAGATCATCTAAGCGCGGATACCGTCATTCGCTCTGGCCTGTTGGATCGGTTAAAGGCATCGGCGGGTGACATCTCAACCAAGCTAACAGAAGGCAGCATTCCAGCGCCTGATTAAAGGTCGATTTCGATCACGCCATCTTTTTCCGCAGCACGACTTTGGCATAGGATCACTTGGGTTTCGCGTTGTTTTTTCGACAATACGAAATCCCGATGTTCAATTTTCCCTGACACCACCCCGCATTTACACACGCCGCAAATGCCATCGGAACATTTCAGGTCTATGTTATAGCCTTCATCAATCAAAACATCCGCCGCACTTTTGTCCGCTGGAACGTCAAATTCGCGCCCAGATTTTGCAAGCCTGATTTTGAAATCGTGGTTCACATAATCAGGCTGTTCAGGAACCGAGAAATATTCAAGGTGCCGAGCCTCATCCGGAAAACCACCCGCGTCCGCTGCGGCAATGACGCTATTCATGTAACGTTCAGGGCCGCAGGTATAGACATGCCAACCTTTTTGATAACCCGACAGGATATTGGCCAAATCCGCGCGCGTGCCCTGATCACTAAAATGATACTGCACCTTATCGGCCCACGGAACAGTGGCCAGGTCATTTAAATACCCTGCCCCCTCTTTCCGACTGGCCGAATAATGCATTTCAAAATAACGCCCTAAAGCGTGCAAGCGATGTGCAAAGGCGATCATCGGCGTAATGCCAATCCCCCCACCCATCAGAAAAGTTTTGGTCGCATCCTCAACCAGATCAAAATGATTGATGGGTTTTGAAATGAAGACTTTGCGTCCTTCGACAAAAATACGATGCATCATTTTTGATCCACCGCGCCCCTGATCTTCGCGCAGAACACCGATTTGATATTTGCTGCGATCGGCTGGGTCACCCGACATGGAATATTGACGCAAAAATTCAGGGGCCACGACAATATCCAAATGCGCCCCTGCGCTCCATTCTGGCAATGGTGATCTATCCAGCGTTTGGAATTCGTATTTTGTGACATCTGGGGTCATTTTTTCGACCTTGCTGACCTGAACACGCACAACGGGCGCATCCCCATCGCTGGAATAGACATGCAGATGTTCAGTTTCACCACGCTCAAGTTTAAGTTTGTATTCCTCTGCCGTGATCATGGCCTGATAGGCCTCTATCCCGGCTTCGCGATCCATGTGGAACGGATAGGGATAGGGATGGGGCGCAAGATTTGCGGGATAAACGGCCATTGTTTGATCTTCGTATTTTAGATCAAGACACTTTTGCAAACCACGTGCATTCACGGGTTTTCGCGCAGGTTTATATCCACCGTCTTCGTAAAGTTCGATGTCCCACCACCATTTTTTGATGGGGTTTAATTCACCATTTCCAACCATATCGTCCAATTTCGCCAAAGGTTTGGCAAGCATTGGAAGATTGCTGGCCGCCCATCGAAACGGTGCCTCGGCAAACAGGCCTTCTAGGTTCCAAGGACAAGTTTTCATACAGCGCCCGCACATGGCTCCGCCTTCGGTCGAAATGCGGTAACTGGCGCATTTTTGGCTATCTGATTTCCAAATCTCATAGCCATTGAACATCAACTTGGGGCCCGCAGTAATCGCGCCCGACGGGCATTCACGGGCACATTTATTGCAGTTTTCGCAGAAATTTTGCAGACCAAAATCAATCGGTTTGTCATGTTCAAACGGCATATCCGTTGTTACAACACCGGATTTCAGGCGCGGGCCAAGGTAGGGGTTTAAAATAACTTCGCCAATGCGGCTGACCTCACCCAACCCTGACAGCAGAAGTAAGGGGGGCTGCAATACCTCACCATCCAATACTGTGTGGGATTTCGCCTTATACCCCAGGTTGCGGATTTGTTGGGCAATCACGCCCCCCAATAGGGAAAAGCGCAAATAGGCACGCATAGATTGGGCGACAGAAATCCAATCATCACCCGAAGCGCCCTCCATCGTTTCGTAACCCTGATCGATGATCATCGACACCGCGTTATTGTGTGGGGGATCCAAAATAGCACCCGTTGAATCATGACTGTACCACGCCCAATCGGGACAGCGCGACAGCCCAACGGCATCCACGCCCAAAAAATAACTGGCCGCCTTAATGTTAGCCGCATTCTGCGCCAAATCATCGGGGCGCGCGCCGTGTTCATTTGCCTCTCCATCCTGCAACAGGACAAAGGCGCCCAATGCACGCCGTTGCGCACAGGATGGCGCGGCCTTGCGCGCGTAATAGCCACCCTTGGCCCCCTCTTGCAGGTTTTTGCCCATGTCCCCAAACTGGGCACGCGCGAACATATCCGTGCGTTTTGGAACACGGGCCACACGCGCCTCATCAATATATGTTGTGGGTGTGTCGACACGCTTCAGGTTTTCAAAGGGATGCGGCCCATCGACGAATTTACGCTTGGAAAACGGATCACGATTAAACGCATTTTTGGAAAACCCTTTGCCCAACCACCATCCAGGACCTTGGGTTTTGAACCAGGGTTGTTCTGCGCGCAGCGCCAAAGGGCGATCTGTTGCCAGATCAAGCGTGGTTGTAATCACCCCTAATCCAAAGTTCTTTCCGATATAGGGCGCAATTAACTCACCCTGATCCGCCCAAACCAGACCAGAGGCCAGTGCAAGTTTGTTCAAATCCACATCACTGGCCGCCCCAGAATGGGATTTAGCATCATAGCCAAGCAGGCGAATGTAATTGGCGATGACCGCAGCGGTTTCATTTGCCCGCAAACAGGCGCGGTGTGCATGCGCATCCTCAAGCCAATCACACCCAACTTCATTCGGCATTAGGTCGCGGGGGTTTTCGTATAAAAACACAATGGCATGTGTGTGCCCGTCAATCGTTGTGGGCGGTGCCTCCATCGATTCCTTTAGGTCCGCCATTATAACATCAATACCCGACGCCAGTGTTTTCGTTTGCCGCGTGCGCAGGGCATGGGCCAAACGTTCAATATCGGGGTTTTGGATTGGATCAGCTAGGATCGCCTGATCATCCAAGCGGCAGATCCCGATCATTGACGCATCGGAAAAATACCCAAACCCCTTTATGTGATTTGCCCGTTCAGTTGGATCGGTTGGAATTTCCGCCTTGGTTTTATTGATCAAGCCATCCCGAATGGCATCCAACATGGCCTGATATTCGCCCATGGAGTTTACAATGTTTTCGGGGGCCTCGGGCCTGCGAAACGACAATGACTGCATTTCGGGGGCTGCGTTCAGATCAATGGTGTCGATGCGTTTTAACCGTTCTGTTGGATATTGCCCCATGTGTACGGGGCGATTTTTGTCTGAAAACAGCTTCATTGTGATGAATTATCCCTTTAGTTCCATCATATCGGTCATGCCCATGGCGCTCATCCCGCCATCAATCGTGATGTCCTGCCCCTTGATCCATGCACTTTGCGAAGATGCGAGAAACAAAATCACATCGGCGATTTCCGATGGAAGTCCCGCGCGTCCCGCGCGGGCAATGTTTTCGGCAACCTTTGGGCCAAAGGCCTTAGTGAAATCATCCAAAATACCTGTACTAACAGCGGCGGGGCTGACGCAATTGACACGAATGCCTTGGGCCAAAAACACCTCTGTCGTGGCGATGGTTTCAACGATCACAGCCTCTTTGGACAGATTATAGGCGCGTGTGTCATCAATATCATGCGACTGGATAAATGCATCAATGTCCCCCCATGAACAGGCACGCAGCGCCTTAACCTGCGCCACATTATCCCGCCAAAATGCCCCCGCACGCGAGGCCGTGTGCACAATGGCTCCGCCCGCGTTTAAACGGGGCGCCATGGCCTGTGTCATGTAGCGCAGACCAAGGTAGTTAACTTCCAAAACCTTGCGGCCCAACCCCTCTCTGGGTGGCAGGCCCGCGTTATTGATCAGCGCATCAAATGTTCCTTGCGTCGCATTTACGGCATCTGCAATGGCCGCAGGATCAGACAAATCAACTTGAACAAACTGATCAACCGCAACTGACGGCTGGGTGATGTCAAAGGCAATCACCTCATGCCCCTGCTCTTTCGCTTTGCGTGCAACGTCTGCACCGATGCCCGTTGCCGCCCCAGTTAATGCAAGTCTCATCCTGAAAATCCTTTAAATGTGCGCTGACACGTCACCGACACGGCAGCGCATTTATTATTATTTCAAAACACCAACTTCGCGATAATAACGCGCCGCACCTGGGTGCAGTTCAGCCAAACCACGCTTTGACGCCGCGAATTCAAGGTTCAGTGCCTTGGCCCATGGCGCTTCGGATGTGACCTGATCAATATTGTCCCAAAACGCTTTGGTCACCTTATAAACGGTCTCCTCATCCATATCCGCACGCACGGCGATCCCAACGGCGGTGTCAAAGCTCATGACAGGGCCATCATTTTTCTGACCTTCATAAACGCCTGCGGGAACTTCGGCATAATAACGGAATTTACCAAGGAATTTCTCTACCGCTTCGCCTGTGTGATCTTCGGGCGCGATGAAACGCACTTCTTCGGTTTCGGTGAACTGAATGAATTGACCGCATGGATCCAAACAGCCGTTCACATAGACATCAATTTTCCCGTCAAGGAACGCTTGATACCCTGTTTGCCAGTTTGCTTTGATCGCCTCATAATCTTCACCTTCAACCAATCCAGTTGTGGATGCGACCCAACCTTTGGCAGCGTTGAATGCACCGCCCCCTTGAGGCCCAAGGAAGACAGAGGCGCCTTCGATATCATCCAATGTTTGAATGTCGCTATCTGCACGCACGGCAAAGTGATAGGCACCATAAGGATACCACATCAACAAATTGACGTTTTTCGCCAATTCAGGGGCGTCGGCCTGTTTTGCATACATCGCCTTGCCACCCGACATTAGGTTGTAAACCACGGGTGACGTCATGGACATGTCCAAATTGCCACGGCCCACTTCCATCATGTGCAGGGTTGCAGCGCCCCCTGCTGCGACCTCAATCTCGATCCCTTCGACATTTTTGTTGACGATGTCTGCGAATGTCGCCATGGAAATCGCCGCGCCCAAACTAGGTGCGATGGTTGTCATTTTCAATGTTTCGGCCTGTGCAGGTACCGAAAGGGCCAGTGTTGCCGCAAGGGCTAGTCCAAGTTTTTGCATGATTTTCTCCCTGTTATGCAATTTCATGTTTTGTATGTGGGTCATCAATCTGACGACGATGCCATAGGATCATCATCACCCCC
>Ga0181601_10003767_pt1 | contig 12780 bp, 10 predicted proteins | sample 041ome_8_FD_133020 | JGI IMG/M metagenome (GOLD analysis project Ga0181601, IMG submission 133020) | Coastal salt marsh microbial communities from the Groves Creek Marsh, Skidaway Island, Georgia - 041407BS metaG (megahit assembly) | ecosystem: Environmental > Aquatic > Marine > Intertidal zone...
AATTGCACCTGTAAATCCTGAACCTTGAGCACTAATGTATGAAGTAACACCTGCAGGAACTAGGGGCAAAAACTTAAAAATCTTTTTAAAAGACGAGGTTGCTGAGTCATACTCGCAATCTATGCGGTACTCAAAGCCGTATGGTTTGGCAGAGTAATCGTCAAGGATTTCCGCAACAGTTTTTAGTTCAAATCCTCTTATAGTTGGGTTGGGCTCGTCAACGTTGCTAAACTCGTAATTGCTGTCAGCTTGATACTGAGCAATCAAATCAAAACCGATATCGCCCAGAGTGGTATGCTCCCCAAAACTTCCGTACGAGACAGAGGCCCTTCTAGTTACACGCGGGTTTCCCTGAACTGTGTCGGTGTCGCTATCAACAATGTTGATGCCAATAATTACAGCTGTAAACTGAGATGGAGTAGTTATTCCATAAACAGTGTGGTAACCGTCAAATGTTTCACTAACATTTTCTACAAAAACAATATCTCCAACAGAAAATCCGTGGCTAGTGCTAGTTGTAAACGTTGCAATGTTAGAGTCCCTAGATATAGCAGTTACAGTTTTCTGAGAATCACTCTCTGTTGTAGTGGAGACATCACTACCAATACTTGCATATGTAAATGTTTTGTCGTCGATGATATCTAAAACAGCTGCTTCAGAAGCATTAAATGAGGTGTCAGATTGGACATCAGAAACTTTAATCTTTTGTCCTGGAGATAGCTCGTGTTTTTTCGTGGTGACAATTGTTGCTACGTTGCTAGTTCGAGCTACAGAAGTAATTTCATTGAACAAATCAATGCCTGGTCGAATCTCATCGTTAGCAAAGTCAAAATCAAAAAGGTCTGTCTTTAATTCGTTCAACAAATCTCTAGCAAACTCGTAGGTGTCTTGCCTTGTTTGGACAGTAATAACTAGAGGCTCTCCACCACCCATGTCTGGAATAGTTTTCTGACCCCCTGAAGCATCATAGTACTGGGCAGTAACAGTAATTACAGAATTGCCGTCAACGTTAGTTGTTTCCGTAAGAACTCCAAAAGTTCCGTTGTATATAGCAAGATCAGTTCCCCAGTTTAGATAAATAGCTTCTCCAACTTCAAACCCATACTGACCATTGGATAGCGTTATTGTTGCAGTGCCACCTGAAACTACAGCTTCTGCTTCGTAGTCCGAGCTCCAAGTTTTCCAAACCACTCGGTGGCTGAAGTAGCTTTGAAACTCTGCTGCTGTAATAGATACAATTTTGTCTATAAGACTGTAGGTACGGCCCCAGATAATGCCTCCCCAGACGCAGACGCCGTTACGAACTACGTAGAGGGCCGTTTTTCCTGGAAGAGTATTCTCGTAAATGCTGTAGTTATATGTCGCCTCAACGACTGGAAGGTCGCCTGTAAATGTGCCAGCTTCCCCTAAAGACCTGCTAAAAGTAACGCTTCTAAAGGGGAGTTCTGCCAAAAGATTGTTAGTTTGAAGATCGCAGACAAAGTAGCGGTAATCTACGGGAGTTACCTCTGGGCTTGCCTGTACTGCCATCTTTTGTCCTTGATTGTCTTTCTAATATTCTATCAGCTAGCCGATCCACCCAGATCGGTAAAGAATCCTTACAACATCGCCAGACGTAAAGTTTGCAATTCCAATATTGTTTACTCCTGGACTTAGATAAATCCAGTCAGGAAGAACTTCTGCTTTTGCTCTCCCGTTAGAGACAGCTAAAGGATTGTCTTCATCTTGGATAACTCCCGCAACAACGTCATATTGAACTTCCAACACTTCTCGATTGTATGTGTCCGCTTCTAACCTTGTGTCAGAGTCTGTGCCAGTAATAATCCTGAAATACTCGCTTCGAGTTGTGTTGGTGACGTAAGACAGTGCATTAGACGCTGGAGTTGCCATCCCTAGTGGAAATTCAATAATTACTGGGACTTCAGTGTTGCCCGTATTGTTTATTTGTCCAGTGGCAGTCCCGTCGCCCGCTGCAGTCAGGGTTAGATAGTTATATCCGTTAGGGTCACTATCTACAAACTCGTACTTAATTGGGTCAACCGCCTTGAGCCCTATAGAGAAAGCGTGACGTCCTCTAGCATTTACGCTAGCAATCAAAGGAGTTCCTTGGAGCCTAACGTAAGCTGCCCTAGGATTGCCAGACGTCTCTTGAACTTTTAGCCAACCACCAGTTTTGATTAGAGTTACAGCATCCATCAAAGCGTTCCTAGCAAGAGGAGCGTCGTCAGGGTTTTGAGTTAGGAAGGAGCCAGTAAGAATTATGTTCCTAGTTGCAAATCTTCCTACAGCATCATAGGAGCCGTCCCCCCAACCGCGAGGTAAATCTGGAACTTCCGAGTCAGGGAGGGTCCACCAGCCATCAATGTCTTCGACTACCCAAATTACAGGCTCTGAGTAACCGTTTGCTACTGTAGGGTCTTCAATTTTGTTTAGGGTTAGGCCATTAATTTCTACATCTTCAGCCAGCTTGAGTCCAGAAAGAAATGGCTCTGGGAGTTTGGTAAGAGACTTTCTTACAAGCTTGTTTTCCCTACCTTGGTCGGTAGTTGCATCTACAGAGTCGTAAAATTCAGACATTAGATGGTGCCCTTCCTAATCTCGAAGGCTAGGCGGCGAGAGACTGCAGCTGCCAAATCTTTTTCATTCATTCCTGGAGATGGATTAACAGTTATGTTGATTCCTGAGTTAACGCCAACCATTCCTCCGTCAGCGTAGCGGTTTCCTTCAGAATTAATTCTTTCGAGCAAAGACCTGTAGCGAGAGGTTGACCGAGCATTCACAACATACTCGCCGTTAGAAAGCATAGCTGGAATAGCATCAGACCTTGGACCTCCAGGGCCAGAAACAAATCCTCCATACGCAAGCGCTGGGAGACCTTTCCCTGTCATATCATTCTGTTTAATTGCTCCAGCCATATTGTTGCCCCACCTGGCCTTAAATTCAGCAAATGCTCTGTCTGCCTTTTCCGTGTTAGCGGTTAGTTGTATTTCAAACTCTTTTTCAGCAATAGCATCCATAATTTTTTGTAGCTCTTCAGGATTGGTTGCTGCTTGGAGGCCAGAGTACAGACTGTCGAATGCCTCCTGCTCCAGCGATCCGCTTGCCCACAGGTCAATTATTTTCTGCTGAGCCTCTTGGAACGGGGTAGAGAGTTTTAACGCAGCTTGTTTGGCAATTTCATCAAATCTTTGGAACTCTTCTTCAGTTGCATCTACCAGAGCCGCTGCTAGCAGAGGGCCCTCGTCTCCAGCATCCCTAAGAATCTGTAGCGATGCTTCGCTTATTCTCTGTACTTGGCCTTCTTCATCGGTGTAAGTCTTTAGACGAAGGTTTTTCAAATCGTCTTGGAACTTCTCGGAGGCGTCAAAAGCTTTTTCTAAATTAGTAATCGTGCCTGCGAGTAGTTTTTTATTCAGCTCCTCTTGAGTCAGAGTTGTTTCTTCAGCTAAATCTTGAACATCCTTGTATGCATCACTAACAGCCCTTCTCCAACCGCCAGCATCGATGCCCTGTTTTGTAAATTCAGTATTTAGTCTTACTTGCTCGTCAAACAGTCTTTTAGCTTCTTCCGCAACAATTTTTTCCGCTTCCGCAACTGCGTCTAGGGCTGCTTCGTGCTGCCTGAGTAGATACTCTCCGTCTCCCATAGCAAAGTTGAGCAGTTTTTGCATGTCGATGGTGCCGTCGAGAGTGCGAATATTTATGTCGAGCTGGTCTGCTTGGTCAATCAGAGCTGTCTTTAAGTCGTCCATCTCATTTAGAACGACAAACATCTCTCTGTCATTGAGATCGCTCATCTCGGACCTGAGTCGTCGGAATGCAGTCTGGGCCCTAGGAAGGTCTGTAACTGCAATATTTGCTATAGACGTTCCTATTGCATCAAGCTGTTTTGCAAAATTTGTTCCATCCCATGTCGATAAGAAGAATCCAAATCGCTGGGCATTTTCGATCTGGTAAACCAAATCGTTTAGATTTTGCTCTGGAACAAAGCCTTCTTTGTAGGTAGAACGCAGTATGTCTGCCGCTTCGCTGGCCTCCAGAATACTGCCAGTACTAGTGTCTAAAGCTGCAGTAATTCTTGATACTGCTCTATCTGCAGCGGCGGCGTCTATGGCATTCATTGCTATAGCTAGTCCTGTAAGAGCCGTAGCTAAAGCAATCATCGGCCCTAACGGGCTTGCAAGAAGAGTACGAATAAAACCTTTAGTGGCGAGAGTAGCACCTTCAGTTGCAATTTTTGTCGAAATTGTGGCGGCCGAATAGCCTGCCATAGTGCCAATGCCTTTAGCAATTACACCCATGAACGAGCCAAAGACAAGAACTACCTTGCCAAGTAGCGACAGCAGAAGTGTAGTTGCGCTGACAATACCAAAGATAGGTCCAAGAGCTTGAAGTACTGGCTCTACACTTCTAAGGAATCTGGCAATCCCGTCAAAAGCAATAGCTAGAGTATCAACAAAAGCTTGAACTGGTCCCGCATCGGAGAGGACCGCTAAAACTTCAGTTAGCGACCGAAGCAGGTTGGCAAAACTGGGACCAGACTCTACAAAGTTTTGCACCAATTTATCAAAAGCAAAACTTCCTCTGTCTAGGGTTTCCCAGAAAAGCCTAACAGCAGGGTCAGACCCAGCCCTAACAATTGTTTCAATGGCTCCGCCCAAAGTCTGAGCCATAATAATAAAGTTATCTACAGCACCCTCAAAATATTTGTCTAGACCAATTAAGTCTTTGTTCGCAAATCCTTCCCCGACATCTGCTAGCCACTGAAGAAGTTTGTCTCCAGGAGAGTTAGGTCCAAAATTGACTTGGATAATTTTTCCAAAACCTTCAAAGACACCACCAAAGAAAGTTCCAAACTTACCTGCTATGTCTCCAGCTCTGTTAAAGAAAGCTTCTAGGTCTCCAGTAGCATTTTTAACATCTAAGAACCTAGCAAAAGCTCCTGTTTTTCTCTCTAAAAATTCTAGGAACCTTCTAGTTAGTGGATCTAAAGATGTCATCAAGGATAGTAGCGAGTCAAAAACATTTCCAAAAATGGTTCCAAATTTAGGTAAATTAGTGGCTATTTGGCCAAGGACAATATTGAAATTGGCCATATTGTTGTTGGCCATAAACACGTCGACAAATCTAGTTACTGCAAGTCCAGCCCCTTGTCCAATTTGGAAGAATCTAGTTTCTAGAGTGTCTAAAAGACCAGAATCAAGAACTCGTTCAATTTGACTCTGTAGAAGAGGCAAGAATCCGTTTGCAGCAGACTCGCGCAAATCTTTGAAAATATCATTGATAGAAACTAAATATTCAGCAAACGCCCGCTGAGAAGGAGTTAAGTCTGCAAATGGGTCTGTAGCAGCTCCTCCACCCCCTGGGTCGATTGTCCCGTTAGCGAGATCTGCTTCCCTATCTTTTGCTTTTCTATAGGCAAGCTCTGCCTCACGGAAAGCTATTTCTGCGTCTCGCCTCAGGAGGCTGCTAGGAGCCAAGTCCTGAGTGCGTAGCATAGTTTTATATGCTTTCTCCATATTTAGAGCAGCTCTGTCTACGGAGATTTCTGCTTCTTCTTGGTCAAACTTTAATTGCTGGAGAGCTTCCCTAAGCTCTTCCACTGACATCCCGTAGCCAGAGGTTTCTTTGGTTGCGTTCTTTACTGCACCAGAAATGCCATTCAGAGCATACTGAGCAACGCTTAGGCCAACTTTAGCGGTTATAGCTGCTGACCCTAAAGCACCAAAGGATGACACAAGACCAGCAAGAGGGCCGAGAAGCCCTCCAGCGGCACCTACAATAGCTCCAAGGCTTCCAGCTAGTGCACCTAGACCTGTCTGGAGAACCATTCCAGCACGGTTTAGTCGAACAAATGTTCTTCTTAGTCCATCAGCCTCTGGATAGAGGTCATTAAAATTTCTAGAGAGCCTTGTAAAGGGGTTATCTTTCCCTTTTCTATTCATGCTGCGACTAAGGCCGCGCATAATTGGATTGCCTAGCTCTTCCCCTGCTTTATGTGCAGCCCTTCTAATTTTGGTCCCAGAAAAGGCATCTATAATCTCTCCAGGTACGGAGTCAGTTATAGCATGTACGACAACGTACGCATGGCCGACAACTGCCATAACTGCACTCCTACCTAGTTAGTTGGTGGCTCTAAGAGTCCACCGAAAGGGTTACTCGAGTCGGGATCAAACTCGGTTGCTGGAATATAGGGTTTAACTGCTAGCTCTTCGCTGCCGTCAGCTCCTGTAGTCCTATTTTTTCCGATGCTGTACTTGTAGTCATACCCGTACATAACACCAAAAATTTGTTCTCTCACGGCCGAATGAAGCTGGGCGGCTTCAAGCGACCCATATCGCATATCCTCGTCGAAGTAATAATGAAAAACATCAATCATTTTTGATGCCTCCATTTCTGGGAGATTAATCCCGCTTACTGTCGCTTTCCCGTTAACGTATGGCCAGAGGTCTATTGCCCAGTTGATGAGTCCTCTGGCTGCTGATTTGGGCGGTCGCTGTACTCGCCAATCAGCCATGAAACAATCTCACTGATGGTCTCAATGTGGACAATCTTGTCTTTACTCTTTAGTAGAGAGTTGAATCTTTCCAAGCTCTCGTCTTGAAGAGCGTTGGTGAAAAAATCATTCATAATTTCTCCAGACGCCGATGCGTCGTTGGTTCCAGCTCTAGCGACTAGATCTAGAAGAACTTTTCCCTGAAGAACTGGTACGCACTCAAACTCTTCACCATGAAGTTTGAATGATAGTGGTGGCTTTTCTTCGCCGCTTGAAGCGCCAAAGTCTTTGAATCTCTTGTCAGTCATTGTATTTACTGTCCTTTGTTTTTCCTTGTGTTGCGGTTGCAATACACTATCTATTTTACTATCTAATTACTTTCCTAAGTTGGTCAGATAGGTATCTATTAGGTCTAGTTCCTGGATGCAGTACTACAGTTGGATACACCATGGCTCCAGTTCTAGCTCTAAACCTTAAATGAGTTCTAGGAGGATGCGGAACAATAAAGTGTGGGCGAGTGCCCTCGTGATGCATCAAAGCATATTTAACGCCAGAGCCTACCCTTATATATTGTTTTCTCCCGCTTGAATAGTGGGCCATATGGATGGACGCCGCAAGTTTTCCAGTTCTTTTTCCTACTTGCACCCTAGCAAGAGTAATTATTTCCGCACCGAGACGTTTCATTTCTCGGCCAACCATTCCAGTTTGGACGTTTAGCTCGTAATTAAGAATTGGCTTATATAAAACAACACCCTTAAATTGAAGGATGAATGCTTGACTACCTCTGCCTCTTCTGCCACTTCTAAGAGTTCTACGTAAAGATCTTTGAGCCCTAAGAGCAGCAGTTAGGAAAAAACTGTCTGGTAATCCTCTTGGCATTATGGGACCGCCATAGTGATTGTCATGTCAGTAGTCTGGAACCCGCCTTCTGGAGGTCCAACCTGAAGCGTTGCAATCACACCAACTCCATATCCAGTCTCGTCCCACTGGTCTAACTGATTAATTGATTCCATCAAAACCCAAGAATCAACAGCAAGAATTTCAGCCGCCTGCTCGATTTTTTCTTGTGACGGTGGACGTCCGTTTTGACTTACTACTGCTGTAGCGCGAGCAATAGAGACAGTAAGGGTGGCACTCCTAGGGACATGGCAACGCTGCGGTTCGCCAACCTCTGCCCCTGGAGCACCTAAGTACATCTGCTGGAACGAGACAACTAGCTGTTCACAGTCGACAGCGGGAGTTGACATTGTCCAATAGCGACGCTGTGGCAACTCTACGTTGTATGACTGAAAAACAGACTGTACCCTCTCCAGTACGCCTGCCATCATGTCTCTGAGATTTACCGCATCTTCAGAGACACCAGATAGATCTAGTTCCTGACTTACCATTGGTTACTCCTCGGTGGAGCTCTCCTCAACAGCTGGAGCCTCTACGGTCTCCTCAACAACAGAGACAGCTGGCTCTACAACGATTGGCTCTGGCGTTGGAGCTGGAGCAGATACGCGTGGAGCAGGGGCTGCCTTCTTTGCGGGCTTCGCGGCACCCAGCATGTCCTGGGCACGGAAGTTAGTCTGAATTGACATATTTTCCTTCTTTCTTAGTACATCGTAACTTTTAAGTTACCTGTAGCTAGTTCGACCAGACTCTCGACACCATCACCATCAGTGCTTGAGGCGTAAAGTGTCCATGTTCCTGGGTCCACCAACCCCAGTGCATTTTTTGCACTTGTGTAAGGAATGGTGAAATCTAGTGTGTCATCGCTGTCATCGAGAGTAATCGATGCTGCGGGCAGTGTCACAGAAGTGGTGTCTCCGTAGTTTCTCAAAATAACCTTTGGAGTGTAAGTAGAGTTTAGCGGGAAGAAGTTGCTGAGGTCCGTACCACTGTCGGTTGAGGTCCAGCTAATGGAGCCCGTTGGCTGCGAAAGCGTAAGGTCGAAGTTTGCATTTGCAGTTAGCTTTAGCGGCTTAGCTGTGTATTTACGAGCACGAGGAGCATCTACAGAAAAGACCTTAGAACGGCGACGAGCATTGTCTGGATTGACTGTTTTAAGGAACAAGTCAATCTCATAGAGCCCCGTGCGAAGCTCGTCAATAAATTCTTGCTGGTCAAGAATCGTGTAAGAAACGCCCTGACGTGAGACGGAAGTTACACGCTGAGGGAGCTCGCACATCTCGTCACCAGCCCAAAGGCGAGCAAATTCGATAGCTAGTTTGCGAGCCGCCATCTTGCCAGCAGTTGGAACTGCAATTCCATACTGGTAGGTAATTTCAACGTTGCAAGGAGTCCAAGGCGTTCCAGCCTTGATATGAATAGTTGAGTGGTCTACAAGGTAGTAGCTAGATGGATCAAGAACAACGCCGTTCTTGTTTCGCATCGAGATAATCTTAGTTACTGGACGCCCTCTGAGTCGGATTCTTGCGTCTGGCGAGAGCCCGTCAGCAGTGAGCTCAGAATATTCGTCGTAGTCTCCTGACGGAATATTATAAACGTCACCGCCAAATAGTACAGGACTGTTAGTACGATCGGAAGGCCCCATGCGATTGTTTCGAAGGGTGCAGGTGTAACGCTCGGTGACAATGGTCTCTCCTGTGTATTTACGTCCAGACATGGCCCAGAGTAGGTTAGACGCTACTTGGATGGCCTCTTCCGTATATTCGGTGTAAGAGTAGTCTCCAAGCTCGTCTGCTGTGATCCATGAATTCGACATGATTTCCTCTTTATAAGTTTAACGGGTGGTAGCCCAAGCTAATTGCTCAAGCCACCACCCGTTTCTTTAGCTATTAGCTAGGGTTTTCGTTTGAAGCGATGATGTTATCGATAGCGTTGTCTTCGTTGTAGTCCTTGCTTCCAGGGACGTTGAAGGTAGAGCCACCAGCATCAAGGCTTGTGGTTGCAGTGTAGCTTGCGGCCTCGGTTGCGCTGTTGACAACAGTGACCTTAGAGTTACGTGATACCGTAAAGGAGCTAATGTCAGCAGTAATTGAACTGGAGCTGTAAGTTACAGTGTTGCCAGTTCCACCAGTGACGGTGAAGGTTCCATTAAATGGAGTTCCAACATTCTCAACCTTAATCGAGTCACCGATTTCGACGTTCGGGTCAGCACTAAAGGTAAGAGTTGCCTCGGTACCTGAAAGTGTTGCTGCTGCGTTAGCAAGAGTAATCGAGCTTGGGTCAGTAGCAGTCGATGAGGTGAAGTAGACAGGTCCAGTCTCGTCGGTCCAAGTGTAGAATCCGTTGAGGCCAGTAGGTGCCCAGTCGGTACGAGCGTAAGCGTATGGACGCTCAGCTGCAACTGGGAACTCCCAGCGGCCATCTGGTCCAGACTGGAATGCGATGTTTCCTAGACCGTAGCCTTCGAAGGTGTTAGCCATCAGACCGTTTTCAATTACACGGTCGCCAGACTGACGCATCTTGACGAATGGGAATACCCAGTGGAAGTATGGAAGAACAGCGGTCTTTTTGCCGTCCTTGATTGCGTGTGACCATACTTCAAGAGCCACACCGTTTCCAGCTGGGTCGTCACCGACACCAGGGGCTGCCCAACCAATTGACTTGTGGTCTGGGTCAGCTGCAGTGTTTAGGTTCTTGCGAAGTAGCAAACCACCAGAAATTAGAGCAGAAAGCTCTGGGTCTGGCTCACAAATAGCGAGCTCCATGGTGATTCTCTTCAGGGTGTCTGGGGCTTTGTATGTAACACACACAACACCGTTGGCACCCTTCTCTGTGATTTCGTCGCCCTCTTCGTATTCAGGGGTGAACGAAACCCTCATGAACGCAGAAGTGGTGTATGAATCCGCACTTCCCGTCATTAGGTTACCAGCAGCATCTAGGCGGGTGACACGGATTGACACACCCTGAATGCTGGCTGCATATTCTTGAGTAGCCATCTAGCTATTCTCCTTAGTTTCTTGTTTAGGCCGACAGATCGACTCTGGCGGCTAGGTGGATGGATGTGTCAAAGAGAACCGAAGCAGTTCGGAACGCTTTGATACGCATGTCATTTGCATTTCCCGACACGTCATACCCTTGGGCTAGCGAGTCGTTTACGACCTCTGGGTTGCCAAGGTGAATTGCCATGGCTCCAGTGGCGTAAATCCATTTGTTGGTGATGGTAGCAGCAGCTCCAGTAGCACCGACAGGTCCATTACCAGAGTATCCAGCTCCGATAACAACTTTGGTTCCCAGTCTGGTGACAATTACATCATTGTCCTTGTCAAACTGCAGCTTGGTACCCAGAACTGAAGCAACATCTGCTGTCATGTGGATAATTGGCTGCTCTCCAGTAGGGGAGATATTTCTGGCATCATGCTCTACAGCAGCAAGAGCTAGTGCAGCGGACATAGCGGTTCCGCTGTTCAAAGTAGTTACGCTAGCTGCTTTTGTTAGGTATGGGTTAGACAGTGACTCAGCCACTGCAATTTCGCCATCCCACAATTCTTTCTCTACAGCTTTCTGAGTGGCTGCATCAAGCTGCTTTAGAACACGAGAGAAACGGTCCTGTCCTAGAAGTCCGAAAGTTGAATCAAGGTCTTCTACCTCAATGAAGAAGGGGTCAAGCTCGATGAAGCGGTCTGGCTTGTCTGCCGTGCTGTATACCTCTACCGCAGTGTTGTCCGTAACATCTAGGTTACGAATGGCCTTTGGCTCGGCATCAAATTCTTGTGAGTAGCCACGTACCCAACGCTCATCGTTGGCCGTAGCGCTGTGGTTTTCTGGCTTGACAATGCTAAATAGACCCGAGTGGTTAGGGTCTAGGTCTGGTGCCGTGTAGACACCGTTTTCAAAAGCCATCTGAAATCCTTAAATTTAAAATCTTTTAGGGGGTGGGCGCCCCCTGGCCCGAAGGCCAGGGAGCAAACCCTATTTATTTAGTTGTGGTTTAGAGCTCAATAGCAGCTGCGGTAGCGCCACCAGTGGTGTCGCGGAGAGCAGCAGCCACACCGTTGATGTTAACGGTCTGGGTTACCTTGAGGGACTCGATACCAACCTTGGCTAGGCCTTCGAAGGTCTCAACGAACATCTTGTAGTCGTTGGTTCCGACGAGCGAGCTGTCGCGGATGATACCTAGGTCGAGAGTTCCACCGTCGAGGAACAAGAAGGTTCCCTCGGAGAACATGTACCATACGAAGCTGTCTGGGAACTCGAGTAGACCAGTTGCGCCCTGTGCACCAAAGTAGTTCTGGTCTGGGGTTGCAACTAGAGCTACGTTGCTCTGAGCCAGGTAGCCCTGGATCTCGGAAGCTCCAACAGCGATGGTGTTGTCACCAGGCATTGCGATAGCTAGGTCGGCTGCCATGGCGTCATAGACCCAGTCAGGGATGATTGCCTTGAGCTGTGTGCTCTGAGCAATACGGTGACGGGAACGGTAAGCAACAGCTGCCTTGCGAAGGGTGACCAAGAAGTCACGACCGAAACCAATCAAGGTTCCCGAAGTAACAGCGGTCGAGTTAGCACCAATCTTAGAAAGAAGGTTCTCCTCTGCCTCACGTGCGTGCTGTACAAGGGCTAGCTCGTTGTGACGGGCAATTAGCTCTGGGTAAGCACGGGTCATGAGGTTACCGAACTGTAGCTGCAGGGTGACAGCGTCAGTCACAGCCGTGTTCTCAGCAGCAGCTGAAACAGTTAGGCTGGACTTCGATGCTGGGCTTGGGGTCTCTGCAGAGTCGTTAGCTGCAGTCCAAACGCCAACAGCGTCTGCGTAGTCACCAGAAGCAAAGCTTGGTGGGGTTACGAAACGGATACCACCGCGGTCAGCCTGGAACTTAGGTAGGCTGTCACGTACTGGACGTACAGTGGTGGAGCCGAGGCCGTAAATGTCATACTTGACCTCGACAGGGGCAGCGTGGCCACCAGAAGCAACAAGTGCTTCCTGACCTACTACGCCCTCGATTTTGTTCTGGTTCTCCAGTGGGTCGGTTCCTAGGAAACGGTCCTCTGGGTACTGGGTGGAGAAAGATGCAACAATGTGCTGCTCTCCGTCGCCACCGTTAACACGGCGTAGGCTGTGGAGACGCTTTTCAAATGCGCTTGCAACCTCTTTCATGTCGGACATGGTGCTTCCCGCGGTGTAGCCAGGAATGTCAGCGCCAGCAGTGATAGCCACTGGAGCCTCGGTTACCTGAACTACAGGCTGGCGGTCAGCAGGGGCCTCAAAGGCCTTGTCTTCTGCGGCGCTCACTAGTGCCTGCTCCTTCTGCTCTTCTACGAGAGCGGTTGTTGATTCGATTGTTTCTTCAGAAGAGAGCTCAGCCTCGGTCTCAACTTCGGCAACTGCTTCTGCA
>Ga0181601_10003771_pt1 | contig 12776 bp, 7 predicted proteins | sample 041ome_8_FD_133020 | JGI IMG/M metagenome (GOLD analysis project Ga0181601, IMG submission 133020) | Coastal salt marsh microbial communities from the Groves Creek Marsh, Skidaway Island, Georgia - 041407BS metaG (megahit assembly) | ecosystem: Environmental > Aquatic > Marine > Intertidal zone...
CATCGGTACTTATTCCTCCATCTACATTGCGTCCAACGTCATTATCTATATGAACGTGACCCGCGAGGACCTGATGATTCCGGTCAAGGAAGGCGCCGAGCTGGACGGTATGCCCTGAGTACCTAAAGATTGCTGCCGCACGCGGCGATACAAGTCAGTAGATCGGCTAAACTCTTGGCGAGTATGCACATTGCTGCTATGGTTTATCCCGGTTCTCCTCCAGGAAGATAACAGGCTGAAAAGCTTTGAATTTTCGGTTAGCTACAGCACTACTTAGTTTGCTCCTGATGCTGCCTCTGTCCGCGGCGGCCCAGGATCCTAATCTGTTTCCAAGACCGCCAGAATTGGAGTCGGCTGTACAGTTCTGGACCCGGGTCTATACCGAGGTGGATACCCAGAGCGGATTCCTGCACGACTCCCGTCACCTCTCGGTTATCTATACGAGCTTACCGCTCGACCGGCGCCAGATTGAAAACAGGCGCAACAGAATCAGGGAGGACCTGAGGGTCCTTGCCACTGGCAAGCGCAGCGGGCTAACAGCAAGCCAGCGGGAAATTCTCGAGCTGTGGCCAGCCGACGTCAGCGCCGAGACGCTGCAAGAAGCGGCTTCCAATGTGCGCTGGCAGCTAGGCCAATCCGACAGGTTCCTCGGCGGTTTACGTCGCTCCGGAGCCTATCGCAGCCACATCAATCAGGTGATTAGAGAGAAAGAACTCCCCATCGAGTTGGCGGTTCTGCCACATGTCGAATCCTCGTTTAACCCCGGTGCCTATTCCAGCGCAGCTGCTGCAGGTATGTGGCAATTTGGCCGCGCCACCGGACTGCGTTTTATGCGTATCGATCACATCGTTGACGAGCGCATGGACCCCTATATTGCAACCAACGCGGCAATGAGCCTGCTGGAGTACAACTATTCCGTGTTGGGCACCTGGCCATTGGCCTTGACTGCTTACAACCACGGAGCTGGCGGAATTGCGAGGGCGGTTCGTGAAACCGGCACCACGGATATCGAAACCATCGTGGCTAACTACCGTGGTCGCGCTTTTGGCTTCGCCTCGCGGAATTTTTACGCCCAGTTTCTTGCGGTTTTGGATGTGGAAAACAACGCCAGGCAATACTTCGGGGATTTCCGGCTAAATCCGGCGCCTGAATTTGCCACAGTAGAAGCAGATGCCTTTATCGACGCGGAAGTGTTTGCGCGTTCGGTAGGTATTAGCCTGGAGCAGTTGCGTGCCGATAACCCCGCGTTGCGCCCCGCTGTCTGGGAGGGCAACAAGCGCATACCAAGGGGGTTTCCAGTCAAGGTGCGCGCGGCTGCGGTTGGCAGTGGTGACCTCTTGGCCATGATTCCAACGGACTACAAATTTGCAGTGCAAACGCCCGACGTGGCCTATGTGGTAGAGCGTGGAGACAGCCTTTCGGTCATTGCACGAAGATTCGATACCACTGTCTCTCGGCTGGTTGCTCTAAATCAGCTGCGTAGTCGCAATAGAATTTCCATTGGCCAGCGCCTGCTTTTGCCCCAGGATAACGTCGACCCCAGTCAGCTGGTGGTGGAGGCGGAGGCCACGACAGATGGTCGCTACCAAGTAAGACGCGGAGACACAGTGTCCCTAATCGCCGCCCGCTTTGGTGTGTCGGAGCAGGAAGTTCTCAGCCTGAATGGCATTTCTGATCGCAATCGCATCTATCCGGGACAGGATTTGAGGTTGCCAGGATTCGAGTCGGAAGCAGAGCAGGTGGCTGTGATAGATGCCAACCTCAGACCGGAGCCGCCAACCCAGGTTCAGTTTTCAGACGGCGTGGTGCTCGGCGGCGATGCCGCCCCGGAAGTGGAGCAGCCCAAGCCTGCGCCGTCAGTAATTCTGGAAGAAACCACAACAGAACTGGCTTTGATGGATGAATCGCTGCCTCCGGCTGCTGTGCTGCCCGACGACCAGGAGATGAATTCTGAAGTAACGGCTGAAGAGGAGACTGCCGAGGCTGTTGATCCTGAACTGGATGACACTGAGGTGGCGCAACAACTGGTTGAATCCCTGTCTGCCGACCCCTCTGACTACACAGTGGCCAGCAATGACACCGTGGAGATTCAGGCCTCTGAGACTCTCGGGCACTTTGCCGAATGGCTGGGTATCAGGGCTTGGGATATCCGGCGCCTGAACAATATGGCTTATCGAGACCCCGTGATTATTGGCGAGCGCTTGCGACTGGAATTCTCTGGCGTCAGCATCGCCGAATTTGAGCGAGCGCGGCGTGAATTTCATTCCAACATGCAGCGAGACTTCTTCGCTAGTTACCGTATTCAGGGCGTAGAAACTTATCAGGTGCGTCGCGGCGACAATATCGGTGCCATTGCCCGGAATCGCTATTCCTCGCCAATCTGGTTGATTCGCCAATACAACCCGGAGCTGGATTTCAACCGTATTCAAATCGGCCAGTCTATTGTTTTCCCGCTGCTGGAACAGGCTAACTAGAGACTTAGACGCTTGATCAAATCCCGGTAAGGCGCCAGTGCCGGTTCCCCCCAAAATGCGCTGAGGTTCGGCGGCGGCAAAGGCTCGCCTGACTGCCTCTGCTTTACTTTCGCCGCCAAAATATCAACTGCGCCTATCGCGGTTTTTTGAACATCCTCGTACACAGCAAAACGCTGATGCGTGGGGATGTACTCAGGATAAACCAGGGCATCGGGTACTAGCGCCTGACAGCCGGCGAGACAAGCTTCCTGCACGGCAAGACCCTGAAAATCATGGTCAGCCGTTGACAACACCAGGTGCGCATTCTTCAGCAGCCGCTGGTAGTCTTCCCTGTCTTTGACATAGCCAAAGGCACCACGGGCGATTCCGGATTGTTCGCTAATCTGCGCAAGGCTAACCTCGATCGCAGAAAATCCCTCGGGTTTATCTCGAAACTGCTGTCCGACTATATGAAAACGAATCGGCAGTCCCCGCGTTTGCACCAGGGCCACAATCTCAGCCAGTAATCCAATCCCCTTGTCGTATTCCCAGCGGTGATTCCACACGACTTCCAGCGCTGCGGTCCCTGTTGCCGACTCCCCTGCGCTCGCAATATTTTCATGCTGATGATGTATAGCGGAGAGTTCAGGCGGAGGCACCAGCGGAACCGGCAGCACCAGGCTCGCTTCCAGTTTCTCAAACAGGCGTGTTGGCAGCGCTTCGGGTAAACGTTTTGACAAAGCCAGGGCGCCCTCTATACAGCTTGAGCGGTTGAAAGCTGAGTTGAATGCCACTTGCCCGGCACACATGACGCTGTATAGCGGCACCAATAGAGGCTCTACATTCTCTTTGCGCTGTTGGCCGGCGGGATAGGCAAACTGGTTTTCATGAAAATAGAGCACCGAAGGTATCTGAGCTAAATCTGGTATCAGCCCTCTAAGGGTCGCAAGATCCACCATTGAAGTGGCAAGCAGCAGATCGTGGGATTGCGTGAGTCGCTCATACTCCTGACTTGCCCATTGCATGGCGTTGCTGCGTATGCGCCAGTTGAAGTGTCGCGCCGGCAAGGCTAACTGGGTCCATTTGAATTCTGGTAGCTGCTGCTGCAACTGCTGACGCCAGTATTTGTGGCTGGCGGCGTCATATGCTGAAAGCAAGAGGATTCGTTTGGTCACCGCAGGCATCCTGGTAGCATTGAGCTTTGCAAAGCGGCGAGCAAACAAGTAATTTGCGAGGCGCTGGTTGATATTGAGGTCTTGGAGAAGGGGAGAATCATGGCGCTGAAATTGTACGGGATGCCGCTGAGTAACTACTACAACATTGTGAAGGCGGTAATGATTGAGCAACAGCTCGAATTTGAGGAAGTGTTGGTCAAACCCAGCCAGGAAAACACTTACCTGGACAAAAGCCCCATGGGCAAGGTCCCATGTCTGGAGACAGAGCAGGGATTTCTCACTGAGACCGCGGTGATTCTCAATTACTTGGATAGTCTTGGCAAGCAGCCCTCCTTTTATCCAGGGGACAGCTTTGCGCGCGCCAAAGTTGAGGAGTTGATTCACTATCTTGAAATTTATCTGGAGTTGCCGGCACGGCGCCTCTACGGAGAGGTCTTTTTTGGCGCGCCAGCTGACCCGGTGCTACGGCAAGAAGTCAGGAAGCAGTTGGAGAAAGGCTTCGCCGCGCTGGATAGAATTGCGAAATATGAACCCTATCTCGCTGGACCGGAAATTACTTATGCGGACTTCTTCTTCCGGTTTACCGTAGGGCTGGTCACAATAGTCGCCGGCAAGGCTCTGGACTGGGATGCATTTAATGAGATGCCGGAAATTAAAGCATTGTTAGCACGCATGGATGAACATGAATCCATACAGCGTTGCCTGGCGGACCAAAAAAGATCCTGACCGCCAGGCTTGCTGCTTTAACGGTGAGGAGTGCGCTCAAGGATACCCTTGTTCTCGCTCATATCCAGAATCGTCTCGATATTATCCGCGATGTCTTCCACCGAAGTACCCGCACCTAGATCGACGCCGACGTTTTCGCGCACATCCGCCGAGTAGTAGCGGCCGCCCGCAGCCTGAATGATACGTCCGTTGGGCGCCTGGTCGCTGCACAGGAATACCACGGCAGGGGTCACCAGTTCCGGAGCCAGCTTCTCGGCACTGTCTTCGAAGCCAGGCAGATCAACCGTCATTCGCGTAGCGGCAATTGGTGCGATGCTGTTGGTAAAAACGTTATACTTGGCGCCTTCAAAGCGTAGCGTATTCATGAAGCCGACTAGTCCTAACTTGGCAGCGCCGTAGTTGCTCTGACCAAAATTGCCAAATAGCCCCGAAGTAGAAGTCGTCATGACCAGGCGGCCATAGTTCTGCTCGATCATGATTGGCCACACGCATTTGGTGACGTTAAGGCTGCCGGTTAAATGCACGTCTATAACCGCGTGCCAGTTTGCCAGATCCATCTTCGCAAACGTTTTGTCGCGCAGGATGCCTGCGTTGTTGACAACGATATCGATGCGTCCCCACTTGGACATGGTGTCATCTACCATACCCTGAACCGCATCAAGGTCAGTGACCGAGGCGCCGTTGGCGATGGCGGTTCCGCCATTATCTATAATTTCCTGTGCCACCAGTTCGGCAGCCGACGCTGAACCACCGGTGCCATCGACGGAACCACCGAGGTCATTCACGACGACCTTGGCGCCTCTCTTTCCAAGTTCCAGGGCGTGCTGTTTGCCCAGCCCACCGCCAGCTCCTGTGACGATTGCGACTCGACCTTCAAAACTTATGCTCATTTCTCTTCCCTATTCAGATAGTTGGGCTGAATTCGATGTGACGACTCCAGCGAAAAGCCGATGAATTCTAAGCTCCCATCGCGACGCTCGCAATCGCTATGACGACTTTGCTGAGTCAATCCCGTTAATTCGTTATCATGCCAGGCAGGAATACAGTCCAATACCATGAGCTTTTGGGAGACAACATGACTGAAATGGAGCCTGTGCCGGCCGCCACCGTGGTCCTGATTCGAGAGAACTCGGTGCAGGAGCATCTGGAGGTCCTGCTAGTGCAGCGTAATTCACGCCTGGTATTTCACGGCGGGCATTGGGTTTTCCCTGGTGGCAGGCTCGATCCCGATGACTTTGCTGCTCACCCGGAAGGGCTGGAGTATCCGGCGGCCCTCAGGGCAGCGGTGCGCGAAACCAGAGAAGAGGCAGGTATCAGTATCTCCGAGCAGCAACTCATCCACACCGCGCACTGGACGACCCCGCCAAAGCTGCCGAGGCGCTTCTCGACCTGGTTTTTTGTCTGCCCGCTGCATGAAACGGTCGAGGTTAACATCGATAACGACGAAATCAGAGATTACCGTTGGCTAACCCCGGAAGCGGCGATCGCGGAATCGGTGGCAGAGAATATCGTGTTGCCGCGGCCCACGCTTGTGACACTGCAGGATCTGAATGGTTTTAGCAGGCTGCCATCCCTGCTTGAGGCTGTCACTGAAGGTAACATCCGGGTCTTCCCGGAAAATTCCAAATACTACCGTCCGCAAGAAATGGGATGCCCAAGCTGATCCAGAGGATTTGATCCCAGCGTAAAAAATAGCAGGCTTGTGGCATAGGGCAGGCAAATTGAGCCAATTCTGCGACTAACTGATTTCGCTGGATTTTTGAGGCTATGCCCCAGAGTTAAAGCCTTGCTTTTCAGGGCAGGTTAGTGGGATAGTTAAGCTCGTATTTGAAACTTTCCTTGGCCCGCATCGGTCAGATGAAAGACAGTGTGGAATGGCCGTTGCTGCTGGTTTTTGCTATGAGTAATTGCGCAGCGCATTAGCCCCGATAGATCCTCAAGGCAATCGGAGAGTTCTGCCGCAGAATCAGGCACGTAGTTGTTTTTTACTCAATCCTAAAGAGTACCCATGTCCACACCTACATTCGATAGCCTCCGCCAGACACTTCAACATTTACGCCGTCGTCGTAGCAATCTGTACCTGCTCAAAGTCAGCAGTCTGTTCGCCATTGCACTAGCTAGCCTGCTGCTGGCGAGTAGCCTGCTGGGGCTGTGGCTGGATCCAGGCAAGACCGGTTCTATTGGGCTGTTCTTGATCACCTCTCTTTGTGGAATAGGCTTGCTGGCGGGATTCGTTGTCACGCTGCGCCGTCGACATACAGACGATCGCGTGTTGGCGCACTATGTTGAGGATCGGATACCGGATTTCGAACAGCGCCTGCTGACATCGCTTGAGTTTACAGAGGAGGATCTGCGCAACGGTCGCGCGGGGGTCTCACAGCAATTTATTCAGCAGCTATGGCAGGATGCGCAGGTTCATGTGCAACAACAGCAGCATGAAGTGGAAACCGTCACACCTGCGAGGGAATCCTGGATTTCATTCGCCTCCGCGGTGGCTGTAGTCGCCATGGTGGCGGTGTTATTTGTCACGTCCGATTCCCTGCTGCGATCAGGTGCGCGCCTGGCATGGCCATTTGCGATCAGTGAACCCCTGACAGTGGCAGAATTTTTTCCAGACATTGAGATTTCTGTCGAGCCCGGCAATATCGACATGCAGCGCGGTGACAGTGTGACCATTATCGCACGGGTTACTAACGCGACTCCCGATGCCATTAATCTCAGATTACAGGATGACAACGTAAACTGGCGCGACGTATCCATGAGCAGAGATGGCAGCGGCAGCGATAGTGCATCATACAGTTACTTCATCCCTGCACTCGACGAAGATACCACCTATTACATCGCATTCAACGAGCGCGGTGAGCAGAGTTCTCCACAATATCAGATTAGCCTGTTTGATTTACCGCAGATCGAGCAGATCGATCTGGCGTTTGATTACCCCGAATATACGCAGATAGAAGATATCACCGAGGAAGATAGTGGCGACATGGTAGTGCCGGAAGGCACTGTTGTTGATCTCACTATTCAGTTCAATAAGGCCATCGAAACGGCGCTGCTTGAATTTGAAGAGAGTTACCGTGAGGAAGATGAAGAAGCGGCCAATGCGCCGCCGGCCTATGAAGATTTGCAGCTAAGCCTCGATGGCAATATTGGCACCGCCCGCTTCACCGTGACTCAGGATGGGGTTTACCGCATTCAGGCAACTGATTTCTCCGGTCTCGAGAGTCAGGCGCCGCTGGACTATTTTATCAGGGCGATCGAAGACTTGCCGCCCGAATTGGCGCTGCAGCGACCGGGTAGAGATCAGGAAGTCATGCCATTGGAGGAAGTTGTCCTCGAGATTGACGCTAGCGACGACTATGGCCTGAGTGAATTCACCCTAAATTACAGCGTGGTGGGCAGTGATGAGGTTGAAGTAGATTTCCTTACCGAACCCAATGCCCGCAGCATCTCTGGCAATGAGCTGATTTACCTCGAAGATCTGGGTGTCGAGCCCGGGGATTTTGTCAGCTATTTCTTGACTCTTGCTGACAACAACACCCTGGCAGGGCCTGCTGAAGTTATTTCAGATATTTATTTCCTGCAAATCATCCCGACCGACCAGGAGTTTCGCCGAAATCCTGCCGGTGGTGGTGGCGGCGGTGGTGGTGGCGGAGGCCAGGGTGGCGACAGCAGCGCGCTGGTGTCTGTGCAGAAAGATATAATTGCTGCCACCTGGAAGTTGCGAAACAGACAGAGCCAGGTGTCTCCTGAAGAGTTCAGCTCCGATGCAGAGATTATCGCCGAGTCTCAGCGCGAAGCCACCAGTCGCGCCCGTAGGTCAATAGATCGACTCGCTGAGCGACTAAACTTCTCTGACGATACCTACGATGCTGCCGTGGAAAATCTGTCGCTGGCAATCGAGCAAATGAATACAGCAGCTGGCGAGTTAGAGCAGGAGCAGGTGACTAGCGCGCTGCAGCCTGAACAATTGGCTCTGCAGTACATATTAAAAGCCGAAGCCAGCATCAATCGCACCAACATTAGTATGCAACAGCAAGGTGGCGGTGGCGGCGGTGGTGGCGCTCAGCAGGAGCGGGAAGATCTGCGTGAACTGTTTGAAATGGAAATGGGACAGCTCGAGAATCGTTATGAGACGCCCAACAGTCCTGGCGGTGGCGGCGGACAAAACCAGGAAGAGGTCGATAAGCTCGAAGAATTGGCGCGTCGTCAGGAAGGGCTGACCCGAGCGCAGCGCAATCTGGCACGCCGTGAAGATCAAATGACAGAAGAGCAAAAGCGTCGTGAGCTGGAGCGACTTATGCGTCAACAAGAGCAGTTGAGTCGAGAAGTCGCGCAATTGGCTCAGCAGATGTCACGTAGCCAACAGAGTTCTCAACCTTCTTCTCAAAGTGGCAGCCAATCGCAGTCTCAATCCCAATCCCAGTCATCTTCCTCCGGCAGTAGCTCTGGTGGGCAGCAGCAGGATTCCGCGATTCAGCGCGCAGCGCAGCAGATGCAAGAGGCCGCGGAGAGCGACTCAGCGTCAATCGCCGCTGCCCGCAGCCAGAAGGCATTGGAAAACTTGCGTCAGCAGCAAGAACAGCTGAGTCAGCAGGGCGAGCGCTCCGTGAACCAGCTAGCGCAGAATTTGAGCCAACGCGGCCAGCAGTTGCTGCAGCAGCAACGTCAGCTACAGGAGCAGATAGCGGAAACCAGCCGAGAGCAGGGGCTTGGTCAAACTCGCCAATCGATCCGCAACGATGAAAGCTTGCAGGAGCTTATACAGGCCCAACAGCAGCAGCAGCGCGACCTGGAAGAAATTGAGGATATGCTGCGCGCGATCATTGCGCGTGGTAGCAACGAAGATCAGCGACTCATGTCCCAGGCACAGGAAGCCTCAAGGGAGTTGCGGCCCATCAGGGAAGAAATGTCCACCAGCAGCAGGGTGTTGCGCAACGGCATGGTAAACCTTGCGGTGGATATTGAGGAGGAGATTGAAGGGCAGTTAGAAGAATTGGCCAGTTCTTTGGCCGCGCTGGATCCCTCCAATCAAGGTTCAGGGTCAGACCAGATTCAGCAGGCGGCGCAGGATGCCGAGAGCCTGCGAGAACAAATCGAAGCCCTGGAGCAACAGGCGCTTGCTTTCAATGAAGCGGGTCAGCAGGCCAGCGGTGGTAATGGCGCTGCGCCTAGCCTCCGGGAAATGCGTGAGCAGCTGCAGCGCTCGCAGCAATTAGCCCAATCGTTGCAGGAGCAGCTGCAAGAGCAAGCCCGCAGCGGTGGCCAGCAGCCGGGGGGACAACAGTCCGGAGGCCAGCAGTCAGGGGGTCAACAGTCAGGGGGTCAACAACAGGGTGGCCAACAGCAGGGCGGCGAGCCGGGCCAGGCCGGTGGACGCGGCGGCAGGCAACAGATTGGAGGGGCGCGCGGCGATGGCCAGGAACGCCCAGGTATCGGAGGCAGTGTCACGACTGATGGTGGCAACCTGCCATGGGGTAATGCACGCTCAATACGTCAACAGCTTACCCAACAGGACATTGAAGATTTCATTAATCAACCCGAACTTTTCCGACAGTTGTTGCAGCCAATTCTGGAATTAGAAGGTGCGCTGCGCGCCCAGGCTGAATTGGATAACATCAATAACAAGCTCTACGCCACTTTTGATGAAGAAGTGCCGGAGGAGTATCGCGAGCTGGTGGAAGAGTATTATCGTGTGTTGTCGGAAAGTCAGGGGTCAGGTAGTTCGATCCAGTAGCAATGCAATACACAGAACCTAATCTCTTTACCGCGTTTGCTGAAGGCAATGTTGACTTTGCCTACGGCATCAGTCCGTTACTTTTTCTTGTTTTGGTCGGCCTCATTGTTGCCGGTGTCTGGCTTACCTATCTCAAGACCACTCGACCTTTAAGCCCACCCTGGAAAGCATTTCTGGTCGGGCTGCGCTCCAGTGTGCTGGTGCTGCTGCTTTTTTGTCTGTTGCGGCCAGTAATTACCACTCTGCAAGTTTCCCCGCAAGAGACTTATCTGGGGGTAATTATTGATGACTCTCAGAGCATGGCAATCACCGATATGGCCGGAGAGCGATCGCGGCAAGATGCATTACGCGAGAACTTCTTCGGCGCTAGCGTCATCGATGACCTGGCTGAAAACTTTCAAATACGCAGCTTTCGCTTTGATAAACAGACTGAGCGCATTGCTGGCGAAGATGGCCTGACCGAGGCCGGCACTGCTTCCTCTATTAGCCAGGCGCTAGACTATGTCGACGGGCAGCTCAACGGTTTGCCGCTCGGTGGGTTGATACTGCTGACCGATGGCGCTGATAACAGCGAAATTGACCCTCTTATCAAGGCCAGGGATTTTGGTAACCGGCAAATACCTGTCTTCACAGTAGGTGTAGGACAGGAACAGATACCTCAGGACATCGGCATTGTTGACGTCAATGCTGCCAAGACTGTGCTGGAAGGCTCGGTGTTCAATATCTCTGTGGGGCTCAGTCATCAAGGTTACGAAGGTCAGGAAGTTCGTATGGCTGTGCTCGATGGAGATCAAGAGGTCACCTCTGAAGTCATTACGCTTGGTGCTGAGGGAATAACCCGACGCTATGAATTAGAGCTAACGCCGGAACGAAAAGAAGCTATCGTGTATGAGCTTGAGGTTGAGCTGCAGAGCGGTGAGATTATAGAGCAGAACAATGAATATCGTTTTCTCGTGGATAACTCTGAAAAGGAGCCACTTGATATTCTTTATATTGAGGGGCATCCGCGCAATGAATACAAGTTTATTCGTCGAGCCGTTGAAGATGATCCGTCTCTGCGTCTGGCAACCTACCTGCAAACAGGACCGGAGAAATACTATCGTCAGGGCATAGAGTCTCCGACTGAATTGAGCAGCGGGTTTCCCCGTTCCAGGGAAGAACTCTATCAGTACGAAGCTCTGATATTGGGTGATATCGAAGAAAGTTTCTTTAACGCCGATCAGCTGCAAATGATCGAAGACTTTGTTGCTGAGCGCGGTGGCGGTTTTCTGATGAGCGGTATGATTGACGAAGGATTCATTTCAACACCCATCGCCGATGTGCTGCCGGTCACCCTGATTGAAGAAAGCTTCCTGCCCTCCCATTTGCGCGGAGGCATTCGGCGCGGCACGCAAGCAACCGGTGAACTTTTCTTTCCACGTCTCACCAATAATGGTGAATTTTCTCCGCTGCTGCGTCTGGCGGCTGACGACAGTGAAAACGACATACTGTGGCGGCAGTTGACAGAATTGCAGGGTGTCTATGTTACTGGGCGGATCAAGCCTGGTGCCACGGTGCTGATGGAGCACCCCTTATTGCAATACCAGAACCAGGCTTTGCCACTGCTGGCTTCGCAGCGGTTTGGCAGCGGTCGCAGTGTGGCTTTGACCACGGCGAGTACCTGGCGCTGGCAAATGATGATGCCTTCCGCCGATGAGTCCCATGAGACACTGTGGCGACAGTTGCTGCGTTGGTTGGCAGTATCCGCACCCGAGCGGGTCACTATTGATTTCGATCGAGAATTTTATAACGTGGGCGATGAAGTCAATATCACTGCTACCGTGCTGGATATGGAATATGAGCCGGACAACGATGCCACTTTATGGATGCAAACCAATAACCCATTGGACATCGTCACCGATTCGCCTATGGAATGGGATATTGAAGAAGATGGTGTTTACCGCGCCAGTTTCGTGGTTGAAGAAGAGGGCGTCTACGACCTTTTGGTCGATGTAGCCAGTGCTGCAGGTGAGGGGGCTTCCGGAGCATCCGAGAAGCGTGCCGCTTTTGTCGTTACGCCATCCCTGCGTGAATACAATAACGCTGCGATGGACGGCGGGCTGTTGGCCCGTATTGCCGAGGCCAGCGGTGGCACCTATTTCAACGTAGACGGAATTGATGCCTTGGCGGATACCGTTGAATTTACCCCCAATGCGTTCTCCCAAGAAGTTCAGATCGATCTCTGGGATCAACCCTGGCTACTGGCGCTACTGATTTCCCTGCTGTGTCTGGACTGGGTCGCTCGTCGACTCAAGGGTTTATCGTGATGAATCAGTTTGTATTAAGAAGACATGTGACTCGTCTGGCTCGATACACCGTGGGCCTATTTAGTTTGCTTGCCAGTCTGTCGGTATCTGCGCAGCTGCCAGATCTCGGTGACAATGCCAATTACTTTTTGGATACGCCAGAAACTACCAAGTTCGCAGTAATCATGACGGGACCTGCGGTTGGCGATGACAACAGCTCCCGGTTCAGACAGTGGTCCCTGTCTCTGCACGATATTCTCACCCGTGATTATGGCTATAGCTCGGACACCATCACCTTGCTCTACGATCGGGGCGACACAAGTTTTGTTGGTGGTGAGCGAGTGGATGGGCCAACTAATCGCGAGGGCATAGTGGGAGCGCTTGATGAACTGGCGGCGCG
>Ga0181601_10003776_pt1 | contig 12769 bp, 7 predicted proteins | sample 041ome_8_FD_133020 | JGI IMG/M metagenome (GOLD analysis project Ga0181601, IMG submission 133020) | Coastal salt marsh microbial communities from the Groves Creek Marsh, Skidaway Island, Georgia - 041407BS metaG (megahit assembly) | ecosystem: Environmental > Aquatic > Marine > Intertidal zone...
TACACCATCTATGTTTTAGTTTGGAATCTTAAAAAAAATGACCAAGAATTAGTTTACCATAATATTCATTACATTGACTGTAACAATTATGAATTAATTAAAGATAAAATTGATGTTTTAATCATTAATCGATATATAAATTTTTTTATACACTTACCCAATAACGCGAAAAAAACAATCGTATGGATACAAGATTTAATAGCTCATTATTCTTATAAAAACACTCATTTAGATCAAAAAGGAAAATATTTTCTATTAAATATTGATAATTCAATTGATAAATATATAACTTTAACAAATTTTCATAAAAAATACTTTCAAACATTTTATGATCATAAAATTAAAGATCATAAAATTAAAATTATTGGTAACGGGTTGTTACAAAAAAAACCTATTCCATTTCAATTATTAAATGAGAAACGTAAGAAAAAAAGATTCTTATTTTGTAGTGAACCAGTAAGAGGATTAACCCATTTTCTTAACTTTATACAAAAATTACAAGAGAATGATGATGAAATAAGTGTTGCTATATTTCGTTCAAATAATTATGACGAAGAAATAATTGAAAAGATTAAAAATATAAAAAATATTACTGTGTATAACACCTCTTCTCAAGAAATATTATTTCAAGAATTTTTAACATGCGAATTTTTATTATATACTTGTACATTTTTAGAAACATTCTGTAATATAGCAATGGAAGCACAGTATCATGGATGTATATGCATTTATAATTCATTTGGAGCACTTAACGAAACGATTTCGGATCGAGGATTGATTCTGGAAGGATTTCCAAAAGACGAATGTTTTATAGAAAAAAATATCAATACAATACGAATGTTTATAAAAAATGAACAAGAGAAAAATAGATTACAAATGATGGCTTATGAATATGCGAATCGTCAATATTATTCAGATATAGCCAGTCAATGGGTTGAAATGATTGAAAATTTATAAGGCCTATAAGGCCATCCATTGAAAAGTATGTTGATCATCTTTTCCCATCCCAGTAAATCCAGTTTCTTCATCGGCTGCGATAAGATATTTTTGATATTGAAATCCTTTTTTAGAAACATCATATACATTAACATTTGTAGTTCTATATTTTTCATCTACCGTCGGCTGACTAAATACTGATGGTTTTTTTTCAAATTCATTTTTAAATTTAATTTCTCCTGAAAATGAACTTGGACTGATTCCCTTTTCAATTTGAATTTCATCTTCTTCGTCTCTTATTTTAAATTTTTTTTTATAATTGGTACAAATATATTTTCCCTCTTCTTCAGAACAACTTAAGTCTATGAACATTTCTTTTTTAAAAATATTATTTATGATAATAAATATAATTAAAATAATGAAAAGGATCCATAAAAAGTAGATCATTTATAAAATAGGAAAAGATTATTATTTTTCCTCAGCGAATCCTTCCCCCGTTTCAAAATCAAATTCGTTTAATGTTCCATATTCATTTCCTTGATCAATAACATCCTCACTATTAGGTTTACCTTCTAAATTTAAATTTTCTTCGTCTGATTGATCTTCATTAAGATGTTGTTTTATTTCTTCCAATGTTTGTAGATCAGTATTTTCGTCGATTTGTCCAAATTCTTTTTCCAATTTATCTTTTGTCTCATCAGTTAATTGATCTTCTATATTTTTTCTTTCCTCCGAGACTTTTGTTTCTTCTACAATATTTCTATATTCATCATCTGCTGTTGGTCCAATAGATGTAGCACGTTGTTTTAAGTAATCTTTCATTATAGGATTTTCATCAGATGTTAATATTTTAATTTGATAAGCATTGTAGGATCGAGCATCTAAATGTTCAAACTCTCCATTTTGGTTACATAAATCAAATAATTCAAAATCTTCTATGAATTCGTTTAAAAGGACTTCTATGAATTGAGCTATATATGTATTTTTTTTATTACTTTTATTTGATAAAAATGAATTTAATTCATGTAATACTATAAAAAACATTACATTATAAGCTTGATAATTATCTAATTCATTATTCTTAAATATTGATTGGATTTCATTTAAAGTATAGGTAAGTTTTATATCTTTAAAATAGGGTAGAATAGCTGGATCAATAAATGCATTTAACTTTGAATTACTTTCAATAATTTCTTTTTTCATTTCACCTCTTTTTAGCTTATTATTTATAATAAATAATTTCATATCTTGATTAAATTCCCAATGATGATGTATTATAGACAAATATTTACTTATTTTTACATAAAATTTTTTGAAATAATCTAATTTTTGGACATAAATTGAATTTAGAATTTTTTTCTTCTGATTTATAGTTTTATTTTTTAATTTTTGATCCTGATTTAACTGGTAAAAATTACGTAATGCTTCTTGATACAGCTGAATTTTATTACTTTTATTTAATATTTTAGATAAATCTGATAACAGTTTATCTTGTTGTGTGTATATTTCAGTGGAAGATTCTCTCTTTAATTTAGTTAACATTTCTTCAGAAAACTTAATTTCAGGTACATTCTCTTTTTGAATCGTCGTTATATTATTTAATTCAATAAATTTTAATAATTCATTTAAATCGTCAATAGTATATTCTTTATCTTTAATTTCATCAATTGTTTTATCAGATTTAATATCTTTTAACCCATCCATACTTAACACAAAATCTCTCCTTGTACCTCTGTAAACACCCTCGTCTACATAATTTATAAAAATAGATTGAATGAATCTTTCTGATGCATCCTTACCATTATAGACAATAATTGGATTATGAACACCGACAAACCAATTTTTATCATAAACAACACATCGAAGAAACGATCCCGATATTATTTTTAACCGCAACATATTGTCCAATTTTTTTGCTTCATGAATATATTTCATAATATTTGTATTTTCATCCACTATTTGGAAATATTGATAAAAGTCAATGTAAGTTTCTATTTCCTGAGGACAACATGATCTTTCTAAACCACCGGTAATATCTAATGTTTCTAATGATTTTTTACCAATTACATCTTGTATTAATTTTTTTATCTCCTGAATACACCATTGGAGTCTTTCTTTTACTCTATAATAATCTTTTTGAAATTCTGGTATTGAAGCTTTTTTCATTTTTTCATATATATTTTCAGTAATTTCTTTTGGTTCTTTTTCAATATAATAAATGTTTTCATCATTATTTTTGGTATATAAGAAGGATCTTTTTAAAGACTGTAAATATTTTTTCTTCTCTTCAAAAGCTTCCCTAATATACGAAAATGATTTGAATTTATCAAATGTTTCTTGTAAATATTTTTCGTACATTGATAAAACGTCGATTTTTTCAATAATAAGACGTTTATTAATTCTTTTCAATAATTCAGCGAAGAAGACTATACCATCTTTCTCACTGAAACTAACTATTTTTTTAGTGGATTTTAAATTAGGTATAATGACTTGAATTGTAATTAGTAAACGAGCGCAGATAATTGATTGTTTTTTTATTTCATAAAATTTATTATAATTATCTTGGAATATATTTCTTTCATCGTATTTTCTAATTGTAGCTTCGGATATTTCTTTTCTTTTTAGTTTCGCGATTTCTTTTTTTCTATACGTTTCATAATTCATTATTTCTTGAATTTGTGCGGTGCATTCGATAATTAATTGAATAAGATCTCCATTTGGTAATATAATATCTAATTCAGGATAAAGAGTTTTCGTAATAAAATTACAAATTTGTTTGGCTAATTTAATGTCATCAATTCTTAATCCTTCTTTCACTAATACTTCTTGAAATTTATCATCTTCGCATTCAAATAAACTCGTTCTTTCTAAAAATTGATCTATATCCATAGTAGTTAGCTGAAACGCATCCTCTGCTACCCATTTATCTCTACTTATGATATACTCTCCACTTGCAGCATATCCTTCTACTATATCAAAATCCGTGTTTAAAAGAACTTCTGCACAATGATTACAAATATGCATACCATTTGATGATTCACCAGCGTCACTATATTTATTAATCAGGATATTAATATACTTTTGTCTTTCATCCGCATTTGATGAATAATATTCTTTTTTTTTATAATAATAATGACCACAAAAATTATATTTTCTCTTGTATTTCTTAGAATAAATATCTTTTCCTATCAATAATCCATCTCTTTCTATTAATAAAAAAAAATAATAATCTTGGAGTAGAATGTTGTCTAATTTATATATACTTCGAACAAGAATATCAATCGGTTCCATTGAAATGTTTTTATTTTTATATTTCTTATTCATTTTCTTGATTAATTTTTGATTAATATGAAATTTACTGTCATTAAGAGATTTTAATTTATGTTTATTGAATTGAACTCTTTTATTATTTTTTACATTTTCTTGAAGTTTTATAAATTTATCCAAATATTCATGTAATTCTTTTTTCTTTTCATCAAAACGTACCAATACTTTTGAACTACATCCAAATCCTTTTCTATAAATACAATCTAATTCATGTAAATTTAGATTCTCAAATGAAATATTTTTAAATTCACATAAATATTTAAGTTTTTTGTATTTTGATAATCCCTCTTTTTTAATCCATTTATTTTTTGTAAACTGCCAAAGTTCTTGATTATTAATTAAAAGATATGAACCCTCATTTACGGTTATTTTTTGATAACCATTGTCCCAATGATATAATTCATTCTCAAAAAACAAATATCCTTCTTTACCTTCTAATTTATCCACAGAGGTAGCTTCATATTGAAATAAAGAACAGTTATTTTTTTTTTGATTTTCTTTAAGAAATTCTTTTTGTATAATTTTTAATTCATCTTCTATTTCTTTACTTTTTTCCTGAATTTTTTTTAGATTATATTGTCTCTGCATGAGGGATAAATATATACCATAGTAATTACCGTAATCAATATCTTCTAACCAATTATATCTTTGCATAATACAATCAAAACTATCATTATTATATGGATATTTCCCATAATAATTTTCTACCATTTGGTTCAATAAATATTTGTTACTCAAATAAAAGTGGTCATTTGTTAATAATTCTTTATTTCCAAAGAAATATGAACTTTTATTATGGTTTATAGTTTTCCCAAATGAAACATTAATATGTTGATAATTATTTTGTAATATCTTGATGATTTCTTGATATTGATTATCATTAAGATCACCCAAAACAATATTATATTTCATTAGAATTCTCTCAATTTGATATAAATGAATACACTTTTCCATGTTTTCCTTTTCATTATGAATTACATCTTCCAAAGAAGGTACAATTTTTTTAAGTAAATTATGGTATTGTTGTTTATTTAAGTTTTCAATATTCTGAAACAGATATAGTTTGTTATGACCAGCACTTTCCTCTTGTGATACATAAGATGAATAAATAAAATCAAACTCAAAATGATTATTTACGTTATAATAATCAAATTGGAGCTTGTTAAGACAATATAATTCGGCCTTATCTCCATTGAATACTAATTTTTTTTTTATATTAAGCTGAATTTTATTATCTGAAATTATTGTAAATTTTTTATTTTTACCATAATAATCATCAATAGAAGGATAACAATTTGATCCATTTATATAAAAAATACTGTCATTATGCAGCTGATGATTTTCAATGGTTATTTCAATTTGTTCATTTTTAATTTGAGTTATCTCTTTTATTGTTAGTTTATTATATAAAACATGATTTAAATGGTTCTGATAATTTTCTTTTTGAAAAATATCTGGGTAATCACTTAATAGCTTACTCCCTCCTTCTCGAAATACCATAAAACCAATGATATTTAGTTCACTACCTTTAATTAGTGTTTCAGATTGCGTCGCTTTTATCTTCCCATATTCATCAAATATATCCACATTTGTCGTGAAATCATTCATAAACCGACGAGTGTTCCAGTATTGATTTTGGTAATCACTATATCGTAAGACATCAAAAATATGAGTTGGTTTAATTATAAACCCACTATTTTTTATCGAATTATTGACACCATATTTAATTTGGTAGTCTTGATATAATTTAGCCTGACCATTTTCAAATGTTGTTATATTTATTTTCCCTTCTTCAAATTTATCGTGCAATTCTCCCAAGTTTTGTAATAATTCTTTCTGAGATATTTCATGTACAAAAGATGGGTCATCCCTTAATTCAGAGATCATTTCTTGATTACTTTCCTCAGTAATATTACTAAAAATAATATGCTTATCGAAGACAATTGGTAAAACCCATTTACTTGTAAAATCATTATTTATAAAATTTAATTTTTGGGCGTAATCGATGTTATTCTTTATTAAATCATGTACTTGAATACCAATATTTTTGGTATCAATTATTGACTTTGTTTCTCTTTCTACTTTTTCCATGATAAATTTATCATTTTGTCTTAAAACAGGATACGTAGAGAGTAACTGGTTTTCAATTTCCTGAATATAAACGGTATCATCTTTGTAAATTTTTTCTCTATCTTCTAAAGCAACAGTCTCGGAAATCAAAACTTCGTTATGGGAATTATTTGAAAAAAAATTATTTTGCGTATTCTGCATATTTAGCATTTGTTCCACATTTAGTTTATTTTTGATATTAATAACTTTTATATTATTATTACTCATATTATACTCTAATATAAAATTCATAGAAAATTTTAATATTTTAAACTCTTACTTTTTTTCAAACAATTAAAAAAATTGATTTTAAGAACATGTTAAAAATATTATATACTATGAATAGTACAAATAGCAACATGCAGCGATATTATGATTTCTTACAAGATAAAGAAATTCAGACATACGATCAATTAAAAGAAATTGTACAGAACGAACAATTGAAACTAAAAGTAAAAGAAGATAAAAAAGAGTCATTAAGTATCATATATAATGATGCTGAATCCAATACACAGGAAGAAATAGTTCGTTTCTTTAACGGCGTAGTTATTAATAGAGTAACGTTGAAAATTGTTTGTTATTCATTTGATAAATGTAAGGAGGATGATGTATTTGATGAGACATTAGATGTCAATAATTTATATATTGAACCCACTTATGAGGGAACACTTATTCGTGTGTATTATACGAATGAGACTTGGCATATATCGACAAAGAAGATGATTAATGCGATGAACGCAAGATGGATTAGTAAGAAGAGTTTTGGTCAATTATTCTTGGAATTATTTGATGAAGCGTTATTTAACCATTTGAATAAGAACTATTGTTATTCATTTTTAATGAGTCATGTAGATAATAGTGTCGTCATTAAATATAGCAATAATTTTTTGATACATTTATGTACCGTTGATTTAGTTGAAAACAGAGAAGTGGAAGTTGATATTGGAATCTCGAAAAATAACCGAGTTAAAATTGATACCATCAATCATTTTGAGGAGTTAAAAAATAATGAAAATAGTACTGAAATTGGCTTTATGTTAATTGACATGAATTACAAAAGACAGAAAATTAATAAAAAAATATATATAAAATACCGTGATTTATGGGGTAATACTAATAACCGTTTATATCGTTACTTACATTTAAGGAGGCATTATTCTTTATTGATGGAGTATTTGGATTATTTTAAGGATGATAAAGATACATTTTTGAAATACGAGCATTATTTAATCAATATTTCAAACTTTATTTTAGATGTGTACCGAAGCCGACATGTATCTAAAACAATTCAGAAATTACCCTTTTATCTTCGAGATATTATATATAAGATTCATGGGATGTATTTAGCATCGAAAAACAAAGTCGTTTTTCAAGATGTGAATGTACTTCTTTATGAATTGGATGAGAAGAAATTCTGTTACATTATTAATAATATTGAGAAAGATATGAAAAAAAAAAATAATCGTGAAATGGAAACTTCGGAACAATCTTAAAAAAAAATTTATAAAAAGAATATATGATTCGAAGACCTAAAAAAGAAAGAGAGTATAAACCAATTACAAGAAATAATATAAATAAAATTTCAAATGATCCGACATCGACAATATGGAGTGGTATTCTTAATGGCTTCTCCTTTGGAGCAGGGAGTCATTTAGCACATGTAGGATTAGATAAAATATTACATAATTCATCAAATAACACATCAAATAGTACATCAAATGAGATGTGTAAAAAAATAGAGAATGAGTACAAAAAATGTATCATGGATATGGATAATTGTAAAAAAATAGGATTGTTATACAAAGAATTATGTGATTCTACGTAACTTTTCTCATGAATAAAAAACCTAAATTTTTAATTTTTTTTAGCATACTTTCATTTATATTGTTAAATGTAAGTGCTTGTGTTTTTGTTAAATCAAAATTACAAAAATGCGTTTGCGATATGATAATATCTTTTTTTAAAATAAACCGTAAAATATTAATAAAATAATGTTCATCGGGGCATTCTATGTTTTTAAAGTAAATTGTTAGATCATTATCTATCAATAATTTGACATCTACTTTTGATAAAATCATATTAGGTTGTTGTTTACCAAATTGTGAATAAGATATAAATTTCTTACAATTAGGGTGTAATTGAAAATATCTTTCTTTTTTATTTCTTGGAATATAAGACACGATTGATTTCGAGCATGTTTGGAGGAAATTTTTGTAGAATGTGAATGGATATAGCGGAATGCAGTGCTGACTACAAAATATGAAATGAGTATCATTTTCGTTTTCAGTTACCTTATAAGCCTCCCTTAATAATTGTAAGGTAGCATTTACAATAGAAATATGTGACTTACTAATTGTTAGGATCCTTTTCTGAACACATTGAATTGGAAATGAATATATAGATGAATTTATCTGTAATTTTGGGTGAATAATTACCTTAAATTCATTATGGTCTATATTCTGAAAAAAATGATTCCAATGAGAAATAGGTTGGATGTCATGATAAGTTAGAAAACAAAAGACAAGCATAATTTTATTTATTTTTTTTGTTACATGATTAAACTTACTTCATTTCTTTTCGAATAATTAGTAATATAGCAGTAATCCATTTTTGGTAATTTTCTTTTGTTACTGGGAACTTTTTATGAAATTCAATTAATTTATGACGGACATGGTGTCTTGGAAAAATATAAAGTAGAGCTTCGGTCATTTCGATTATTTTTCTTGTTTTTTCTGGTCCTTTACGATAATTATAAAAAATATATTGCATTATAAATTCTTTGGTTAAAGTTGGTGTCAAAAAAGTAGAACGATAATATTTACGAGCTTCTTTGTAAGACCATTTTCTTTTCCCATGCATTAAATTAACACTGTTGTGTATATCGACTGTCCAATTAAATAAGTTCATTTTTTCTGCATTGTTACTGATATTTTGATTTTCATTCTGAATCATTTCATTATAATGATCTCTGCATATTGAACAAGGTATTATAGATTTAAACGCGCAGAAAAATTTCTTAAAATATAAATTATTTCCCTTTTCTTGGTTAAGAGTTAATTTATGGAAGAAAAGCCAGGTTAAATTCTGCCAACTCATACTATATTAGTAATATTTTTATTTCTAAGCTAAGTATGGTTCAAAATATTGAACAATTTTACCACTTGAATTGATTTTCTTATTTTCAATTGATAATAATAAAGTACAATTATTTGTAATAAAATACGTGTTATCTAATATCTTAAAGAATTGATTATTGGATAAAATAATTGTTTTTTTATTTTGTAATTTTGTAAGAAGAACCTTATTATCTATTTTATTAATTAAATAAGTATTTTTTTTGAATTCAATATAATAACTACTGTTTTTATTTTCAAGTAAAAAGGAAGTTGTATGATTTACGATTATGTTTTCTTTTAATACCCTTATTTTTTGAATATTATATATATTTATATTTGAACTCACAAGAGGATGATATTGTACTAAATATTTTTTATCTAAAAAGGACACATTTATCATTTTTTTATTGGATTGTTTTTCAATGTTTTTTGTTTCGTCTAAATAAAATGAATTAAAATCTTGTAAAATATTTGTTAAATTTAAATCTTTGTCCTTAAGTATTTTTTTAATATTCGTCATTATGTTTTGGTCTTTATTTCCACTGTTTAAAATATTCTTTAAAATATCATTATTTAATTGTAAACCCTCTACGCTATTAGTTTCTAATTTTATTGTTTCTGATGATGGCTCAGGTGCTTGTGCAGGTTCTTGTACTGGCTCAGGTGCTGGTGCAGGTTCTTGTACTGGCTCAGGTGCAGGTGCTGGTTCAGGTTCTGGTTCTGGCTCTGGCTCTGGCTCAGGTGCAGGTTCTGGTTCTGGCTCAGGTGCAGGTGCTGGTTCTGGGGCAGGTTCTTGTTCTGGTTCAGGTGCTGGTGCTGGTTCTGGGGCAGGTTCTTGTACTGGTGCAGGTTCAGGAGCAGACGTAGAAAGTAGATCATCTATGTGAATTGTTTTCGATAATATCTTTGAAACAAGACTATTGTCTTTTTTTCCAACCATAATTTCTTTTTTTACTTTATTTTTTTTATCAATGGTATTATTTTTTGTTAATAAATTAGTAATAAGAGATGGTTCTTCCTTTTCAATATTTTGAAATACACCATTAGTTTCATCTGCATCTTTAAAAGTATGATTTATAATAGATTCTTCTTCTTCTATGTTCATGTACAATTCACCATTATTTTGAATAAGTCGATATTCATCATTGGTTAAAATCGGTTTATTATCTTTACTATAAAATACTTTTTTATCATTCATAAGAAGATGATATGAATCTTCTTCATTTTTTATAGAAATGTTCAGGTCATTCATCTTTTTTTTAGTAGATATGGTAATTTTTTCTTTAAAACTTATAGGACTAAAATTATTATTTTCGGAGGGTAGTTCATTTTCAAAAGAATATAAGATGAATTTATTTTCCTTATTTTCAAGTTTGATACCGACTATTTTTTTTTTGGATTTATTTATAATTGAAATATCTTTAATAGAATATTTATTCATTTACGTTACGTAAGAAATAAATATAATAAAAAAAACGTCATTCTAATAATTTCATTAAGTTATTTTCGATATTCATGGCTTCTATGTTATCATCATTATCCTGGACAACAATGTTAAAAAGATCCCAATTTCTAAAAATAACGTTCGCACTTGAGCTTTTTCCTCGTCTTCCCGCTCTTCCAATTAATTGATAAAGCGTATTACGGGTACTTATTTGACTCATATTTTCATGAACATCAATCATCGTAAGATTAATATTTGTTCCATAAATAATAGATGGATCGGATAAGATAAACTTAAAATGATCCTTAAAATTCAAGAATACTTCAGTTTCAAATGAATCTAAAGTAGTTTGATTGTACACGCCAATATTACTTAGAAATAACTTTGCCATCGTATCATTAAAATTATTCACAATATGTGAGTAAAAATTTACTTTTTGAGGACTTTGAATATTTGCTTTTCTAAATTTTTGACTATGAGCATTTGAATTCATAATAAATTCAGATGGATAAGACAATGAAACAGAAGATAATTTTGATTTTACTTCATTTATTTCATATTCTTTATCGACTGTCTTTGATTTCGAATTCTTTTCAATATTGTCAATTTCTTTTTGAATTACTTCAATTTGATTTTCATATTCCTTCATCATTTTTTTTAATTTAGGAGAATCTTTCAAAAACTCTTTAACCAATTCTTCAATATAAATACCATAATTTTCAGGATTACTCACATGTAATGTATTATCATCTTGATAAACATAAGCATTCTTAGTAAAAATATTCAATATTGTATTATCTTTAATTTTGTGGATTTGAATTTGTTTGATTATCTGAAAATACTCGTCATTCTTAGAACAAAATTCTAATAAACGAATCCCATAATTTCTTATCTTTTCATTTGTCAAAGAACCATAATGCTCAAATAATGTATTTAATTTTAATTCATTTGGAAGAATATCCTTTAATTTTTGTACCATTTCTAATACAATTAAGTTACAATAACCTCTTTGAATTAAAGGATGTTTCTTCATGACACCGATAAAATTATCGATCTCATTACATGAGTTTAAATTATGATGAGGTGATATTATATAACCATCTGGACTCATAAACTGACAATTAATATGCTGTTTACTCGAATAAATATAGTTAATATCATCATCATTCGCATTATGTTTTGTTTTGTAATGATTTAATGTTACAGGTATTTGTTCCTTAGTAGCTAAGGTAGCCGATACGAGAACACTAATCTTTGGTAAAACACTCATAATCTTAGAAGTAATCATTTGATTTGATGCAGCAAACGCTTCATCAAAATAAGGTACAAAAGTGTCAGGAAATTCCTTTAAAAGAAAGTAAGCAGAATCTAAATCAGAAATAATCATTTCTGGTAAATTAGGTGCTGTTTCTACATCTTGTACATCAAACATACGATCTTTCACAAATCTTGTTTCATCTAAATATTGGAGCATCTGTTCACGAATATCAGGACTAAATCGTTTTACTTCATTTATTTTATCTTTTTTACGTAGTTCTTTCGTTTTTACTTTAATATGATCAGGGAAGCATGATTTATCAGGTCTAAACCTGACAAAATAATGTTCCTTGTACATATCTTTTCTATAAGTAGCAAGCCAAAATTTTACGTCGACGTTATGGGTCAAACATAAACTCTCTACACTATTTCTAACAATTTCATTGTAGCAAATGTAAAGAAGAGTCTTTCTTCGAAAAGAAGGATTCTGTTTTTGTTGCGAATTACAATATTCAGCTAACCTTTTAGCAATAATTACGGAAACTAATGTTTTACCATTCGCAGGCGGTACCCAATAAAA
>Ga0181601_10003779_pt1 | contig 12753 bp, 10 predicted proteins | sample 041ome_8_FD_133020 | JGI IMG/M metagenome (GOLD analysis project Ga0181601, IMG submission 133020) | Coastal salt marsh microbial communities from the Groves Creek Marsh, Skidaway Island, Georgia - 041407BS metaG (megahit assembly) | ecosystem: Environmental > Aquatic > Marine > Intertidal zone...
GGGGAGCTGAAGAAACAAGCGCTAGAGGCTGGCGGGCTGTGTGTCATTGGCACTGAACGCCATGAAAGCCGTCGCATTGACAATCAGCTGCGAGGTCGTTCTGGGCGTCAAGGCGACCCTGGGCGCTCGTGTTTCTTCCTCAGCCTTGAAGATGATCTGATGCGCATTTTCGGCACTGACCGCATGGACACCATGTTGAAACGACTTGGCCTGAAAGAAGGCGAGTCAATTGTTCACCCTTGGATTAATAAAGCGCTAGAGCGGGCGCAGCAAAAAGTCGAAGCGCGCAACTTTGATATTCGCAAGAACATCCTCAAATATGACGATGTGATGAATGACCAACGCAAAGTGGTGTTCGAGCAGCGCATTGACTTTATGCAGGCAAAAGGCATTGACGAGACCATTATCAATATGCGGCATCAGATTATTGATGATTTGATTGAGACCCATATCCCAGCCCGCGCCTATGCTGAGCAATGGGATATGGATGGCTTGCACGAGCAAGTACTGGATATTTTCAACCTCGACCTGCCATTTGCCGACTGGGCCAAAGAAGAAGGCATTGCCGAAGAAGAAATGTCGGCACGTCTTTATGAGGCAACCAATTTGGCTGCCGCTGCGCGAGCGACGCAAATTGGCCCAGAGCTGATGCGTGAAGTTGAAAAATCAATTCTGCTGCAAACCCTCGACCACCATTGGCGCGAACATATTATTACGCTTGAGCATTTGCGCCAGATTGTCGGTCTACGCGGCATGGGCCAACGTGACCCGTTATCAGAGTTCAAGCTTGAGGCCTTCACCCTATTTTCTGATCTTCTGGCAGAGCTGCGGACCGATGTGGTGCGTTATGTGATGCGCGTGCAAGTTGAAACCAAGCCACCAGCACTTGAAACCCCCGAGGTTCAAGCCGCAATCCCGGCAGAGGCTGTTGGCGAAGCTGGTGACGCTCAAGATTGGGGTAAAGTCGCACGCAATGCGCCATGCCCCTGCGGCTCGGGCAAGAAGTATAAGCACTGCCACGGCGCAGTTTAGAACCGCATTTCATTTGTCCTGAAGCGGAATATCTCGTTATACTCATTGACTAAAGGCGCGCGCGGCGGGTCGGCAAATCCCAAGTTTATCGAGGAGATGGTCTATGAGTATTGAAAAATTCACGATTGCAACCGATGAGGCCTTGCGCGCACGTATTGCGCACAGGGTCGCCGATTATCAATGGTTCGCCGCCCCACAATTGGCGCCCACCGAAGACCCTTGGGCCTATGGCACGGATGCCGCTTATTTGAAATCCTTGTGCGACTATTGGCTCAATGACTATCGCTGGGAAGATACGCTCGCAGAACTCAATAAATTCGACCATTTCACCGCTCAGATTGAAGACATGTCCATTCACTTCATTCATGAGCCCGGCTCAGGATCTAATCCGCGCCCACTTTTAATGACCCATGGTTGGCCCGGATCGGTTTATGAGTTCTTACAAGTCATCGAACCCCTCGCCCATCCGGAACGGTTTGGTGGCGATGCAGAAGATGGCGTCACCGTGATTTGCCCGTCGATGCCAGGTTATGGCTTTTCTAGCAAGCCAGCTCGCCCGATTGGGCCGAAGCGCACAGCCGCGCTATGGGACAAATTAATGCGCGAGCAATTGGGCTTTGAGACATATATCGCTCAGGGTGGCGATTGGGGCAGTGTCATCACCGCGCTTATCGGCCTCAATCACAGTACTGCCAAAGGCGGCGGCTGCACGGCTATTCACATCAATATGTATGGTCTGCGCGGAACCGAAACACCGCAAACTGAAGAAGAAATTAAATGGGCCGAGAACGCCGGCGCCACGATGCAAGCTGAGGGTGCTTATCTGCAATTGCAGGGCACTAAGCCACAGTCTTTGGCCTTTGCAATGATGGATAGTCCAGTTGGAACAGCCGCTTGGATTGTCGAAAAATTCCATGGTTGGAGCGATAATTTTGGAGCTGATGGGCGGCGAAATATTGAGAACCGCTTCAGCAAACATCAATTGCTGTCGAATGTGATGATTTATCTCATGACCGGCACTTTTGCCACTTCCGTATGGTTTTATCGTGGCTTTTTTGAAGAGTTGCCGTTCATTGGCGAAGGAGAGAAAGTTGATGTGCCGGTCGGTATTGGCAATTTTGCCGAGCCCTATATCACCTTCCCGCCGCGACGCATGGTCGAACAAAGTTATAATGTCGTCCATTGGAATGATTTTGATAAAGCAGGGCATTTTGCCGCCCTTGAGGATGGCCCGCAATTTGTCGCCGAAGTTCAGAGTTTTTTGAAAAAACTATAAGCCCTGTCCTAGACGATGCCGGTGCGCCCCATGTCGAGAAACTTTTGTCGCCGCTGATCAATTAAATCCCGCCGCGACAAGGAGGCCATTTGTGCCAGTTCCTCGGAAACCGCCATGCCAACATCAGCCATCATACGCTCTCGGTCGCGATGAGCGCCGCCAAGCGGCTCGCGCAAAATACGATCTATCACACCCAGTTGAGACAAATCTTGCGCCGTCACTTTCAAGGCCGCCGCTGCTTGATCGGCTTCTGACGATGAGCGCCATAGAATAGAGGCACAAGCCTCAGGCGAAGCCACGGTATAAATTGAATGTTCAAGCATCACAATGCGACTGGCCGTTGCCAGAGCCAATGCCCCACCAGAGCCACCTTCGCCAATAATTACCGACACAAAGGGCACGCCAATTTGCAAGCATTTGTCAGTGCACCGCGCAATCGCCTCAGATTGCCCGCGTTCCTCGGCGCCAATGCCCGGATAAGCGCCCGCAGTGTCGACCAAGGTCACCACCGGCAGATTAAAGCGCTCGGCCATGTCCATCACCCGAATAGCTTTGCGATAGCCTTCTGGTCGGGCCATGCCGAAATTATGTTTTACTCGCGCCTGCGTATCGGCGCCCTTTTCATGCCCCAAAATCGCTACGCGCTGGCCTTGCCAACGACCAAGCCCTGCAATAATCGCGTGATCTTCAGAAAACAGCCGATCACCCGACAACGGCATAAAGTCCTCTACCAGCGCCTTGATATAATCGCTGCAATGGGGGCGCATGGGGTGGCGGGCGACTTGCGTCTTTTGCCACGCATCAAGATTTCCATAGAGCTTTTCAATCTGTTGGCTGACTTTGCCTTCCAGCTTGTGAATCTCTTCAATAATATCCACACCGCCGGTTTCTTTGCCGACGCTGCGCAATTCACGAATCTGCCCTTCAAGGGCGGCAATTGGTTTTTCAAATTCCAAATAGTTTTGCATGGTTCCTTTATACTCCAAGCGGCAAGCGATAGGCAGTCATTTTCTTGATTTTTTTACGCCTCGTCATCACCTGATAAAGACGTGCGTTTGGCAAGCGGGTGAGCATGGTCAAGCAATCGCCTTTTACGCTCATCCAGCACGGCTGTATAAATCTGCGTCGTCGAAATATCGGCATGACCAAGCATTTGCTGCACAGCGCGCAGGTCTGCGCCATGTTCCACCAAATGGGTTGCAAAAGCGTGGCGCACCACATGCGGAGACAGTTTTTTGTCAGAAATGCCGGCGGCGGCGCCAAGCTGTAAGAGAATTTGCGCAAATCTTTGGCGCGTCAAATAGCCTTGTCGGCTGCGGCTAGGAAATAAGAACAGTGAGGCAGCTAATGGTTTCTGGCTGTCGCGCCAAATCAACCAATCAGCCAACGCTCTTTGTGCTGGTGGCGACAATGGCACCATGCGTTCACGCCCGCCCTTACCGCGCACAATAATCACTGGTTGCGATTGTTGAATGCCAGCTCGCGGCAGGCTAACCAATTCGCTGACCCGCAAGCCCGAGGCGTAAAGAATTTCAACCAAACAAATACTGCGCAATTTATCGCCCTGCTCGGCGTGGGTGCGAGCCGGTAGATTATGGGCGGCGCCAATCAGCGCCTCGGTCTCGGCCAAGGACAATAATTTTGGCAAAGGCCGCTCTGTCGATGGCCGCGCAATATTCTCGGAAGGGTTTTGCCCCCGCATATCCTCAATTAAAAGAAATTTGAAGAAATGTCGTAGGCTCGACAAATGCCGTGCGGCGCTTGAGGCGGCCATTTTTTCAGCCGATAAATGAGCCATAAAATCAGACAATCCGGATGGCTCAACGGTCAGAAAATTATCACCACGCGACATCAAAAAATTTCCCAAGCGGACTAAATCGCGCCGATAAGCAGAGATTGTGTGCGCCGAAGCATCGCGCTCGGCAGCCATCATATCGAGGAATAAGTCAATTTGCCCGGACATGTCTGGCGTCATATCAGCCATTGCCTATTCCTCGGGCTGACCAAGCGCGCCAAAATCAATCAGCGGTAGATTGTCTGACCATTCAAAATCGCGGTTCAATATCTCGATTGTCTCATCGCGCAAGTCTTGCGGCAGAGAGAAATCAATCGCAGTTTCGGTTGACGTTAGATCAGCCAAAATGAGTGCATCGCTATGCGACGGTAACAAATCCACATAGGCCAGCGCCAATAATTCGCGGGCAAGGGCCACGGCTTCTTGGTTGAGCCCGGCATGACGCAGAGCCATCAAAACGGCGATGATATCCTGACGCGTCCATTGCGCAGCGGGCAGCTCAGCCATATCGGCGGTAATCGTCAATATCAAATCGCCAATCCATTTATCCGACGCCAGTTTTAACCACCTTTGCGCCCGCGCCGATGGCTCTTCTAAGGCGAAAGCCGTAGCCATCGCCTGATCATCACTGTCATCAACGAGCGGGAAGCCCAAGCCCTGTAACACGCTCACTTCGAAGCGCAAATAATCGCTGACTGGTTTTGCGCTCGCCGTCAAACTGTTCGCGATCTCTTGCCAGTCAATCTCCGGCCCAGCCGAGATGGGAAAACCAACATCAAGCGAGGCCGGCTCAATTTGTTGTTGTAACGCAGACCCTATTTCATCTTCGCTTGCCACAAATGGTGCCAGTGAGTCGGAAGAAACATCTTCAGAGGCAGTCTCAGAGGCAGTTTCAGAGTCAGTCTCAGAGACAGTCAATGATCCGTCGACTTCCGGTAAGTCGGGCAGAACAAAGTCAGCTTGCGACAGATTAAATAAACGCTGAGAGGGCGCGGCCATGGAGGCAGAATTCATCCAGTAAAGTCGATCGGCCGCATCATGTGCCCCAATCATCGCCAAGGCCGGTAATAATGTTACCTGTGTTTGAGCATCGATTAATTCCACTGTCGTAAGCGCATTAAGCTGGTCAGACAAAGCCAAAACCATATCGCGCCATACGCCCTTTTCCAGAGCTTGGCGCAGGTAATAAGCCATCAACCGAGGACGCGCATCAAGCGGGGTTCGATCAATCTGTTGCACGCTCGCAACAATAAAAATAGGCAGCGGCGTTTCAAAAGGTAGGGCTGGCAAGGAAGCTGGGAAATATTCAGAAAAATCTGCTTGCTGACTTAATTGCATCATTGCCATGGCAGCTTTTTGGCCATGCACCAAATTTTTGATCCCCGCTTGCGCGCGCACCAAGGCAGGTTGTCGCTCATCAGCAACAACCGCAGCCAGCAAATAGGCTGGAATGATATTGTCGTCGACAGGCAGTGCTTGGCCGGCGAGGCGTAAAAGCGCGACCTGCAAAGCCGTTAATTCAGCCGGCAAGATAATCACTGGCTGCTCGTTGGCGGATGATGCCTCCTCAGCCTGGCTGGTGCTGGCAGCCTCAGTTGGCGGCTCACCAGCCGTCCGAGCAACAGCATTTTGCTCTTTCCACTGGCTTTGGCTGATGACCTCTATTGGCGCCTCGGTCGATAGTAAAAACGCCAAATCGCGGAATAAAACATCTTCAGCCAGTGTTTTTTCATTTAGCTCAATGGCCAGAGCCGCTTTTGCATTATCGCCATTGAGCAAATGGCAATAAATCGTCAATTGTAAAAAGAATTCACGCGTTGCGCGGCGGTTATCAGCTTGCCGTGGGGGGCTCGTCTGGGCGCAAGCGGCAGCGTCATCACCCTGTCCCATATGCGCCAAAATTGTTGCCTTTAACGCCAGAGCATCGCGCGAATCAATGCCAGTTAAGGCAGCGAGATCGAGCACTGATTGCGTATCACCAATGGCCAAGAAGCGGTTCAAGCGAGACACCGTCCAGCTTGTGCCTTGGGTTGATCCAACGGGCGCTGCAGTGGCCGAGCGATGCAGGCGGCGTTCTAACTGCCGGAGCGCCAACAGGTGGTAATGTTTCGGCAAACGGGCCATTAAGTCGCCAACGAAATTCAATCGCGCGCCCTGCCAAAGAGCCCCACCAAAGCCAGCTTCCAGCCCCACTGGCGCATCTTCCAAAGCCCCCAATTGACCGACCTGAACAATTTGTGTTTCCGAGCCCGGCAAAGCAGCAACGGCGCGCACCGCCCGCGTCATCTGTCGGGCGGCGACACGCGGCGCCAATTTGGTTTCAGCATTGCGCGCCCGACCTGCTTCATCACCTACCGCTTGGCGCATGGGTGCTGGAATAATATCCAAGGGCGCGCGCATGGCATAAGGCAGGTCTTGTTGCGCCAGCGCCGGCGGCGCTAAAAAAATAAACGCGAGAAAGACAGCTTGCCTAACGGGCAAATTGCTCATTACTTAGCACCTCAACGGCTGTTTCTCTTTTTGGTTCAATGGCTTGGGTAAAGAAAATCAAACCTCCCACCAGTAAAACCAGGGCAATTGTGATAATCGAAGATAGTTTGAAACCCACGGAAACCTCCACTCATTTTATGATTCTGTCTTACTATAACAGCTTTGCGGCAGAAACTGGGCAGCTTTGTCGACCTAATTCGATAATCATGGCAGCTCAGCACGCTAGACGCGACAGGCTTTTAACATTACACATTTACAGATGAACAAAAATCCGAAGGCGGCGAAAATCAAGATGGATGTGACCTGCCCAATTGTGCTGATTGGCATGATGGGCGCGGGCAAATCCAGCTTGGGCAAACGGCTGGCCAATGAATTGGGTTTGCCGTTTCGAGACGCTGATGACGAAATCGAAAAAGCCGCCGGCATGAGCATTGCAGACATTTTTGACAAACATGGAGAAGCGGCATTTCGCGATGGCGAACAACGCGTAATCGCTCGCTTGCTGCAAGACGGACCACAAGTGCTGGCGCTGGGCGGCGGTGCCTTCGTTAACCCGGATACGCGCGCCTTGATTGAACAATCTGCCGTCTCCCTATGGCTTGATGTCGATCTGGATGAATTAGTGCAGCGGGTGAACCGCAATCCGGGCAAGCGACCCTTGCTCGTCGGCACAAATGTGCGCGCCAAATTAACCGAATTAAATGCCCTGCGCCGGCCGATATATGAGCTCGCCGATTTGCGTGTCAATATTTCGCGCACAGATGCTCGATCTAGCATCAGAGATATGAAAAAAGCTTTGGCCACGCGCTTCGAGCCAGTGGCTGAACAGCGTAAAAACGAGACCTAACGCTAGACAAAGGCCTATGCTTTGCTTTAAGCGAAAGATATGAGTGCAACACAATCATCATCCGCGGTTACAGCTGACACGCAAAGCGTGCGCGTCGACTTGGCTGCACGCGCTTATGACATTCATATAGGCCGCGGGCTTTTGCAAAACAGCGCTCAGCATATTGTGCCGCTTTTGAAGCGCCCACGTGTGGCTATTGTCACTGACACGCATGTGGCGGCACAGCATTTACCGAGCCTAGAAAAAGCCCTGACCGAGGCCAAGGTTACCTATGAAACAGTGATTATTGAGGCCGGCGAGGCCAGCAAATCATTTGCTCAATTGGAATCCCTGTGTGGCCAACTGATTGATTTTGAAATCGAACGCGATGACTGCATCATCGCCCTTGGCGGCGGCGTAATAGGAGATTTAACCGGCTTCGCCGCAGCTATTTTACGTCGTGGCACGCGGTTCATTCAAATTCCGACCAGCCTTTTGGCGCAAGTCGATAGCTCCATTGGTGGCAAAACGGCGATTAATGCCGGACAAGGCAAGAATCTGATTGGCGCCTTCCATCAGCCCGACTTAGTATTGGCCGATACCGATGTTCTGGCCAGCCTACCAAACCGGCAAATAGTCGCTGGTTATGCCGAGATTGTAAAATATGGCGCCCTAGGCAATGCCGATTTTTTTGATTGGCTGGACGATAACCAGCAAGCCGTATTGGCGCTGGAAGCTGGCCCCGTGGCCCATGCTGTGGCTGAAAGTTGCCGCGCCAAAGCCGCGATTGTGGCTCGTGACGAGCGCGAATCCGGCGAACGCGCCTTGTTAAACCTTGGCCACACTTTTGCGCACGCATTTGAAAAATTGACCCATTATGGCGACGCCCTTTTGCATGGCGAGGCGGTAGGCTTTGGCATGGTCTTGGCTTTTGCTCTCTCGGCGAAGCGCGGAGATTGTGCGCAAACTGACGCTGAGCGGATCAAAACCCATATGCAAAACGCTGGTCTGCCAATTTCGATGGCGCAAATCGGTAACGGAAACTTTGGCGTCGACGCCTTGATGGAGGCCATGCGGCAAGATAAAAAAATGCAGGCGGGCACCATGCGATTCATTTTGGCGCGCGCCATTGGTGACGCTTTTGTCACCGATACGGTAACAGATGATCAGTTACGCGGTTTTCTTATCGCTGAAGGAGCGCAAGCCTAATGGAACAATTTGATTTCAGCATTCTCTGGGTTGCTGGCATTATCATCGTTCTGCTGGTTTTCTCTGCCTTTCTATCTGGGTCAGAAACCGCGCTGACAGCCACGAGCAAGGCGCGCATGATGCGCATGCGCAAAAAGAACCGTCGTCGAGCACGCTGGGTAATAGCGCTTTTAGATCAAAAAGAACGCCTACTCGGTGCTATTTTATTGGCCAATAATGCCGTCAATATTCTTGCCTCGGTTCTGGCGACGGCGCTTTTCTTGCGGTTGTTTGGTGAGGCCGGCATGGTCTATGCAACATTAATGATGACCGCTTTGGTGGTGATTTTTGCTGAGGTGCTACCAAAAACCTACGCCATTTTGACGCCTGATTTGACGGCTCTGCGGGCCGCTGCACCATTGCGCATTTTGGTCATTATATTGGCGCCATTAACCCGCTTGTTAAGCATTATCTCACGATTTATTCTGCGCTTAGCCGGTTTCACAAATGAGGACGCCGGACGCTTATTGCCTGCCCATGAAGAAATTCGTGGCGCTATCGATTTGCACCACGAAGAAGGCAGTGTGCACAAGGGCGACCGTGATATGCTGGGTGGCATTCTGGATCTCGGCGACACGCGGGTTGAAGAAATTATGATTCACCGCAAATCCATGGTGATGATCGATGGCGATTTACCAAGCGAGAATATTGTCAAAGCGGTGCTGGAAAGCCCCTATACGCGGTTCCCCCTATGGCGCGATGAGCCTGAGAATATTATCGGCATGCTTCATACCAAAGACCTTTTGCGAGCCCTCGCGACCAGTCCAACGGGGGCTGTTGGTCTGGACATAGCACAGTTAACCAGTGAACCATGGTTCGTGCCTGAAACCACGCTTTTGGGCGAGCAGCTGAATGCTTTCCGCAGCCGAAAATTGCACCTTGCCTTGGTCGTCGATGAATATGGCGCCTTAATGGGCATGGTAACCATGGAAGATATTTTGGAAGAAATTGTCGGTGAAATCGACGATGAGCATGATTTGCCTACCAGCCTCTTGCGCAAACGTGGCGATGGCACATTAGAAATTTCTGGCAGCTGAGTATTCGCGACCTCAATCGCGAAATGGGCTGGTCATTGCCCGATACCGAGGCCAGCTCAATTGCTGGCTTGATTATTCACGAAGCGCGCTCAATTCCTGATGTTGGTCAGGTGTTCGAATTTCATGGTCTACGCTTCCGGATTATGAGTAAACAGCGCAATCAGATTTTGCAAATCCGCATCACGCGCCCGCAAGTCTAACCTTGCCCCCCTCAGGCCTCTAGGCGTCAGCCCCCGCTTCCTCAGGGGTTTTTAGCTTCATGGCCAGCGCATGGACTGGACCAGCCAATTCTTCACTCAGCAGGTTCATAACAGCGCGTTGGCGGGCCAATCGGGGTTGACCAATAAATGCTTCTGAGGTGATTTTCACACGAAAATGAGTCTCTCCTTCAGGCCGCGTGCCGCTGTGACCTGCATGCAAATGTGACTCGTCAATGACCTCTAAATGCGACGGCGCAAAGGCAGTTGTCAGTTTTTCAATCAATGTCTCACGCACCATCTTCGAACTCCTATTTGATTTTGCTTGTATTTGGCGTATATCAAGGCTCAGAAGAAGCACTAAACCATGCGTTTTTCTGATACAATTTTTTTTTACCAATTTATGATGATCGCATGAACTTGAATTCGAAATATTTTGACAGTATCCGCGCTTCAAAGCGGACAGAAACTGTTGTCAAAGCAGAAAAGAAATGCGACTGGCCAGCTTGCGATGAAAAAGCAGGTTACCCTGCTCCTGCAAGTCCCGGAGAGCAAGGCAAGCGCACATTCTGCTTTGCCCATATTCGCGAATATAACAAAAGCTATGATTTTTTTGAGGGCATGTCAGACGACGATATTGAAAACTATCGCCGCGCTGCCTCAACCGGCCACCGGCCCACATGGTCAATGGGCACGCGCCGCGCCAAAGGCATGAAAGAAGGCGATTGGCAGTTTGATGACCCTCTTGAAATCATGAACCATGCCGGACCGATTAAAGGCGAGACCCGCCGCGCGCCGCGTGTATCAACCGGACAAAAACGAGCACTGGAAATTCTCGACCTCGAAGCATCGGCAACGCCCGAAGATGTGCGCAAGCGCTACAAGCTTTTGGTCAAAAAATATCACCCTGACGCCAATGGTGGTGAGAGGAAATACGAAACCCAATTGCAAAAGACCATCCAAGCCCATGATTATCTAAAAGCTTCTGGCTTTTGTTAGTCGTCTATTTTTGCTACCACTTGCAATTCATTTTAAGGCCGCAGGCGCGGCAATCGGGAGAAAGTTATGAGTGAAGCTGTAAAAGCCAACGCCAACGCGCAAGACCACGAGGGGCCAATGCCCGACATGCCGGACACGCAAGTTTCAGCGCGCGAAGTTTTTGGCGTCGATATTGATATGCAAGTGCCAGCTTTTTCCGAAGCCAGCCAATATGTGCCAGATTTGGACGAAGATTATTTGTTCGACAAGAACACCACAATGGCCCTGCTTGCTGGTTTTGCACACAATCGCCGCGTAATGGTGCAAGGCTATCACGGCACAGGCAAGTCGACACATATTGAACAAGTTGCCGCACGATTGAATTGGCCGTGTGTGCGCGTCAATCTCGACAGCCACGTCAGCCGTATTGATTTAGTCGGGAAAGACGCCATTGTCTTAAAAGACGGCAAACAAGTAACGCAGTTCCAAGAAGGTATGTTGCCTTGGGCGCTACAAAACCCAGTGGCTTTGGTATTTGATGAATATGATGCTGGTCGCCCAGATGTGATGTTTGTGATTCAGCGGGTGCTGGAAGTGGCTGGTAAACTGACCCTGCTCGACCAAAATAAAGTTATCCGTCCGCATGCTGGCTTCCGTATGTTTGCGACCACCAATACGATTGGTCTGGGAGACACATCAGGACTTTATCACGGCACACAGCAAATTAACCAAGGCCAGATGGACCGTTGGAATATTGTCACCACGCTGAACTATCTCCCGATTGAGCGCGAAACTGACATCGTCCACGCCAAAGCCTTGGGCTATGAAGGGGCTGAGGGTCGAGAGAAAATTAACGCCATGGTGCGGGTTGCAGACCTCACGCGCTCAAGCTTTATCAACGGCGATATTTCAACCGTGATGAGCCCGCGTACAGTGCTGACATGGGCCGAGAACGCCGCTATTTTTGGCGATATTGGTTTTGCCTTCCAAGTCACTTTCTTGAACAAATGCGACGAATTGGAACGCGCCACTGTGGCAGAATTTTACCAACGTTGTCTTGGCGATGACTTGCCAGACAGCGCGATTAGTGTTCTGGCCAGCAATTAAGGCGACTATATGAGCGAAACCAGCCCCGTCGAAGAGTTCAAACGTGCGCTCACTCAGACCATGCGGTCGATTGCGGATGAAAGCGAACTGGTTGTTAGTTTTGGTTCGGAAACCCCGAGCCTGAGCGGGCTACGGGCGCGCTTGCCGCAACCAGCGCGCGATTTACCGCTCGCCGATAAGCAAAATGTACGCGGTCAATCAGATAGTTTCGCCCTTAAACTAGCCCATCATGATGCCGATATCAGCAACCGCTTGGCGCCTAGTGAAAATGAAGCGCGCGCGCCATTTGACGCCGCTGAAATGGCGCGTTGCGAATCTATTGGTGCCCGCGACATGGCCGGCATTGCCGCCAATATTCAACGCATGCATGACACCCGCTGTCAAAAATTAGGCTATCGGGCCAATATGACGCGCGATGATGCACCGCTTGAAGAAGCGCTGGGCTTTATGGTTCGCGAACGCCTCACCGGCATGGCTCCTCCGGCGTCGGCCGAAGGGGTTGTCGCCGCTTGGCGGGCATGGATTGATGAGCGCGCCGGCGACAACCTTGGCAAGCTCGAATCTGCGATTGAAGACCAACAAGCCTTTGCCAATTTGACACGTGATATTCTCGCCGACCTCGGCCTGACCAGCTCCGGCTCTGAGAGTGAGCAAGGCGACGGCGAAGAAGGCGACGGGCAAGACGGCGAGGATGGCCCGCAAGAAGGCGAAGGCGGCCAAGCGGAAAGCCAAGAAGGCATGTCGGCTGATGACATGGAGCTTGGCGA
>Ga0181601_10003782_pt1 | contig 12751 bp, 13 predicted proteins | sample 041ome_8_FD_133020 | JGI IMG/M metagenome (GOLD analysis project Ga0181601, IMG submission 133020) | Coastal salt marsh microbial communities from the Groves Creek Marsh, Skidaway Island, Georgia - 041407BS metaG (megahit assembly) | ecosystem: Environmental > Aquatic > Marine > Intertidal zone...
AGCAGAAATCTTGCAAGCTGTTCAAGATTATCATAATGGTACTTTTGTAAAATAATTTATGAAAGCAGTAACTTTTAAAAAATTTGGTGGGCCAGAAGTTTTAGAAATTCAAGATATTGAAATTGGTAAACCAGGTCCAAAAGAAGTTTTGGTTAAAAACTTATCTATTGGCTTAAATTTTATTGATACTTATCACCGATCTGGTCTCTACCCTATTCCTCTTCCTAGTGGAATTGGATTAGAAGCTTGCGGTGAGATTGAAGAAATTGGCTCAGAAGTAAAATTATTTAAAGTTGGTGATCGAGTGACTCATGCATCAATGCCTATTGGCGCTTATGCTGAAAAACAAATTATGCCTGAAGATAAATTAGTTAGTGTTCCAGATGGAGTTTCAAATGAAATTGCTTCTTGTATTACTTTAAAAGGAATTACAGCAGAATATTTACTTCATAGAGCTTATCCCCTTAAAAGAGGAGATAAGGTTTTATATCATGCGGCAGCTGGTGGACTTGGTCAAATTTTATGTCCGTGGGCTAATGCACTTGGGGCAGAGGTTATTGGAACTGTTGGATCTAAAGTAAAAGAAGAGATTGCCAAAAAAAATGGTTGTCATCATGTAATCAATTACACTGATAATAATTTTGTTGAAGAAGTTGAAAAAATTGTAGGTAAAAATGGAATAGATGTTGTCTACGATGGTGTTGGTTTAAAAACATTTGAGGGATCAATAGAAGTTTTAAAAATTAGAGGAATGATGGTCGCTTTTGGAAATGCATCTGGTTATGTGGATACAATTGATGTTAAAAAACACATAAATGCAAAAGGATTATTTTTTACAAGACCATCGATCGCACATTACACTGTAAAAAGAGAAGAATTAGAGGAGTCTGCTAAAAAAGTATTTGATGCAGTTTTAACTAATAAATTTAAAGTTGAGATTTCAAAAAAATATTCACTTGATGAAGCTAAAAAAGCACATGAAGATCTTGAGGCAAGAAAATTAATAGGTCCTGCTGTTATACTTCCTTAGGAAACATCAACATCCATATCAGACATATGTAGTTTAAGTGCGTTAGTTGATATGTGTATTTCTCTTATGAAAAATAAAATTGAGATAATCATAGATAAACAACATGAACCAAAAATCATTCTGGCTATAAATAATTCATCTAAATAGAGAGCAAAAACAGTAAGCATATTAAAAAGAAATCCAAAAGATGCGAAAAGAATAGTCCACCTCAGCAAGGTTATTCTTCCACTTAAATTTATAAATTGCTTTTTCCACTCGGGTGGAATGTGTTTTTCATAAACATGTTCATCATGTAGTTGCCTAATTAAAATACTAAGTGAGTGAAATCTGTTGCTATAAACACTCATTAGCAAAGGAATTGCAGGAAACATTAGTGCTGTTACTGTGTAGTCAATATTCATTCGAATCAATTTGATTATCAATGTTGTGTTTGTTATTTACAAGTAAATTTTATGAACCAAATTAAACTTTTAATCCAATTGACAAGATTAAATAAACCAATTGGTTTTATGCTTTTATTTTGGCCATGTTCCTGGGGTTTAACATTAGCATATGATTTCAATGAAGAGAAAATTACATATTTTTATTATCTCATTTTATTTTTTATTGGATCTGTCTTAATGAGATCTGCGGGATGCATAATAAATGATATTGCTGACAGAAAATTTGATAAAAAAGTTTCCAGAACAAAAAATAGACCAATTGCAAATGGCAGTGTGTCGGTATTAAAAAGCTTTTTCTATGGGGCAATATTGTGTTTGGTTGCATTAGGAGTTTTATTACAATTTAATAATTTAACTATCTTATTAGGCTTACTTTCTATGCCTTTAGCATTTACTTATCCTTTTATGAAAAGGATAACATATTGGCCACAGTTATTTCTAGGGATTACATTTAATTATGGTTTATTACTTGGATGGACTGCTATTTATAATCACATTAATATTATTCCAGTTATATTTTACTTAGGAGCAGTTTTTTGGACATTGGGCTATGACACCATCTATGGTTTTCAAGATATTAAGGATGATGAAATCATCGGATTGAAATCAACATCAATCAAATTTAAAAAAAATCCACTCATATTTTTGACAATATGTTACATCCTTTTTTTATCAAATCTTTTAATTACTGGTATTTTAAAAGAATTAGGTACTATTTTTTATATAATGTTTGTAGTGGTCGGCTTACAATTGTTATATTTTCAGCTTAAAAAACTTGATATAAATAATAGTCTTAGTTGTTTAAAAATATTCAATTCTAATAACTATGTGGGATTATCAGTAACACTTAGTTTAATATTGGGAAAAATTTAAAATTTTTAAAATTACAATGAGCGATTATCAAATCATTAAGAGATTATATAAAGATTATACCGAGAAATATTTAAAAAAAATTGTAATTTCTGTTTTTTTTACTATTCTTTTAGCTGGAAGCACTTCTGCTGTTGCATACTTATTAGATCCAGCTATTAAAAAACTTTTTATTGAGCAAAAGAGTGATCTAATTCTAATTATACCCGCATTAATAGTTTTAGCATTTATCGTGAAAGGAGCATCTCTTTACATTGCTAAAGTTATTATGATAGGAGTTTCTGTAGATGTTACAAAAGATATACAGGTTGATCTCTTTTCATCAATTTTAAATGCAGATACAAAGTTAATTGAAAATAAACACTCAGGAAAATTTATTAGCAATTTATCAAATGATGTTGGTATGATTACCAATCTGGTAAGTACTGTAATTTTAAATTTATTTAAAGATAGTCTAACATTAATTGGTTTGTTATGTGTCATGTTCTATCAAAATTGGAAATTATCCTTGTTAGCAATAATAATGATCCCAGTTGCATCTTTAGCAGCAAAAACATTGGGAAAAAGAATAGGTAAAGTTACAAATCAACAGATGCAACGAGCTGGCATGTTAAATACTTACCTAATGGAAATCTTAAAAAATCACAAACTTGCAAAAATTTTTCAAAGAGAAAACTTTGAACAAAAAAAAGCGAACCAATTGATTGAAAATGTAAAGGAAACATCCAGAAAAATTAATGTAGTCTTTGTTAGAGCATCACCAATTATGGAAGTACTTACAGGATTTATGATTGCAATATTAATTTATGTATCAGCAATATTAATTTCAAAAAATCAACTAGAAGTAAGTAACTTTTTTTCATTTCTGGCAGCCATGATGTTGGCTTATCAACCAGTAAGATCTTTAGCAACTTTAAATATTGCTATTCAACAAGGTTTAGCTGGAGCAAAAAGTGTTTTACCCATAATTGATAAAATTCCAGAAGTGAAAGATAAAAAAGATGCTGATGATTTGATAATAAAAACAGGAACAATTAATTTTGAAAATGTTAGCTTCAATTACTCTAAACATACAGAAAATATATTAAAATCAATAAGTTTAGAAATTCCTGGAAAAAAAATGACTGCACTCGTGGGTCATAGTGGAGCTGGCAAATCAACTATTTTAAATCTGATACCACGATTTTACGATATAAATTCTGGTGATATAAAAATTGATGATCAATCAATTTTTAATAAAACTCTTTTTTCTCTGAGAAAAAATATTTCTTTAGTTAGTCAAGACACAACACTTTTTGATGACACAATCTTTAATAATATTATTTATGCAAATAAAGATGCCTCGTATGAGGAAGTAAAAAAGGCTGCAGAAAATTCTTATGCAAACGAGTTCATTGAAAAACTTCCAAATAAATATCAAACAATCATAGGAGAAAATGGCGTTAGATTATCTGGAGGTGAAAAACAAAGGTTATCTATCGCTAGAGCAATCCTCAAAAAAAGTCCAATAATCTTACTAGATGAGGCGACCTCATCTCTAGATGCCGAAACAGAAAGTAAAATACAAAAAGCCATAAATTTTTTAACAAAAGGAAGAACTACAATAGTTATTGCTCACCGTCTTTCAACGATCTTAAGCTCTGATCGAATATATGTAATTAATAATGGTCAGATAACAGCAAAAGGCAAACATGACGAATTATTGAAGTCTTCTTATGAATACAAAAATTTTTATGAAAAACAAATTCAGAAGTAATTATGTTGTTCATATATAGAATCTTTATTAATACGGTATTTATAATTTTGCCAATTATAATAATTGTAAGGTTATTTAAAAGAAAAGAAGATTATCGAAGCATTAAAGAAAAAATTGGGTTTAATTCCAAAAAAAGAGGTATGGGAAGCTTGATATGGTTTCATGGGGCAAGTGTTGGAGAAATAAAAAGTATCATTCCCCTAATTTTAAAATTAGAAAAACAAAATAATATCAAAAAAATTTTAATCACATCTAATACTCTTAGCTCAGCAGATGTATTTAATAACTTCAAACTAAAAAAAACAATTCACCAATTTTTTCCAATTGATACAAACTTTATAACAAAAAAATTTATAGAATATTGGTCGCCTTCAAAAGTTTTTTTTATTGATTCTGAAATTTGGCCCAATATGATTCTCAATATTAAAAAGAAAAAAATTCCTTTGATATTAATTAATGGAAGGATTACGAAAAAAACCTTTAGAAGGTGGAACAGATTCAAAAATTTTTCAAAAGAAATATTTTCAAATTTTGATTTATGTTTAACATCAGATAAGGTATCCAAAAATTACTTAACTAAATTAAAAGCAAAAAATATAATCTATATAGGTAACCTAAAATTCACTGAAACCAAAAATAAAAAAATAAATCTAAGCAAAAACTTAGATAATTTTTTAAATTTAAAAAATTCTTGGTGTGCTTCAAGTACACATCATAATGAAGAGATCATCTGTGGAAAGATTCATCTGAAAATAAGAAAAAAATTAAAAAACCTATTAACTATAATTATACCGAGACATATTGAAAGAAGTGAAAAAATTAAAATTGAGTTAGAAAAATTAGGGCTGAAGGTATTTCTTCACAGCAATCAAAAAAAAATAGATTTTGATACAGATATATATCTTGTTAATGCATATGACAAAACGAAATTTTTTTTTAATAAATGTAAGAACGTTTTTCTTGGTGGTTCATTAATTAATCATGGGGGGCAAAATCCTTTAGAAGCAGCAAGATATGATTGCAATATTCTTCACGGTCCTAATATTAAAAATTTTAATGAAATATATCAATTTTTAAAAGAAAAGAATGCTTCTTACCAAGTAAAAAATATAAATGAGTTTTGTAAAATTTTATCAAAATTATTATCCTCAAAAAAACCATACAAAAAAATAAAAACAGATATTAATATTTTAGGGGAAAATATTTTGAACAAAACATTAAAAAAAATTAATGCTGTTTGATGATTTTTAAAAAACCTTTATTTTGGGATTTAAAAACACAAAGTGTTTTATCAGTAATTTTATTTCCTCTAACTATTCTTACCAACATCAATAATTTTTTTTTAGCTATATCAAAAAAAAAAATTGATCATAAGATTTTTTCAATTTGTATTGGAAACATTTACATCGGAGGAACCGGAAAAACTCCCTTAACCATCAAATTATACCAAATATTAAACAAAAATCATAAAGGGGTTGTTGTTGGTAAGAAGTTCTATCCATCTCACATGGATGAAATTAATCTGCTTAAAAAAAAGGTTAGGGTAATTATAAAAAAAAAGCGAAATTTAATCATTCAAGAAGCTATTAAGAGTAATAAAAAAGTTATAATTTTTGATGACGGTCTTCAAGACAAAACTCTTAAATATCATTTAAATTTTGTATGTTTTGACTCATCTAATTGGATAGGGAATGGAAATTTATTACCAGCTGGTCCAATGAGAGAAAAAGTTAAAAGTATAAAAAAATTTGATGCTGTTTTCTTAAAAAATATTTCACAACCAAATAATAAAATTATTAAGATTATAAAAAAAATTAACCCAAAAATAGAGATATTTAATACCAGATATAAAATTTTAAATTTAAATAAATTTAGTTTAAATGAAAAGTATATAATTTTTTCAGGGATAGGAAATCCAAATAGTTTTTTTGAAATATTAAAAATTAATAAATTCTTAATTGAAGATCAAATTGTTTTTCCAGATCATTACAAATATACTAAAAAAGATATTTTATATATTATAAAAAAATCAAAAACACTTAACACCAAGATAATTACAACTGAAAAGGATTATATAAAAATACCAAAAAAATATCAGAAAATAATTAAATTTATTAAAATTGATCTAGAGATAGATAATAAAAAAAAATTAATCAGCTTTATAAATGAAAAATTTTAATTATCTATTCCAATTTATTTTTGTGGTTACGTTATTTTTAATTTTTAAATTATTAGGTTATAATTTGTCTTCTAGGCTTTCTGCTTATATTTTTTTATTAATTGGACCAATATTCAGATCAAATAAAATTATATTAAAAAATTTAGATATAGCTTTTCCAAAAATAAATTTTAATGAAAAAAAATTACTTATAAGAAAAATGTGGTTCAACTACGGACAAATTTTTTCAGAATATGTATTTATTAAAAATTTTAAATATTCTAAGAATTTTCATAAAAAAATTTCAGTCACTAATAATAAAGTTTTAGAAAAAATAAGATCTGATAATGAGCCTGTAATATTTATATCTGGCCATTTTAGTAACTTTGAATTAATGGCACAATATATTGATAAAAGTGGTGTCAACCTTGCGACAGTCTATCGGCCGCTAAATAATATTTTCTTAAACCCTTTAATGGAAAAAATTAGAATAAAATATATTTGTAAAAACCAGGTAAAAAAAGGAATATCTGGTACGAAGACTTTACTAAAATTTTTTAAAAATAAGACTTCAATCGCATTGATGATCGATCAAAGAGTTTCTCAGGGTATTAAGATTGATTTTTTTAATAAGCCAGCCTTTACCACAACTATACCTGCTCAATTTGTTAAAAAATTTGGAGCCAAAATAGTACCCATATATATTGAGCGTACAAAAGACAATAAATTTAAGCTTGTAATTCATAACCCCTTGGTTTTTAAAAAATCAGATAGTACTGAAAATGTTACTCAGCAACTCAATAATGTTTTGGAACAAATGATATGTCAAAATCCCGAGCAATGGATCTGGACACACGACAGATGGAAGTAATGTTTAATTGCTAATTTCTCTTTTTTGTGAGGCCTCTATATAAGAATAATAAGCCTCTTGTTTTTCAACATTCCAATAATTCAATTTATCTAACGAAATCTTTTTTCCTGAAATGGAACATACAACATGATCCCCTTCCTCAATTACCTCAAAATTATTTGGTAAATATTTTATTTTAGCTAATTTTTTTAACATTTTTAGTTTATAAATATTTACATGAAAGTATTGGTAATTGGAAGCGGTGGAAGAGAACATGCTATTTGTTGGGCCTTAAATAAATCGAAAAAAGTTGATAAAATCTATTGTTTACCAGGAAATGCTGGAACAAAGAATATAGCAACAAATACTGACATAGATTATTCAAATTTCAATAATTTAGAGAAATTCATAAAAAAAAAAAAAATTAAATTAGTAATTGTTGGTCCTGAAAAACCTTTGGTTGATGGAATAGTCGATTTTCTTGAAAAAAAAAAAATTAAAGTTTTTGGTCCTAATAAATATTGCTCACAATTGGAAGGATCTAAAATATTCACAAAAAAAATATGTAATAAATATAATATTCCTACTGCTCAATTTAAAATAATTAAAAAAAAAAATGAATTATCAAAAATCTTGGATGAATTTACATTGCCAATAGTTGTTAAAGCTGATGGTCTCGCTGCTGGAAAAGGTGTTTATATATGTAATTATAAAAAAGATCTAAGAATTGCAATTAATGAAATTTTTGATGGAAAATTTGGTTTAACAAAAAAAGTATTAGTAGAAGAGTATCTTGATGGTGAGGAAATGAGTTTTTTCATTATCTCAGATGGAAAAACTTTTAAAGTTTTTGGGACAGCACAAGATCATAAAAAAGTTGGTAAGGGTGATAAAGGACAAAATACTGGAGGCATGGGATCATATTCGCCCTCAAGATTAGAAAATAAAATTTTAGAAAAAAAAATAATAGATAATATAATAAAACCTACATTAAAAGCTTTAAAAGATAAAAATAAAAAATTTAAAGGTTTTTTATATGCTGGGTTAATGATTGTGAAAAATGAACCTTACTTAATTGAGTATAATGTGAGAATGGGCGACCCAGAGTGTCAGACGATTTTACCAAGATTAAAAACAGATTTTTTTGAAGTAATTAATTCATGTATCAATAATAATCTAGATAAAATTGATATTAAATGGTCATCTAAAAAAAGTTTGTGTATTGTGCTTTGCTCAAAAGGATATCCTGGAAATTATAAAAGTTTAATTCATATTAAAAATTTAAAAAAGTTATTTACTAAAAAAAATGAGTTTATTTTTCATGCTGGTACAAAAATAGATAATACAAACATAATTTCTTATGGTGGAAGAGTATTAAATTTTACAGTCCTATCAGAAAAATTTAAAACAAGTAGAGATAAAGCAATAAAATTAATTAAGAAATTAAATTGGAAAAATGGATTCTTTAGGAATGATATTGGATTTAAAGTTATTAATAAATGAGAATTATTGGTGGTAAATACAAAGGTAAAAGACTAATTCAACCATTAGATAAAACAACAAGGCCACTTAAAGATTTAGTCAAAGAGTCTATATTTAATATAATTCAACATTCAAACAAATTTAATATTCAAATAAAAAATTCTAAAGTATTAGATCTGTATGCTGGTTCAGGCTCTTTTGGATTGGAGTGTATTTCTAGAGATGCAAAAATAGTCTATTTTTTTGAAAACCATTTAAACGCAATAAAAATTTTAAATAAAAATTTAAATTACTTAATAAAAAATTCTAATCATCAATTATTTGAAAAAAATTGTATAGATTTTATTGCTTCAAATAGTTTTACTATAACAAATTTCGACATCATATTTTTAGATCCACCATTTAAAGAAAATAAATTAAGCGAAATATTAAATTTAATATTAAATAAAAATATTTTAAATGATGATGGTCTGATAATTATACATAGGCATATAAAAGATAAATTTGAAATTATAGATAATTTAGAAATTGTTGAAAATCGGAAATATGGAATCTCAAAAATTTATTTTGTAAAAAAAATTAAATCTTAATAAGAATTTTTTTTGTCTCTTTTTTAATAAGCTCAACAGCTGGTTGATTAAAAGGATTAATATCCATCATTTTTCCAAGCAATATAGTTTCCAAGATAAAAAAAGTAAAAAGTTCTCCAAGAATCTTTTCATTTCTATTTTCTATAAAAAAACTTCTAAATGGAATTTTTTTTTTTTTAAAAACATTTTGAGTTGCAACAAACTGAGAATAGCAAATATCATTAAAATTTTTATTTTTTAAAAAAGAATATGTTCCTAAAATTTTATCATTATTTATTTTTTGTGAATTTTTTTCTTTCACAAAAAAAAATGTAAAAAAATAACTTTTTGGTCCGTCAAGATAATATTGCATTACACTATGATTATCTTTTGGCATTGATGAAATAATTGGAAGCAAACCCTTACCTTTTTTTCCTAGGCTTTCTGCAACTAATTGTTGATACCACAAAAATAAATCTTGAGAGTCACGATCATAATTCAAAATAATTGAATTGGTATTTTTATTTTCAATATGATCAAATATCATCGAAACATTTTTGACAACTAGATTTAAAAATTTTTGATTAGAGGCTAAACTATTTAGTCTTCTTAATTTATTTGGACTCAAACCCATTAATTCCGCAGGTAACATTCCAACTTCAGATAAAACTGAATATCTCCCACCAATAAAATTATTATGTTGAATAACCTCAGCTTTAAGTTTATCAGCAAATTTGATCAAATAATTATTTTTATTCTCTGTAATTAAAACATTTTTTGATCTTTGACTCAAATTATTTGAATTAGCTATAGTTTCTAAAGTGTTACCAGATTTTGAAATTATTAAATTTAAGTTTTTATCTAAATTTTTTTTATTCAATCGATGATGATATTCATCAATAAAATTAATTTTTAATTTTGATCTAGTAAAACTATGAATTGCTCTGGCACCAAGTATTGAACCACCCATACCAAATAAATTAATTATTTTGAATTTTTTAATTTTTTTTAAAAATTTTTTTTTGTAAGAATCTTTATAGTTTTTACTTAAACATAATATTACTTCATTTTTTTCAGTTAATAAACTTTTTAAAAGTTGACTGATTTTTTTTTTTTTAGAAGACTTAGTTTTTTTTTTTTTAAAATTCTTAATATTTAAGTTATTAATTAACATTAAATTATTTTATCTTATCAAGAATTGATTTTTCTATAGAGCTATTGCTATTTTGTTTTTCAGCAATTTCACTTGTATTTTTTTTTGTTAATATTTCTTTTATACTAAGATCTTCCCTTTTATCTTCATTTGTTTTTTGTCCATCAGGTAAAGGTAATTTTCCAAATTCTGGGGGCATCACTAGAGGACTTTTTTTTTCTACCAAAAATTCGTCCACATTTTCTTTTTTCAACTTAAATCCTCCACATGAAGTTAAAAGTAAAAAAATTAAAATTAAATTAATATTTTTTTTCATTTTTTTTAAATATCTCTAAAATAATAAGTGTAATAACACCGATGGTGATAAATATATCAGCTACATTAAATATAAACCAATGAAAATTGTTTATATGGAAATCAATGAAGTCTACGACTGATGAATAATAAATTCGATCGAAAATATTGCCCAAAGACCCTCCAATAATTAAACAAAATCCTGCTTTTTCAACATCATTTGATCTTATCATAAGATAGCTCAAAATTAGTATAATAATGATTATTAACACAGTTAATAGATTATAATAAAAATCTTCCTGAAAAGATAAAAGGCCAAATGCAATTCCATTATTCCAAATCAAATTAAGTTTTAAAAAAGATGTTACAGGTATAATTAACTCTCCTGAAGGATTAGAATAAATAACAACCAAAAATTTTGTTAACCTGTCAATTAAAAATAATATTAAGATAAAAAATAAACTAGAAAAATTTTTTTTTACTAAACTCATGCGGTGCCATGTCTTTTGCAAGAAACCGGACTAATTTTCCAGCATACCGGACATTTAACACCTTGAGCTTTAATCGCTTTCACTTCGATTAAATCATTTTCACTTTTTTCTACAGTTGCTAATGATGTTATGCATATTTCTGCAAAATCTACATCTTTAAATAAATTAATTTTATCATTACTTAATTTAATTCTTAATTCTGATTCTAAACTTGATCCAATAATTTTTTCTGCCCTTTGTTTTTCAATCTGAAGATTGCACACATTTCTTAGTTCGATCAATTCTCTCCATTTTGAAAATAATTTATCATTCTTAAAATTATTTGGAAAATCAATAAAATTTTCTAAATGAATACTTTTTTTATTTGTTATTAATTTAAATATCTCCTCTGTAGTAAAAGATAAAATTGGTGCAAACCAATTTAGTAAAGCATTTAGAATTATTTTTAATACCAAAGTGGTTGATTTTCTTTTTTTTGAACTCTTTGGTTCACAATATAAAGTATCTTTTCTTATATCAAAATAGAATGCTGATAAATCAACTGTGCAAAAATTTAAAAGCTCTTTATACAAATTATGAAAATCATAATTCCTAAAATTTTTTTTAAAATTTAAATCAATAAGATATATTTTGTGTAAAATAAATTGTTCTAATTCAGGTAAATCTCTAATTTCTAATTTGTTTAAATCTACTAAATCAAACTCGTCATTAAGATTTCCCAGTAAATATCTAAATGTATTTCTAATTTTTCTGTAAGAATCAGCATGTTGATCAAGAATTCCATAATCTATTCTTAAATCCTCAGCATAATTAGATGATGCAACCCAAATTCTTAGAATATCAGCACCATACTTTTTCAGTATATCTTCAGGTGCTATTACATTTCCCAAGGATTTGGACATTTTTAAACCTTTGCCATCAACAACAAAGCCATGTGAGAGAATAGACTCGAATGGAGCTCTTCCTCTTGTTCCGCAAGACTCTAATAATGAAGAGTGGAACCAACCTCTATGTTGATCTGAACCTTCAAGATACATAGAAGCTGGCCAATTTAAATCTTCTCTTTTTTCTAAAACAAAAGAATGAGTGGATCCACTATCAAACCACACCTCTACGATATCACTCATTTTTTCATAATTTTCTGATTTATATTTAGCACCTAAAAATCTTTGTGGGTCATCAGAAAACCAACAATCTGAACCTTCTTTTTCATAAATTTTAGCAATATTTTCGATTACTTCATCATCAACTAATATCTCCTTAGTTTTTTTATTTATAAAAATTGGGAGCGGAACTCCCCAAACTCTTTGTCTTGAAACACACCAATCTGGTCTTGTTTCGATCATTGCTTTTAATCTTTCTTTTCCTTTTGAAGGATAAAATTTAGTCTCATCGATAGCTTTAAGAGCTTTATCACGTAAGTGGTGGCTATCCATTGAGATAAACCACTGGGGTGTTGCTCTATGAACCAATGGAGCTTTAGATCTCCATGAATGTGGATATGAATGTGTTAACTCACCATTAGCTAAAAGTTTTTTTTGTTCTTTGAGTTTATCGATAACAATTGAATTAGATTTAAAAATATGAAGACCTTCAAATAGTGGTACATTTTTTGTATATTTGCCATCACCATCAACTGTCTCTATTGCTTTAAT
>Ga0181601_10003787_pt1 | contig 12743 bp, 5 predicted proteins | sample 041ome_8_FD_133020 | JGI IMG/M metagenome (GOLD analysis project Ga0181601, IMG submission 133020) | Coastal salt marsh microbial communities from the Groves Creek Marsh, Skidaway Island, Georgia - 041407BS metaG (megahit assembly) | ecosystem: Environmental > Aquatic > Marine > Intertidal zone...
AGCCCAAAAACAAAACCACGCTGCCTTTTGCCCGGCACACCTTGAAGGAGAACGTGATGAGAAACAACAAACAACGTTCGTTTGGTTCGTCTCATCACTCCTCGCCTGCGCCGGGTGGAGTGGGCGTGGCTCGCGATGGACGGCCGCGTCCATCGCGAGGGGCAGGCGCGGGACGATGACGCGCCGCGGGTCGATGTCGGCTTCGGGGCGACGCTGGGCCCGATGCCTCCGCGCGGCCGCGTCGTGCCCCGCGCGGACCCGAATCTCGGACAGTCGGCATCCGTCCCGCGGGCCCCCTTCGTCGAGAAAGGCGCTCCCGCTCCGCCGGCCCCCTCGGACGCCGCGCGCCTCGGGCGCGAGCTCAGAGCCGCGCGGGACGAGCTGGAGGACGCGCGCGCGGTCGCGCTCGCGGGCATGGAGGCGCACGCCGAGCTCCTCTGGGCGCGGCGAGCTTTCGCGAGCTTTCGCGAGACGGCGCGGCATCACGAACGCGTGGCGCGCCAACGGGAACGCGCGGCGGCGGCGCGCGATGACCGCGTGCGCGAGCGTCTGCGCGCGCTCGGGCTCTGGCGGCTGATGTCAAAGCTCGGACTGGACGTGCGCGTCTCGAAACAATCAAAGTGCGCCATGCAAACGTGGCTGGAAGCTGTCCGGCGGCGAGCGCGCGCCGAGGGGCGCGCGCCGCCGATGAGGCTCGGCGTCGCCGCGACGTCGCTTGGACATCAGACGCCTGAACCTCGCGGCGACTCCTCCGAGCCGGACTCGAGCTCGGACGACGGCGAGCCCGGGACGCGTCGGTGGCGGGACGTGAAGCCTTTCAGACGTGTTCGAACTCGAACGCCGAACGCGACAAACGCGACAAACGCGGACGACGCTCGCGCTCGCGACGCTCGCGACTCGAGCGATCTCGACGATCTCGACGACGACGGCGACGGGAGCTCCGTCTTTTCGTACAGCACGCTCGCGTCCACGGCGGTTGACCTCTCGGAAACCCGCGGCGAGTTCGATGACAGTTTCGATGACGGCGTGGACGAGGACGAGGGCCACGGCGCGCGGTTCCGGGACGGTTCCGGGAGAAGACTCACGACGCGACGGAAAGACGCGACGAGCACAAAAAATAAGTCGCGTTCGTATTCGACGGCGCCCGACGCCGCGCCCGGCATTCGCGCGGCGGACCTCGCGCGGCTCGCGCGCGCGCCGCCGCCCGCGAGCCTGGGCGGCGCAGGGTCGGAGGCGGTGCTGGCGTGGCGCGAGCGCGCGGCGGCGGCGGCGGCCGAGCTCGAGGCGATGTCCGCGGCGCGCTTCGAGGCGGAGCAGGCGCTGCGCGCGCGCCGCCGCGACGAGCGCGCCGAGCGCGCCGCCGCCGCCGAGGCGGAGGAGGCGCTGCGCGGCGAGATCGAGACGCTGCGCGAGCGCGTCAAGGCGGGCGAGGCACGGCACAGGGCGCGCCTCGAGGCGGAGGCGGCGGAGGCGGCGGCGGAGGCGGAGGCGAGCGCCAGGAACGAGGCGGCGCGGCGCGAGAAACTCGCGGCGCGAGCGCGCGACGCCGAGCAGGCGCGCGACGCGGCGGAGGGCGAACTGCGCGAGCTGCAACGGAGCACGCGTGAGGCGGCGGCTCGGACGATCGCGGAGGACGAAGACGCCGCGTCTGTCGCGTCGCTTTTGAAGAAAGAGAACGCGAGGCTTCTGTCTGAGCTCTCGTGCGCGGAAGAGGAGACCTCGCGGCGCGCGCGGCTGGAGCGAGACGTCGCCGCGCTGCGTTTGGAGTCGGAACGCAAAGAATGCGCGTGGCGCGAGAAGCTGGCTTTGGAGACCGAGGCGAGGGACGCGCTCGAGCGCGCGCACGCCGCGCTCCGCGAGCAGGCGCGCGCGACCGCGGACGAGCTCGAGGCGGCGCGCTCGGAAGCCAGGCGCGCGACCGAGGCGTCCGAGGCTGAGCTGCGCGCGGCGCGCGCCGACCGCGACGACGCCGAGCGCGCGGCGCGTGAAGCCTCCGATACCTCGCGCGCGAGCCGCGACGCGGCGGCGGAGGCGGCCGCCGAGCGCGAGCGCGACCTGGAGGCGCGCGTCGCCGAGAGCAGGCGCGAGATGCTCGCCGGCGAGCGCGCGTGGCAGAAGCGGCTCGCCGAGGCGGAGGCGGCGGCCGCCGCCGCGCGGGAATCCGCGGAGACCGAGGCGCGCGGGGCGGTGGCCGCCGCGCGCGCCGAGGCTGCCTCCGCGCGCGAGGAGGCGGCGCGCGCGGAGGCGGCCGTGGCGGAGGCGACCACCTCCGCCGAGACGCGCACGGTCTCCGAGCGCGCCGCGCTGGAGTCCGCCGCCTCGGAGGCGCGCGCCGCCGCGGAGGCGCGCGAGGCGTCGCTCCGCGCGGCGCTGGACGCGGAGGCGGAGCGCCGCGCGGAGGCTGAGCGCTCGCTCCGCGACGCCACGCAAACCTCCCGCGCGCGCGAGTCGGAGATGGAGCGCGCGCTGGCGCAGGCGCGCGAGCACGAGCGCGCCGCGTCCGACGCGCGGGCGGGCGTCGCCGCGACGCTCGCCGCGAAGGAGACGGAGCTCGCGGAGCTCGCCTCGCTCGAGGCTGCGGCGAGCGCGGAGGCGGAGAGGCTGCGCGCCGCCGAGTCGGCGCTGCGGGAGACGAACGCGGCGCTCGCCGAGAAAGCCGAGACCCTCACCGAGACGCTCGTGCGCGAGCAGAGCGCGACGAGTCGGCGCGACGCCGAGCTCATGCGCGAGCACAGAGCCGCACTCACGGCGAAGGAAGAGGAGATGGCGCGTCTGAAAGAGCTACGAGCCGAAGCGGAGGCTGGGGAAAAGAAGTGGCGCGACTTGTCGGAAGCCGCCGAGCGCGAGGCGCGCGCGGCGTCGGAGACGGCGCGCGACGATCGAAGCTCGGCGGCGCGATCGAAGCTCGAAGCTTACGAACACGAGTCGGAGATGGCGCGACTGGCGATCGAGGCGGAGGCGAGGCGCAGAGATCTGGAAACGGAGCGCGCGCGCGTCGAGTCGCTCGAGGAGAAGGTGCGTATGATTGGCGAGGCGCGCGAAACGGAGGCGGCGTCGGCGACGGCGCGGGCGACGGCGCGCGAAGCGAGCCTGGCTGAGAAGCTCGATTCGTCGGAGACGGCGCTGGCGCGCGCCGAGGCGAAGATGGTGCGCATGGCGCGCGACCTGGCGGAGGCTGAGGAGGAGCTCGAGGCGCGGGACGCCGCCGAAGCGAGCCGGCTGGAGGGTCTGACCATGGGCCTGACCATGGCATCGCGCCGGATGCGCGGCGCGCCTCAGGCGGAGGCGGAGGCGGAGGCAGACGACGGACCGACGGCGGGTTCTCGCGACGCACTTGCGAAGCCTTTTTCGTCCGACCCGAAACTTCTCGGGGGCGCGACTTCCGCGAAGCCTTCGACGACGGACCACGACATCTTCAGCAAGGCTCGCAACAACCGCCACGGCGAGGTGGAGTCATTGCTCTCCAGCGGCGCGGTCTCGCCGGATGTGCGCGATCGAAACGGGAACACCGTCCTCATGGTCGCCGCGCAAAACAACCGCAAGCGCGTGGCGAAAGCCGCCGTGCGCGCCGGCGCGACTTTAGACGCGCGCAACGCGAAGGGGAACACCGCCATGCACTTCGCGCTGGCGTACGGGTACGAGGACATAGCGGAGTATCTCGTACGCAAAGGCGCGGATCCGACCGTGACCAACGAGGAGGGGCTCAGACCCGACCAGGGGTTGACGAAGTCGACGACGAGAGCGGATGATTGATCGTCGCGAGACGCCGTGGGTGCTGAAACGCGTCGTTTTATTATCCGTATTTCTTGCGTCCGCGATGTCGATGTGCACGCGTGAATTCTCGTGAATTCTGAAAAAATGCGCAAGAAGTTGATCGGTCGTCGACGCGTTTCCGTCGGTGGTTTCATCGGGTCGCCGGTCCCGAAAAAACGCGAACTGCTTTGAAGTCGCGGTTTCACGTCCCACTCGCTCAAAAAATCCCTGTTGGCCAGTCCTAGATCGACCGCTGGCCAATCAAATCGCCGCGATGCCCCGAAACACCTCCAGCCGTGAAGGGAAAACCCACGCGCGCGGGTTCGAGAGGTCATACCCGCACCCTTCCCGTCGCCAGGTACGCGCCCGAACGCGAATGGTTTCCGCAGCGCGTTCCCCGCGCGCCGCCGCCGCGCGCCGCCGCGCGGCAGCGCGCGTCGCTCCATGTGTGGCCCGACGCGCGTGATCGTCAAATGCACGCGACGCGGATCCTCCACTTGGCGGCACCGTCGCGGTTGGCTCGCGCGCGCGCCCGCGCCGCCTCGCGCTCCGGGCGCCCGCGCGCTTCGAAGCCCGAGCGAAAGGAGCGCGATCGCGTGCCACCGCCGCCTCTCTCCCCGTGTGCGAGTCCCGCCGGCTGACCACCCCCCTCTCCGTCACGCCTCGCCCGTGCTGAAAACACCTCGAAACATCATCCAACGCAGAACCGAAAGAAGATGTTCGCCCTCACGCAGTCTGCCGCCGTCGCGCCCGCGCGCGTCGTCGCCAAGGCCAAGGCCACCGCCCCCAAGGCCCGCTTCGCGGTCGTCGCGAAGGCTGACGCCAAGGAGTCCCGCCGCGCTGCGCTCGTCGGTTTCACCGCCGCCGCGGTGGCCGCCGCCGCGAAGTCGGCGCAGGCCATCACCATCGCGTCGCAGGCCAACACCGGCGGCCTGGGCCGCGAAACCGGCAAGGGTCAGTACTCGTCCAACGCCTCGATGTCCGGATACACCCTGGAGGGCATCCAGACCATGAGCCACTCGCCCAAGGTGAAGTTCGGCGTCATGTCGGACGCGCGCGCTGCCGCGGAGGCCAAGGCGGCGGTGAAGTACGACCCCAAGGCGGACATCGCGGGCAAGTAAGAAAAAAGGAAGAGCGAGCTTCAGAACGTCAGCACTTCTCGGTGCCTTCGCGTGTAATGATGTGTGATCACATGAGGACGAACCCCGCGTCTGTGCCGAAAAAGCGCGCTCGGGCGCTGACTCGACCTCGGAAAATATCCAAACCTTGTCGGCTTTGACACAAGCGTCCTCTCGCCCCCCGCCTTCGCCGCTCCTTCACTTCCCCCCGCGCCGGTCGTGCCCCGCTCGCCGCTGCTCCCTCACGCCCCCGCACCCGCGATGGCCTCCCTCGCCCACGCCTCGGCGGGCGCCGCCCTCCGCGATTTCGCGGGAAAAGCGCGTCTCACCGCGAACCGTCGTCTCGATCGCCGCGCGACACGCGTCACGCCGCGGTGGCGTTCGCCCGGCCGCGGCGTCGCGTCCGCCGCCGCGCGCGACGACGCCGCGCTGGACCACCACGACCTCTACGCGCTTCTGGGGGTGTCGTCGTCCGCGACGACGGAGGAGATCAAGCTCGCGTACCGCGAGACGATGAAAAAGTGCCATCCCGACATCGCCGCGGCGCGCGCCGCGGACGCCACCGCGTCGGACGCCGCGGACGCGACCGTCGCACACGCGTTCGACGTGGCCGACGACAAAAGCCACGCGTTTGCGCGCGACGCGGCGTTGGTCTCGTCGCTCGTGAACCGCGCGTGGCACGTGCTTCGCGACGCGAACCGCCGCGCGACGTACGACGTCGCGCGCGCTCTGTTCGGCGCGGACGCGCGGCTCACCGACAAATCCGGCAGGAGCGACCCGTTCACGGGCGCGCCGCGGTCGTCCAACGCCAAGCCGCACCTACCGCGCGGTTTGTTCGTGGACGAAGGTTTGTGCATCGGGTGCCGGCAATGCGCGCACGCCGCGCCGGGCACGTTCGCGATGGACGCCGAGCTCAACGTCGCGCGCGTCGCGACGCAGTGGAACGACGCCGAGGACGCGATCGAGGAGGCGGTGCTTTGCTGCCCGAAGAGCTGCATCTTCTCCGTCGCCAAAGCCGAGCTCCCGATGCTGGAGTGGATCCACGCGAACCAGCCCAAGCAGCGGGTCACGCTGTGCTCGGTGGAGTCCATGTCCGGCAAAGGCAAGGGGCTGGAGGAGAGCCCGTTCGTGGCGATGGAGCGCTTCGAACGGCGCAGAGCCGAACTGTTGCGCGACGCCGCGGCGAACGCGGAGCGCGCGCGGAAAAAAGCCGACGCGGAAGCCGCGCTCGAGCGCGTGTCCAACGTCGTGGGCTGGCCGAACGTCTTTTGGCGTAACGGGCGCGGACGAAAGCGCGAGGAGAAGACGGCGGACGAAAACGGTTCGCGCGCGCCTTCGTGCCCGCTGCCGGTGACGTACGTCAACCCGCTCCTGTTGCCGCGTTTCGACGGCGAGCGCGTAGCGTAGGCGAGAGGAGCGAGCTACCGTACTACTAAACTACTTTGTACCGTACGGTACCTTCGACGCGGGGACGAACGACGTTACGAGCTACCGCTACCGTATGTCCTTCACGACGCGCCCGCCCTTGATGACCACCTTGATGTTTTTCTCGTCCATCAGCACCGACGGATCCTCGAGCGGGTCGCCGTCCACCAAAATCAGGTCCGCCAGCGCGCCCCGCGCGACGAACCCGCGCGGCGGCCCGTCCCGCGGCGCGACCTTCGCCAGGCGCCCCCCCGATCGCAACGCGCCGCGGGGCTCGGGCACGCGCGCGCCGGGCACGGCGGTGAGGCTCCCCAGCACGTGGTGCGCGTCCACGCCGGCGGCCAGGTGCAGCGCGATTGATTTCGATTGATGCTTGTGCATGTTTCCGAGCAGATCGCTCCCGTAGCACACGGGTAAGTGGAGCGCGCACGCGCGCTCCAGCCGCCGCTGCCCCTCGGCGACGAGGCTCCCGATTTTTTTTAACGAAACGGCGGGCGCGCCGCCCGCCGCGCCCTCTTTGAGAAGCGCGTCGTACGTGATCAGCGTCGGCACGAGGAAACCGCCGGCGTCGCGAAGCGCCTCGAGCGCCCCGTCGCCGGCGAGGTTCCCGTGCTCCACGGACGTCACGCCGCACCGCACCGCGCGAAGCACAGCCTCGTCCGTGTACGCGTGCGCGGCGACGTACACGCCGGCGTTTCGCGCGTCGTCGCAAATCGCCGTCAGCTCTGTTTCCGAAAACTGCAGATTCTCCAGGCGATCCGTCGGCGACGCCACGCCGCCGCTGGCCATCACCTTGACGTGCCGCGCGCCTTTTCTGACCTCGTCGCGCACCGCGGCGCGGCAGGCGTCCACGCCGTCGCACACGCGCGCGATGGTGAAGTCGCAGCACTTGCACGCGCCCGAATTCAGCGCGACGTCGCCCGCCGCGCGGAAATCGCCGTGGCCTCCGGTTTGAGACAGCGCTTTGCCGCCGTGCACGACGCGCGGGCCACGCAGCGTGCCCTCGTCGCACGCCTGGGCGAGGCCGTGGTCGGCGCCGCCGCAGTCGCGCACGGTGGTGAAGCCCCGGTCGAGCATGCCGCTCAGGATGGGAACGGCGCGCGCGTACAGCAGGCTGGGAGGCATAGTGCTCGGCATGCGCAGGTTGGCGCTGCTCGCCGTGACGTGCACGTGGCTGTCGATGAGCCCGGGCATCAACGTCAAATCGCGGCAATCGAGGTGATGTGGACCTTCTCGTGAGGGGCCAACATCATCGAACATCAGGTCGATGACATCGCCTGCCACGACGACGCACATATACTTTGGGCCTTGCCGGTATGTGAATCGAAGTCTGCTGACGTCCACCCCGGGGTGATGTTCGTCTCCGAAATCCCCAGCCCGCTCGCTTCTCTTCCGCTTCTTGTCCTCAGCGCGATCGCCATGGTCCTCGTCCACCACCAGAACGCGTCCGGCGGTGATAACGAGCTGGCGTGGGCCCACGCCTGCGCGCGGGGCGTCGCCCGCGGAAGCCATGGCAGGGACACGCGCCCGCGTGCGTCGCGCCCCAGAAGTATCGCCGCGTCTTCGACAATCACGAGAAAAGCGAAAAGTCGCGTTCCTGCAGCGAAAAGGATTCAATCCCGCGCGCGCGCCGTGCCCCCGCGCCTGCCTGTCTGGAGACAGCGGGTGCGAGGAGACCTCGCCGCGTGAGGCGCGAATCGATCGGCGGCGATAGGCGCGACGGACGCAGAGCGGACGCTCCCGGCGCTCCCCCGACCATGGACCTCGATGGCGCGCGTTCCGCGGTGGAGCAAGCCTCGACGGGCTTGGCGCATCCCGCGCACCGCGCGGCGTCCGAGGCGACGCTCCTGGAGTTCCGGCGGTCCCCCCACGCGCTCCCCGCGTGCCGCCACATCCTGCAGACTTCTCCCGTGATGGAGGCGTGCTTCCAGGCGGCGGCGACGCTGCGGGACGCCGCGCTCAGGGACTGGTCCGCGTTGCCGCCCGAGGAGCGCGCGGGGCTGCGGCAGTTCTGCCTCGGGGTGGTGCTGGGGCAAAACGCGGAGAGCGGGTGTCCCGCGAGCGCGATGCCCGTGGTCGTCAAGCAGCTCGTCTCCGTGCTGGCGGTCATGATCAAGCGATCATGGCTGGACGTCGACGAGACGAAGCTCGACACGGGCGCGACGCAGGCGGATTACGCCAACGCCGCCGCCGCGGCGCGCGCGCACCGGCAACGGATGCTGGCGGAGGCGGAACGCGCGGTGAGCCAGGCGTCCACGAACGGCGCGCGCGTCATCGGGCTGAACCTGTTCGCCGCCGTGATCACCGAGTTCGCGCCCTCCACCGCCTCCCCCATGCAGCTCCCGTGGGACTTCCACGAGCGATGCCGCGTCAGCCTGCAGAACGACTTCCTCCTCTCCTTCTTCGAGCACGCCGTCTCGGTCGCGCGCGCCGCCGCCGCGGGCGGCGGCGCGCTCGCGGGGTCGGACGAGGGCGTCTGCGTCGCCGCCCTGCGCCTCATGAACGGCGCGCTCGCGTGGGACTTCCAGTTCGCGGGGCACGGCGCGGACGGTGGCGGGTTCGGGTTCGGCGCGACGACGCGCGGCGAATCGCCCGGCCGCGGCGACGGCCTCAGCGCGGACGCGGTGAAAATCACGCCCGGCCGTACCTGGCGCGACGCGCTCCTGGCGCCGGGATCCACGGACTGGGTGTTCGAGCTCCACCACGTGGCTTCCCGAAGCGACGGCACGCGGCACGCGTCATCGGTAGCGCGCGCCGCGCGAGCGACGGTGTCCTCGCTGTGCGCGTTGGCGGGTGACGTGTTCCCGAGCAAGCGCGAGGACCCCGCGGAGACGCTCCGGCTCGCGCACTTCGCGCGGTGCGCGGTTTCCCTGAGCCGCGCGCTGCGGCCGGCGAGGCCGCTCATCGCGAGCGCCGCGCGCGCGGGCGGCGACTCCGAGGAGGCGATGCACGACGGCGCGCGCGGGGTCGCCGCCCTGGCGGCGATCCACGCACCCGGCGACTTTTATCACCCCCCCGTCCCTGAAGCGAGTCTAAACGGCGGCGGCGCCGGCGAGGAGGCGTCCTCCGTCGCGCTGGCGGCGACGCTGGGCGAGCTCACCGTGGGTTTGCTGGAGGCGGGCGCTCTTCGCTCGGAAAACGACGGCGCCCCCGTAGACGAGACGCTGCGCATGTGCGTCGAGGCGTGGGGCGCGCTCGCCGAGCGGAGCCTCGCGGGGACGCAGCGCGACGACGCCGTGCCCCGCGAGACTGAATACGCGTACGCGGCGCACGCCGCCGGCCCGGGCCCGAACGGAGCGCGCCCTTTACGCTCGCCGGAGCCGGCGTTCCCGGGGCAGGCGGAGACCTCGTCGGCGTGCGCGAGCGTGTTCGAGGCGTACCTGCGCGCGGGCCTGGAGGCTGCCGCCGCCGGCGCGCACGAGGAGGACGACGGGCACGAGGAGGAGGGCAAGGCGGGCGCGGCGGCGCTGGACGAGCGCATGTCATCGGTGGCGCGCGTGGCGCGCGCCGCGCCCGACGCGACGCTTCCTCTTCTCCGCGCCGCGATGGAGCGTTTGAAAAACGAGCTCGGCCAAGCTTGTTTGGCGACGTTCCCAAAAGGTCACGCGCCCGGGGACCCTTCCGAGATTCTCGAGCAACTCTGGTGGCTCGCGCGGCTCGTGCCGCACGTGCTGTGCGACGCGTTCGAGGGCGAGTTCCCTCTTCCCCCCGACGCGGTCGCCGAGTGCGCGCGCCGCGCGGCGATCAAAAACCCGGGCGGCGCGTGCCCGGTGACGGAAACCGGCTCGGCGTTTTTACGTTTGGTCGCCGTGTGCCTCGACGAAACCGCCGTGCGCGCGGGCGCGGTCTCGCCGCGGCTGGTCGAGCAGCTGGTGTGGGGCGCGGCGCGCTGGACGGACACCTACCTGATGCCCGAGGACGTGGGCGGCAGCGCGCACGCCGCGCTCTTCGGCGGCGCCAAGCCCTCGCTGGCCGCCGTCGGCCGCGCCGGCGACGGCGAGGGCCGCGTCCGCGGAGGCGCCGCGCTCGCGTCGGCGCCGCCGCCGTCGCCCTTCTCCGAGGCCGGGGGGGGCGTGGGCGCGGTGGACGCGCTGCTGCGCGTCGCGCTGGTCGCGCTGACGGCGTTCCCCGGTGAGGAAAGCGCGCAGCGCGTCGCCGCCAAGATGCTCCTCCCGGCGCTCACGAGGCGCCGCGCGCTGTGCCGCGCGTGCGTCTCGTCGCAAAGCTGGGCCGCCGTCGCCGACGCCGCGCGCGCCGCGCTGGAGACGTTCGGAAACATTTGCAATCCGAACGCGCCTCCCGCGTCATCATTCCCGCCCGAGATCCACCGCTTCGTGGCGGAGGCTCTGTGCCGCGCCGCCGACGGCGTCGCGGACGAGCGCGCGCGGGACGAGTACGTCGCGCGCGCGCTCGCCGCCGCGAATAACGCGCTCACTCTGTGCGCTCAAAACCCAACCGACATGAAGCACCCGGCGGGGGAGGCGCGGGCGGTGGCGACGCTGGAGGCGCTGCGCGGCGCGGCGCGCGCCTCGGCGGCGCGCTCGCAGCGCGCGGTGTTCTCGTTTTTTCAACGTAACTTCGAGGCTCTGCTGGCCGTGCAGCGCCTCGGCACAGAAAGCGCACAGGTGACCAAGGCGAGCCTGCGTCTGTGCGAGGCGTTCGTGGAGGCGCAGGCGTGCTTCCTGCCCCCCGCGGACGCGGCGGCGCTGTGCGGGCACTGCGCGCGCGTCGTCGAGACGTACAAGGCGTCCGGGCGCGGCGCGCTGCCGCCGGCGGCGGCGGGCTCGGCGCACTCGCTGCGCGCCGAGCGCGCGCGCGAGGCGTACAAGGAGGTGAAGGCGCTCCTGCGCGTCCTGACGCACGTCTCTTCGGTGGACGCCGACGCCGAGGACGGCGACGCCGCCGGAAAGGAGGAGGCGGCGGAGCGGGGGGGCTCGCAAAGAGGCGGGAGCGCGCGGGGGGGGGGCGCGTTCGCGGGGGTCTTCGGACCCGGGGGCGCCGGCGCTTTCGCTTTCGCGAACCCCCAAAACGCGGCGGGGGTTCACGAAAGCGAAAGCGGACGCACGACGCACGACGCACGTGGCTCTCGAGGCGGCACACGCGTGGACGTGCCGTCCGTGGTCCTGGCGGGCCTCCACGCGACCATCCCGCTCCTCACGGAGGAGCTCCTGCGTTTCCCCAAGCTGTGCCGCCAGTACTTCGCGCTGCTGGCGCACATGCTCGAGGCGTACCCGGCGAAGGTGGCGGCGCTGGACGCCGCGACGTTCGCCACGCTCATGCGCACGCTGGAGTTCGGCCTGACGCACGCGGACGTGGACATCGGGCGCGAGAGCTTCGCCGCGCTCTCGGGGTTGGCGGCGTTCCACCACCGGGAGACGAAAGGAAGCCGCGGAGGGAACCCCGCGGGCGGGCTCGCCGCGCACAACGCCGCGAACGAAGATGGAAAAAAAGATGGCATCTTGGCGCGTTTCTTAAAGCTCAGCCTGAACCGTTTGCTGTTCGAAGACGCGTCCGCGGCGCTCGCCGAGCCCGCGGCGGACGCGCTTCTGCCCTTGATGCTGTGCGAGCGCGAAGCGTTCGCGGCCGTCGCGCACGAGCTCGTCGCGTCGCTCGCCGGCGACGCGCGCGCGCAGGGGAAAGTCGGAGAGGCGCTGCGCGATTTGACGGCGAGCGGCGGCTTGACCGACCGCGTGGACCGCGCGAACAAACGGCGGTTCCGGAGGAACGTCTCGGCGTTCGTACTGGAGACGCGCGCGTTCGTGCGCAGGAACTGATGCTATGTTTTCGTAGAGAGACAGTTTAGAAGGGCAACAACGCGAGAACGTGCCGTGCTACTAAGGCTCATTTCGCTATGAAAAAATCGCGCTGATCAAAATCAATCATCGCTCGCGTTCGATAGGTCTCGCGTTTACAGGTTTAGGGTTTATCTCGCGTCGCGGATTCGCGACGCGGGCCCAGCCTGCGCGACCGCCCCCCCGGCGACGACGCGCGGGGCCACGACGCGCGACGCGCGGCATGTGCCTCGCGTCACACGCGTCATCCGCGCCGCGCCGCATCTCGTGTCGTCTCCGAGGTCGCGCTCGGCGCGGTCGCCGCATCCCGACCGCGCTCGCCCCGCGTTTGTCCCGAGCGAAACACGCCGCGCGATGCCCCGCCCCGGCCGCTCACTTCTGGACCACCTTCTCGAGGAGCGTGAACTTCTTGGACTTGGACATGGGCCTGCACGCCTCGATGCGCACGCGCTCGCCCACCACGCACGCGTTCGCCTCGTCGTGGAAGGTGAACTTGGCGGACTTCTTCACCAGCTTGTGGTACCGGGGGTGCGGCACCTTGCGCTCCACCATCATCACCGCGGATTTGTCCATCGCCGTGGACACCACCTGCCCCTCCAGGACCTGCTTCGCGGTCACCGCGACGGGCGCGCGGCGAGTGGAAGCGACGGCGGCG
>Ga0181601_10003790_pt1 | contig 12736 bp, 9 predicted proteins | sample 041ome_8_FD_133020 | JGI IMG/M metagenome (GOLD analysis project Ga0181601, IMG submission 133020) | Coastal salt marsh microbial communities from the Groves Creek Marsh, Skidaway Island, Georgia - 041407BS metaG (megahit assembly) | ecosystem: Environmental > Aquatic > Marine > Intertidal zone...
CGTAATCTCCCAGATCTCTGGGACGCCATCCGAGACGCCATCGACGACCTCACGCCAAACGACTGCAGGAGCTACTTCACAGCTGCAGGCTATGAACCAGAATGATGGGAATCTGCTCTAGCAGTCGGATTACGCCCCAATTAGGGCGATATTATGCAAACGCGGTGCCACGAATTCGCGCACAAGCACTGCCCCACTGCCTGCTTCAAAACTGCTGAGACTGCGCGATAAGGCAGTGGCTGAACGGACACCTGACGCGATACAAAATGAGTCAGATCAAGCTGGAAATCGTATCAATATGGTCCACCCATCGCAGGCTGCGCCACCATGCTGACCACGATCTTGGAAATCAAAACCTGCACCGGCAAATCCGTGCTGCCTATGACCTTCGAAATGTGGCGGGAGGTGGGTAAAGTGTTGGAATTAGATAGGGCCGGATAGGCATGCCGCTAGGCCCCTCCACTCAACAACACAAATGAAACAAGCAATGTCTGAGCAATCTGGCCCATCGACGATTAGATTGGATTCTTCTTATGGCGGCCCAGATCGCCAAGCCGGGAAGATGAACCGTTGGCTGGCAGGAGCAACAGTTATCGCGGCAATGCTTCCGCCGACACTTCTGTGGGCCTTCGCCGAATGGACGTTAGGCGAGGCAGGGGCGCTATTGGCCTGTCTGTTGCTGCTTAGCACGATAGCGCTTCATATAGCCGACCATGTGGCAGACTTCTTAGGGTTTGAGAGGCGGCATTAGCGTCCAGACCCTAAGCATTGTCTTCGTGCGCAACTCTACTCACAGCGCCTCCAACGCTGCCCTCACCTCTGCCTTGAGCGGGTCGGCTTCTAGGAGGCGGGGCATGATGGCTTGCCAGTTTTGGCGGGCGGTGTCCGTGTCGCCGCGGGCAGCGGCGGCTTGGCCTAGGCGCCAGAGGGCTTGGGGATTTTTGGGCTCGCGGACAATGACGCGATTGAAGGCTTTCTCGGCATCCGGCGTCACCTGCCCGCCATTGGCGGCGATTTCAATTTCCGCATACTGAATCAACAGACCAACATTCGCCGGTTGCAGCTTCAGCGCATTGGCGAGTGCACTTGCTGCATCTGATTTCCGGTCCAGCACCATGTAGGCGTTCGCGAGGCGGAGCCAGCCTTGGTAGTTGTTCGGGTCCTCTTCGAGCTTACCCGCTAAGCCATCCACCATGCCTTGGATCATGGCCATCCGGTCTTCCGGCGTCATGTTCTGGGCTGCCTGCATTTGCTCTTGCGTCGGGCCTGGTGCCGGTGCAGCAGATGGCGCGGTGGCTGATGCAGCCGCGGGCGCAGGCGTCGCCGGAGCAGCGGCAGCAGGTGCTGCCGGACGGCCTTCCAATTCCTGAATGCGTTCAAATACTGTGTCCGCCCAGGGCGCTTTTGGCGGTGCGCTGGCGAGCAGGGTCTTCAGTGCCGCAATCGCACCAGGCCGGTCGTTCTTTTCCAGATTGGCTAATGCCAAATAATATCGCGCGCGGGGATCATCCGGCTGGATCGCCAAAATCTGCTCGAACGCAGATTCTGCAGCAGGCACGACACGGCCACCTGCCGCAGCGACGAGGGTTTCACCATATTCGCCGATCAAATCTGCATCCGGCGGATCTGTCAGCTCTACGGCAGAGGCAAAAGCCTTGGCCGCATCATCCATGCGTCCCATGGCAACATAAGAGCGGCCAAGCAGGCCCCAACCCTTTGCGTCCTTGGGATCATCCTTCAGGCGAGTTTCCAATTGGGCGATCAACGCTTCGAAACTATCTGCCAGGGCTTCCGTGCCATCCGCATGGTTGGAAGCAACGGTGACAGGGTCTGCCGGGCGCTGGCTTGGCCGGTCCGGCGTCTCCAAACTGGCGACGGTCGCCAGCACGGCTGCGCCAAGGCTGGCGATAGCAGCGACCGCGAACATCATCGCCGTCGGCCATACTGGCTTTGGCCGCGCAGAAAGCATGCGCATCATGGTCCAGCCCGCGATAACAAGTGCGACGACGGCTGCTGAAATCCAAAATACCATGGCGGACGAAGCTCCTGAGAGTAAAAACGCGTTCTGGCGGCCCATTAATGGTAACGCATTAATAGCAGCATTGGCGAAGCCGCCGTAGCACAGTATGCTTGACTACCAGTCCTTTAGAGCTGCCGCAAATAAACTGCGGAACGTTCGGAACAAATATGCCGGATTCGTCACAAAACAAGGCTGGTTCGGCGGACGACGCAGCCTTGGCGGCGCGGCTCGTTGCCGGGGACCATGCTTTAGCCGACCAACTCCTGGCGGAGTTGCGGCAGAGTCGCCTGCTGAATCAGGTCGCGGAAGCCGTGAACGGCCCTGGCGGGCTGGACGCTATTCTGCCGCGCTTAGTCAGCCTTATGGCAACGGCACTGGATGCTGATCGCGCAACGCTTTTCCTGCATGATGCTGAAGCGCGGCAACTGTTCTCCCGCGTGGCCAGCGATAGTGGTGTGCTGGAAATTCGGATACCGGAGAATGGCGGCATCGCAGGCGCTGTATTCAGGTCCGGCAAAGCTGAACGCATCGATGATGCTTATGCCGACACGCGCTTTAATCGCGCGGTCGATCAGTCCACCGGCTACAAAACCAAAACCATCCTGGCCGCCCCCGTTTTAGCAGCGGATGGTCGGACGGTTGGCGTCGTGCAGCTTCTCAACAAAGCTGGCGGTCCCTTCACGGAGACCGATCAGGACCAGACCTTATCCATGGCCCGACAGGCGGCATCCGCGCTGGAGAAAGCCTGGCTGCATGAGCAGCTGGAGCGCGCCAAGCAGGATGAAACAAAGCTGCTGGAAATGGCGGAATGGGTCTCCTCAGAATTAGACCTGGACCGCCTGCTCAGCCGTGTCGGTGATGCGACCATGGAGCTGCTGGACTGCGAACGCGCCACCATCTTCGTGCTGGACCCAGACAAGAACGAGCTTGTCTCCCGCGTCGCCAGCGGTGGAAATGTTAAAGAAATCCGCATTCCCACCAGCGCTGGTGTGGCGGGCGCTGCGTTCATGAGCCACAAAATTGATAATGTGCCGGACGCCTATGCGGACCCCCGCTTTAATCAAGCCGTCGACAAAGCGACTGGGTTCAACACCCGCTCAATCCTGGCCGCCCCCATCCTAGACCGTAACGGCGCATCTGTCGGCGTGGTGCAAGCGCTGAACAAGCGCGGTGGGCCATTTGGGCCGGATGAGGAGCGGCGCGTGCGCGCATTCTCATCCCAGCTCGCCGTCGCCTTACAGAACGCGCAGCTGTTCTCAGACGTGCTGTCCCTGAAGAACTACAATGAAGGCATCCTGAAATCCCTGTCCAACGGCGTCGTGACACTGGATGCAGATGGCGCGCTCGTTAAAGCCAATGAATCAGCCGAGCGCATATTGGGCTTCGATCTGGCCAAAGCCAGCAATGCCCCGCGTGAGGCTGATACTCTATTTGGTGCCCACAATGAATGGATCCTCAAAAGCATTGACTATGTAACCCGCACCGGTGCTGACGATTACCATGCCGACGCGGACTTCGGCCTTGCCGACGGCACCAAAGTCTCGGTCAACCTGACAGTCTCGCCGCTGCGTGGTGTTAAGGATGAGCCGCTTGGCTGCGTCCTTGCGTTTGAAGACATCACGTCTGAGAAGCGCGTTCGCGGTGCGATGTCCCGCTACATGGCGAAAGAAGTCGTCGATCGGTTGCTGGAAACAAACACGATGGCACTTGGCGGCGAAGCCGTTGAGGCGACCGTATTGTTCTCCGATATTCGCCGCTTCACTTCACTGGCGGAAGGCATGAGCGCCCAAGGTGTAGTTGAACTGCTGAACGAATATTTCACCGACATGGTGGAGGTGATCTTCAAGCGCGGCGGTGTGCTCGACAAATATATCGGCGACGCAATCATGGCTGTATTCGGTGCGCCCATCGCAACGGGCCGTCATGCTGATGATGCCGTGGCGACGGCGACGGACATGAAACTCGCCCTCGCCAAACTGAATACCCGCCGGATTGAGCGTGGCCAGGAGCCCATTGATATCGGCATTGGCTTGGCGACGGGCGAAGTGCTTTCTGGCAGCATTGGGTCAGAAAAACGCTTGGAATACACGGTCATCGGCGACAGCGTGAATCTGGCGTCGCGCATGGAAGGCGCCACCAAACATTATGGTGCCGGAATTCTTTTATCCGAAACAACGGTCGCCGCCCTTAAAGATGACCACCTGGTGCGCCCGGTTGACCTGATCCGCGTTAAAGGCCGCGAAACGCCGGTGGAGATGTTTGAGGCGCTAGACCATGCCGCCCAGCTTGAAGGTGATCCAGTGCGGGCGATGCTGGACCCATACAAACGCGCAATCAAAGAATTCAGGGCGCGGAATTGGGCAGCGGCCAGCACAGCATTTCAGCAAGTTCTGGATGTCCGCCCAGGCGATGGTCCAGCGAAAGTATATCTAAGCCGTTGCGGCTATTATCAGGAAACCCCGCCACCCGATGACTGGGATGGCGTGTGGCAAATGTCTGAGAAGTGACAAAAAATTAAGCCCCAATGCTCGCTCGTGACTAGCGCGAAGCAGGATTCCGCCATAAGCTTGTCATATTGCTAGCCTAAATAGGCTGGGATCAATTGAAATTGGCATACCGGCAGCCGCGCTTCGCGGTCCGGCAAGGGTGGCGAAAAACCAGATGCGCCTGTGGATACTACAGCATGGATTGGGGCTGGTTCTTGCCTGTCTCATGCTGTCCGCATCCCCCGCTACAGCCGATATCCCTGCCCCTCCAGGTGCCATCATTGAAACCATCCGCCATGGCGCGCTTGATCTGAAGGCTCGGCATGTCCGCCCACCGGGTGCGGGCCTTGATACAATCATACTGGTCCATGACACGCTTGGCGGTTTTGAATCGACGCTGATTACGGAATTGCAAACCGCACTCGCGGCGCAAGGCCTTAGTACGCTTGCAATCAATCTAAGCCTCGGCGTGAGTGCACGCATGAGCGCGTTCGAATGCAATGAACGCCATCGCCATCGCCACGAGGATGCGCTTGAAGAAATTGACGCCTGGGCAGACTGGCTGCTGGGCGAAGGCCTGGGACCAGTGGCGTTGGTTGGTCATGGCCGGGGCGGTGCCCAGATTGCCTGGTATCTGGCGAAGACGGGCGGCAAGCACGTTAATGCCGCCATACTCCTGGCACCAAGCGGATGGACGCCACGCTCTGCCGATCTGGAGTATCGCGCCCGCTACACAAATGGCATCGCCGCACTGTTGACCCGGATCGCGAGCTTCAAACCGGATGACTACATCGACAATGTGCCGTTTCTACACTGCGGCTCCGTCGTTGCGACCCGCACTTCAATCAACAGCTATTATGGTGTTGAGCCCAAGCGGGACGCGCCAACCGCCCTCGCCACTGTCAAAACACCCGTGCTGGCCCTACTCCCAGACCCGCTTTCGGATAATGATGACGTCACGAAGCGCTTGTCCGCCGTTAAAAACCAATTCGTCAGCGTCCGCCCCATCCCCGGTGCCGACGCCCAATTTGGAAGCGACGCATTGCCTGTCGTTGTGAAAGCGATTGAGGCCTATTTGCAAAGTCTGCAGCCTGCGGGGAACTAAGCCGCAACCAGCAAAGTCGCCGCTATCGCTGTGTGTGGGCCGTGTTGGCACCTTCAAAATACCGCACTACGCCTGATGCGATAGATTCTGCAATTTCCTGGCGGCCCGCTTTGCTGTTAAGGCGCTTGGCGTCCTCGGCATTTGACAGAAAGCCAAGCTCAATCAGGACCGATGGTACATCCGGCGCTTTAAGCACCGCAAATCCAGCAGACCGTTTGGGTCGATTGAGCAGCGGTACAGTGTTGGCCATGGCGAACAAAAGATCGTCTGCGGCGGCGGAGGATTGGTTTTTCGTCTCCCGCTGCGCCAGATCAATCAAAATGCCGACGACTTCTTTTGGCCCATCGTTCAGCGGCGCGCCACCGATTAAGTCCGCCGCGTTAGCCTGTCGGGCAAGACGGTCAGCCTCCCGGTCAGAGGCGCGTTCGGACAGTGTGTAGAGTGACGCGCCGGCGACATGACGGTCCGGATGGGAATCTGCGTGCAGCGCGATGAATAGGTCCGCCTTCGCTTTCCGGCCCCGCCGCACCCGCTCACGCAGGCGCAGGAAGATATCGGAGCTGCGGGTTAGCACGACCTTATAACCGCCCCGCCGCTCCAGCCGTCGTTTCAATTCTTTTGCGACAGCTAGATTGACCCGCTTTTCAATCACGCCGCCGACACCTGTGGCCCCAGGGTCCTGGCCGCCATGGCCAGCATCAATCACGATGATCCGCTTAGGCAGCGCCCGCCGCTGCGGCTGTCCTGCTGGTTTCGGGCGAAGCTTGCCGTAAATTTTTGAAGGCGGATGCTTGTTATAAGTAAGGTCCACAACAAGGCGGTTCTTTCTGGACCCAGCCGCCGCAAGCAGGCCCGCCGACTGAATGGCGCTGCTGCGCTTCAGGTCGAATACCAAACGATAAATATCTGGGCGGAATTGGCCATGGCGCAGCCCGGTGACGCCAGCAACGGCAAGGCTTGCAGGGTTTGCGCGCCATGCCCCTGTCGGCAGATCAACCACCAACCGCGCCGGAGACTGCAACGCGAAGGCCCGGAAATTGACCGCATGGGATAAATCGACAACCAGCCTGGCACCGCCCGCTTTCGCGGCCCCCCGCACACCCAGCACATCGGCCTGGACAGGCAGAGGCGCGGCTGCCTGCAAGACGGCCAAAGCCAAGATCGCCAAAATGAAGAAAGCGCGCTGCATCAATATGATTCGCCCTGTTGTTAGAGCGCTGTCAAAATGCAGAATCTGGCGAATCAGCGCAAGGCCTATGTCGATTTTGATTGTTATTAGTGCGGTCACTCTCTAAAAGCGGTAATTGGGTTCATGTTTTAGCGTGTCGCCCCCTTGCCGCAACGAGTCAGAAACGCCCGAAATATGGCGGACATGCGCGGGGGCGCCGTTGAAGAAGGCCTTTATTGGCGGAAAATCGCCGTATTGGTCGAATCTTGTTGAGTTTCACATCTAATTGCTTGCGGAAGTCCCGTTCCGGCATGTGCGTCGTTGAAAGACACAATCGATCCCCCCTTAAGGCAAGCGCGCTTCGACGCGCCCAAGTCGTCGGGTATCGGCCATATCAGCAATTTGCGTTGGAGCGTTCGCGCCCAGCGCCGATACAATTGCGTTCTTTCATACAGTTTGAACCATCCGATCCCCAGCTGGGCTCGGCAGTTCTAAGGCGCCCGCGCCGGCCTGAAGGGCCCGCGAGGGAGAATACCCCCAATGTCCAAGTCTATGTTAATCGATGCCGCGCAGCCGGAAGAAACGCGCGTGGTGGTGCTAGGCCCTAACGGCCTAGAAGAATTTGACTTTGAATCGTCATCCCTTCGCACACTGAAGGGCAATATCTATCTGGCGAAAGTCACGCGGGTTGAGCCGAGCCTGCAAGCGGCGTTCGTAAGCTATGGCGGCAATCGCCACGGCTTCCTGCCGTTCAACGAAATACATCCTGACTATTACCGCATTCCCATAGCGGACCGCGAAGCGATCGCTGAGGCCGCAGCCGCAGAGCGCGCTGACCGTGTCGAAGACGAAGAAGATGACGACGAGGATGACGTCATCGAAGCAGAAGCCGTGGACGTTACCGAAGACAACGCTGCTGATTCCGATGACGCCTCAGACGACGACGCCCCAGACGATGAGGGCTCAGACGACGACCCGGAAGAAGTTGAAGCCTCAGATGAAGCCGATGCTGTAGAAGCATCTGCGGAATCCACTGAGGATAACGGCGACAGCGCCGACACCGAAGACGATGATGACGGCGAAGCTGGTCAAAATGGCGATGGCCGCTCCATGGCGATGGCCGCTGAGAGCACCGAAGACAAAATTGAGAAGACTGATGCCGCTGTGGAGACTGCGGAAGCAGACGCGGCAGAGGCAAGTTCAGACGCGCAACCATTAGAAGCGGCTGAAGAACCAACTTCTGAAGAACCAAATGCTGAAGCGGCACCTCAAGCCGAAGAAGCTGCTCCTGAAGCAGATGAAGCTGCAGCAGATGACAGTGCCGCACCTGAAGCGAGTGCTGAACCAGAAGCGGACCCGACAGCCGAGACTGAAGACGCCTCTGGCGGATCAAATGCCAGTGACGAGGACAACACGGACGCCGAGCCCACCGCGCGGACACCGCGCCGCCGTCGCAATACACGGAAGACCCAGCCGCGCCGTCACTACAAAATCCAAGAAGTCGTGAAGCGCGGCCAGGTCATGCTGGTCCAGGTTTCCAAGGAAGAACGTGGCGGCAAGGGTGCTGCCATGACCACATATATCTCCCTCGCCGGGCGGTATTGCGTGCTCATGCCCAATACCGGCAAGGGTGGTGGCGTCTCCCGGAAAATCACAGACGTCAAGGATCGTAAGCGACTCAAAGGCATCATCGACGATCTGGAACTGCCCCAGGGCATGGCGACGATTGTCCGCACAGCCGGCACGAGCCGTACCAAGGCGGAGATCAAACGCGATCATGAATTCCTGTTGCGATTATGGGATGAGATACGCGAACGAACGCTGACCTCGACCGCCCCTGCCCTCATTTATGAGGAAGCAAGCCTCGTCAAGCGGGCGATCCGCGACCTTTACACCCGCGATATTGATTCCGTTTCCGTGCAGGGCGACGGCGCTTACCGCGAAGCCAAAGACTTCATGCGCTCCCTCATGCCGAGCCATGCCAAGCGTGTGCAGCCGTACAAAGACACAACACCACTGTTCCAAAAACACGGTGTCGAAGGCCGGTTGGAAACGCTGTTTGACCCGATCGTGCGCCTGCCATCTGGCGGCTATCTGGTCATCAACCAAACTGAAGCCCTGGTCGCGGTTGACGTGAACTCTGGCCGCTCCACCCGTGAGCGGAATATTGAAGAGACAGCACTCAACACGAATAAGGAAGCTGCCGTTGAGGTCGCACGCCAGCTGCGTTTGCGCGAACTGGCCGGCATCGTCGTTATTGATTTCATCGATATGGATGAACGCCGCAACAATGCCGCCGTCGAACGTAAGCTGAAAGACGCCCTAAAGGTTGACCGCGCCCGCGTGCATGTGGGCCGGATGAGCCCGCTTGGCCTGATGGAAATCTCCCGGCAGCGCCTGCGTCCATCAATGTTCGAGACCAGCTTCCACGAATGTCCAAGCTGTGCCGGCCTTGGCCGGGTTCGCTCACTTGAAAGCAATGCGCTTGGCGTGTTGCGTGCGGCTGAAGACGCCGCCAATGCTGCAGGCAATGGCGCGGATATCGCCGTGACCGCAGCGACGGATTGCATCCTATATATCCTGAACAATAAGCGCGACATCATCGCCCGCATCGAAGAAAGCTACGGCGTGCGCATTATGTTCAACCAGGATGATAAAATGGCACCGCATGAGCGGAAGGCCGAGATCATCCGCCAGGGCGAAGGCGGCGGCGCACTTGCTGCTGCACCTGAAGCAAAGCCCGCACGCCAGGAAGAACCTGAAGCGCGCGAGGGTGGCCGTGATGAGGGTCGTGGCCGTGGTCGCGGTCGCAACAATCGCGGTGGCGATAAGGATGATCGCGGCGAAAAAGAAGGCCGCGGCGGTCGCCGTGGTCGCGGTGGGCGAAATCGCAACCGCAATGCTGAAGACACCGAAGAAGCGACAGCAACGGCAGAAGCCACAGCCGCACCTGACGCCGCCACTGATACGGATGAGGATGGCGGCAGCCGCCGTCGTCGGGGCCGCCGTGGCGGTCGTCGTCGGGGTCGGAATGGCGAAAATGGTGAAAACGGCGAAGCGGATGTGAACGCAGATGCCGCAACGCCAGAAACCGAGGGCGGGGCCGCAAATGCTCCGCCTAAGGCAGATGGTGATGACGGCGAAGAATCCGGTGGCCGCAAGCGTCGCCGTCGTGGTCGTGGGCGCAACCGGAAGTCCAACGATGGTGAGAACCAGACGGCGGGCGAGACAGCCCAAGCTTCTGCAGATGCAAGCGCTGAGTCTGCCCCCATATCGGATGAAGGTGCACAGCCAGACGCTGAAGCTGTTGTCGACGCACCGGCTGATGCGTCAGTGGAGGCAGTTGCAGAACCGGCACCCGCCCCTGTTGAAGCTGTCGCTGAGCCCGCGCCAGAACCGGAACCCGCACCAGAACCAGAGCCCGCTGCGGAAGCTGCGCCGGAGCCTGTCGCTGAAACCGCTCCTGAGCCTGAGCCTGAGAAGCCCGCTGGTCCGCCGAAGTCCGGCTGGTGGCGTCGCCTCAGCTCTTAACGTTCTACCCTAACGCCCTAAACGGAAAGGTCCCCCAAGATGACCGGCCGCATGTTCCTGCAAACGCCTGGCCCGACGAATATCCCTGACGATATTTTGAGCGCCATGCATCGCCCGGCGGAGGATTTCTCCACGCCGGAATTCATCGCCACCATGACGGCGATGTTCAGTGAGCTGAAAGACTTGTTCGCGACCACGGGCGAGGTCTTCGCCTATATCGCGAACGGCCATGGCGCGTGGGAAGCCTCCATCGTCAACCTCCTGTCCCCTGGTGACCATGTGTTGGTGCCGGAAACGGGGCGGTTTTCCGTTGTGTGGCGGGACATGATCAAGGCATTCGGCATCACTGCGGAAGAAATTCCAAATGACTGGCGGAGTGCGATTGACCCACAGCAGGTCGAGGATGCGCTGCGTCGGGATACAGAACGCAAGATTAAGGCCGTGCTGATCGTCCATGTGGAAACTGGCACCGGTTCCGTTACGGACCTCCGCGCCATCCGCGCCGCGATTGATGCGGCGGGCCATCCAGCGCTGCTGGTCGTGGATGCCATCGCATCCTTCGGCTGTCATGAGCTGAAAATGGATGAAATGGGCGTTGATTGCGTTATCGCGGCCTCCCAAAAAGGCCTGATGATGCCGATTGGCCTGTCGTTCACGGCGGCTGGCCCGAAGGCGATGGAAGTATCAGAAAAATGCACGGCGAACCGGGAATATTGGTCCTGGAAAAGCCGGATGGCGCTGGAAATGTACCGGCGCTTCTGCGGCACCGCCCCCATGCATATGGTCTGGGGCCTGATGCGGACTATGGAGAAAATCCGCGAAGAGGGCATCGACAACATCATCGCCCGCCATGCACGCCTGGGTGAAGCCGCGCGGCGCGCTGTCGGTGTATGGTCCGAAGGCGAGGCAATGGAATTCAACACGATTGATCCCGCATCCCGCTCCAACTCCATCACCTGCATCCGCACACTCGGCGATACGGACCCGGACGCGATCCGCACCATCGCGCGGGAGAAGTTCAACGTCAGCCTTGGCGGTGGATTGGCAGACCTCAAAGGCAAGGCCTTCCGCATTGGCCATATGGGGGAGATGAACGAACCCATGCTGCTCGGTGCCCTTGGCGGTGTGGATGTCACGCTAAAGCATATGGGCATCCCCCATGGCGACGGCGCGCTGGACGCCGTGACCAAATACCTGGCGAAAACCGCTTAAGAACCCTTGCTCCCCATCGGGGGGAAAGGGCAGGGTGAGGGGGGTGCCAGCCCCAGAATCAACCGGCTGCCGACCTCCCAACCCTCCTCAACACCAATAACCACTCGAGGATACCTCCCCATGGCCCGCGTACCCTACCTGGACGCTGATGACCTGCCGGAGGAGCACAAGTCCCTCCTGAACCGCCCGATCAATCTGTTCCGCGCGCTGGTGAATTCACCGGGTGCGGCGAAGGCGATGTCTGGCCTCGGCGGGTATATCCGCCATGGCTCACAGCTGGACGGACGGGTGCGTGAACTGGCGATCCTGCAAGTCGGCTGGCTCGCCAAAAGCCCCTATGAATGGTCCCACCACGTCAAAATCGGCAAAGATTTCGGCCTGAATGACGCCGATATTGAAGCGCTGAAGGCAGAGACCGCTGGCGAAACCACGTCCCTCTCCCCGCTCGAGCGCCTTGCCCTCAAGGGTGCGCGCGAAATGGCGGTGGGCGGTGAGATGACGGAGGCGACCTTCAAAGACCTCGAAGAGCATCTCCAGCGCGACCTGCTGATAGACCTCATCGTCACCATCGGCTTCTACTGCGCCGTCGTCCGCATTCTGCCATCCCTCGGCATTGATGTTGAGGACAGCTACCAGCCGTATTTGGATGCCCACCCACTGCCGGAATAACGCTCCATGCGCCTTACCCTGATCGCCGCCGCTGCCATCGCCTTCATGGCCACAAGCTCCGCAGCCGTGGCCGAACAATCCTGGTCCCATAAAGCTTGGAGTGTGACCAAAGAAGGCGAGACTTGCACGCTACGCACGGGCGGCGATGGCGACGGGGTCTTCACACTGACGTTTGAGAGTGGTGGCTTTGACGCGAGCGCCACATATCGCCCGCTGATGGTGCGCGGCTACGCTGCACCGCTTGAATTTTCCGACGACATTGACGTCGCCATAGACGGCAAGACGACGGTCTTCGGCGAAGAAATGGCCGTGTATGACGGCACGGACACATATGGCGACTATTTCCGCGCTGCCGGCCTAACCGCCGGCTTCGTCCCCGACCTCACCGACGCACTGCGCAAAGGCACCACAATCGCCTTCCAACGCATCCGCCCAGCAGAAACACGCACTATAGACACCCTAAGCCTCTCCGGCTTCACCGCCGCACTGCTAAAGGCGTCCGACTTGTGCAAGTTTGATGCGAAGAAGCTGCCGAGAGCGCAATA
>Ga0181601_10003797_pt1 | contig 12727 bp, 6 predicted proteins | sample 041ome_8_FD_133020 | JGI IMG/M metagenome (GOLD analysis project Ga0181601, IMG submission 133020) | Coastal salt marsh microbial communities from the Groves Creek Marsh, Skidaway Island, Georgia - 041407BS metaG (megahit assembly) | ecosystem: Environmental > Aquatic > Marine > Intertidal zone...
CGTTCGGGACGCGCGGACGCCGAGTTACGACGCTCCGCAGGCGCAACTCGATCGGGTTCACTCGATCGTCCTCGAACCGCAGCGGCGGTGACCCGTCCGCGCCGAAGCTCACCCCCACCAGCGCGCCGCGGCAGTGCACGAGAGCGTACGGCCGGAACCCGTCCGTCACGTCGCGCGGACCGTTTTTTTTTGTGGGCGACGCGAGAGCCGAAGAGAGCGTCACGCGACGCAGACGCGCCGCCGCGTTCCTCCGCGCGGGCGCGAGCCGACGCCGTCGGACAACGTTCGCGCTCGAGACGCGCGTCCCGAACGCGTCCAAGGCCGCCATCAGCCACTGCGCGTACCGGCGTTGCGCGGCGGTGGCCAGCGCGCTTCCGCCCGAGCGCGACGACGCGTCAAATCTTTCTCGCCGCGGTTTGGTCGGCGACGATAGGTACGAGAACCCGCGGCGAATGGCGGATCTCGCGGACGGAGGCACGAACCCGATTCGTGGGTCGATTCGTGGGTCGAAGGCGTCGTTCGAATTCGTCGTTCGAATCCGCAGTCGCCCGGCGACCCACCCCGGCGGCGCCGAGCTCACCGCGTCGAGCGCGTCGGCGGCGAACTCGTGCTCGCCGGCGTAGCACAGGTAGCACGCGGTGAGGAAACGGAGCAGCGAAGCGGTCCCCGAACGGAAACCGCCCCTCGCGTGCAGACACACCACGCGCGCGTCGTCTCCGGCCAGCCACTCGTGCATCGCGCCGCACACGGACAGGATGGTCTCCATCGGGAGGATCTCCGCTGACCGGGGCCACTCCCACTGGCACTCGAACGCCCGCACGCGCGTCTCGCCGCCGAAGAGGCGCGACGGGAACGAACCTCCTGAGGTTCCTCGGGAACCCGAGGAACCTGAAGACGATTTCGGGTCGATTTCTTTCGGTCCCGCGTCACCCGCGTCGTCGTTCAGTGGCTCCAGTGGCGTCGGCGTGATGACCACGGTCAACACCGAGCCGGGCGTCGACGCGTTGTGCGTCTCGTCCAGGCTCTCGCTCGCCTCGCGCAGACTTCGCGCGTACCCGGGGTGATCGAACCCGGGCGCGTCCGCGAGAAGACGCGAAGCCCCGACCAAACGCGAGCAAGCGGTGCCGGCACCGCTCGCGCGCTCGTACTGGAACGCCAGCACGCGCTCGTGCAGGGACGTCGGCTTGGCGAGGTACGTCTCGCCGGAAGGCGCGTCCGAGGACGCGTCGGGGACGTCAAGCGCGGAGGCGTCCGCGCCGCGGCGGCGTCCGCCGAGCGCCGCCTCCGCGGAGCTCAGGAGCGTCTCGAACGGAGCGAACGGCGCGAACGGCGCGAACGGCTGATGCAGTACCTTGGCGGCGCGGAGGTACGACAGCAGAGAGACGCTGAGCGCGCGGAACGGCGACGCCAGCCGCGCGGCGGCGGTTTTCTCGGTGAACCGCGTCGAGCCGCGGTTCGCGAACGCGTCCTCTGTCTCGGGAACGTCGCGCGTCTCGGTGTCGGAAGATGTCGCCTCGTCCTCGAAGCGCGTTCCGGAAGCACGGAAGCGCGCGCGGACGGACACACGGCGGTTCGCGGACGTGGACGAGCCGCGCCACGCGTCGTACGGCTCGTCGTCGCGCGCGCCGTCGGCCGGGGAGCCGCCGCCGGACGGGCGGCTCTCCACGGCGCCCATCGCGGGGGGAGATCACGGCACCGCCGAGATCTCCCGTCGGAAACGCCGCGGCCCTTCTGCGCGGCCGGCCAGGCTCCGCCGCGGCGCTCCGGGCTCGCCGACGGTCGTCAGCGCCCGGGTCGCATCCGACTCGGCGCCGCGAGCGCGAACGGACGCGGTGGTGGATCCGCCGGGCGCGACGGTCGCACAGGGTCGCGCGCCACGCGGTGTGGCCCTGTGGTGGTTGTTCCGAGAGATGGCCCGAGACGCGGTGATGCGTAAAGTATAAAACGAGCCTTCGAAAGTATAGCGTCGCAGCCGCCTCCGCCTCGGCGGTGTGGCCCTGTGCTCGTCGTTCCGAGAGATGGCTCGAGACTCGGTGATATATAAAGTCTAAAACTATCACTCACTCACCCACCATCCGCCTCCGCGTCGTCACAGCTTCGCGCGCGTCGCGGCTTCCTCCGGCGGCCGGTAGAACTCGCTGTCCACGTGCGCGCGCCAGTCCGTGACCCCCGGCGGCTTCCGGCCCTGCCCATTTCGCTCGAGCTTCTCGCACACCATCGCCGTGAGCGCAGCGGATGTCTCCTGTATCGCGTCGAAGTCGGGGAACAGCTTCCCGGCGCGGAGCTCCTTCTCCGTGGTCATGACGGCGAGCGACTCCGCCGCGGCGAGGAACACGTCGTCGCTGATCTCCCGCGCGTCCGCCAGCACCGCCGCGTGGCCGAGCGCGGGGAACACGTACGCGTTGTTCGCCTGCGCCGGGTACCGCGTCGACCCGTCGTGCGTCATCGGCTCGAACGGCGACCCCGACGCGAACGCGACGTTTCCGTTCGTGAACCGCACGGCGTCCTCGAACGTGCACTCGGCTTTGTGCGTGGGGTTGGACAACGGGAAAATCACCGGCCGCTCGTTGAGCTCCGCCATTTTTTTCAACACGGTCTCGTCGAACGCGCCCGCGATCGTGGAGACCCCGATCAACGCCGTGGGTTTCAGAGTCTCGATCGCCTCGAGTAACGTGCGTTTCGGCTCGACCCCGTGATGCGCGAAGGGGATCTTGTGCGTCTGCTTGGCAAAGTCGCCGCGGTCGCGGCGCGCCGCCGTGACCAGCCCTTTGCTGTCCATGAAGAAGCACCGGCGCATCGCCTCTTCGTGCGTCAGCCCGAACCGCTTCTCCAGGCACATCGCGACGAGCTCGCCGATGCCCACGCCCGCCTCTCCCGCGCCGTAGAACAGGAACGTCTGGTCGCCGAGCTCGGGCACGTCCGGCAGCCGCGACGCGCTGAGCAACCCCGCCAGCGCGACGCACGCCGTGCCTTGGATGTCGTCGTTGAAGCAGGGTTGCTTCGCGCGGAACGTCTCCAGCAGGCGGAACGCGTTTTGGTTCCCGAAATCCTCAAACTGCACCAAGCAGCGCGGCTGCCACGACCGCATCTCCGCCATGAACTCTTCCACCAGCGCGTCGTACGCGTCGCCGCGCAGACGCCGCCGGCGCAGCCCGCGGTACGCCGGGTCCTCGAGGAGCGCCTCGTTGTCGGTGCCGACGTCTAGGCACACGGGAAGGCACTGCTTCGGGTCGACGCCCGCGCACACGGTGTAGAGCAGGATTTTGCCCTCCGCGATGGCCATGCCGCCGGCGCCCAGGTCGCCCAGACCCAAGATGCGCTCGCCGTCCGTCACCACGGCGACTTTCAAGCCGTCGCCGGAGGATAGATCCGAGGATCGATCCGGCGTTCGGGAGCTCCCCCCCCGCGCGTGGATCTTCAGATCCTTCGGCGCGCGCGCGCGCAGCGCGGCGCCGACGGCGCCGGCGTCGTCCGCGGTGATGTAGACGCCGCGCGTCTGGATGGGCAGGCGGTGGTACGTCTCGCACGCCTCGCCCACCGTGGGCGTGTACACGAAGGGCATGATCTCCATCGCGTTTTGCATGAGCAGTCGGTAAAACGAGTCGGCGTTTTCGCTCTGCAGCCGGCGCAGGAACACGTACTTATCGATGGGCATGGGCGCGGCGCGGAACGCGCGGAGCGCGGCTGGTACGCGCGAGGCGAGGCGATTACGCGAGAGCGGACGCGACGATGAGTACGCGGTGAGTGACGCGTGATGGACATCGGCGAGAGCGCGCGTCGACGGTGGTGGACGCGGCGCGGGACCCCGCGACGCCGTCGAAGGATGGGATCGCGCGCGCGCTCCACGTCGTCGTCGGCGGTGGGCACTCGGTCGGCACGCGTCGAGCCGCGGACGCACCTAGAGCGGCGGACATCGAGATTCTCTCTCCGCGGAGGCTCGGATCCGCGCGAGGCGCACGTCGCGACGGGCGTGACGCGCGGCGCGGCGCGCGAGTGGCCGGGGGACGCTGGCTCCACGCCAGGCAGCGCGAAAGTCGTGAAACCAGCGCGCCTGTCTCGACACCCGCGACTCTCAGCTTTCTTTTTTCAGGTGTCGGTCGGAAGTTTTCCCAAACGCGCCGATCTCGGCGCTCGGCCGAGCCGTGAACCGCGACTGCTTCGGTGGCAGGGGGAGTCGTCGCGTTCGTTTTCGGGCTTTTCGAAAACGCACGGTCGTTTTCGCGTTTGATTTTCTGCTTTCGTGCGCAAATACCCGTACGATCGAGCGCTTCGTGAAACGCACGAAAATCCCAAAACGCGAACCCATTCGCTCGTGACTCCCCGCTTTTCCCGATCCCACTCGACACGAGTTTCGCTTATCCCACCGAATCCGTCGGGTGGTACGACAGCCTCTCCCTACACACTTGTCGAGTTCTCGACGAGTTTTTTTCGTTCGCGTTTTCGCGAACGCGGATTTACGACCCCGCGTGCGCCTCGGCCGGCATACCCGCACGCACCTCACCTCCGCAAGTCACACCCGACTTCGCAATGGCTGCCGTTACCATGTCTATGGCCGCTGTCACGCCCGCCCTCGTCGGCGCGAACAAGTCCGCCTTCAAGGGCACCCGCGTCGCCGCGGTCGCGCCCAAGAAGGTGGCCGGCGGCCGCGCCACCCTCCAGGTACGAACACCGGCGATGCGCCCGCCCGCACCGAGCCCAAGCGACGGACGCCGCCCGCGCGACGATCGCGCGAGCGCGCACGCCTCCCGACGCGCGCCTCGATCGAAACGCGCGCGCGTCCCCGGCGTCGTCGTCGCGTCGACCCCGCGCACGCGCGGCGGCACCGGATCGCGCGACGTCTCGAAAAACGCGAGCCATCGCACCGATCCAGGGTCCAGCGCGTGTCGCGTGCGGGAGAGGATATGCCCCGGATCGCCGCGCGCGCGAGCCGAGGCGACCGCGGGATTCCGTCGGCGCACGCCGCGACACGCGCCGCACTCGTCGCGGCGAGCGTCGCGCGCGTCGCACGCCCGTCCCCGCGCGCGCGACCCGGCGCACGTCCGCGCGAGGCGCGCGCTCCGCGCGCCTCGACCGGCTCTTTATCCACTCGCTGCCGTTTGGAGACGCGGTGGCACTCGGACCCGGCGCGCCGAACCCGGGTTTCCTGAGTCACGAGCCAGCTCGGCGAAAAAGCGAAAAAACGTTTCGAGTCTTTTCGAACATCGCGGTGTTTTTTGTGAAGACGGCGCCCGTCCCCGCCTCGAGAACCCGGCTTTCTAAACCCTGTCTGACACCCTCACCTCTCAAACGGATGGTTTTACCCGTACCCACCCGATGACGACAAACACGTAGGTGCACAACGCGTCCCAGAAGGAGATGCGCGACCGCATCGCGTCCGTGAACTCCACGAAGAAGATCACCTCGGCGATGAAGCTCGTGGCGGCGGCGAAGGTGCGCCGCGCGCAGGACGCCGTCATCAACGCGCGCCCGTTCTCCGAGTCGCTCGTGAAGGTGCTCTTCGCCATCAACTCGCGTCTCGCGGGCGAGGACGTGGACGTGCCTCTGTGCGCGGTGCGCCCCGTGAAGACGGTGCTGCTGCTGCTCTGCACCGGCGACCGCGGCTTGTGCGGCGGGTTCAACAACTTCATCATCAAGAAGACGGAGGAGCGCGTCGCCGAGCTGGAGGCGATGGGCGTCAAGGCGAAGCTCGTGACCATCGGCAAGAAGGGCACGACGTACTTCAAGCGCCGCCCCCAGTACGACCTCGTGAAGTCCTTCTCGATGGGCCAGTCGCCCAAGACGGAGGAGGCGCAGGCGATCGCCGACGAGGTGTACTCGGAGTTCGTCGGCGAGGAGGTTGACAAGGTTGAGCTCGTGTACTCGCGCTTCGTGTCCCTGATCCTCGCCGAGCCCTCCATCCAGACCCTGCTGCCCCTGTCCAAGGAGGGCGAGATCTGCGACGTGAACGGCGAGTGCGTCGACGCCGCGCAGGATGTCGTGTTCACGCTCACCTCCGAGGATGGCCAGTTCGCGGTCAAGTCGGAGACGGTTGAGACGGACGTCGCGGGCTTCGAGGGCGTCATGCAGTTCGAGCAGGACCCCAACCAGATCCTCGACGCGCTGCTCCCCCTGTACATGAACTCGCAGATCCTGCGCGCGCTCCAGGAGTCGCTCGCGTCCGAGCTCGCCGCGCGCATGAACGCCATGTCCAACGCCACGGACAACGCCAAGGAACTCTCCAAGACGCTCACCGGCGAGTACAACCGCAAGCGCCAGGCGAAGATCACCTCGGAGATCATCGAGCTCGTCGCCGGTGCCGCCGCCGCGTAAATACTACACTCGCTACGTACTGTACGTAGTCGACGATATTATTTCGCGGCGTTTCGGGGGTGTTTGTGGTGTGGAGGGGAATCCGGAACCGCGCGGCGGGTCCGGGTGCGGCGGCGATTTTGTAGGGTGACGAGAATGCGGAGAGGTCATTTTCGATTTCGAATGTGCGATTGCGGGGCGCCGCGCGGCGCCGGCGAGGACGACGGCGGACGTCGCCTCGCCCGGGTACTCGAGACGGCTGAATTCGGCGGTCCTAGGCTTTTATTGCGAAGTTGAGTGAGTACGCGTTAATTAACATCACGCGTGACGAACGACGCTACGCTCGCGCACCTCTATCTTGATATCTACGCACAGAGCCCCGCGGCTCCGGCCGCTACGCTACGACTATTAGAGGCTATTTCTTTCCCCCCACGCCCTGGTGCGTTTTTCCGCCGCCGCGCAGATTGGCGCGACGCCTAAAACGAGAAACGCGATCCATCCCGGGGGCCACGTCCCGTCGACGGCGACTGCCGCGGCGAGCGCGAGCGCGACCGTTCTCGCTTCGCGCGCCGGCGAGAGCACGTTCAACGCGCACGACGTCGCCGCGGCGACGAGCGACGCCTTCGCGACGACGAACGCGGCGGCGAGGGAGCTCGTGAACATGAGCGTTTTGTTCGCGCGCAGCATCGTTCGTTGCGACAGCTTGTTTTTCTTGACCAGCGTCTGCATGAAGAACTCCATGACGAACGCTGTGTTGAGCGTGAGCCAGTACGCGCGGAAAAACAGAGTGTCCGCCAACGAAGACGGCGAAGACGGCGACGACGACGCGCGCGTCGCGGCGACGACGACGCCCGCGTTCAAGCCGTGCTGCAGGACGTGCTTGAGGAACACGTACTGCGCTTTCTTCAAACGGTACAGACGGCGGACGCGAACCGGCGAAACCGCGTTTGTGGTTCCGGCAGAGCGTTCCGGCAGCCGCCGGTAATTAGCCGAGAAGCGATTCGTCGGGAACGCGCTTCGGAAGAGCCACGGCGCCGTCGCCAGCGCCAGCGACGCGCACGCGCCTGAACGGCCGTGCGTCGCGGCGACGATCGGCGCAATCCTTAAAAACACCATCTGCGTCACGTTCAACACCTGGTAAAACAGGTGCTCCACGATCTCCTCCCTCGTGACCGTCTGGTCGTCGTCCAGCGCGCCGCTCGCGCGGTTGCGCAGGCGCGCGCGGGGAATGCCGAAATCCGACGCGGCCGTGATCGTGAGCGCGCAGCCGGAAACGCCGAGGAGCGCGTCGTACAGGAACGCGCCGGAGACCCGCGCGCGTCCGAGCGGCAGGGCGACGAGATCCAGCGGAGGCCTCGCGGAGGCCCCGAACGAGGCCTGCGAGACGCGCGCCAGGAGGTCGGCCACGCCGACGAGCAGGAGGACGAGGTGCGCGGCGCCCGCGAGCCTGTGCCCTCGGCCGAACCGAGGCGCGAACAGACGCGGGGCGTGCGGCGCGACCACCGAGAGCACCCACGCGAAGTACGCGGCGGCGCACGCCACGCACGTCGCGAGGAGGCGGGACATCTGTCGCGTCGGCGACGGCGAGCGGAGGAGGCGCGCCGCGCGCGCGTGCCATGCGAACAGGATGTGCTTTCGTCTTCTTTTTTGCAACTCTCGACGTTTTCAACCAGTGTCGTCGACGACAGTCGTGATGCTCGCGAAACCCTTGAGTCACAACTCAAGAACACTCGCCAGCCGTGCGAAGCCACGTGCGCTCGACAACTGGTCTGAAGGAAGAGCCGATCGTTCTTCTCACCACGCAGTCAGTTCGAGAGCGCGCCCGACCCGTCGGCACGCGCGGATCTCCTCTCTTTTCCCGTCGCGTCACGCACGACTCGATGGCCAAGACCAAGGTCCCTCCCCCCTCGACGCTCGCGGCGATGCTGCCCGCGCTCCCGCCTCAGGCTGTCGCGATCCTCGAGCGGACAATCTCCGTCGGCTCCGCGGCGTGCGCGTGGATCCTGGCGCAGGAAAAGGCGACGCTCGCGGCGTACGCCGGCGCGGCGATCCTCGCGTGCGTCCTGCTCTCCGCGCTGCTCGCGCCGCGCGTGCCCCGGGTGGACGTGCGCCTGACCGAGGAGGAGAAGCGCGGCGTCCCCGGCAAGAAGTGGAAGCCCGGCACCAAGTTCCCCGCCGATCGCATCCCGTGCTACGACCCCGGCACGTTCGACGTGCTCGGGCCGGACATGAAGGCCATGACCCGCGACGAGGTGGTGGCTCGTATCGAGAAGGCACGCGTGGCGCAGTCGCAGTGGAAGCGTTCCACCTTCGCGCAGAGACGCCTTCTGCTGAAGATCATCGCGCGGTTCATCCTGGACAACCAGGATGACATCTGCCGCGTCTCCGCGCGCGACTCGGGCAAACCCCTGGTGGACGCGGCGTTCGGCGAGATTCTCGTCACGCTGGAGAAGATCAAGTGGCTGTTGCGGGACGGCGAGCGATGGTTGCGGCCGGAGAAGCGCTCGGCGGGTCTGATGATGTTTTACAAGCACGCGCGCGTGGAATACCGCCCGGTGGGCGTGATGGGCGCGATCGTGCCGTGGAACTACCCTTTCCACAACGTCTTCAACCCGCTTTTGGCGAACGCGTTCGCGGGAAACGCGCTGGTGGTGAAGGTGAGCGAGCACGCGTCCTGGTCGTCGCTGTACTACGGGCGCGCGATCGAGGCGTGTCTGGAGGCGGCGGGCGCGCCCAAAGACCTGGTGCAGATCGTCCACGGGTACGCCGAGGCGGGCAACGCCGTCGTCACCGGCGGGTCGGACAAAGTCGTATTCGTCGGGTCCACCGGCGTTGGGCGCGCGGTGATGCGCGCCGCCGCGGACACGCTCACGCCCGTGGTGCTGGAGCTCGGCGGCAAAGACCCGTTCGTGGTGCTGGACGACGCGGACCTGTCGCAGTGCGTGCCCATGGCCCTGCGGGGCGCGTTCCAGAGCTGCGGCCAGAACTGCGCGGGCGCGGAGCGCTTCTACGTGCAGGCGAAGGTGCACGACGCCTTCGTCGAGAAGGTGATGCTGGCGGCGAACCAGCTGCGGCAGGGCTGGGCGCTCTCTCCCGGCGTGGACTGCGGCGCCATGTGCATGCCCGGCCAGGCGGCATACGTGCACGGCTTGGTGGCGGACGCCGTCGCGAAGGGCGCGAAGGTGTTGCGCGGCGGAGAGCTTCCCGACCCCGCCGCCGCGGGCGGCCAGTTTTACCCGCCCACCGTGCTTGTGGGCGTGGACCACTCCATGCGCATCATGCGCGAGGAGGTGTTCGGTCCGGTGCTCGCGATCGTCAAGTTCGACACGGACGACGAGGCGGTCGCGCTCGCGAACGACTGCGACTTCGGTTTGGGGTCGAACGTGTTCGGATCGAAGCGACGCGCGCGCGCCGTCGCGAATCGGCTCGACGCCGGCATGACCACCGTGAACGATTTCTGCGCCACGTACATGGCGCAGTCGTTGCCGTTCGGCGGCGTGAAGGAGAGCGGCTTCGACCGGTTCGCCGGCATCGAGGGTCTGCGCGGGTGCTGCCACGTTAAATCCGTGGTCGTGGACGGGATTCCCGGGATCCGAACCGACATTCCCCCGCCGTTGCGGTACCCCGTGAAGCCCAACGCGTTCGCGTTTTGCAAGTCGCTGTGCCACGTGTTCTTCGGCCTCGGGCTCGCCGAGAAAGTCGCGGGGCTCGGCATGCTTCTCAAGGCGTTCGTCGCGCCCGCGGGGCCGCGGTCCAAAAAGGACTGATCACGGCGTCTCGGGCTCGAGTCGGGACGGACTCCGCGGTGAACGAGCGTCGCGCGTAGGTGTGGATGACGCGTATCTTCGACGACGGGGGATACCCCTCCCGTCGTTTTTTATTTTCACACCCACGTAGTGAGAACTCGTCCTTCTCTTTCAAGCGTCGTTTTATAGGTACTCTTTCGACGTTCGAGCGCTCGCGCTCGGAAGGGTCAGTCTCGGCCGCGCGCGGCGTGGCGTCATGGCGCCGCTCGGCAGCGCGAGGCAGCGGCGCAAGAGACTCGCGGTGTACGCGCTGTGCGGCGTCGTCGGCCTGCTCGGCTACGGTACGGCGCCGAACGCGATGCAGTCCCGCGGCCCCGATCGCGTCGGACGCCCCGACCGAGTCGTCTGACCACCACCACCCTCCCCTTCCCCACAGCGATCGCGCAGGCGCTGCGCGGCGGCGGCGCGCGGGACGACGTGTTCGGCGACCGGGACCACGGCGAGTTCCTCAAGCGCGACGCGCACTTCGAGCGGAGGCACGATGGGCCCCCCTCCGAGCGCACGGCGCGTGCGCGTCTCCGGAGCCATCACGGAAGTCACGTGCCGCCACACGAAACCACGCGAGCGTCGTCCGCGTCGTCCGCGTCGTTCGACGCCGGTTTCGAGACGCGCGCGGGACAGGGGGACAGGGTTTCTAAACCGAATCAGGTGGACCGAATCAGCCACGCGCTCGGCTTTTCGAGCCACGCGCGGTCACGCGCGCGCCATACACAGGCTGGTGGCGCGGAGAGCGACGGCGACGGCTTTTTTTTTAACGCCGCGGAATCCGCGCCGGGTCGCGTCGACGAGCCGCGGCTCGCCTTCGACCCCGGCGCGTTCGCGCGCATAGACGAAGACGAGGACGCGTGCCACACCGTTTCGAACGCGGACGTGTGGGCTGAGCCCGCGATCGGGGTCGGGTCGGCAAACGGCCTTTCAAATAAAAAAGCGTCCGCGGCGGAGTGCTGCGCGGCGTGCCGCGATCTGGGCGACGAACGGTGTAACCTGTGGACGTGGTCCCCGGATTCGCGCGCGTGTTTCCTGAAACGCGGCGCGACGCCGTACCAGCCCTTGGACAGGCGGCCGGGCATCGCGCTCGTCGCGGGGGCGATCTGGCCGAAAATGCCCAAGTATCTTGATGAGACACCTTCGCGAACGACGCCCCCGGCGTGCGTCGCGACGATGATCACGTCCAACGGCCAGCCGTACATGAACTGGCAGACGCGGGTGTTTTACCAAACCTGGCTCGAAGCCGCGAAGGAGCCGGGGTCGCCGTTGGCGCACTTCACGCGCATCCTGCACCGCACGCGGGACGACGAGCTCATGCGCGAGATCCCGACCGTCCGCGTGGACCCGACGCACCCCGAGTGCGACAACGGGTGCGACTACGCGGTGAAGGACCGCGCGCGCGCCATCGCGCGGTGGGCGGCGACGCCCGACGCGCGGCGGTGTTCGCACGTGCTCATGGCGGAGGCGGATTACCTGATGACGCGCTCACCGCCTCCCTCCGTGATGCTGCAGAGAGGCCACACGTACGGGTTCCTGTTCGGGTACATCATCCCGTGGCACGCGGACGCGATGCCGGCGTCGGAGCGGCTGGCGGAGCACGCGTTCGGGAAGGATTCGTCGACGCCGCGGCCGGCGATGGCATCCGTGCCGCAGTCGGGAAACGCGCCCCAGGTGGTGCACGTCGACGACCTGGCGCCTCTGAGCGCGGCGTGGGCGGACGCCGTGGAGTTCGGGGAGAGCGACGCGGTGGTGAAGCGCGTGTTCGGGTGGGTGCGTGACATGTACGCGTTCGACTTCGCGGCGCGAAAAGTCGGCGTGACGGTGCACTACCCGCCGGTGCCGCTGAACAAACTGATGGTGCAGCCGCCGGCGGACACGGACTTGGGCGCGGGGTGCCTGATGCACTACACGTGGTCGCCCATCCTGAGCGATCGCGCCGGGAAGGAGCTGTGGAGGTTCGACAAGCGGTCGTTCCGCGGGGGTTCAGGGTCGAGCGCGCACTTCACCGTTTTGGAGCAAATACCACTGCCCCCGGCGTGGGACGCGAGCGCGGGGTTCAAGCTGCAAGCCGGCGAGGTCGTGACCGAACCGGGGCTGGAGCTGATGCGGCTCATGGCGAGCACGTTCAACGCGGGCGTCGCTCGGCTCACGCGGTTCCCGGAAGGCACACGCGACGCGGAGGACGTGCGCAGGGTGCGGCAGGAAGGCTGGTGAGCGAAGAGGCTATCACACCGAGATGTGATATCCATATCAATGTCATTTTAGTTTAGGTACCCTTCCTTCGAGCGCCGCGAAACGCGCGCTCGTATTCTCATCGTGATGATGATCACGGACGAAACTCGAGCGCTTTTCGTGGTTTTTCTTCTTCCCAAGCGATTTTCCCGTCGGCTCGGGGCAGCTCCAGCAGTGCAGCGGAACCTAAAATTGACGCTCGCCGCGTCGGAGTTTCGGATGCCGCTCGACGCGGCGGATCGTCGCCGGCGCGCGCACACCGCGCAGCGCTCTCCGCTCGCGACCCACTTCCGTCCGCAGGACAGTTCCGTGTGACACTTGATGTCCAGGAAAATGGCTGCTTTCACGCTCACGAACGCTCGCGCCATGCTCACCGCCCCCGTCGCCGCGTCGGTTGGCGGCCGCGCCGCGAA
>Ga0181601_10003803_pt1 | contig 12717 bp, 7 predicted proteins | sample 041ome_8_FD_133020 | JGI IMG/M metagenome (GOLD analysis project Ga0181601, IMG submission 133020) | Coastal salt marsh microbial communities from the Groves Creek Marsh, Skidaway Island, Georgia - 041407BS metaG (megahit assembly) | ecosystem: Environmental > Aquatic > Marine > Intertidal zone...
CGCCGCTTTCACCCGCTGGTAATGTGCCACTCAACATCTCGGCAAGCTCATTGGCATAGGACTGGGTATAGTTTCCAAAGAGGTAAAGTCGTGTGTAAGCACCGGCCAATTCACGTGTAATAAATTGCGCCAAAGATTCCTGCGTGACCGCCTTGGCCGCCGCGATCAGGCTGTCGCGATTAAACTGGCCCGTCTGAGTCAAACGCTGCACCGCGGGGAATAACTGTCTAACCGCGAATCCAAACCGGGCATTATCGAGTCCCCGCAAGTACCGATCGATCGCTTGTTCAAGCTCACGTGCTGTGGGCTTGATCCGCAGCGCTTCGACCGCGCGCTGGAGCAGTTCGGGCTGCTTGTCTGTGAACCCGGATAATGTCAGCCGAAGTCCGAAGCCAGACGAAGCACCCACGTTCATGCCGGCGATACCCGCCTCCGTAAAAAGCGTTGTCTGACTGAGGTTGTAAAGGTCTGTCCACAGCGCATACATCACCTCAGCGGAGGCATCCGCTGCGCGGGAATCGGTATTGAGGTAGAGCTGGGTAAAACCCTTGGGCTGTTCGGGGAACGCTTCGCTGCCCTGTAGCCAAATTTCCAAGTCGTCGGTTGCTACCAGTTTTTGTGGTGTTGCAGGCCCGTGTGCTACCTCGAAAGACTCTGGCAGCAGGGTATTTAAGCTCGGCAGGCCCAGACCGTTGTCATTGGCAAGCGCCAGCTGATCTTCTACCGGTGCGAGGCGCAGGGGCTCTACCGCATATCGGCCCGCGTAAAAATGCATTTCCTCCGTCGCCGGCTCGTCTTTAGAAACGTACCAGACGTTCATCCGCTCAGGCACCAGTTGCGCCAACACCTCGTTGACGGCATTCGCGTCAAACCCATCAAATACGAAGGGCGCATTGATCACGTTCTCGATGGGGTAATTTTGCATCGATGCCGCGAGTGAGGACACGTAGGAAAAGTCGTTGATCTTTTCCAGAAAGCGGAACTGGTTGTTGAGCGATGTGTTCAACTCTTGCGAATAACGATCATCGATGCCTGTCTCACGCAACATCTCAAGGTAACCCATCAGCATATTGGTGATCTCTTCACGGTGCGCCATGCCGGCTTCGGCCAAATCCACCTGAATGCTGAATGTGCCGTAATTGCCGTAACCGTTAGGCGAAACAGTCGTCATGAGACTGCTGGCCCATCCCAACTCTTTCAATCGGCTGGCCGGCGTATTGGGCATCTCTGATCCCAAGACATAAGACAGGTAGCGATTTGGCTTTACGCGAAACTGATCGATATTAGCGTCAATATAAAAGTCGAGCTGTAACAGGCGTTGATCTTCCAAAGGTACATAGCGAACTAACTTACCGGCGGCCTCCTCAAAATCTAGCGGTGTGGTCACAACGGGCTTTTCGATGCCCTTAACCGGTATATCGGCGAAGTAGCGAGTCGCCAACGCCTCCATTTGATCCAGACTTTGGTCACTGACCATCGCCACTTTCATGATGTCCGCGCCGTAGTAACGATCATAAAAATCGAGCGTGGCCTCGTGCAGCGTAGATCCTTCCTTATCGGCAAGGCTCTCTAAATTGCCAATCAGAAATCGATTGCCGGGATGGTCACCCATAAAGCTTCGGCCTAACTTAAACATGCCGAAGTAGTCCATTTCTCGCCGCATTGACCACTCGGCATTGACCGCGCTCTTTTCCTTCTCGATGTACTCGGGATCGAGCAAAGGGGTTTTGAAGAAGTGGGAGAATCGATCGAGTGCCCCCTCATAGGCGCTGTTTTTGATCTCGAACATGTAGTTGGTGATATCGAGCCAGGTGTAAGCATTCCGGGAGCCACCGTTCTCATTGATATAGGTCATGTAGCCATCGATATCGGGGTAGGCCTCGGTGCCCATAAACAACATGTGCTCGAGAAAGTGCGCCATGCCCTGGTAGGCCATGGGGTCAAACATCAAGCCAACGCCAACACTGAGGGCTGCCGCGGATTTCTCTACCGCGGGATCAGACACTAGCAACACCTCGATCCCGTTATCCAGACGAACCGCTCGATATTCGCGGCTGTCATTAGGGCTCTGCACGATTCCCGAGGTTACGCCCTCTGCTTCTCCCGATGGCCCCGGCGACTGCTTCTCCCCGCAGCCAGCCACTATGCCCATGGCGGCAATACAAGCAATCCCAATGATTTTAGAAACGTACGAGTGATGTCGCGAGCGTGCGCTCATGATTTCCTCCAAAACATAACAATATGGTGCTGATCAGACTTAAAACGTGGTTGAAAATTGAGGCGCGTTAGATCGTCTTTCAGGCCGCGGGTTCCGCGCCACTTGATGGCCAGGCACTGATAATCGCGCTAATCAAGGTCGCCAGGGGAATCGCAAAAAAGACACCCCAAACGCCCCAGATACCGCCAAAAAACAGGACCGCAACGATAATCGCGACCGGGTGCAGATTTACCGCCTCACTAAAGAGCAAAGGCACCAGGACATTGCCATCAAGTGCCTGAATAATTCCGTAGGTAAAAAACACCCAATAAAATTCATTGGTCAGGCCCCACTGAAAAAACGCCACCATCAGCACGGGCACCGTGACCAGTGCTGCACCGATGTAGGGAATGATCACCGAGAGCCCAACGAGCAGTCCCAATAGTGCGGCGTAATTCAGTCCCAATACCTTAAAGGTGGCATAGCTGACAACGCCGACGATGATAATCTCGATGACTTTGCCACGTGCGTAGTTGGCGAATTGGCGATTCATTTGTCCCCAGATCGAATTCAGCAAAGGCCGTTCTGCGGGTAAAAAAGCGGTGCCCCAGCGCACAATTTTTTCCCGGTCTTTTAACAAAAAGAACACCAGCAGTGGAATCAGCACCATGTACACCATCAAAGCGAGTAACACAGGGATGCTGCTAAAGCCCTTGGCGACCACGATCTGTCCGAACTGGGCCATTTCTCCCTGAATAGCATTCATCATTTGATTGATCTGCTGCTGGCTGATGAGTGACGGGTAGCTTTCGGGTAATACCGATAGCGCCTCGCGCCCCTGCTCCACCATCGCGGGGGCCTCCTTCGCCAAACTGACCAGCTGGCGCCAGACGAGGGGCAATAAGCCCAACAAAACGCCAAAAAACGAACTGATAAAAAGCGCCATAGCACAGCCAACGCTGAGTCGTGCTGAAAGCCCCCAAGCTTGCAGCTGATTGGCGATACCCTGCATAAGGTACGCCAGAATGACCGCCACAAAAAACGGCGTAAGGATATCCCCCACGGAAAGAAGGATGACAAGACCGGTCACCAGCAGAGCGAGCAGAAGGATTGACTCTTCTTCGCTCAAGTAACGGTGATACCACTTTTTCAGGACGTTTAGCATGTCTAAGCCTTGGTGATTCGGTGGCAATAAATGCCGTCATCGGACACTTCCGTCTCCACCCGATGCCCCCCCAACCTCTCAAGAGATCGGAAGTCTCGCTCCGAACCGGGGTCAGTCGCGATAAGTTCAAGCACCATCCCCGACTCCAGCTCGCGCAGGCCCCGCTTGGCCAAAAGCAGAGGCATTGGGCACTGCTGACCGCGGGCGTCAATGTGTTTATGGGGGACTACTTTGCTCATGAGTGTCGAGGAAGGATCCATCGCTTGGTCAGGTAGTATACCGCCTTGCCCCTCAGGACTGGATAGATCCTGAATATTTACCAAACATGCGTTTATTCTTGTCATCACTTCCCCATCAGTTGCGATAAAGTGCGGCCATGCTATCTAAAACACCAGTTAAAGCCTTGAACCTCCCCATGTTGGGTGGGCTGGTGTTGGCTGCCGCGCTGATGATTCCCCGCTATGGTCACGGTGTCACCGAAGATCTAAAAATCCCCAATTTAGGGGAATCCAGTACCAGTCTGTTTTCCTCGGAATTTGAGTACAACCTGGGCCGAAGCTGGCTAAAAGCGTTTCGACGCCAAGCGCCTACGGTCAATGACCCGCTCCTTTACAGCTATTTGGAGTCCATCGTTTTTGACCTGGTAACCCATAGCGACCTTCAGGATCGCCGCATTGAGCTGGTCATCGTCGATAACCCCAACATCAATGCCTTTGCTGTGCCGGGAGGTGTCATTGGCGTGCACACCGGGTTATTCCAATACGCGCAAACCGAGGATGAGTTTGCAACCGTTATGGCCCATGAAATTGCCCACCTTTCCCAGCGCCACTTTTCACGGGGGGTCGAGCTGTCGCAAAGCCAGTCGCCGCTCAATATTGCGGGTCTTCTCGCCGGGATTTTGCTCGCAGCCACCGCCGGCACCGATGCAGGTCTAGCTGCCATGACCGCCACTCAAGCCGCGTTACAGGATCAACAGCTCCGCTACAGTCGCGCCAACGAAGCCGAGGCAGATCGGGTTGGATTGCGCCTGCTGTATGAGGCGGGGCTGGATCCCTATGCGGCCCCGGCAATGTTTGAGCGCATGCTGGCGTCTACCCGCTACAGCAGCGCGAACCGTCTCCCCGAATTCTTGCGCACGCATCCCTTGTCAGAAAAACGAATCGCAGACACCCGAACCCGCGCCATGCAGTATCCCAAGCGAATCAGACCGGTCAGCCTGCAGTACCAGTTGATGCGGGCGCGGGTCGCGGTGTCGCTGGCGGATACCCCTGAAGAAGCCGTCACCATGTTCAAAAATCAGTTGGAAGGCAATCCGAGGTCACGGGAAGCGGCGATTTACGGTCTGGCTTTGGCGCTAGCCAAAGCCGGCAGACCCCAAGAGGCCGCATTGGCGTTGGATGATATTTGGGCGGATAACGAGCAGCGTATCGAGTATGTGCTGGCTGACGCCGACATCGCGATCGCCGGCAGCAAGGCGAGTCTCGCCGCTCAAAAATTGGAGCGACGGCTGCGTGTCTCCCCCGGCAATCACCCCCTGACTATGGCATATGCCCACGCATTACAGCAGGCCGGTGAACCGCATTTGGCCGAAGAAGTGTTAATTGGACAGTCGCGCCAAAAGCCTAATGATCCCGGTCTCTGGTACCTGCTGGCAGAAGTCCAGGGACTCAGTGGCAACATCGTTGGCTTACACCAATCGCGAGCGGAATACTTTATTTTGGTGGGGAATCTCGATGCCGCACAGCGGCAATTGAGTTATGCCCTGCAGCTCGTGGGTGATGACTTCACGCGCTCAGCACAGATCAACGAACGTCTCAGCCAAATCATCGACATGCGCGCCGCCCTGGACAAGGGCTAAATCGGATAAGGTCTTAAGCCGGGACTTCAATCAGCGACCGCTGATAACACCGTTATTCAGTGTCGCCGCAAAATTAAGCATACGATCGAGAGGCTTCATGGCTGCCTCCCCAAGAGCAGGATCAACGTAGATTTCATTGTCCGAGCGCTCAAAGACCGACGCGAGCCGTTGCAGGTCATTCATTGCCATCCACGGACAATTCGCGCAGCTGCGGCAGGTCGCTCCTTCACCGGCAGTGGGAGCAATGATGAACTGCTTATCGGGGGCCGCTTGTTGCAACTTGTAAAAAATCCCCTGGTCAGTGGCAACAATGAACTGCTTATTGGCCATCGATTTGGCCGCATTGATGATTTGCGTGGTGGAGCCGACCCGATCTGCCAACTCAATCACCGAGGCGGGAGACTCCGGGTGCACAAGCACTGCCGCATCCGGGTAAACGCGTTTTAAATCTGCCACACCGCGCGCCTTGAATTCTTCATGAACAATACAGGCGCCATCCCACATCAAGATATCAGCACCGGTTTCCCGCTGAACGTAGGCACCGAGGTGTCGGTCAGGCGCCCAGATAATTTTCTTGCCTTCATCTGCCAAATGCTCCGCCACATCAAGCGCAATGCTGGAGGTGACCACCCAATCTGCGCGGGCCTTAACTGCTGCAGAAGTATTGGCGTACACGACGACTTCCCGGTCAGGGTGGGCATCACAGAACTGAGAAAACTCCTCGGCAGGACAACCGAGGTCAAGCGAACAGGTCGCCTCGAGATCCGGCATCAGCACGCGTTTGTGAGGCGTCAATATTTTGGCAGTCTCACCCATAAAACGCACACCCGCGACAATCAGCGTGTCCGCTGGATGGTCGCGTCCGAACCGCGCCATCTCCAGGGAATCCGAAACGCAGCCGCCGGTAGCCTCCGCCAAGGCCTGTATTTCCGGTGCGGTGTAATAGTGCGCGACGATGACGGCATTTTCACGGGTCAAGGCTTCGCGAATACGCGCTTCCAAAAGTGCGCGATCGGCCTCGCTCAGGCTTGTGCTCTGCGCGGTGTTCAGGTGCTGCTGAACCTGTTCACGAATTTTGACTAGCTTGTCTTCGGCGATAGACATGACCGGCGTGACCGCAGTGAAAACGGCCGAAAATACTAGCACAAAGTGACGAGTTGCAAGACCCACCGCCGGTATCATGACAAGACTGGGGTGTTGTAGGGAGAGTAAGGTGCTAACCTACGGTTATCCCAAGGACTCGGGTTTACACGATCATGTCTGCAGTGACGTCAGCAGAATCAAAGCCGCCTACTATCCTCGTCTGTGACGACGATCCCATGGTACGGCTGCTCGCAAAGGAATGTCTTGAAGAAGCCGGCATGAAAGTGACCGAGGCGGCCGATGGTCTGCAAGCCGTAGAATCTTTTCTACGGGACCTGCCAGACCTGATCTTTCTAGACATCGAAATGCCCAACCTGAATGGCTTTGAGGTGTGTGCGAGGATTCGCCAGCTGCCTCAGGGCGAGAACGTGCCGATTCTTATTGCTACTGGTGCGGATGATCGCGACTCGATTGACGAGGGGTTTCAATCGGGAGCAACTCAGTACAAAACAAAGCCCATAAACTGGTCGCTATTGTCGCGAGACGTGCGTTACATGTTGCGCTCCGCCGCCGACTTCACAGCCCTGCAAGCGAGGGAAGCTGACCTGGAATATCTCGCTTATCACGACCAACTCACAGGTCTTCCCAACCGATCGAGTTTCCTCGAACATATGTCACGCAATACCGGGCCAAACAGGATGGAGACGGCTACAGTAGGCTTGCTCCTACTCAGCATTGATCATTTCAAGCGTATTAACGATTCACTGGGACATGATGCCGGCGATCAAATACTTAATGCGATCGCGCGCGGCGTGAAGGACGGTTTGGCGAAGGAGGCTCCCACCTCTTTCGCCGTTGATGCCAATTTGCAGACCAGTCCCCCAGCTGATGAAACCATTGACTTGATGCGCACCGGTGGTAGCGAGTTCAGCATAGTCGTTCGAAATGCGAACGATCAACGCCTCGATGCTCTGGCACAAATTGTCTTGGATATCCTCGATGACCCAGTGGTGCTGACCCACTATCAGCTTCTGCTATCACCGAATATTGGTGTCACATCGCGTGCTGCTGATAGCGCCACGAGTGAAGAGCTAGTGCGTGAAGCGGGTCTGGCTCTTCGGGCGTCGCAAAAAATCGGCCGATGCCATTTCCGTCGCTATGACACGTCACTGGCCGACGACACTCAAGAGCGGCTAGTGCTCGAAAACGACCTCAACACGGCCCTAATATCTGGGGACCAACTATTCATGATGTATCAGCCGCAGATACAGGCGTCCACCGGCAAAATTGAAGGGGTCGAGGCACTGGTCCGGTGGCAACACCCAGATCTCGGTATGATTCCGCCGGATAAGTTTGTCGATATTGCTGAGGGAAGTGGGCAGATTATTGCTTTGGGTAACTGGATTGTTCGGCGCATCAGTCAGGATGTCGCGCAACACGAAGCGGCTTTCCCGCTGAATTGGACCATCGGTATTAACCTGTCGCCCTTACAATTTACGCAATCTAATTTTGTCGAGATGCTTGGCGAAATGCTGGGCACGCTGTCTGCCAAGCGGACCATCGAACTAGAGTTAACAGAGGGGGTGGTCATGTCAGATGCGGCTGACAGCCTTACCAAGCTCAGTGCTCTGAAATCCAAAGGCTTCCGACTTGCCATTGATGACTTTGGTACCGGCTACTCATCCCTAAGTTACTTGCAGGATTTTCCAATCGACACGCTTAAGATTGATCGGGCGTTTATTTCGCGAACAGGTACCGAGCATGGCGATGGCATTGTTAAGGCGATCCTTCGATTGGGGCAAGCGCTCGGTATAAAGGTAATTGCCGAGGGCGTAGAAACACAGGAACAGGCGCAGTTGTTGATTCAAAACGCCTGCGACAGCCTTCAGGGCTATCTGTATTCAAAGCCGGTATTGGTTGAAGAACTCAAGGCGCTGCAAGAAGTGAGCTACGATATTTCCACTGCGGCGACATCAACCGCCAATTAGGTGCTGTGAAAGTGTTCGTCGTAATCCCATTGTTATGGAGCACCCTACTCCTGGCGGCTGCAACCAGTGACGCGCAGGAAAGCAGGGTTCAGGTATTACTGCAGGGCCAAGATGCTGAGGCCCTGCGTGAAGCCCTGTCGTCCGTGCAGGGCCGCCTGACCCACACGCTCCCCCTGGTAACCGGCATCGGTGGCGAGATAGCCGCCGACATGCTGGAACCCTTGCGAGCCTCTACCGCTGTTCAGCGATTAGTGGAGGACTTCAATCCAACACAACCTCCCGAACAGCGTGAATGTGCCATCGCAGGTGACGTTCAGGCCTCCTTTACGACGCAAAGCCTTAGCTGGCGGATACACAATTTCACCGACTCAACGGTAACGCTCAATAGTTTTCTTGGAAGTTGGCCACTGGACTGGGGCCGTGCGCGAGCCACGCTTGGGAGCGCAGCTTCCTCGGGCGGGACGGCGATCCTTGGAGCTGCTGTGACGTCTGAGTCACTGATCACCGACGCTGTGCTGCCACCCGGCCTGTCCACCCTTACGCTTGCGTTTGACAACTCCCTGAACTCACCGACTCAGAACCAGATCGACCTTGTAGTGAAGACATCTCTGTGTGACGTCACACTGTTACCCGCATACGAACACAACGGCAGCGACTTTTATTACACCCGCTATGTAGGGGCTGACCTTCTACACCGCTCGGGCATCACCGGGGCGGGTATCGGTGTCGCAATTATTGATTCAGGCCTGTGGGACCACCCGGCCCTCACTCGGGGAACAGACGGAAATTTGCGTGTGCCTGCGCAATACAATGCCATCAACCCAGATGAGCCAGGGCCGCTTGAGGACAAAGGGGGACATGGGTCCCACATGGCCAGCATTATCGCAAACAGCGAGCCCGTGACGCGCGAGGGGGGATCGGGGTTCAAGGGTATTGCACCCGACGTGCAGCTAATTCCAGTCACCGCTGTGACACCCCAGGGGGACGGTGATTTTCTCGATATTATCCGCGGCATTCAGTGGGTGATTGATCACGCAAAACCTCTGAATATTCGGGTACTCAATCTGTCGCTGACGGCCACACCGAGGTTTGCTTACTGGGATGACCCGATGAATCAAGCCGTCCTCAAAGCTTGGCAAGCGGGTATCACAGTCGTGGTTGCCGCCGGCAACGATGGCCCGGACTGGCAAACAATTGGTTCTCCGGGAAACAATCCCTACGTCATTACCGTAGGTGCGCTCACGGACAGCTGGACACCGGAGGATCGCCGCGATGACTACATCCCAAATTTTTCCTCCAGAGGGCCAACCCCCATGGGCCACATCAAGCCCGACTTGTTGGCACCGGGTGGCCACATGACGGGGTTGATCCCCCCTGATTCGACCTTGGCGAGAGAAAATCCAAACTACCTGCTGGCCGGAGGAGAGTTCGTGTCCACGGGCAGCTCGCAAAGCGCCGCCGTTGTCTCCGGGATTGCTGCTTTACTGCTAAGCGCAAAACCGGACCTCAGCAACGACGAGATAAAGTGTTTAATGCTTACCAGCGCGGAGCCCGCTATCGCCCGTGATGGCCGACTCGCCTATAGCCCTTTTCTACAGGGAGCCGGCAGCGTGAATGCGGCGCGAGCACTCACGCTGGGGGAAACGCAATGCGATGGGGTGGGACAAGATATCCGCGCCGCCGCCAGGGGGGAGGAGCAGCTGGAGGGCCCGGCTATTCGCAATGTTGCCGGTGACCCGATGTTGCCAAATCTAAGCAGTATGCTCTCGCCCTTGGAGGCCGCCTCGGGTTTTAGTGAAGACCGACGCTGGGGGGTGAAAGCACATTTAGAGCGACTGGATCCGGCAAAAGATAGCCCCCAGGCCGACGGAGTGCCCTTCGATTGGGCGGCAGTTTACGAGGCAGAAGCCCAGAAAATTCGGGCGCTCAGCCCAGAAAACGCACAATAATTCAAAATATTTAAGTTTTATTAAACGCCCACCAACATTACTACCCCATGTGGGTAGGGTGGCCGATGTAGTCCTTCTGACGTTCCCCCTAGGATGATCTCACAGCGTCACGGATGCACGCTTTCAGATTCGTGCCGCATGGAGCGGCCCATAAACTTGGAATGATAGGAAGGTGCATACAATGAAAATGAATACGGTTATCTCTGGTTTAGCAATTTCTTTGGCGCTGGTAGCGGCCCCCGTTTCAGCCGATGGGCAGCTACGCGGTGCCATGTCTGCCGTGAGCAACGTAGCTGGCGCGATTCAAGAGCAAAACGACTACAACAACTTCAAGTGGAACAGCAAAAACGCCCCGACCGGGCCGGTAGTCAACAGCACGGATGCTAGACGACAATCCGGCTTTCGCTGGGCGAGCCACCCCGCATCTGAGGCAAACGGCCGCACCGCCGCGATTGAGGTTGGTGCAGATGCTGGGCAGACCGGCACGCGCTGGATGATTAGGAATGACGTAGACCAAGCTGGAACCAGATGGATGATCCGAAACGATGTGAGCCAATCTGGCACCAGGTGGATGATTAGATAGGTCTTTTTATTGAATTCCCTGTACCCCCAAGATCCATGATCTTGGGGTTTTTTATCAAAGTTTGTTTGCAAAGTATCGGTATGCTAAAAGCTATTCATGCGTGAGCCGTGCTTGATAAAAAAACTTATCCTAATCTTTCTAGCCCGTGTGATTCTTTTTTTCGCTTGGGCTACCTTTGCACATGCCATACCAAATTTAGTTTTTTGGGACTCTCCCGTTACAGGCCGGCTAAGTCAGACAGTAGTAACTAACATATATCAGGACTCCTCGGGTTTAATTTGGTTTGGCACTCAAGAAGGACTAAATGTTTACGATGGGCGGCGAATAGAGACTTACCTCCCCCAAATAGGTGAAGAAGGTGCACTTAGATTTGGCACTATCATAGGCATCCAAGAGAGCGAAAGTGGAACACTATGGGTTGTCACCGAGAGCGGCGTTCAACAATTCAGTAGGCCCGAACGAAGCTTTATTACACCCGAAAATTTCGGCCACCTCGAAAGTGAAATTCATGACTTTGACTTAGATTCAAACGGACGCCTATGGATCTCACTTACAGGTGGCATCGGTCTATACAACTCGAAAAGCTCAGAACTTCAAACACTAAACCTTCCTGCGGAATTAAAAGCCTCAGAAAAACCAGTAACATCATTAATAATAGCTGGAGAGGACACAGCTTACGTATCCATAGCCGACAAAGGCGTTTTTTATATCGAACTAGTGGACGGGAGACTTGTTTATGAACTCGTTTCCCCTCATTCAGCTCTATTAAAAAGCAACGTCCACGTAATCAGCAAAACCGAGAATGAACTTTGGATAGGCACTCTTGACAATGGCATATTCGTAATTGACTTAGCCGATTTTTCGTTGCGTCATATTAATGCGGGCTTGAATCCGACTGACCTCCCATCTAACAGCATTTACGACATTAAGCATTTTGACAAGGAAACATGGGTGGGTACGGCGAAGGGGCTGGCCATCACTCTTGATTCCGGGCGGACGTTCGCAATTTATACAGACTTTGACGATGGACTAGCAGACGATCCTGTTTTCAGCATCGCTAAAAGTAGCGATGAAACCTACTGGATAGGGACCTACGGTGTTGCTCAGGCAAGAGCTAGCATTCTCGAGAACATCAGCAGTATAAACAGTAATCTGGTAAGTGAAACAATAAACGCCGTAGGTGTTTCCCCCGATGGCACTTTGTGGCTAGGCACCGATGCTGGTTTAGCGTTTCAAAAGCCAGGTGAGAGACCTTTTTCCTATATTAATACTTCATCACATTCAGTAATGCTTGACGATGTTGTAATGGCGGTGGCAACAACCGAGGACTCTGTTTGGATCGGCACATTTGAAGGTGGACTTTACAAATTCTCAAGAACATCAAAAACCTTAAAAAAAATAGCTTACGACCCAAAAGGAGCTTTCAGTCTTCACAGCAACGCCATAACTTCACTTCTTGTTAACAGTAATAATCATTTAGTTGCAGGAACCTTTGGCGGAGGTATTAGTTTAGTAGACCAAACCGGCGAAGTATTCCGCACATACAGAGCACCTACTGGCAGTGGAATAAGCGATAAGGTCTTTGCGCTCTTGGAGGACAAAGACGGAGGCATTTTGGTTGCGAATGAGAACGGCATCGCAAAGCTATCCAGTAACTACTCAACTTATTCTGAGACAGAATTTTCGACATTCTTGAGAAGCGATGGCGCTGCTCTTTCCGCTACTAACCCAGTAGAGTTACAGGTTGGTCAAGGCAATGATCTGTGGGTAGGAACATTCCAGCTAGGCTTGTTTTTAGTACAGAGGGATGACGATCTAGAGATAAAAACCGTCTCCAACCTATCCAGAAAACTTCAGCTCCCTAGTACATCTGTCATGGGAATTCATCCAGATA
>Ga0181601_10003806_pt1 | contig 12711 bp, 13 predicted proteins | sample 041ome_8_FD_133020 | JGI IMG/M metagenome (GOLD analysis project Ga0181601, IMG submission 133020) | Coastal salt marsh microbial communities from the Groves Creek Marsh, Skidaway Island, Georgia - 041407BS metaG (megahit assembly) | ecosystem: Environmental > Aquatic > Marine > Intertidal zone...
CGTTATAATTCCTGTTCAAAAATCGGAGAGTTGGCTGAGTGGTCGAAAGCGCCTCCCTGCTAAGGAGGTATATGGGTATACTGTATCGAGGGTTCGAATCCCTCACTCTCCGCCAGTTTCCTTTAATCTCTAAATAATTACTTTTCTAGCTACATTTTGATTCAATAATCAGGATAATACTTATATGAAAATAGTTAGCTTATTCTCAGGTTGCGGGGGTCTAGATCTCGGCTTTGAGAAAGCTGGTTTCAAAGTAATTTGGGCCAACGAGTACGATAAAAATTTTTGGGCAACCTATAGACATAATTTTCCAAAAACTTACCTAGAAACTAGAAGCATCACAGATATCAAGGCTCAAGATATTCCTGATTGTGATGGAATTATAGGAGGACCCCCATGCCAGAGTTGGAGTGCCATAGGAAGCCATAGAGGAATTGAAGATGAGAGAGGACAGCTTTTCTTAAATGACTATGTGCGAATCATTAAAGCTAAAAAACCTAAGTTTTTTGTTGCTGAAAATGTTCCTGGGATGATGTATGAGAAGCATGCCAAAGCAAGAAATAAAATCTTAAATAAATTAAAAAGCTTAGGCTACTACATTTCATACCAGCTACTGAATACTGTTGATTATGATGTTCCTCAAACCAGAAAAAGAATGATCATGGTTGGCTATGCTTCTGGTTATGAAACTTTTTTTTATCCCCCTGCACCAAAGGACTCTAAGCTAACATTGAGAAATCAAATTTTTGATATTTACAAGAAGCACCCAAAACCACCCAAAGTGAAAACAGGCGGAAAAGTTCATACAGATCTTGCACTTCCTAATCATGAATATATGGATACAAGTTATTCATATATTTATATGTCAAGAAACAGAGTCCGCTCATGGGATGAACCCTCATTTACCATTCAGGCAAGTGGAAGGCACGCACCATGTCATCCCCAGGCACCAAAATTTACTCAAAAAATTCCAAAAGTTAAAGATGAATTGAAATTTAAGGATGGCCATTACAAGAAATATCGTCGCCTAACTGTTAGAGAATGCGCAAGGATTCAAACATTTCCTGATGAGTTTTTATTTAAATATAAAAATATAGATCAAGGTTATAAGATGATTGGTAATGCAGTTCCAGTTGCTTTCGCTAACTGCTTGGCAAAAAAAATCTTTAAAGATTTAAAAAAATTTGACAATCAAAGCGTTAATTTTTTATCTAAAGGATGTATTCAAAAGAACGAATAGAGTTTAAGAATGTTCTTTTTTTAGTTATATTCTTAATATGCATGAATTAGAAAAGGTAAGCATAGATGCTGGTTCAAAAATCTTTGGCCTTCTTAAAGGAATGTCTCTTAGACCAGAATTTGCACTAGCCGAATTTGTAGACAATTCACTGGGGAGCTACCTAAAACATAAAAAAGCACTAGCAAAAACTCAAAAGGATTTTATTTTAGAGGTCACCGTTAATATCGATACAGTCTCTGAAGTTATTACCATCAAAGATAATGCATTTGGTATAGATCAAGAAGATCTTTCAACTGCATTAACTATTGGAGCCTCATCAAAAGGCTCTGAAATGAATGAGTTTGGCATCGGAATGAAATTAGCCGGATTTTGGTTTGCCTCTGACTGGGAGCTTAGAACAAAGGCATTGGATGAGCCTTGGGAAAAATCTCTTAAGTTCAATGTTCTGCAACTTGAGGAGGATGATACCACTGAAGTATTAATCTCATATCGGAATGTAAAACACAATGATAGTTATACTGAAATTACTTTATCAAAATTCAATGATGGAAGATTTCCTGGAAAACTTGTAAGAAATAAAGTTGAAATGGTCTTAAAAGAAATGTACAGAAGATACTATGAAAATAATGAAATGAAGCTATTTTTTGTTGTAGATGACAAAGAGCTTTTATTAAAAAATGAAAAAAGACCTATTTTGAATATGCCTTTTTTAAATAAAAAACAAAATCCTATGCATGAATGGAAAGTGCCAATTAAATTTAGCAGAGATAAGTATAAAATTTCAGGATGGGTCGGGCTTTTAGAGAAAAGTAAAATAGATTCAGCTGGATTTGACTTATTTAGGCGAAATAGATTGGTTGAGTGGAAGTGGAAGCCTAGAAAAGAGGAATCAGAATTTAATATATTTGGCGGCAAAAGATCCGAAGCAGATGCTAGATTGTTTGGAGAATTTGATTTTACAAATTTTGATGTCACTTCAAATAAAAATGAAATTCAGTGGCCACCTGATTTGAAAGAAGAATTTTTAGAACATCTATACTTCTCTATTCATTATCAAAAAAAGATGGGGAAGGGTGGCAAAGCAGTGCTTCATGATTTCTGGAGCATGCTTGAAAACTACAAAGCCCTTAATAAGGTAATAAAAAATCCTGAGTCCCCAGAAGATTTTAAACAAGAAGCTATTGATACAGTTCAAATAAAGCTTGAAGTTGTCCATGATCAAGAAGAGCCCATAATAGATAAAAATTCCTTTGAAGATTCTGAGCCACCTCTCAGCAAAGATCTTGATTTGGATGGAAAAACTTTTGAATTTCCAGTTACGGTTACAGATGATGAAAAATGGTTGGTTAAAGCCATTCTAAATAAGGGCAAATCTTCAGATCCTTTTTTTAGCTTTAATTCTGAGAAAACAGACAAATGGCCAAGAGAACTAACAATGAGAATGAATATCTCACATCCATACTTTAAATTAATTGTTTCTGATCAAGATACTTTCGCAGATAAAGGTGGAGACTTGATTGCGCTGTATTCTTATATGTGCATCATGGAGCAATACGCTCTTGATGATGCTAAACCTATCAGCCCATCATTTTTTAGAGTAAGAATTAACAAACTTTTATCTTCTTTATATGGATAAATATTGACAATTTATGATAAATATTCATTTATTTATTGACAAAACTTGACAAATCTTGATAAGTATGAATAATAGGTTGTATGAATCAAGTACAACTTACAGAACATTGTCAAAAAAGACTTCAACAACGAGGAACGCCGCTGGAGGTAGTTAATTTTATTTTCAAGCATGGTCAGTCATTTAGAACTCACAATGATGTTAAGAAAATCATTACAAAAAATAAACTTAATAAAATACAGTTTAAGGAGAAATCATTCTTGAAGGCTTTTGATAAGCACATAAGAAATACAGCAATAGTTTGCAACGGAAATGTTGTTATTACTGTCATGAAACAGAAAACAAAAATTCACAAATAGGAGAGGTTTATGCATCAACTTAATAACGCTTTTACGATTAATAAATCTTTTAAAGACGATGGTGAAAGTTTTGGAAGATTTAAAGAGCAACTTAAAGAAAAGATCACAGACTCTAAAAGTGCGAATCATCAAATAGATAAAGCCAAGGAAGTCTTTGCATGTTGCTTGCCTTCACATTCAAGCAAGAAAAAAAGAGTAGGTCTAGTTATAGGCAGGGTGCAAAGTGGAAAAACAACTAGCTTTACAGCTGTTAGTGCTCTTGCTGCAGATAATAAATATGCAGCTGTTATCCATCTGTTGGGTACAAACCTAAACCTTAAGGAAGACAATGAGGCAGATGTGGCTAAATATCTAGAGCTTGCTGGATATGATGTAGATGATTCAAGCTTTCACGTTGTTAAGGTTGCACCATCCTCAAGAGGGGGACTAACCAATAATGGACGACCAATCAAAGAAAAAGATATAGCTAGCTTAATGGAAGTTGGCGAGAGATCTGATTGGGATACAAGGACTAGAAAAACCGTCTATTACCCTTTATTAAAAAACTATACTTCAATTGATTTACTTCAAAAGCACCTAAAAAAGGTTTTCATAAATCTTGCAGACCCTAGACCTATTTTAATAGTTGATGATGAGGTTGATTCTTATAGTTTAAATACAAAGTCTCCTGATAAAAAATACAAGAAAGATGAAGATGAAAAGGCTACAACTACTTATAAGTCACTAAAAAAACTTTATAACACTTGTGAAATAGTTACTTATATAGGTTATACCGCAACCGCATTTGCAATTATGACCGCACACTCAACCTCATTTCTTGACCCAGATTTTCATGTGGTAATTGATCCTGGGAAGGACTATGTAGGAAATGAAAAGATATTTGGAATTCCTGATGTAATGAAAACTCCTGCGCAAATCAAAGCAAATATCCATCCACATCAGGCCAGAGAGCTTGATATTCTTCTTTACAATCCAAACACCGACAAAGATGAAGTAGATTGGGATGGGTTAGCTCTAGATTCTATGGAGGATGCAGTATGTGACTATTTAGTTTCAACAATTGCATTGATGGAACGTAGGAAAGCTGATGGCACTCATGCACCTGGAAAAGCAACGCCAACCTCAATGATGCTTCATCCTGACAGATTAACGGGAAAGCATAGAGATATTGAGACAGCCCTAAAGAAATTTTTGGATAATCTTGATCTAGCTCTTCAGTCTATAAATATTGCTCATCCTGCACTTATAAAACTTGAAAATGCATATACCATGAGAAAGACAATTATTCCCAATGAATATAAGAAGTGCTTTCCTTCTCTTGCTCAAGTTCAATCGACTCTAAGGGATGAGATACTACCTCAACCTCGTTACTCCATTCATGTCCTAAATGCTGATAAATTATTTGGCAACAATAGTATCCAAAGGGTAGATTGGAAAGAGAGACCATTACATTTTTGCATTGGATCGGTGGCACTGAGCAGAGGATATGTTGTAGATCAACTGATTACTACCTGGATGCCAAATGAGCCAGGCACTCTAACAGCAGATGTTACTGAACAAAGAATGAGATGCTTTGGATATAAAGGCAAGTTCCTGGATTTAATTTCAGTTTATGTCCAACCAGGGACATTAGAAATGATGAGAAATTATTCATATACCGAACAATGCTTAATGGATGATTTAAAGGAAGCTGCAATTACTGGACATACAATTCATGACGTAGCAGGAAGCATACATCACATAACCAACCTTACCGCAGGAAATAAAATTTGGAGAGACTCAATAAATAAAAAAATTAGTTGGGCTCCAAGCTTTTTCTCTCAATTTGATTCCAAAAATAAAACATGTATTCATAAAGTTGGGTTTCGTAATCCAATAATTAACTTTATTAAACAAGAGAAAAGCCATTTTAAGTCAATTGGTAAAAATAGTATTTATGGAGCATCAACATCTGCTCAAGTTTTTAGCTATGCAACCTTTAAATTAGATTATGTTTCAAAGCATTTATTAGACTCCTTGAAACCATTTATTGATGACAAAGACCTATTACTCAAATTAATGATCAATGAAATCTTGCCTAGACATCTTCAAAAGAATGTTGAATGTGACGTAGTGCTGTTTAATCAACCATCCAGGCAGCTTCATCCTGATTGCATTAATGGTAAGACTAACTCTTTTCACCTAAATGCAAATCAGCCATATACCTCTGGAGAGTCTCTTCCATATGTTGGAGACAGAAATGTTCTCTCTATTGGAGACTATGATCCTAGTGATAAATATAATTACAGCAAGAACTCGAAATTTACTATTCATATTCATAAATTTCATAAAATTAATGAATACACTGGAAGAGTTGGCCCAGATGGACCTGAATATCTAACTGATTCTTATGCAATGCAAATCCATACAAGAGGTAGGCCTGCTCGATTAAAAATAGTGCAATGAACAAAGAAAACAATAAAGAAATAAATAATTTATCTATAATTTTTAAAAGATTTCAAACTCTTTTTGAGGATTATGTAAATAAACCTTCAGATCCTATTTTGGCTGAGCTCCTTAATTTGGGAAAAATTTACAAAGAAGTATGGATAGAGGAAGCTTCTTCAAATCCAGAGAATTTACTTAAATATAAGGACTTGATTTCAAATATTAGAGATGAGCTTGATTTTGAAGACATCATTTCTGAGATTCCAGTTGTTCGCGAGAAATATCTAGAGGATGAAACTGCATGGGGTAAATTAGATAATAATAATCCTGAGATAGGGGGTTTAGAAGAGTCAGAGGGGTATTTAGAATACAAAGATTTAAATAAATCAATTGGGATAGGATCTGATGACGATACTCCACAAGATGCATTTAAAAAAACATACACAGCAAAGTTTGAAGATAACACAAATGCAATTAACGGTATGTCTGTAACCAAGAGAGCTAATAAAAATAAGACAAAAAGTTCATCGAACGACAGCACCTTAAAGTTGATCCTTTCCAAAGAAGTATCTAGACAAGAAAGTCCAGATAAAAAAACTAAAATAGTTACTCAAAGCCTGTTCTCCAATAAAGCAGCAATTGGAGATGCAGGGTCTCTTAATTTTGAAATCAATTCTTATCAGCATGCAATGAGAGCAGTGCGAGAACATGAAGAAAGATTTTTTAATAGAAGGTGGTATGTAGAAAAATTAAATGATGGCGAAACTCAGGAACCATGGTGGGTTTCTAGAGACCAGCATGATCAAATGATAGAACTTGCAAACAAAAAAGGTTTTTTTCGGTCCACTTTAAATGATCAGAGAATCCTAGATAAAGACACTAAAATTATATTCTCAAATGATCTCAGTAAAGCTGAATATCAAAAATATCTGAGAGAAATATCTTTTCCTTATGAGCGAGAGAAGATAAGTCAAAATTCATATTTTTTTGTAGTATTTGAAGCTCGTTATAACAAAACAATGAAACAAATTATTGATTCAATGGTTAATAATGACGCGTCGCAACACTACACATGGAGAGATGCATGTATCTTTTCACCCAATGAAATAACATATAGAGCCATTACTAATGATCAGCTTGCTAAGCCCTCTATTTCTATTGAAGATGCTCCAGATTGGGCCATAAGCAATGATATGTCTCGCCTTTCTAATCAAGCAATGAGAGCGTTTATTGCATATACGCATCCAGGAATGGAGATTAATGAATTAGATGAATAAGACTATTAAATTACATTCCAACTGGGAGCCAATAGAATATCTTATTGCATTGAATATTTGGTTTGAGAATCATAAACAAATCTCAGATGAAAAAATAACTTTAAAGGTTTTAGAACAGTTAAATCATTTACGTGTTTATTGCTCTTCATATAAGGAGTTAATTCCGAAAGATTTAAATCTAGTTTCTAAGCTTATCTTCGACATAAAAAACATTTCAAAAAATAATCAAATTGATGTTTCATCTAAGCTTAAGCATCTATTTAAAATTTGTGAAAATCATCAATCTGGTTTGAAGAATGCTATGAAGATGCTTCGTAAGGAAATTTCATTAAATATTTATGATACTTCGACCAAAGTTGATAATTTTTTTTATGAGGGAAGTAAAGAAGTAAGATTACATCTACACACAGAAAGAAATCCAAATCTTGTAAAGGCTAAAAAAAGGCAATTTATTGCAAATAATAAATCTCTATTTTGCGAGGCGTGTAATTTTAATTTTGAAAATTATTATGGCCCTCGTGGCGCTAATTATGCGCAAGCACACCATCTTAAGCCACTGTCTGAGTTAACAGAAAACACACTTATAAACTTAAGAGATCTTGCTTTACTTTGCTCAAATTGTCACTCAATGATTCATCGATACAGACCATGGCTAACAATCGAACAACTCAAACAAATTATTCAATCTTCAAGAAATTCAAAAAGCGCATGAAAAATATATCTCAAGAAATTTCTAAGGAAATTAATTCAAATCCATTTAGAGAGGGAGAGACTTATACTAGAAAAATCATTTACTCAATTTGTAATCCTGGACAAAAATGGGATCGAGGTGGGCCATGGGCAACTGGATATGCTACCTCTGGTAACAAGTTGATTATCTTTATGAATATTGGGATCAGCGGGAGAACTGGTCATGATTACAATAATTCTTATAACCCTGATTCAAGAAAAATAGAGTGGTGCGGCAAAACTAACTCTAATTTAGGGCAGAAAACTTTTTCAGATTTGATTGCAGGGTTATTAGTGCCTCATTTTTTTGCTAGATGGAACAATGAGCCTCAATTTACCTACCTTGGCATTGGTCATGTGATTAGCTATAAAGAAAATTTTCCATCACAAGAGGGTCCAACAATGCGATTAAAACTGAAGTGTTTAGAGCAATAATTTTAATTTATATAGGAGAAAAAAATGAACTTAATCTTAAACAATCAAAACGGAATTTTATGCACAATAAATCAAAAACAAACCAAAACTCAGAATACAAACCTAAGCACAAAGCTTCTAGCTTATTCTTTTTAGCTACCTGTTTTTCAATCACATCTAGCGTAAGTTATTTATTATTTAACTTAGATTATCTTTTAATCTTTTCTTCAGTCTTTTCAGCATTTCTCTTGCTGTTTGCCATTATAGGAGGAGCTACATTTTTTAGGCATTTTGGACCTAAGCCAGTTGTCGAAATGGAGTTGGATTTGCCTATTTTTATATTGGTTAATCTTGCTTTTCTATGCTCGCTTAGCGCCTTTAGCGTGGAGGTTTTTTACAGAGGCACAGTTTGAAAAAGATGTGGAAACTGGCATTGATCGAACATGATTTAGTTATTTTTGGGATATGTGTGGCTTATGTATAAAGATGAATTAAAAACTCTTAGTCAAAAACATATCTATCAGCAGCCCTCAAAGGCTATTTTTAACTTCTTGAAAACAAGAATGTTATTAGATCATGCTCAATGGATATTAGGCGATATCGATTATTTTAATGAGCATACAAGCTTTGCTGAGAAAATTTCCATTCATGCTTCAGTTAAAGCAAGAATGGATTATGTTCAATTGCAGCTTGATCAAGCTTTCAAACTAAATGATTCAAATTCAGACTATTTTTCTTATTTATTTCAGGTTTTGTATCTATCGATTATCAAGTTATTTCATAGAATTGATAAAGATATAGATAGATATTCATTGCAAGAAACGCAAGATGCACAAACTGAAACAGATGAATCAATGGCAGAGATAGGCGAGCAACTCCTTGCCTTTCAAGAATATCAAAGATTCTTGCCCGCAGATCATTATGAGAACTATCTCATAAGAATTAATACTAAATATTATCAATCATATATGTCTGACTGGTATAAGTTTATGGATCATGGAGATGCGGGGCACCTTATCCTTAGAGATTCTATATATGACAACATTCAGGCCATAGATATTGCCGAACAAGGATTTGTCATGCTTGATCATGACCCTTACTTGGAAAGAGAATTCGATATATGTCTAAATAATAAATTTTCTCTTATTTCATTAAATGAAATAAAGAAAATGCATAAAGCTCTTTTAGTTGCTTGGCGAATGGAATGTGTCAATTCGATTGGATTATTTAAAACATGCATTGATTCAAATTTTTGGAATGATAATTCCTTAAGACAAAAATGTGTTGCCTCAGAGGTATACTTAATTGATGATCTATCTATTGAGCAAGCAGAAAAAGATCTGCAAGTTTCATCAGGAAGAATTATTAACATTGGTTTAGAAATTTCAAATTTATGGCTGGAGTTACTAGATTTGCCTTTTGGAAGATACGAGATGCTTTTTAACCCTAATAGGTTGAGCATGCCATTCAGAAAAAGAATCTAATATTAAAAAACAATTATGATTGATCAATCTAAGTACACGACTATTGTAAGAAATAAAAGCAATGCAGAATTAGCTAAATATTATCGAACCTTAATGAAAAGGTTTGTTGATTCAGAGAGCCCCTCTAAATCTAAGGATTTGAAAGCAGTTATTGGAATTATAAAAGAAGAGTGGATGAAGCGGTTAGAGGAAGGGGATCAAGACGGGTTACCAGATGAAGGTTTAATGAGCACTATGGGTTATAGAGTAGGCGATACTCAAGGCATTAAAGGACCATACAGAAGAATGATTATGAAAGAAATTCTTGAGGGACCTATTCCATTTGTAGGCAATCCTGCTTATATGCGTGAATGGGGCGAAGATGGCTCTATTGAGCGTTATAACAAAATGAAAAGATTTCTTAACAGCGAAATCAATTCCCCTGTTCAAAAATATAATTATCGCGCAATCTCTGAATGGAAAGAAGACTTGCAGTGGCTTGAAGAAGTGGGAGCAGAATATATTAAATAGTTTTTATCCCCAACGATCAGAAAGAAGATTTGTTACAAAATATATCCACTTTCTTTTTAAATATTCTATTCCCAACTGCTCTTATCCTTAGGTACTATTAATTTATTAAATAAAGATATGCAAGCAACCAATTCACTCAATATATTCACGCCAACACAGACTCGTGTTGCTGAAGTTGCCACTCCACCCAAACTCAATCCACCTTCACTGAAAGAAGCTTTACACATTGTTAGCCCAAAACTTCTGCCGTTTGCTTTGAGTCTTAGTGGCAATATGGCTGATGCTGAAGATTTATGTCAGACAACCATACTTAAACTTATAGAGAACAAAGATAAATTCTTATCGGCTGAGTATCCACTCGCCTATGCAAAGACTATTTTACGCAATGGCTTTATAGATAACTGCAGAAAAGATTCTAAGGTTGATTCCTTTGATGAATTAAATCTTGAGCCATTCATTGATGAGAACAAATTAAAATCCTATGAGCATCAAGAACTGATGAATTGCCTCAAGCAACAACATGAAACGGATAGAACCATTTTGGTAATGAAAGGAGCAGGACATGATTACGATGTGATTCAAAAGTTCATCGGTAATATTTCTAAAGGCAACCTAAGAACCAAAGCTAAAAGAGCTAGAGCTTTATTGGCAGATTGTTTGGGGAGGAAGCAGAAATGAATCAACGTCTCAAACTTCAATTAGCTGGATATGTCGACGATGGTATGGATTACTCTAACTCTGCTGAAGTCAGAAGCATTGTTGATGCATCAGATATGGCAAGAGAGTTTTATGAAAGGTTACTCTTTGCTAATAAACGTCTTGAGAGTTTCTTTCAATCCAAAGAGATAGATAAAACCAACAAGAAGCTGCATAAGTTTATTGATAATACCCTTGAGCCTAAAGACACTTTCTGGACTCGTTGGGTCCCTGCATCAGGCTTGATGATGGCGGCTGTTGCTATCCTAATTACCTTCGGTCCCTTTATGTCTCCAGTGACTGAAATTCCTGCCATATCTAACATCCAAGTTAATATTCCAGCGTCTATTCCCCAGCCACAAATCATTAGGAACTATGAAGTCAGTACTGTCTGGTCGCTTGCTTCATCCATGACTGATGAAATGGATGCAACAATCTATCAGGTGATGTACGGAGTCTTTGCAGCTAACACCAATGCCTTTATTGGTGGTGACTTAACCTCTATAAGAGCTGACAAGGACTTTGTAAAACCTGATAAAGCTCTAGTCAAAATGATAGACCCAGCCATTGCTCAGCAGATGGTTGAAAGTTATTTGAACTAATTCTGTCACAGACCACCACTTCCTCCGTTTAAGTGTTAAGACCACTTAATACATATTCAATAGGAGGGATTAATGATTGAGATACTCGCAGCATCAATAATAGGACTACTTGCTTTAACGACCTTTATGTTTGTTAGAAAGCTTAGAAAACCTAAACAAGTGGATGAAATTAGACTCCAAAAAATCCATGCCATGCGTTTGGGGCCCTTTTCTGGGCAAAGTAATTCGTTTAAAGGGAAGTCGGTTGTATTTATGATGCTGTTGAGTGCCTTATCTTATGCTGAGGTTAGCATTACAACTCTAGATAACTTTCATATTGATGATTTAAGTGAAAATGAATTAACTGTAGCCAAGAGAGCTGAAGACATAAACAACGGCACACAATTAGGCTTTCATATTGAAAGACCTCACTGTATACCTAACTACCCTTATCTAATGGCAGAGATACCAAAGTCAATGAATCAAGGAGCTATTGTCTATGCCAAGATGGTGGTAGATAAGAAGAAACCCAAGAAAGCTAAACTCAATCTTGAATTTGTAGTTGATTCTCCTAAGGGAGAAAGGATTGGTTGGTTTGCACTCAAAGATTTTCCATCTTTTTTTAGCGCCTCTATTGTAGATGTTAAATTTCAGACTTCTACAGGACTCAAGAACCAAACCTATGTGTTGGAGGGTTTAAAAGATTCTACTTATCAAGCTCAACAAATCTGTAACTCGGGCCACATGCTAAGAGCTACTGAGCAAGTTAAGATATAATAAAGCATAAAATAATCCAGCAAATGATCAATTATTTGATGACTCAAAATGATAGTATTATTTCGAATGAAAAAAAGATTCAATAGTTTTGCTGATTTAGGAAAAAACTTTTAAAGACCAAAGCCTAAAAAAATACTGTAACTGTTAAGATCTTTTTACAAATTTCTCTAATACTATAATTATATGAGTCGATCAAATTCAGAAAATCCTGTCTCTGCATTTAATAATATGCTTGAGGATATTTTGGAGTTGCTAGATGAAGACACTCAGCATTTTATTTATTTAACTGGCGCAGCCGGAACTGGTAAAACAACTCTGATAGAGAGAGTTAAAGATGAGTGCTTACTTAAAAAAATGGTTGTTGCTCCAACAGGAGTTGCGGCATTGAATATTGGGGGGAGCACTATTAATTCAGCATTTAGAATTGGCTTTGATACCTTTCCGGTGATTCAAGAATCAAAGGATCCGCGTTTTAAAAAATTATTAAAAAACCTTGAGTTACTAATTATTGATGAAATTTCTATGGTGCGAGCACCAATGCTTGATGCTATTTCGGAAACTCTTCAAATACATCGCAATTCATC
>Ga0181601_10003812_pt1 | contig 12702 bp, 13 predicted proteins | sample 041ome_8_FD_133020 | JGI IMG/M metagenome (GOLD analysis project Ga0181601, IMG submission 133020) | Coastal salt marsh microbial communities from the Groves Creek Marsh, Skidaway Island, Georgia - 041407BS metaG (megahit assembly) | ecosystem: Environmental > Aquatic > Marine > Intertidal zone...
AACTTAATATCTATAGAATTACCTTTTAAATGATTAATACCAACAGAAAACGATAGTCGAGTTCTTGTTGAATATTTTTCAAAAATTAATCCAATATTTTTTCCCTCTAAGGCATTTGGATCATCTTGCATTGATATTATAGATAACAAATCATTTTTTGATAAGTCAGAAATGTTGAATAAATTATTCATAGATTTTTTTTATAAAGAGTATTTATATTACTATTAATTTTTTAAAAATAAATATAACAAATTGAAATTTTAATTCGTTTTTTTAATTTATATACCTTCATTTTAAATTAAATTCATTTTTTTAAATGATTGATAAACAGACTTAATACCATCATCAAATCTTGTAAATGAGGTAAACTTATATTTTTTTAAAATTCTGGTATTTAATAATTTTCTTGGCGTACCATTTGGCATACTTGCATCAAACTTTATGGATCCTTGATATCCAATTAAACTAGAAATTTTTTTTGCAAATTGTTTAATTGTATACTCTTCGTTCGAGCCAACGTTTATAAACGACTCCTTTGTATCTATGTTCATAAAATGAATACAAACTCTTGCTAAATCATCTACGTACATTAATTCTCTTTTAGGGGTTCCGTCACCCCAAAGAGTTACTTGTTTAGAGTTTTTATATTTTGCAAAGTAAATTTTTCTTAAGAGAGCTGGGATAAAATGAGAATTATTTAAGTCATAATTATCGTTCAACCCGTATAAGTTACAAGGCATTAAGCATAAATAATTTGTTCCAAATTGATAATTATAATAGTGACACATTTTTAATCCTGCGATTTTAGCTATTGCATAAGGTTCATTAGTTATCTCTAGGGGGCCTGATAATAAATATTCTTCCTTGATAGGCTGTTTGCAGTCTCTTGGATAAATACAACTAGATCCAAGAAAAATAAGTTTTTTGATACCGGCGAGATAACTACCATGAATTAAATTATTTTGAATTTGTATGTTTTCATAAATAAAACTCGCTTTAAAGGTATTATTAGCTTTGATACCACCCACTCTGGCTGCTGCAATAATAACCACTTCAGGCTTATTTTTTTTTAAAAAATTAAATGTTTTGCTTTGATCTAGTAAATCTAATTTATTTTTTTCTACAGTAAGAATATTTTTAAATGATTTTTTTTGTAAAATTCTAACTATAGACGAGCCAACCATTCCTTTATGTCCAGCTACAAAAATTTTAGAATTTTTTTTAATCAAGTTATAATTTATTTGATTTGATCATATCATCAACAAGAGTGTTGAGATTGAATTTTGGTTTCCATTTTAAAACTTTTCTTGCTTTTTTTGAAGAGCCCATCAAAGAGTCAACCTCAGATGGTCTGAAATATTTTTTATCAATTTCTATGATAATCTTATTTTCCCAGAAAGCCTTCTCTTTTAATCCTTTTCCTTTCCAGATGAGTTTCATTTTTAGTTTTTTAGAAGTTAAGTTAATGAACTCTTTTACATTCTTTTGCGTACCAGTAGCGATAACATAATCATCAGGTTTTTTTTGTTGCAGCATTAACCACATGGCCTCAACATAATCTTTAGCATGACCCCAATCTCTTTTGGCATATAAATTTCCTAAATATAATTTTTTTTGATTACCTAATTTTATATTTATTAATGCTTTAACTATTTTTTGAGTTACAAATGTTTCACCTCGAACAGGGCTCTCGTGGTTAAACAAAATACCATTACAAGCAAACATCCCATAGGCCTCTCGATAATTTACAGTTATCCAATAACTTGCCAGTTTAGATACAGCATAAGGGCTCCTTGGATAAAAAGGGGTTTGTTCATTTTGTGGTGGCGGAGATAAGCCAAACATCTCTGAAGTGCCTGCCTGATAATATTTTATTTTTGGATTTATATTTTTAATAGCATCCAATACCTTTAAAGCGCCCATAGCATTAGTTTCAAAAGTATATTCAGGTATCTCAAAGGAAACTGCTACATGTGACTGGGCTGCCAAATTATAAATTTCATGTGGATTGATTTTAGTAATTAACTTTGAAATAGATTGACCATCATTCAAATCTCCATAATGAAGAAAAAAATTTTTTGCATCATGAAAGTCTTCATAAATATCATCTATTCTTTGGGTATTTAGTGATGAACTACGCCTTTTAATTCCATGGACCTTATATCCTTTTGAAAGGAGAAGTCTGGAGAGGTAAGAACCATCCTGGCCTGTTACTCCAAAAATAAGTGCAATCCTATTTTTAAATTTCATTTTTACATAAATATAATTACATTATATTCAATCATTTATATAACAATTTATCATGAAAATACTTGTTACTGGAGGCTTAGGCTATATAGGCTCACATATCAGTCACCTATTAGGTAAAAAGGCTGTAATTATAGATAATGGAATAAATTCAAATTTAAATTATAAAAAATTACTCCCAAAAGCTATAGTTTATAAAAAAAGTATCAATTACATTAATTTATCAAAAATTTTTAAAGATCATAAAATAAATGCCATTATACACTTAGCTAGCTTAAAGGCAGTAGGGCAGTCTGTTATCAATCCATTAGAATATTTTGAAAACAATATTGTATCAGCGATAGAATTATTAAAAGCAATGAAAGAGCATAAAATTAATAATTTAATCTTTTCTTCGACTGCCTCAGTTTATGGTAATAAAAATAAAAGCCCTTTAAAAGAAAACTTTAATTTACAACCATTGAATCCTTATGGTAGATCAAAAATTATTATTGAAGAAATCATCAGTGACTACTGTCATAGTAATCCTAAATTTAAAGCAATTAGTTTAAGATACTTTAATGCTATTGGGGCCAATACTAAAGCTAGTTTATCAGATAAACCCTTAGGCAAACCTGAAAATTTAATTCCAAGAATAATTGACTCTATTAAAAAACAAGAATTATTTAAAGTTTATGGTAAAAATTATCAAACACAAGATGGAACTTGTATCCGAGATTATATTCACGTGAAAGATATTGCCTCAGCTCATATTAATGCCCTACGCTATATTAAAAACTTCAAGAATCATACTGCTATTAACTTAGGAATGGGTAAAGGGTTAAGTGTCCTTGGATTAATCAAAATATTTGAAAAAGAAAATAATTTAAAAATAAAATATACTTTCACAAAAAGAAGACAAGGTGATCCAGAAGTTTGCTTCGCAGATAATAGACTTGCTAAAATAATGCTTAATTGGTCTCCAAAACATTCATATGAAGAAATGCTAAAAGATGCTTGGAATTCATCAAAATAATATATGAATACTTCTAATCAATTGGTCTCAGTAGAATTACTATTTTCATTAGGTATATTAACATTATTATTTATCTCTCTTACCTTTTTGGTAATTTATTTTAAATCTAGATTAATAATATTTATTCCTGATTATAATTCAGTTCAAAAAATTCATAATTCTCTTGTTCCGCCATTTGGGGGGATAATCATAGCTTTATGTTATTATTCTTACTTATTTTTTTATAAACCATCAGCTTTAATTTTTGATTGGTACATATTATTGCCTGCTATTTTTATTTTAGTAGTAGGTATCGTTGAAGATACGAAAGGAAATGTAAGTGCAAATGTAAGATTTTCTATAATTTTTATTGCATCAATCATTTACTTAATATCAACACCTGAACTTCCTAAATTAGATATTAAAATTTTAGGTCCTTTTTTAGAGGATCATAATTTTTTGAAAATTTTATTTTTTGCCATAGGTCTTACTGCACTTTCCAACGGACTAAATATGATTGATGGAATGAATGGACTTGCTGGATTTACCGCTCTTTCAACATTAACAGGTATTGCTTCTATCTTGGTATTAAATCAAAAATTTGACTTTGTAAAAGTTGAAATACTTTCTTTAAGTATCCTGGTGATTTTATTTTTATTATTTAATTTTCCTTTTGGAAAAATCTTCCTAGGCGATGCAGGGGCTTATTGGTTGGGCTGGATCATGGGGGTATTTATAATTAATATGTATGTTGATCAAAATCTTAATTCCTGGGGTGCTATTCTTTTAATTTTTTATCCATGCACTGAAGTAGTTTTTTCAACTATAAGAAAATTGCTTCAGGGAAAAAGTCCTTTAAAACCAGATAACGAACATCTGCATATTAAGCTATACTATATGCTCAAGGGACCTACAGAGAGAAATTTGGAATTTAATTCATTCACGACATTATGCTTAATGCCATTTTGGTTTTGCTCTTGTATAGCAGTAGTTTGGGTGCATTTTTATTCATTCTTAGCTTTATATTTTATTTTTACAATGGCAGTAATTTATACTTACTATTATATTTTTATTCCAAAACCTAGGGACTAAAAAAAATCACTTTTCAATAATTTAGAAACCAATAATCCATTCATATCCTTTTTTGAAAGACTAAAACCACTTAGTGGCCAATTAATGTTAAGATCTGGATCATTAAATATTATTGTTTTTTCATTTTGTGGCGAGTAAATATTCGTACATTTATATAATATAATTGTTTTATCTTTTAAAGCTTGAAAACCATGAGCAAAGCCCTCTGGTACCCATAATGAATGATTTTCCTTTTCATCTAATTTAAATTCATATTTTTTTAAAAAGTTTTTAGATTTTTTTCTAAGATCAATAATAACATCGAAAATTTTACCACTCAAAACAGAAATTAATTTTCCTTGAGCTTTGGGATTTTGAAAATGTAGGCCTCTAATTACACCTTTTTTGGAAAAAGATACATTATCTTGAACAAATAATGATGTAATTTTATGTTCTTTTTTTAAAGTAGTATAGTTATACATTTCAAAAAAATAACCTCGATTATCTGAAAATAATGGTTTTTTGTAAATAATTGGCTCTTGAGGAAACATCTAAATTTATTATAAATAAATAAAGCAGATAATTAAATAGCTAAACTTTTTTATCCAATGAAAATAAATAAAGAAATTTTTTTTTGTATTTCTAATCATAATAACAAGATAAATAATTTACTTTATCTAACTAAATTAAGTAATGATTATATAATTTATGATAAAACACATTCTGGCGGGGATTTAATATTAGATGGAAAACTTATAAAAGTTAAAAAATCAAACCTCGATAAAAAGTTTCCAAGTAAAAAAATTATCAAATCTAATATAAATGGCTACAACATATATGATTATTTATGTTTTATTATTGATAATTACGATCACCTACCCAATAGGATTGCTTTTTTAAAGGGCAATGTAATTGAAAGACATATCACAAAAAAAAAATTTAATGAAAATGTTGTTAAAGAAGGATTTATTGAATTATTTTTTGAAGAAAAAAAAGATAAAATAAAAACTGAAATAAATTCTTCTTCTTTTAGATCTTTCGATAATTTTTTATATGAAAAAAATAGTAGTTGGTTTTTGCATAACAAAAATCTCAAAACAAAATATTTTAATTCAACTAAAAAATTTATGGATTTTTGTTTTGATATAAAAACATTTTCACTTTACCTAAAATTTTCTCCAGGAGCTTGTTTTATCTGTAATAAGGAGCATATTATAAGTTATCCTAAAATATTTTATGAAAATTTGAGAATATTTGTTTCTCATTCAAGATTACCTGGTGAGGCACATCTTCTAGAAAGATTATTCCCAACAATTTTGATGAATAAATTCAAAATATCATCAAACATGAAAAAAAAATTATCTGTTAAAAATCTTTTATTATTAGAAAAGGAGAAACAAGACTCAAAAGGTTTAATTAAATGGTTAAAAAAAAATATTTACAAAGCATTATCTCATTTTTCTGGAAAGATATTCTATTTTTCAACAAAAAAACTATATGATAGCTGAAATACTTATCAATCAGACGTTTAAAAAACTAAAAAAAAATAAATGAAATGAAAATTTATAATTAATTATTTTGAAATCAATTTTCATCATAGGCACTAAAGGAATCCTTGGTAATTTTGCCATTAAATTTTTTTCAAAAAAACTAAAAGTTTATTTCACTAATCAAAAAATAAATAAAGATAATTACAATCTAATCATTAATAAAATTAATAAATCTAATCCTACTTTTGTATTAAACTGTATTGTCCGAATTAAACAAAAAAAATCAAAGATACAAGATCTTTATTTTATTAATTCTTATTTTCCAATAGAACTTGCAAATAAATTAAATAAAAAAATAATTTTAATTAATCCAAGTACAGATTGTGTATTTAATGGCTTATCACAAGATGGTTATACAATTACCAGCAACGTAAATGCATTTGATGATTTCGGAAAATCAAAAATAATAGCTGAGCAGACTCAATATCTGAGAGAAAAAATATTAATACCGAGAACATCAATCATAGGTTTTGAAAAATCTAAAGCAAAGCATAGTTTACTTGAATGGGCATTATCAGAAAAAGAAAAAAAAATTAACGGATATCAAAATCATTTTTGGAATGGGGTTACTACATTAGAATGGTGTAAAATTATTTACTTAGTACTTAATAAGAAAATTATAGTTAAAAATAAGATATTTCATATAGGCCAAAAAGAAAAAATTTCAAAATATGATTTGCTCACAAAAATAAATCATATTTTCTTAAATGATAAAAAATCTATTTCGAAAGTTAATGTGAATTATGTTAACAGATATTTAAAACCTGATATCATCTCTAAAAATATTGATGAACAACTTTTAGAATTATTGAAATTTTAATAAAAAAAAATCTTATTCTCTCTTTAGAATCACCTTATCCAAATTTAAAAATTTTAATTTCAAATAAAACATATAGAGTTAAAAGCGTTAAAGATATCAGCAGAAGATATAAAAAAGGTTATAAAAGAATAAAAATTTTAAATACCGATATTTACTTAAAACTTAGTGCTTTGAATTAGTTTATTTAAATTTTTATAATATTCTGACTTAAAACTCTTGATGTTTTTTGCAAGTTTTTTTTTAGTTATCCATTTATTTTTTAATGCTATTTCCTCAACACATCCTATAAAATTACCAGTTTGCTTTTGTTGATTTTTAATAAATTCACTTGCAGAATTATAACTATCAATAGTGCCTGTGTCATACCAGTGAAAAGCCCTTCCCAATTTCACTTCATTTAAATTTTGCTTTTTTATATAAAAATTATTTAAATCTGTAATTTCTAGTTCACCTCTATTTGAAGGTTTTAGTTGTTTGGAGAGTTTTACAACATTAGAGTCATAGAAATATAATCCTGTAACGGCATAATTAGAAATAAAACTCCTGGGTTTTTCAATAATTTTAGATAAGTTGCCATCTTTATTATACTTAGCTACTCCGTAGGATGAGGGGTCTTCAAAATACTTTGTAAATACTGTAGGATTTTTGTCCTGAACTACTTCTTCTAATTTTTTGGTAAATCCTTCACCATAGAAAATATTATCACCTAATATTAAACAAACACCATCTTCGTTAATAAACTTTTCACCAATGATAAATGCTTCGGGTATCCCTCTGGGAGAATCTTGGATTTTATAACTAATATTCATTCCTAAATATTCACCTTTTCCAAATAATTTTTTAAAAAAATCTATATGACTTAATGAAGATATAATTAAAACATCTCTAATTTTAGAAAGCATTAAAACAGATAAAGGGTAATAAATCATTGGTTTATCATAAATTGGCAAAATTTGTTTGGAAATAGAATGTGTTAAAGGAAATAATCGGGTTCCATTGCCACCCGCGAGAATAATACCCTTTGTAAAATTATTTTTTTGCAATGCCTTTTCTTTCTAAATTAATTTTTTTATTATTAAAATTTTCCAAATACCATTTAATTGTAAAATTCAAAGATGCCTCAAAAGAATTCTCAACTTTCCAATTTAGATTTTTTTTTATTTTTGAACAATTGATTGCATATCTCTGATCATGAGCGGGTCGGTCTTCAACATGAGTTATCAAATTACTATATTTCTTTATCCTAGAGTTATTATTAATAGGAAGTATCTTATCAAGTTGGTCACAGATTTTTTTAACTAATTCAATATTTTTAATTTCATTATCACCACCTATATTATAAGTTTCACCAGGTTTGCCTTGATTAATAACTTTTTTTATAGCATTGACATGATCCTCAACATAAATCCAATCTCTAATTTGATTGCCCTTGCCATAAATAAGAATGGGTTGTAGTTGAATAGCACGTAAAATGACATTAGGAATTAACTTTTCATAATTTTGATAAGGGCCAAAATTATTAGAACAATGCGTAACTATTGTTGGTAAATTGAAAGTTTTATTCCAAGCCCTCACTAAATGATCGGATGAAGCTTTTGAAGCAGAGTAAGGTGAATTGGGGTAATAATTAGAACTCTCAACAAACTTTCTATCATTTTTTTTTAAGGAACCAAAAACTTCATCTGTTGATATTTGAATAAATTTAAATTGATTTTTCTTATTTAGACTTAAGCTTCTATAATATTCAGTAGAAATCTTTAATAATGACAGAACTCCATTAATATTTGATTTGATGAAATTATCAGGCTTGTCAATTGATTGATCAACATGTGATTCAGCTGCAAAATTAATTATGACATTCGGTTTAAAATTAAATAATATTTCTTTAATCTTTTTTTCATTACAAATATCAATTTTGAAACTTCTGCAATTTTGAATATTTTTGAATTCCTGAATTGCTAATTTTTGACTAGCATAAGTAATTTTATCGATATTTATGATCTTATTGTTTTTAATATTGGATCTAATAAATTGACTTCCAATAAAACCAAAACCACCTGTAATAAATATTTTCATATAATTGATTAGATAAATTTTTATAATGAATTAATTATGATTTCAATAATAACACCTATATTAAATTTTGATAGTAATTTAAAAAATTTATATCAATCTATTATAAAACAACATAACCTAAATCAATTTGAATGGATTATAATTAAAGAATCAAAGTACTTATTTAAGAAAAAAAAATTTAAATTAAAAGAAAAACTTAATTTAATAATTTTATATATTAATAAGAAAAATATATATTCTGCAATTAATGCAGGTATTCAAAACTCAAGCTATCAATACTATATTGTTATTGGTCAAGATGATATTTTTACCAATAATATTTTTCAAATATTTTTAAACAATATTAATACATCTATTAATATGTATATTTATAAAACTACATTGAAATATTCTGCGCCTATTGCTCTAAATAAAAAAAAGTTTTTTGAAAATATACTTTATGAAACTAATCACTCTGGTGGAATAATCTTAGAAAAAAAAATTCATGACAACATAGGCTACTATAATGAAAATTATAAAATTGCATCTGACCAACTTATTCTCAAAAAAGCATTAAATACTTTTAACTATCTTAAATTTGTTGATCAGTCAGCTATCATAGGGGGAGAAGGTATTACAAATAAAAATAAAAGATTGAGTATTATTGAAAATTTTAAAATTGATATATCTTTAAAAAATGTAAATTTAATTGATATATTTATTTTTATATTTCGGTATATTAAATTTTCTTTATTTAAATGAATATTTTTATTACAGGTGTTGCGGGTTTTTTAGGAAGCCATCTAGCAGATGATTTAATATCCCAAGGTCATAAAATCATTGGTGTAGATAATTTATTTGGTGGGGAATTGGAAAATGTTAATTCTGAAATCGAATTTCATAAAGTAGATTGTCTTGATCTTGACTCTTTAAATAAATTAATCAAAAATTGTGATATTGTTTATCATACAGCGTGCACAGCTCATGAAGGTTTATCAGTCTTTTCTCCAGCAACAATTGTAAATAATACTTTCCAAATAACCGCAAATACACTCTCTGCATCAATTAAAAATGGAGTAAAAAGATTTGTACAGTGCTCTAGTATGGCTCGATATGGAAAACAAGATAAATTACCTTTTGACGAAAGTATGATATGCAAGCCACAGGATCCTTATGGTATTGCAAAATATGCCTCTGAGTTATTGATTAAAAATTTGTGTGATACTCACAAAATGGAGTATGTCATTACTGTTCCTCATAACATTGTGGGCTCACGTCAAAAATATAACGATCCTTTGAGAAATGTGGCATCAATCATGACAAATAGAATGCTACAAGATAAAAGTCCCTATATTTATGGAGATGGGGAACAAAGAAGATGCTTCACGTTTGTAGAAGATGTGGTTTCTTGCTTAACACAAGCTGGACTCAGAGAGGGTATATCAGGAGAAATCATAAATATTGGTCCTGATAGTAACTTTATAACAATCAATGAATTATTTGCTCATTTATCTAATATCATTCAATTTAATAAAGAACCCATTTATGTTCCTGACAGGCCTATGGAAGTGAAGTTTGCAACATGCAGTGCTGAAAAAGCAAAGAATTTGTTAGGATTTAAGGAAAAAATTGAATTACAAGATGGTCTTAAAACTTTAGTAAATTTTATAAAAGAAAAAGGACCTAAGCCATTTAATTACCATATTGATTTAGAAATTATTAACGAACAAACCCCAGAAACTTGGACCAAAAAATTAATATAATTTTCTTAAGAAGGCTTTATAAGTTAATATTTTAATAAAATTGGGAACAAGAAGGAAAGTTGTTCTCAAAAAAAAGATAAATATTCCTTCATAGAAATTATGAATATGATGAGAATTTTTGAACTTGAATAATTCAAACTCAGACTTTAAATATTTAAGTCCACCTCTTCTGATATACATATCATTATTAGCACTAACCATAACTAAAGCATCTGGTATATTTATGACTCTATATTTATTACTCGAAATAAATTTTATCCAAAGACCATAATCTTCTTTTAAATAAAGGTCAGGGTAAAAATTTAAATTCATTACTGCGCTTTTTTTAAAAGCGACCGACATATGATTAAATGGATTACGGATTTTAGAAAAATTTTTAATCTCATTAAAATTCAAAGGTAATTTTTTTATGATTTTTTTATTATTTGATTTATTTATTTCAATCACATGACTACCTATTAGATCGTAATTCTTTTGCATATATTTAACTAGTATTTCAAATCTATTCGTTAAATTTATATCATCGCCATCTGCTCTGACAATCCATTCATTGGCTGATAATTTAATACCCTCATTTAAAATTGAAGATAGCCCCATTTTATGATTTGGTTGAAATAAATCATAACCAAATCTGTTTTTTAAATTTTCTACTTTCATTTGAAAACTATGATTTAAGTGGCCATCAATTAAAATTATCAATTGGCTAGGTATTAATGTGTTTTTATAAATACTCTCTATCACTTCCATGAACATATTTTCTAAATCATCTCTTTGGTATATGGGAAGTAGGACAGTAAAATTCATATTATATTTGATGCCAGCTATTGATATTAGGCGTTATATCAGAATTTGAGATCCATTTTTGAGGCGCAATTACAGTTTTAGTAATATTTTGATTTAAAAATGCCGCCCACCAACTATACGTACTGTTAGATATAATATTATGTTTACATTTACTCATTAAATAAAGATTGAGCGAACTTCCATATAGATTTGAAACAAGAGTAAAATCAATATTCAGATTTTTCATAAGATTCATTGAATATTTGACATCATCTGTGAATAAATAAAAAGAGGGATTTGAAATAGAGTTTTTTACGACTCTAATAGCATTTTGATAATAAGATAAATTACAAATTAATCTTTTTTTATCTTTCAAATAGTCATTACCTCTAATATGTATTGAAATAGAGTTTTCATTTTTAATATTCGAAAAAACAGGATCATTCGATAAAAGATTAAGATTTGATGGATAGTTATATATATTAATAATTTCTCTTTGATATTTATGAAAAAATTTAATGTCTTGAAAATATCCATTTAATAGACAGTTTTTATTATTACTTAATAAAGATAATTTTTTATCAACTAATACATTAGGTAATTTAATTAAATACTTTTGGTTAATCTTTAGTAAATAATAGTTAGTACTTATAAAACCAATTTTGTTTTTTAATTCTAAAGAATTAACTTTTTTTGATGGTAACCTATATAAGCTGCCAAGATCAAAGTTAGAGTGAGTTTCTTTATAAAATGAGTTGATGTAATCAGTATAGCCGCATAATTTATTTTTTTCTTTTGAAAGAGAGTAAGCGGCCGCATATTGAAAAAGTTGATTACCCAAGCCGCCATATAAATTAGCAATAATCATTTTAATATTTTAAAGATTTTAAAAAAATACCATATAAAAATGATTAAATATTTCTTAGTCATAAATGGTTCTAGTTTATTCTGAAAAATATATTTTTTTTCATATTTATTTAATTTTTTTACATTAGTTTGGTTTGTAATAGAGAAAATATTTGGGATTGAAGTAACATAAATAGTGTCATCAAAACTCCATTTAAAATCTTTTAGCTTAACATAGGCATCAACATCTACTAGCCATTGTAATTTGTGATCAAATTTTATTTTAATTTTTTTATTAAATATTAGTGATGAAACTGGCCCAATAAAATTAATTGAAAAAAGCGCATAAGGATTAAGATTAAAAAAAAATTTACGCATAAAGGCACTAGAATGAAGATGAAATTTATCTTCATCTTTTAAAATTAATGTATTAATACTCAAAATTGTTGGCTTTAATGAATTTAATAATTTGTCTAATTTATTAATAAAATTAGGACATGGTATTTCATCTTGATGAAGAAGCATATAATACTCTCTTGTCTTCATAGAAAGTAATTTATTCCAATTATGAAC
>Ga0181601_10003815_pt1 | contig 12699 bp, 9 predicted proteins | sample 041ome_8_FD_133020 | JGI IMG/M metagenome (GOLD analysis project Ga0181601, IMG submission 133020) | Coastal salt marsh microbial communities from the Groves Creek Marsh, Skidaway Island, Georgia - 041407BS metaG (megahit assembly) | ecosystem: Environmental > Aquatic > Marine > Intertidal zone...
CACCGCGAATTTCTTCGGCGGCATGGGGTCGTCGTGCGCGCGTGTTTTGACGCTCTTGCCGCGTCGCCCGGGTCGATCGATCGCGCCTCGACGGGGTCGTCTAGACGCGCGTGCGAGAGTGAAGAAATGAGTTCAACGAGTTCATGGTGTTCAATTCCAGAGACGCGCTCGGTATTAAATATTACAAACAAAAAAATGACACCACGCATTCCTTCCCCGCGTTCTTTCCCAGACGTCCACGTCTCTCACGCATCGATGGATAATCTATCGATCCGCACGAGGGTATCGCACGCGTTGACGAGCTGGGCGACGTTGGCGAGCTGTTTGACAACGAAACCCGGAATGGCGATTTTAATAAGCGTCGCGAACGACGGTATAAACGGCAATATGCGAACGAAAGATGGGTCCGCCTTGAGAGCGTGGAGGCAGAGATACATCGCCTCGACGCTCGAGCAGCACACACCCATGAAGATTCGGTCGGTGTAGTAGCGACGGAGAAGCCAAATGGAGGAATCGGAGACGTCCTTGTGTCCGTCGGCGCCGATGAAGAGTTGCACGTATTGATGCAACCAATGCGACGCGATATCGAGGGTTAACAACCCGAGCGCTGTCATGTAATGCGATGGGTACTCCATCGCGAGGATGAGCAACAGCGCCGTCGTCGCCAACCGATCCGTGAGCATGTCTAACACTCTTCCAAACTCTGAGCACTGGTCGTACTTGCGCGCGAATCGCCCATCCAACTCATCGCACACGAACGACGCCATGTACGCAAACACGCACGCCCGCACGTCGGTAAACGCGACGCTAAACGCGTACGCCGCGAGCGCGATCCGAACGTACCCGATGAGGTTCGGGACGTACGCGTAAACGTTTTCGTGTCGAGCGAAGAATCCACCACCCGAAGACGCTTTGGTTTTCGCACTCTTCGGTGCCGTCTTCACGGCGGCGCTCTTCCGTTTCGTCGCCGATCGAGACGACGACCGCGAGGGCGCGCGTTTAGGAGTCTTACCCGCCATTCGACGCCTTCGCCGATGAATCGCTCTTCGCGCGGTGGTCAATGACGCCGGCGAACTGAATCGGAACTAAATGATTGTTTGTCCTCCCGCAGACGCCATCGATCGACGCGCGCGTTTGAGTTCGTCCGTTCGTCATCGTCAGTCATCATGTCGACGACCGCGACGCGGATGCACGCGTCAACCCGCGCGGCGTCGAACGCGTCGACGCGTCTCGCGTCGCGCGCGTCGCGAACCGGCGGCGTCGGCGTTCGACGTGTGAGTGGAAGAAACCCTTTGCGTGCGGCGTCGTCTTCCGTCGCTCGTGCGGCGTCCGAGGACGAGAAGAAGGCGCTGTCCGACGCCGAGTACGTCGCGCTCAAGGCGGAGCTCACGTCGACGACGATGACGCACGCCGGGGCGCTCTCGGCGTATTGCTTGTTGGGTTACGGCGTCGCGCCCGGGTTGAGCGCGGCGTTGGGAGGCGTCGGCGCGTTGGGATATCTCAAGCTCTTGCAGGAGTACGTCGACACGGTGAGCGAAGAGGAGTCGAGCGGGAATATTAGCGAGTCGGATTACACGAGGAACTTGGTGTACGAACCGGTGACGGATGTCGGGGCGATGCTGGGCGGGGCGTTTGGAAAAGTGGGCGGGGTGTACTCTAGAGCGCTCTTGCAGAAGCGTTTGCTCGTCCCCGCGGGCCTCGTGGCGTTCACGTCGGCGTGGAATCACTTGGACCTTCCCTTTGACTTTTCCTACGGCGCGACGTTTTGTGGGTTTTTGTGTTACAAGACGGCCGTGTTAGCCAAGACGTGGGATATTCTCAAGCCGCTCGTGTTGGCTGAACGCGAGGAATAGCAAAGCCGGGCGATGACGGCGAAGATAACGACGGCGGATCCGACTCACACATAGCGACTCACACGATTATTTTAATTCTCTAGAAGCAGCGATTTAACTTGCAAGATAAGCGCACCATTGCGCGTGAGTGCGTCGAATCGTAAAGACCATTGCTAAAAATTCACTTCTATCGCGTTATTGACAAAAACTATCAAACCAACTATCCCTCAGCGCTCGCGTCGACGACGAACGGATCAGCCCCAGCCGGGGCGACGAACACCCCTCTCTCCGCCTCTGGATCCGCGGTCGGGAACGGGACTTCTTCACCGATTTTGGGCGGCTTTCTCAGGCTATCTTTGAGCTTCACCATCGTCCCAGCGTTCCCCGGCACCTGACCCTTGACGTAAATCAAGTTTCTCTCCGTGTCCACCTTGTACACGTACACGCTTTGCACCGTTCGATTACGTCCACCCATTCGCCCAGCCATCTTTTTCCCTTTAAAAACCCTCCCTGGGTCTTGACACTGACCAATCGAACCGTGTGCTCGGTGCTTCTTCGTGTTCCCGTGCGACGCCGGCTGCCCCGAAAACCCCCAACGCTTCATCGGCCCTTGAAAACCCTTCCCTTTCGTCACCCCTTGCACGTCCAAGTACTGCCCGGGCGCGAAATGTCCCGCCGTGATCGCCGTCCCCACTGGAAGCACCGCATCCTCGCTCACCCTAAACTCGACGAGTCCGCGTTTGATCGGCACCTTTTGCGCCGCAAAGTGCCCCAACTCCGCCTTGGTCACCTGTTTCGGTTTCTTCGACCCGTACCCGAGCTGAAGCGAATTATACACCCCATTCGGTCCGTTCCCACGCTTCACTTGCGTCACGCACACGTCATCCATCCACAGAACCGTCAAAGGCACGCGAACGCCCCACGGAGTCCAGTCGCACGTCATGCCCGCCTTGACCGCCAACGCCCCCGTCCGCCGCTGTTCGGCGTTCTTCGCCACCTTGTACGGGTTCGGCGTCCGGAAAATCGCATCGATCGCTCTCGCCGAGGTGGCGTAGGCGCGATGCGGCGCGGGTCCCACCGACGACGACGACGCGCTCGGTGTCATCAGGGTTGCGGTCGGCGTCGCCGTGAGAATTCTCAAAGCCGCCGTCGTCGCACCGCCGGTACCGGACGCGCGGGCGCCGGCGGTGAGCGACGAGGCGATGGAGCATCGCGCGAGCGCGCGCGCTAAGGATGCGGTCTCGCGCATGACGCGCGTGCGTCCGCGTTTGAGGAAGGCGCGCGCGGGCGCCGCGGGAAAACCTCGAGCGAGTTTGAGGCCGAGGGTCGTGTATATATACTGAAGATTAAATTCGACCATCAAAATGTTTTTTGCGCTCACATGTCCGATCGTTATGTACTTGCGAGTATTTCGAGCTATGTGGGAAAAATTAGATGATTTATTGAAACAGAAATGGATTGAATATGGATGCTGGCGAATGCTTCAGATTTCGACGCGGCATGGCGCCCGGCGCCGGCGCCGATATCGACGACGCGCGCGACGACGACGTGGGGAACGACCCCGACGTCGTCGTCGACGCGTTGTCCGATCGACGCGCCGCGGGGTATCCACAGAGCGAGGATGGAATGGTTGAAGATGTCGAGACGGCTTCATCCTTGGCGGAGTCAGAAGATCCTCTCATGTCCCCGGATGGGGACGCGTACGAGGCGATGCTGGCGCAGAGCATGCGTGAAAACGACGGATATAACGATGGGTTTTCGGTTCAAATGCTCGGGACGTACGCGGATCGGTTCGTGAGGTCGTTTAGGGGGAATCAGTCGCCCGCGTCGCCGGGTGTTGAGCGCCCAACGACGACGGCGTTTGGAACGCTCGGACGCGGAAGCGCGACGACGAGCGCGGATGGGGATCGCGTACAGGATAAATTGGTAGAGGTGGCTCGGGCGATGCTGAACGAGAGCGATCACGGGACGAGCGGGGCGGATCCAGAGGATTTGGATACGGACGTCGGCATCGGTTTGCGCTTGCGCGAGGTGGCGTCGAGAAGAGAGAGGTATGGGGAGAACACGCTCATGGCTGGGGTCGACGACGGTGACACCAACTTGATGAGCGATAGGTTTGGCAAGGCGTTGCGCAAAGAGATTCGGAATCCGATGATTCGCGTGGCTCTCGTGGCGATTGGTTTGGAGCTCGCGCAGAGCTTTAATTTTTCAGAGCGAGACGATCCCGTGTTCAACGCAATCATTTTGGCCGGTCTCATCGTAGGAAACGCGTACGTGTCGTATTTAGAGCGTGTCGACGCCGTGCGGGCGAGCTATGAGTTGACGAGAATGGTGAGCGCGCGCGCGACGGTTATTCGCGCTGGGCGCACCGTCGTGGTGGACGCAACTGAGCTCGTTCCGGGCGACGTCGTCATTCTTAGTCCGGGAAGCGGTGTTCCCGCCGATTGCGTGTCGAGCGGACCGCAAACACTAGTTTTAGATAATAGTTTGATCACGGGTGAGCGTCAAACAGTTGATGTCGCCGCGGGGGAACCGTTGTTCATGAGGGGCGTCGTCAAGCGCGGTACGGCGCGAGCGCTCGTCGTGCGCACTGGGAAAAACACGTTCGCCGGTCGCGCGGCGCGTCTCGTGCGTAAACGCGAGGCGGTACGCCGAGAACTCTCTGCATTTGACGTCAATTTGACACACGTCATGTACGGACTCTCTCTCGCCGGTTGCGTATGCTCTCTGAGTGTTTTGTTGTACCTGCTCGTGAGCGGGAGAGATTTTTTTGGATCGCTCTCCTTTTGTGTCATCTTGCTCATCGCGTCCACACCCTTGGCTATTCGCACTGTGGTCGCCACCACATCAGCGTTGGGTGTGCGCGCGCTATCGAAGAGAGGCGCCATCGTCACGAGGATGAGCGTAATTGAGGATTTGGCGTCGATGAATGTCGTGTGCGTGGACAAGACGGGCGTGCTCACTCGCGACGCGACGAGATTAAACTCGTCGCTTCCGACGATTCCTCTTCTCGAGGGTGTGGGAGAGAACGACGTCATGACCGCGGCGGCGCTTTCGACGAAGTGGAACGAGCCGGCGGCGAACGCGATAGATTCGATGATTCTCAAAGCGTTCGATACGTCTCCACTGTCGGCGTATGAAATGGTCGAGTACAAACCGTTCAGTGCCGCTCACCGTAGGTTTAGCGAGAGTCTGATCCGTCGTAGCGACGGATCCATGTTTAGAGTGATGAAAGGACCGATAGACACGGTGTTGGACGCGTGTTCAAACGGAGAAGAGGTACAAACGATCGTTAAGGATGCCATGGCGAATTTACAATCGCAGTCGGCACGGGGCGTGATTTCTCGTGCGCTTGCCGTGGCGTGTTCAAAAAACGTCGACGACCCGTTCGTCGCCCTCGGGTTGATTATCTATGAAGATGTCCGACGTGCAGACGCGAACGAGATGATTCACACGGTCTCGTCGCTCGGCATTGATGTTAAGATTATCACTGGCGACAGTTCAGACGTCGCGGCGTTGGCTTGCCAAAAGGTTGGGTTTGATTTTGACGACATCAACTCACCCTCCGACGTGCCTTACGTACCGTTACGAACGAGCGTCCTCAACCCTCAGGCGGCAGAGTCGATCAAACGTATGCGCGTCTTTGCGGACATGTTACCAGAGGACAAGCTGGCGTTGGTCAAGGCGTATCGTTGCGGTGGAGACGTCGTCGGTTTAGTGAGCGACGCGGCGGGCGATGCTGCCGCCCTTCATCTCGCTGACGTCGGCGTAGCGATGAACACGGCGAGCGACGCGGCGAAGAGCGCATCTGACGTGGTCCTCACCGTACCCTCGCTCGCAATCTTGGCGCACGCCGTGCTCTCGGCTCGCATCATGTTTGCCCGAGTACGAGATTACATTCTCTTTCGCGCGACGTGCACGACGCATCTCTTGGGTTTCTTTACTCTTGGTGCGCTGACGGTCGCCCCGAACTCGTTCGACGCCGGATGGCCCGACATGTTCACGCTGCCCGTCATAGCGTTGAGCGTCGTCTTGGCGCTCAACGATTTGGTTGTCATCGGGAGCGCATACGATCACGCCGCACCTTCGAGACTTCCAGAAAAGTGGCGCTTGCTTCCAGACGCCGTCGTCAGCGTCGTGTCTGGTCTCGTGGCTTGCTTTACATCGTTGGCGCTTCTCGGTATCACTCTGAGCACGACAAAGGCGGACACGTACTTTGCGCAAGACGTCAAGGGTCGTGCATTGGCATACGGAGAAGTGCAAACCTGTCTCTTCCTCAAGATTGTCCTCACCGACGCGCTCACTGTGTTTAGCGCTCGAACGCACAATTCGTTTTTGGAACGTCGACCTGGAGGCTTGGTCGTGACGGCGTTCCTCACGTCGCTCGTGTTGAGCTGTATGCTCGCCGCAAATTGGCCCTTTATGGCTCTCGAGTCAATCTCCTGGGCGCACATTCTCTTTGTCTTCGTGTTCTCACTCGGAAGCTTTGCGCTGCAAGATGCCGTCAAGGTGACTACGTATCGTGTGTTGCTTCGAGCGGAATTCATCGAGAATGTCGGTACGGTGAGTTCGGCAGAGTTTGCCCGCGTCTCCAAAGCCGTTGATCGAGTCACGCCGAAACAAAAACTCCTCAAGCGAGAGACGTCGTTGTCGTCACCTGAGCGGGTTTCGACACCGCCGGATGGCGATTACGACGTCGAGGAGGCGAGGCAACCACTTTTGGACGAATCGGACGACAACGCAGAAGAAGAATCCACCTCTTTTGGAGAGGACGAGCGACGTTCAGTCATCACCGCGAGCGATGAAGACGTCGATGAGTTTTACAGCGACTATGGTGGCGGTACTGAAAGTGAGATTTCTGCCGCCGCCGGCGCGATCGATCCATCTCCAGAGATTATCGCTGAAATGCTCAACCGTGAGGCTGATACGCCAAAGTACGAGCGTCTTCGCCGAACGCCCGGGTATTGCATGGCGACGCTGACGGATGTGCAGGCAATCACCGAAACGCACGACTGGTGGGTGACGTTTCAGAGTTTGCAAAAGGAAGCCATCAAGGAGCACGTCTACGACGTCTCTAGTGTGAAATCTTTCGACAATGACGACGATGACAACGATGACGACAACAGAAGCCTCGCGAGCGCTCGTACGGGCCAAGGAAGAAAGGTCATCCCGTACGATGCGCTCACCGCGCTCGAAATGGGATGCGGCGTCGGAACGTTTTCTGCCGCGCTGTGCAGACACCTCAGTGATGCAACGACGGAAGCATTACGCTCACCGCTCGCGGATCCAGCAATGCGACGTCTGTACGTGAGTCTGGATTTGCTCGACGTTTCGGCCGTGGCGTTGCACGCGGCGTCGTTATCTCTCCAAGCGCCGTTTCACGTCGGTACGCTTCATCACGGAACACTCACGAGTTTTGTGCCTCCGCGCGACGCGGCAATGCTCGCGTCTTCGGCGGCTAACAGCAGCGACGGTGAATCCGTGATGGATGCCGGCGGGGGCACCGACGGCATCGGCTACGACATTGTCTACAGCGTGCACGGGTTCGCGACGTGTCCTCGATCAAAGATTCATCTGGCGTTGCGAAATTTCAGAGCTTCCCTCCGACCCGGCGGGTTGGGATTCATCGCTGCCGCGACGGAGCAGAGCCACGACGCCAAGTTTTCGCTCATGTACCACGCCGAGAGGCGTAAACGTCTCGGCGCGCCGCAAGGGGAGATTCCGCGGATGACGAGCGCCGAGGATATTTGCGACGCGCTCAGCGCGCAAGGCGTCTCTTACAACGTCGAGGTGAAATCCCACGAAACAATCGTCGACGTCTCGGATGGGTTGGAATCTCTAGAGTCGTACCTTCACGGTGTCGTCATGGACGATTCACTAAGCTTGGACACGATGATGACGTCCAATAGTCTCGGCGCCTACCTTTCGAGTTGCATGTCGTCAGATGGGTCGTCTTACACGTTTCCTCAACGCGTCGCGCACGTGACGCTCTAATTGTACGGTAGAAGATAGGCATTACGCATTTTAGATACTACATTAGACCAAACCAACACATTGACTATACTTATTTCGCCCCGCCCCAGGTGCCCGAGTTTTTGCTGACCGCAATCTTCCCGCCGCCGCCCGAACCTTGGTACGGTTTCACGAAATCGCACCCCAACGACTCGCGCGTATCCACCTTTGTATACGGATTCGTCCCGCTCGCATTCTCACACAGCGACAACACCTGGTACCGATCGATCACAGCTTCGGTGAAATCTGCGTTCGTCACGTTCACCTCCCCGAGATCCGCGCGCACGAAATTCGATCCGGCCATGACGCTATTCGACATGTCGGCGCCTCGCAACAACGCGTAATCGAAGAACCCATTCGTCGCGTCGACACCCGAAAAATTTACCCCAGGCATGATGGCCCGGCTAAACACCGCCCCACGACAATCCGCGCCGTGGAAATCCGACCCTCGAAGCTCGGCTTCGGCGAAGACGGCACCGATGAGATTTTCAGAGGTAAAGTCTCCGCCGATGTGTTCCGACTTGCTCTCGAGGATCACCTCTCGGTCTCGCGGTTTAAGCTTGAGCCCCATCACGCTCGGCGTGTCCTCGATGTCTTCCATAAAGGCGGCGAGAGAGACTTGCGCGTGCGTGCACGTCGCGAGCGTCGCCGCGAGCGTCGCCGCGACGCACGCGCGCGTCGCGCGTCGCGTGAGTGATGACGAAGCATCGACATCGTCATCGGTTTGACGGCATCGTTTCGACGACGATGCGGACACGACGCGTTGAGCGCGTTGAGCGCGCGTGCGAATCGTAGGAAAGGTCACCGCCTTGGTCGCGGTCGCGGTGATCATGACGAAAAGGAGTCGTTCGCGCGCGCGCGTGTGAGGGTTCGGGTGAGTTTGAAGAAGCGAGCTACTCGGTAATATTTGGAATGGTACTCACACAAAAAGAAGGACAAAAGTCCGTGGGGAAACGACCGACGACTCACATGCGAATCGTGACGCTGTTCATCTTGACTGGGGTGTTCGGGTTATCGTTGCGATCCGTCGGCGTGCGCTCGATCGCCTTGACGACGTCCATGCCTTTGGTCACCTTGCCGAAAACCGGGTGCTGACTCGGCGACAAGTCGTGTCTCCAGTGATCGAGAAAGTCGTTGTGCACCGTGTTGACGAAGAACTGAGACCCGCCCGATCGCGGTTGACCCGTGTTCGCCATACTCAGCGTCCCGACGTCGTTCGTGGTGCGATCGTGGAGTTCATCCGGGATGCATCCCTCGCGAGCGTCGCGCTTGACGGTTTCGCCCGTGGCCAAGTTCTTAAAGGACGAGTTCGGTTGCGGACCACCGGTACCCGCCGCCGGGCTCTTCGCGTTGGACGAGTGCGGGCATCCAAATTGCTGCGCGACGAACGGATTGATTTACCAATCCAGAAATCAAAAGTCAGTCTTTATCATATCATCGCCACCCGAAAGAAACGCTCGGCTCTGGTTCGCTTTTCCAGCCGTCGCTTTGCGTCGAGAATAATCGTTCACTCATCAAACACCGCGCGCGCTCAAACCCACCAGCATGAAATCAGCGATGACGCGGTGAAAGTGCAATCCATCGTAAAATCCCGTATTGGCCAAATCGATGAAATTCGACGCCGTGATCGGCATCTTATCGAGGTAAAGCTCCGCTTCAAACGTGCCCTTGGACGTGTCGAAAACTGCGATTGGATTCCCCATGTCGTTCGTTCGTTTACTTGTTTGGTATCAGAGTCCCCGCGATGCGCGATCGGATGGAACGGGTGGAAGAAGAACCGAGAATCCTCTTCGTTCGTTCGCGTGCTTATAAATTAAGCGCGAGGCGACGAGTGCGGTTGAGTGACGATTCACTAATCCAATCCAGTCCGACAGAGGGGATCCACAAACGACGAACAGATCGTCAAACCGAACCGCGAACGTCGCGAACGATGGGGGACTACGAAGCGCGGGCGAACGAGGCGTTCGCCAAGGGGGAGAAAAAACTGAAATCGTCCTCGCTGTTTTCGTCGCTCATGGGTGGAAACAAGCACGACGAAGCGGCGGAGTGTTTTCAGTCAGCCGCGAACGGGTATAAACTTGCAAAGTCGTGGGACCGCGCGGCGACCGCGTACGTCGCGGTGGCGGAGTGCCGAGAGAAATTGGGAGAGTATCACGATGCGGCGACGGCGCGGGTGGACGCGGCGGCGATGTGTAAAAAGTACGACGCGTTGGCGGCGATCGAACACTACCGAGCGGCGGTCAAGTATTACACGGAACTGGGAAGATTGTCGCAGGCGGCGAAACACTTGAAGGAGATTGGAGAGGCGTACGAGGGACAAAACGATGAAAACGCGGCGGTGGTGGCGTACACGCAAGCGGCGGATTTGTACGAGAGCGAAGAGAGTTCGAGCACGACGGCGAATAATTGTAAACTCAAGGTGGCGACTTTGTGCGCCAAGTTGGATCGTTTTGAAGAGGCGACGGAAATCTTTGAGGACGTGGCGCGGGCGAGTTTGAACAATAACCTTTTGAAGTACTCGGCCAAGGGTTACTTTTTGCAGGCGGGCATTTGCCGCCTATGCTGGAACGATCCGATTGGGGTGCTGAACGCCTGCGAACGGTACGAGGAAAACGATCCCGCCTTTTCTGGGTCGAGAGAGCGCGAACTTCTCGTTGGGTGCGCTAAGGCTGCAGAAAATGGTGATCAGGACGAATTCTCCAACGTCGTCGCCGAGTTTGATTCCATGTCTCGATTGGACGGTTGGAAGACGACGATGTTGCTCAAGGCGAAGAAGAGAATCGAAAAGCACGTCGAAGCAGAGGAGGACGACTTGACGTAATTACGTCGACGAAAAGGATTAGTGTTGTAAACATCGATGTTCATTCGCATTCACAAAGTTCGTTTCATTCAATTCGATTTTTCTAGTTTCATCCATCAATCTTTGGCGGAGTCGCGTCTATCGAAGAGCACCCGACGATGAGATTTCGACGACGTGCGTTCACCCGGTCGCAACATCAACACTGGCATTGTCGCGTTCTGCAGGCAATAATTCGCCACCGATCCGACGAAGAGTCGCGTGAACGCGTTTCGATTATGTGTCGCCATGCATATTAGATCCGCCTTGACGGCTTCGGCGACGGCGCAAATCAACTCTCCAATCGCTATGTTTCCTTGCGACCCTGCGACGCGTGCAAACATTTGTCAGTCTATGAATTCCCAAGTCTGATTTGATTTCACTGATTTTACCTGTGGTCAAATCAATCAAGTATGGGATGCCAAGTTGCGAAAGCTTGCGACCGAATCGCGCTTGTATGAAATGCTTCGCCTTGGCGCGGTCCAATCGTCTTCTGTGTTCCATCTCCTCGTCGAGTTTTTCGTAGTACACCTTCGTCGGCGTTCCCATCTGCGAACGAGAGTGACCAGAGCGTTAGTCTATTGAATCCAATCGACACGCGATGATGTACCATTGGGTACACGTAACCCGTGTTTTCATACCGCGTCGGTAAGATGCACAGCAAGTGAATCGTATCTTGTTTATCGCGCCAGACGTTGTCGAGCGCCCACTCCACCGCTGCGCTGCTGGCATCGTCATCGACAACCGGGCAAAGAATCGTGCGTCCTCGATGATGTCCCGGCGGTAAATCAGCCATCCGAAGCTTTGACATGGCGTCGGACGTTTCTTCAATCGAGTCGCTCGCGTTCGCGATTTGAGACGAGTCCGTGGCGGGCATGTGCGAGAGTCGCGAAATGTGGCGAGCGTGTCGTTCATCATTGAAACATCTCTTCTCTAACACTTCAGCTAAAACTAGACTACCGCGACAACCAATGAATGAATGCACTACTACTTATTTCGTGAGGCGTTTCGTGAGAAACTCCAACCCGCGACGAAGATTCACAACCTCTCGAATGGTGATTGAGATTCTCCGTCCTCGTCTAGGCGCGTCGTCGTCTGGAAAATCCTCGGGATTCAACAACAACGGATTCGATCGCGCATCTGACTCCCGCGATTCAATCCCGTGTAAATATTCTGTGTACACTGCCTTCGTGAACACCAACAACGATCTCGAGGGCACGAAGACATCGAACGGCAATCTCTCGCGTGGATTTGTCTCGGCGCCAAATTCCGCATTCGGCGTCGGCGTTTCGTCGTCCGGTCCGGTCGCGCCCTTCATCTCCTTTGGTCTAAACGTCAGCACGCACGACGCCCCGATGGACACGATACAAACGCAATCTCTGTACAACGGTCCGTCCTCGTGCGGCATGATTCCATCGCCTCGCTCGAAATCGTACACGTTTACCAATGCGTGGTTTGGTTGAAACGAAGAAGACGACGCTAAAGAACCAGAAGACTCGCCGCCGTCGATCTCCCATACCGACGCCGCCACGCGCTCCATCAACCGACGAACGACGGGTGGAAAATCATCCACGCGCACCGTTCCTTTTTCGTGCACCGTTCCACCGTACGGGCGACATTTGCGTCCATTCAAAGCGACGTAACGAACGCTCATCTTTGTTTCGTCATCGTCATCATCATCGTCACCCAGCTCGCGTCGAAGCGCCGATTCAGCGTCACCATCGACGTACTCGAGCGCGAGAAAAACATCGCGTCGTCCACCGACGGGTTTCACCGTCGCCGACATCCCATCCGACGCGCGTCGGTCGTGGAATGACGCCGCCGCACCAGCGAAAGACATCGTCAGTCTTTGACTTTGATGCCATGACTCCCAACGCCTGGTCCTCGCGCGCGCGACACGTCATACGCGCGTGCAACATCACCTCGGCGACGTTTTCCGTCGTCGGCGCCGGATTCGTCATCCTCTGCGCCGTCGTCGCGCCGGCGTTCGCGCGCGGAAGGACGTTTTCGCTCGTCAAG
>Ga0181601_10003819_pt1 | contig 12693 bp, 3 predicted proteins | sample 041ome_8_FD_133020 | JGI IMG/M metagenome (GOLD analysis project Ga0181601, IMG submission 133020) | Coastal salt marsh microbial communities from the Groves Creek Marsh, Skidaway Island, Georgia - 041407BS metaG (megahit assembly) | ecosystem: Environmental > Aquatic > Marine > Intertidal zone...
ACAACCTCATTCGGATGCTCGCGGACAAGGCGCACGACGTGACGAACGACGGGGAGGTGTACGCGAAAATCATGGCGAGGGCGCGGGAGCGCGATCCGGTTTACGACGGGATTGACCACGCCGCGGCGGCGGCGGCGTAGGGGATTGTATTTTTATGTTTACGAAACCACCGCAGAATAGCGTGTCTGTCGTCTTATCATCACACGCGCGCGTCTCGCTCTGGTCTGTCGCGCGGAAACCCCGGGCCGCGCCGTGATGGAACACGAAACGAACGGAAAACAAAACGGCGGTTCTCAGCGCGTTTCTTCGCGTTTCCGTTCGCGGACGTCGCCGACCCCCCGGAGCTCGAACCCTTCGGGACGACCGGGGCCGCGTTCCCCGTCCCGGTCTTCCAGGGGCATGTAGTCCGCCATGATCGCGCGCACCTCACCGTCGATGCGCCGCTTCAGGACGTAGCGGTACGCGCCGACCGCGCCGAGCGAGACCACCGCGACCACGGCGACCGTCACGAGAAGCGCGCCGCCCACCCCCAGGCCTCCTCCTCGCCGCGAACGCGCCGCGAACGCGTCCAGAGGCAAGCAAGACACGCCGCCCACGAGCTTGAACCCGGAGCGACACGCGCACCGGTATCCGCCGATTTCGTTCACGCACGTCTGCTCGCAGTCGTGCCGCGGGTTCTCGTCGGCGCACTCGTCGACGTCCTCGCAGGTCACGCCGTCGCCCTCGAAGCCCTCCGGGCACACGCACGCGTACCCGCGGAACGTGTCGACGCACGCGGTGTAGTTTTTCGCCGGCGACTTCGCCGCCGCGTCGGCGGGAACGGCCAGGCTCCAGCATCCGGCGTTGCCGGGGCGCTCGCACTCGTTGGGCTCCATGGTTCCCGATAAGCACACCTCGGGCGCGGTCGCCTCGGCGAACCCGGCGCACAGCGCGCGGAGCACGTCCTTGCCGCTCAGGCGCCCCCGGTACTGGTCGAGGTTGATCACCACGGTGGGCAACAACACGACGGCGCCTCGGCCGCTGTCGTCCTGGTCCGCCTGGAGCCGCAGCTCCGCGTCCATCGCGCGGTTGGCGACGTCCGCGTCGAGGTCGCCGACGCACGCGCGCACGCGCGCGATCGCGGCGGGATCGAATCCGAGACCGAACGAAGCATCGTCACCGTCGCCGTCGCCGTCGGGGTTCGAGGGGGACCCGGCCATGATGCCCTCCGCGCACGGCCGGTCGAACGCGCCGCGCGTCATGGCGCACTCGTTCGAGTGACGCACGGAGTAGCTCCACCAGGCGGCGGTGTCGTTTCTTCGCTGGAGTTCCCGGAACAGACACAGCTGCCTCATGTTCTCCTCGACGACGTCGCTCCCCGAGTACCCGTGCTTCTTGACCAGGTCCGCGGTCGCCGCGTCTACGCCCGAGCCCTCCGCGGGGTTCGGCGCGCAGTACCGCCCCTTGTTCACGCACATGTCCGGGCAGCTCGTGTCGCCGGAGTCCGCGCACGACCAGGTCAGGAAGTGCGGCGTGAACGCGGTGGCGTTTTGGCGCTCCAGCGTCTGCGCGGCGGGCTTCATCTCGCTCACGAACCGCATGGAGTGGTCGCAGGGCGCGCCGCAGGCCTGGTCGGAGCTCGTCCAGAGCTCCCACTCGACGCGCGCGTCGGGGTTGGCGATGGACGCGGAAAAGTCCAGAGTGACGATTATCGGAGCCGGTTTTGGTTTTTTCGCTTGGTCGGCGAGAAACGTCCGCAACTCCTCGCCCACGCTCTTCCGCACCAGCGCGGAGGGGATGTCGATGCGCGACGCGAGCTCGGCGGCGGCGGCGCCTCCCTGCCCGGCGGTGGGGTTCGCCATCGTCAGCAGGTCCTCCTCGACGTTGTCCACCACGAGCACGGCGGCGGCGCCCGCCAGCTGCGCGTGCCACGCCTTCTCGAGGAAGAAACAGTCCCCGCGCTCGACTAAAAAGACGGACCCGTGGCCGGGGCCTTTCGCTCGCGGCGGTGGGTCTTCGAACAGCTCGCACGCCTTCGTGTTAGACGCGTCCATCACCACCTCGCCCACGAGCTTCGCGCCGTACTGGGGAACGCCGAAGTCTCCGATGGCGGTGTCGTGCTCGCCGCGCAGCGCTGGGGGCTCAACCACCTGAAGCGAAGCTTTTTCGACGACGAACGCCGCGCCCTCCGCGAGGGACGAGGTGGCGAGGAGGGACAAGCAGGCGACGAGGCGCCTGACTGCGACGCGCTCGCGAGGCGTCATCGCGAAGCGCGCGAGCGAGCGGCGAGGGTGCCGCGACGAAGACGCGCGCGTGAAAGAATGCGAGAGACTCTCCGAGAGAAGCGCGTTTGACTCTCCGAGAGAAGCGCTCGTGAGACGTGTCGAGGGTGTTCTCGGATGGATCGAAACCTTCGTGTAACGTTCGTCGTAAAAGGAAGGAATCCTCGCTCATCACCGTTTCGATCCCGACCCTCCCGCGGCGTCCGTCGAGTCCGACGCGCGGCCGAACGGATTGATCCCTCCCATCAGCCCGCTGGTGGGCGTGTCTCCCCCCCCCCCCAGCGCGTTCATCAGCAAGTTAAGCTCCGAGGACGTGAAGTTCGGGGACACGGGGAGCGACGCGGGCAACCCGCCCATCAGTCCCCCCGCGTTGGCCAGGTCCAAGCCCACCGGCGTGTGGCTCGCGCCGTGCGTTTCTTTTCTGTCCCCGCCACCCTCCCCGCCGGCGGCGAGGCTTCGGGGCGACCGCCTGCGGCCAGCCTCACCGGTGGGCGACCCGGTCAACTTCTCAGTCAGAAGCTTGCGAAGCAGAACGCTGTGCTGGCCCTGAGGGGTTTCCGCGGCGGCGGTGGCGGCGTTGGCAGACGCGCGCGTCGCGCGCCCGGCGCCGGCGCCGGCGCCGTTCGCGCCCGCGCGCGGCGTGACGCTCATGATCCAGTTCATGACCTGCTGCAGGTCCACCGTCGGCGTGTCCAGCGGCGAGTGCGGCTGCGGCGGCGGCGGCGCGAACGCGCCGCGCCCGCCGCGCGCCGTCCCGCCCGCCGGAAGCGTCAGGCCCTCGGCGTGCGGCGAGATGAGCTCCTGCACCTGCTTGAGCAGCTCGATCTCCGCCGCGGTGAGCGACGCGGAGGTGGGCAGGCCCTCCAGGCTGGGCGGCGCGGACGTCCCGCCGGTCATCGCGCTCGGAAGGTTGCTCTCGCCGCGCTCCTCCGCCGAGCTCGTCGGGATCTTCACCGACAGATTCAGGTTGGGACGCCACCCCGCGACGTTCGCCGCGGCGTTCGGTTTTAGAGACGTCGCCGTCCCCGGGAAGGGCACGGCGGACCCGGGCAAACCGCCGGTGCTTTGATCGTGTGTCTGTCGCGAGCCCGTTTTCGTGGTTTTCGAGGCTTTCGAGGCTTTCGAGGCCGGTCGGTCGTCCGCGTCTCGCCGCTTGCGCTTGCCCGAAGATTCGCTCGCGCCGCCGCCGGCGAGCCGATCCTCCTCCTTCTTCACCAGCACGGCGTGCCTGTTCTTGACGGCGTTATCCGTCCTCCCGCCCACCATCTTGGCGATCTCTGTCCACTTGTTTCCGTGCTGCTTGTGTCCGTTCCATAGGATCTCGTCCTCCTCCGGGCTCCACCCGCCCTGCTTCAAGTCGTTGTTCAGGTAATTCGACCACCGGCGTCGGCACTGCTTCGCGCCCTTGCCCGTGCTCATCTTCGTGCAGATGAACGCCCACTTCTTCTGGCCGTACTCCGCGACCAAAGCGCGGAGCTCTTCATCCTCTTCGTCCGTCCACATCGTGCGTCGCGGTCGTTCGCTCCCGGTTCGTCCGCGTCGCGCGTCCTCCTCGCGAGCCGCTCAATTCAGACAATTGACGAACACACGCGGACGCGATTCCCGAGAAGAAACGCGACAATCGCGGTCGGCAGCCGGCTAGGCCCCGAGTGCTGGCGAACGCGCGCTGGTCGGCGCGGTGGGCGCGCGGAGCGACGACGCGGGAGACGCGTTCGAGCGCGTCACGGTACGCCGCGTCGCGGGTTGTGCGCCTGGGGCATCGCGCGAAGAGGCGAACTCGTTCGAGGGAAACACTGTGTCGAACGCGGATTGAGAGATCAGACGACACCTCATCTGTCGGTCATTCGCCAGGTTTGCGCGCGCCTGTCAGCGTCGCCCAGGAGCATTCCGAGGCGCCTTCAGGCCTTCTGCGTTTTTTCGCGGCCTCGCGTTCGCTTCGCGGCACACCCCGTGCGCCGGCCGCGGAGCGTCGGGCATCGTTCTCGACAATGGTCTCGATGGCGCGCACGTGACCGCGCACCGCTCGCTGAGTCGGGAAGGCGCCATGGCCGCGCGCGTCGACGGCGAGGACGCCGTCGGGCGAGCGGTCGCCTCAGATCTCATGGAGAGACGTCTCTCCATGTCAGGCGACGCGTCGCGTCCGTCGGACGACCCGACGTCTCCTCGCGCGTGGTTCGAGACCGCCCTGCGCTCGATCCGCGACGGCCGATGCCACGCGTACTGCGCCGCGCCCGGCATGCCCTCCGCGGTGCTGTGGTCGGCTTGGGAGGCCCTCGGGCCGCCTCCGCCACCCGACCATCTCGCGGTCCCAGACGTGGAGAGTGCCGACCCGAACGCCGACCCGAACGCCGCCGGCGAACAGTGGCGCGCGCTGCTCGAATCCTCCACGCTCGCGTCGTGCGCGCGGTGCGTGCGCGCGTACCGCGCGCAGGTGGACCGGTGGGACGCCGCCGCGGAGACCGCGCAGACGGAGGAGGAGCACGACGCGGCGGTCCTCGCGGCTCTGCTTCGCGAACGCGACGACGCGAGGCTCCAAAGCCAAGCCGACGCTTTGGTCGCGAGTTTCGGTCGCGAGTTTCGCGAAACCGTCGGCTCGGAAGGAGCCGACCCTTGTGCTCTGGATGTCGTGACGAGAACGCGTCGTGACGAGAACGCCACGACACAAAACCGATCCGCGCGGCTCGACGCGACGATGCACGAGGCGTTCGCGTTCGTGCCGTGGCACGCCATGGAATCGGCCGCCGCCGACGCCTTGCGAGAAACCGCGGCGGATCTCGCCGTCGCCGCGGGCGCCGCGCGGGTCGGCGCGGCGCTCGCGACGTTCGAAAGCGAAAGCGAAAGCGAAAGCGAAAGCGAAAGCGAAACATACGAGGCTGATCGATCAGAAGGCGCGTCTCACGACGTACGCGTCACGACGTTCGGTCTCGGCGACGCGCCCGGCGCGTTCGAGTTTTTGGCGCACCCGCGCAGAGAGGACGTGCGGCGAACGATGGAGGCGTGTTTCCGTCTCGCGACGAAGAAAAAAAATACGCCCGCGCGGACGTCGCGAGGAAACGACTTCGGGGTCGTTCGTACGCGACGCCCGGTGCGTGCGATGCGCGCGTCCGTCGCCACCATCGTCGCGGGCTGGGCCGAGACCGTCTGGACGGAGTTCGAGGCGGGACAGAAGCCGGAACGAAGCGCCTCGAACCCGCGAGCGAACGCCGGAACGAACGACGTTCGTTTGAACGCGAACACGAAAAAGTCCATCGCGTGGCGCGCGTTAGCCGTATCGTTGCGCGCGTGTCGCGCCGCGCCTCGGTCGCGGGTTCTGGATCTGCACCCCGAACTCGTCGATGCCGCGCTCGACGAGCTGAGCGTGTCGACGACGAAGGCTCGAGCCGACGGAGAAGGAGACGGGGGAGACGAACGCGCGACGGCGCCCGTCTCCGTCGTCGCGGACGCGGCGCGCGTGATCGCCGAGCTCGTCTCCGCGGACGCGGGGTCGTACTGGGCGGACGCGCGGAGCGCGCCGATGACCACCGCGTGCGCGGTGCTCGAATCGGCGGCGCGGAGCGCGCCGGAACGGAACGCGCACGAAGCGTGCGTCGCCGCGGTCGCCGCGGCGCTCTTCTCGGCGTCGTCCGCCGCGATCGACGCCGAGAATCTCCCGGAGGCTTCGCAGCGGGCGCTCGCGGAGGGATCGAGGCGCGCCACGGAATTCCTGTGCGCGACCGTGCCGGGCGCGCCGCACCTCTTCGACGAGCGCGTCGCCTGGCGCGCGCGGCGAGCCGCGCTCGACGTGGTGCGCGCGGGGTACCAGGCGGGGAGGCCTCCCTGCGAGCCGTCGGTGCGCGACGCGTGGCTGCGAACGCTCGGCGAGGCTGGGAAGCCTCCGCCGGCGACGCACGCGCACAGGGACTCCGCGGACGACCGCGCCACCGCGAGGGTTTCGGCCGCCGCGGCGACGGCGTCCGCGCTCCGCGCGGACGCGGCCGCGCTCGCCGCGCTCGAGCACACGCGCGCGCGCGCCGCCGGCGAGTTCCTCGCGTCGTTTTTTTTCCCGGACGTCGACGAATTCTCGTTCCACGCGGGTATCCACGCGGCCCCGCCTTCTGTCGACAAGAGCTCGTCGCGCGACGAGCTCTTGTCTCTGCTCGGGACGTACGCGTGGGGAGACGACGAGGACGCGTCCGCGCTGAAATCTATGTCGCTTGACGCGCGTCTGCGCGAGTGCGCCTCGGCGGCGTTCGCCGCGCGCGCGGAGGCGACGGCGGGAGGCGGGTGGCGCTGCGCGGCGGCGACGCGCGCGAAACCGCTCACCGATCCGTTTTTCGTTTCCAAAGGGACATCATCAGAGGCGTTTTCCCGAGGTGCCGCCACCGCTGATGGCGTAGTGGTCTCCGCGGCGCTCGCCGCCGCCGCCGAGCTCGCGCTCGCGCCGTCCGAGGAGAAGAGGGAGGCGCGTCGCCGCGGCGTTCCGCCGCCGGCGCCGGCGGCGAGCGAATCGGCGGACGTCGCCGTCCCCGGGGACGGCGACGCGTCCCGCCTGGCGACGCGCATGGCTGCCGACCTGGGGGACGCGCTCGTCTCCTTCGCCACCTTAAACGCGTACCCTCTAGCACGAGCCGCGTCGCCCAGCGACGCCATCCGCGCCGCCGTCGCGCTGTTCCTCGGCCAGCGGGACGCGCTTCGCGCCGCGGGGAAAGCGCTGCTGGTCGCGCAGGCGCTCGGTCCGGGAAGCGTCACTTATGCTTCTTTTTCCGCGACGGGTGCGAACGTCGCGGAGGTGTGGACGCGCGTGTGCGCGTTCCCCGAGTCCCGTCGGGCGGCCCTGGAGGGTGCGATACTCGCGGCGCGCGCGGCCGCGGCGTCGACGGACCCCGGCGACCGACTGGCGGCGGCGGCGCAGGTGGCGCACCACGCGCGCCCCCTGCTCGTCTCCGCGGAAGCCGCCGACCTCCGCGACGCCGAAGAGGCGCGGACGCTGGCGGCGGCGGCCAGCCGTCGGGACGCGGACGCGTCGCGCACGTGCGTGTCGCTTCGCGTCGCGTTCGCCGAGGCGACGTTCGATCTCGTCGCGGAGACGGTCGGCGAAGCCGCCGAGTTGGCCGCCGAGACGTGGGCGCAGGGTGACCTGATCAAGGCGTTCCGCGCGTTGCCCGGCGCGTTCGCGACGCGGTATCGGCGGAACGGCGAGGCGCGATCGACGGGCGCTCGCGCGGGAGACCGCGCGACGGCGCTCTGGTGGGTTCCCGGGTGTTTGCGTCTTTGCGGCGCGCGACGCACGCCCGCGGTCACCAGACACTGGTGCGAGTCCCTGGACGCGACGCTCGCGGCGAGCGTCGAAACCGGCGCGTTCGAGTCCGTCGCCGACTTTCCCGCCGAGGCCAAGGCGGCGGCGCGCGGCGCGTTTGCCGAGTTGGAAAATCGACGACGCGCGTCTCTCGCCGTCCCGGTTCCATCTCGTGATTTGCAAAGTGACGAGACCGCCTTGAGTGCGATTCGCGATGTTTTAGCGCGCCACTTCCCGAGTGAAGCGCCCGGAAATCTCGGGGTCGGGCTCTTGGAGAGCCTCCCTTCCCGTTCGCGGACGGCGGCGCCGAAACCGGTTTCGAAACAAGGGCGTTTCCTCGCGGACGACGTCGAGCGCGTTGAGGCGGAGGCTCTTCACGAGCGGCGGCGGAAGGAAGAAAAGCCTTCGCTCCGCGAGCGTCTCGCGTCGAGCGTCCTCGCGCCGACCGCGACCGAGCGGCTCACACGCGACGTTCCCGGTCGCGGCGGCGGCGGGTTCGCGGCGGACCCGCTCGATTCGTGGAACGCCGACCGCGGGGGTTTCGCGTCGTACCCCGCGGACGCCGACGAGCCGGACGTCGGCGACGCCGTCGTCGTCGACGACGACGACGACGACGACGACGGGTTCGAGATTATCGACCGTTTCGGCGACGATCCCCCCGTCGCGCGCAGGCGCGGGCTCGGGCCCGCCGTGGAGGACCGCCTTCTGGCGCAATCGCCGTACGAGCGGAGCCTGGCTCGCGCGCGCGCCGACGCCGGGTCCTCGGTGAACCGCCGAGGCGGGTCCTCGCGCGGCGCGCCGTCTCGGACCGACGCCGACATTCTGGCCGACGTCCGCGCGGGCGGGCCGACGCACAAGCCGAAGAAGACGCTTTCGGAATTCCTCAAGGTGGGCGGCACAGGCTCGTTCGCCGGTCGCCGCGATTTCGGGTCGAGTTCCGAAACGCTCGGCGCGACCGTCTCGGCGGTGCGCGAGGCCTCCGCCGCGAAGGTGGGCATGATCCGCGAGCGCGCCGAGCTCGCCGGCAAGCGCGAGCGCGAGCGCGCGGAGGCCAAGGCGGCGCGCGAGAAGCGCCTCGCCGAGAAGCACTGGGAACGCGAGCACGTCATCGCGCTCGACGGCGCGGGCGAGCCCGCGTCGCGGACCGCCGCGGCGGTTGTCCACTTAGCGCCGGCGGCGGCGGCACCGCGGGGCGTCGGAGGAAACGCTCGGGGCTTCAATACGCAAGCCTTCCAGCCTCCCAACCGCTTCGGGGGCCTCCGCGGCCGGTTACTCGGGCCCGGGCTTCGCGACGCCAACGCGGCGCTCTTGCGTGGCGGCCGCTTCGACGCCCCCCCCGAGCCGCCCTGGGTCGTCCCCGAGTGCGACGACCTTGTCGCCGTCGCGTTGCGTTGGTCGGCGGCGCACGCGCTGCGCGCCGCCGACCGTAGCGACGCGACCGAGGACGACGGCGCCAAAATCTCATCTCCCCCCGAAACCTTCCCGAGCGGCCGCGCGTACGTCGAGCACTTCGCGCCTCTTTTGCTCGCCGAGCTTCGCGCGCAGATCGGCTCGAGCATGGAGGAGGCCGGCGGGGTCGCGCCCGGCGTCCCCGCGCCGGGCGTCGTCGAGTCGATCGCGGCGAGGACCCGCGAGCGCTCGGCGTTCCACGTCGCGCGCGTCGCGCTGGGGCGGAGCCGGGAAGGCGCGGCGTCGTCGTTCCAGACGAACGACTTGGTTTTGCTCGAGAAGAAAGCATCCGCGGCGGCTTCGACGGCGGCTGATTTCGATCGCGGCGGCGATCGCGACCGTCGCGAAACCGACCCCGCGCGTCGGACGAGCGAGCGGTACCACGCGTTCGGCGTCGTGGAGGGTGTCGAGACCGGCGCGCAGAATCGCTCTGGGTCGCGGTCGTGGTCCGGCGCGAGCGTGGGCGGCCGCTCGTCCGCGGAAACCTCGCACGTCACACTCCGCGTCCGCGTGTGCCTGGTTGAGGAATTCCTCCCCGCGGCGACCAAGTGGCTCACCGGGAACGGCGGCGGGCCTCTGAACGCGCCGGATGAGCGCGAGCGGCGGGATGGCGTGTTGCGCGCCGTCTCCAGGCGAGGCGCGGCGGTCACGGTTTCGCGTGTCGCGTCCCTCACGCCGCCGCTGCGCGAGATGGCGGCGTTGCTCGCGACGTGCCGCGCGGGGGGATTCGCGGGCGCGGCGTCGGCGTTTCTCCGGCCGAGCCGCGCGAGCCGAGCCGCCGACGACTCGCACGCTCCGCGTCCCGCGTCGGGCGTCGACGCGGCGACGTTGGCGTCGGCGGTGGCGGGTTTGAACCCGCCGCAGGAACGCGCCGTCCGCGCCGCCGCCGAGACGATCATTAATCATCGCGGTGAGGATGGCCGTCATACCAACACGCGCGTCGTTCTCGTGCAGGGCCCGCCGGGAACCGGCAAGACGCGCGTCATCGCGGCGACGGTGGACGCCGTGCTCGCCGGCGCGACGAGCGACGACGCGAAACCTCCTCATCAGAAAAATGCGTCTTCGAGCGTCCTTTTGTCCCCCGCGAAGTACGGCGCCGCCGCCGTCGCCGCGCGGCGGCGCCGGGACGACCGCCGGCGGAGGCTGAGCGTCGACGGCGGTGCCACCGGCGGTGCCTCTGGCGGTGCCTCCGACGTATGGGTATCGAGTCCCGCCGGCGGTTCCGGCGCGGCGGCGCAGGCGACGACGCGTCCTTCAAGCCGCCGCCGCGTTCTGGTGTGCGCGCAGAGCAACTCCGCGGTGGACGAGCTCGTGGCGAGGCTCGCGAGCGCGTTCGAGGCGCGCGGCGACCGGACACTCGTGCGGCTCGGGCGGGAGGACGTGACCCGCGAGGACGCGCGTCCGTTTCTGGTGACCCGCCTGGTGGACGACCGCCGGCGCGTCGACGTCGCCGAAGCGGCGAGAGGCGAAGCGCGCGGCGGCGGCGGCGGCGGCGCGGGCGTCGGCGTCGCGTCCTCCGCGGACGACTCCGCCTCGGTGACGCGCGCGCGGCTCGAGCGTCTCGGCGAGGAGATCCGCGCCGAGGAAACCAAGGAGGCGTCGAGCTCGGTGTCGGGTGTTTCGCGCGCGCGCGGCGTCGCGTCCGTGCACCTGGACATGCTCCACGCGCAGAGGCGGCGTTTGCTCGGCGAGCTCGCGGCGCTGAAACAGAGCGAGAAGAAGAACCGCGTCGCGGAGGCGTCTTCGTTCGGCGGGGTTTCGGCGTCGCCTCGCGGGTCTTCCGGCGGCGGCGGTTCGGCTTGGTCGCGCGTCGTCGCCGGCGCCGACGTCGTGTGCGCGACGTTATCCGGCGCCGGGCTTCTCGCCGCCGACCACCGCGCGAAGGGATCGAGCGGGAATGGACGCGGCGGCGGTTCGTCTTTCACGTCGTCCGGCGCGTCGCGCGCGGATGACGCGTCCAAACTTTGCGCGACGCCTCTGTTCGACGCGGTGATCGTCGACGAAGCCGCGCAAGCCACCGAGCTCGCGACGCTCATCCCGCTTCGGTGGTTAAAGCCCGGCGGCGTCGCCGTGCTGGTCGGCGACCCGAAACAGCTCGCGCCTACCGTGCTCGCCAAGAGCCGAGCCGTCGAGCGGTGCCTGTCGCGCTCGCTGTTCGAGCGCATGCAGCGCGCCGGCGCGCGCGCGCACCTCCTCTCCGTGCAGTACCGCATGCACCCGAGCATTCGCGCGTTCCCCTCGAGCCGGTTCTACGGCTCGAGGCTGGTCGACGGGACGCCCGCGGGGTCGCGCGTCAGTCCGCTGGGCGCGAACTACGCGTGCGTGGACTGCGCGGGCGGGTTCGAGGTCCGGAGGCGGAGCACGAGCAACCCAGTGGAGGTTTCCGTGTGCGTCGCCGTGTACGCGCAACTCGTCAGGAACCTGCGTTTGTCTCGCCGCGACGCCGAGGAAACGCGAGCCGGCGCGACGACGACGACGGTGGGCGTCGTCACGCCGTACCGCGACCAGCTGGAAGCGCTGCGCCGGGGGTTCGCGAGGGTGACGGACACGAACCCGGACGCGAGGCTCGCGCCGGTGGAGTTCGCCACGGTGGACGGCGTGCAGGGCCGCGAGTTCGACGTCGTGTTGTTCTCGTGCGTCCGGGCGAACAAAACCACAACCACGGCGGTTTCGGAGCGGGACGTCGACGCGGTCCGCGACGTCGACGACGACGCGGACGACGCGGACGACGCGTCGCCGGCGGATATCGCGGCGGCGCTCCGCTCGCGACGCGCGATCGGGTTCCTCGCGGATAAGCGTCGGCTGAACGTCGCGCTGACTCGACCCCGCGCGGCGCTCGTGGTGGTCGGCCACGCCACGACTCTGCGCGCCGCGGACAGCACGTGGCGGTCGCTCTGGGAGGACGCCGCGCGGAGAGGCGCGGTGGTCGAGGTGGCGGGCTCGGGCGGCTCGGCGCGCGACGCGTTGTTTTCGTTCCGAGCCGACGGCTCCGGAACGCTGAACGCGGCGAAGGAAACGAGCGTCCCCGAGGCGGTGGTCGATCTGGCGGAGTCCGAGGAAGAGAACGACGGGCTGCTCGGCGCAGTGGACGAAATGGACGACGCGATTACTCCTCCAGAGATCACGACGGCTGTCATCAGACCTCTCGACGCGGGCAAGCGCGTCCGCGGCGGCGCGGCTTCCGTCGCGGACGTCGTTCTCCCCGCGAAGCGCGCGCGAAACCCATCCCCGAAACCGAAACCGGCCCCGGCTCGCGTTCGGTCGAGCGTTCCCGTCGCGCCCATCGCGAGCGTCACGCGCCGGGAGAAGAAGGTCACGACGACGACGCGCGCCGCGGATGTGGCGGACGCCAAGGCGGCGGCGACGGCGCGCGCCAAGGCGGCGCTCGACGCCGGCGGGTCCGGAGGTCGCGCTTCGACGGCGCGCGTCGTCGCGCCTCCCGCGAAGAAGAAGAAAACCACCGATTTGGTCGGAAGCATCCTGAAGGGGATGCGGCGCGAGTGAACACGACACGACGCGCATCATACGGTAGTCTATATAGCTAGACTATGTAGTAGCAACGCTGAGTAGCAGGTGCAATACTATCTGTTTATCATAGTAGTTAGCTATGTAGCTTCGATAGCCAGCGCGTTCGAACTCTCGCGACGACGAAAACGAACAACACGAGAGAACGGCTGCCCGTGGGACGGACGAAAACGAAAAACCACG
>Ga0181601_10003820_pt1 | contig 12692 bp, 9 predicted proteins | sample 041ome_8_FD_133020 | JGI IMG/M metagenome (GOLD analysis project Ga0181601, IMG submission 133020) | Coastal salt marsh microbial communities from the Groves Creek Marsh, Skidaway Island, Georgia - 041407BS metaG (megahit assembly) | ecosystem: Environmental > Aquatic > Marine > Intertidal zone...
GCGATCTGGCGGCGCTTGGGCGGCGAGCTGCTGAGGTCGCCAGGGTCGCATCATCTCGCAGGGCAGAAAATGTCGATGAGGCTTTGGCAGAGGCCGTTGATGGCATCGATGCCGTGGATGTTGTTTCACTCTCTGATGCACTATTCGACCTCGGTGACCTGTCCGCCTATTCACCGCAGGCCCGAGAGCGCTTTGCTGCCATGGCGCACATGCTTTCCAGTTTGCGTGGCGCCATGTCCGAACCACTCGTGGAACTCATTTTGCGCGTGATGCGTGCGAGCGGGATCGACATTCAGAGTCAACTCAATGAGCGCGACCACATTGCTATCAGTGCATTTATTGACCTTGCATCAGACTTCACTGATGTTGACGGCCGGGTCAGCCTGGGTGCGTTCCTCTCGCGCTTAGCCGATATTGACCGATTCGGCATTGAAGTGGACTTTGATCAACCGGTTGATCCACGTTCGGTTCAGTTACTCACGATCTTTAAAGCCAAGGGCCTGGAGTTCAATCATGTTTACGTTCCCAACATGACTAATGAAGGTTTCCCTGGCGGTCGCCACCGCGGAAATTGGACCACCGACTCAAGTCTGGTTCCATGGCCCATTCGCCCCGATGCTCCAGATTCACTGAAAAATTTCCCTGATTATTCATATTTCAATTGGCCAGCACGAGTGCACAAAGACGAATACCTCGGCGAGTTCGCCCAACTGCGAGAACTCGATGCGGACCGATTGGCCTATGTCGCATTCACCCGAGCCAAGGATTCCCTCACCATCACGGGTTCTTGGTGGGGGACAGGGCTCAAGAAACCGCGATCACCGCACCCGTATCTGCTGACGGTCAAAGACCACTTTGTTGACGGTGAAGTATCCATTGCTCAGTGGGTGAATGAGCCGGGGCTTGAGAGGCCTTCTGATCTCGATGACATCAATCATTACCAGTGGCCCGAGGCGGTGCCAGAGGATGTCATTGCAGCTTTGAATGAGCAAAGCGTTTATGTGCACAATCAGGATTTGGATCACAACACCTTGAACCAAGTGGAGTGGGTTCAAGTGGAGAGTTGGGTGCACGCTCTTGAGCGACTTCGCGAGGAGCGTTCTGTTGCGCAGACCGACGTGCGCAAAGTCGCCCTTCCTGCCAGTGTTGGCGCAAGCACCATGCTGCGAGCATTGCGCGAACCCGAAGAGTTGGCCCAAGACTTGGCCCGTCCAATGCCACGGCGCTCGAGTGCCGTGGCATCCCGAGGAACATTGGTCCACGAACTGATTGAAAAGCACTACACAACCAATGTCCTTTTTGATTATGAAGAACTTGTTGACGCCACCAACGTTTCAGCAGATTTATCCGCTGATGCTGAGCAGCTCAGGACAGCATTCTTAAGAAGTCGTTTTGCTGACATGACTCCCGCGGCAGTGGAACAAAATTTCATTCTAGGCATTGGTGGCACGCCCGTGTCAGGTTATATCGATGCTGTGTTTCATGTTGATGGTCGTTACCTGGTGGTTGATTGGAAAACGGGCACCAGTGCTCATGTGGATCCCATGCAGTTAGCAATCTATCGGCTTGCATGGGCACGCATTAAGAACATCGATTGGCGCGATGTGGACACGTGCTTTGTCATGTTGGCTGAAGACTGCGAAATCACACCTGACACCGATGCGCTCGTTGAAGAATTAATCGCGCTCGGCTAATTGTTTTCATTTGGCAGATTCACTGGCTTGGCGGTAGGTGGAGGATCACCCAATGCCTGTTCAGTTTCAACAATGGCCTCGCCCGCTTCTTCGGTGGGTGTTGGTCGAGTTCCGATCCAAGAACGCATGCGAACACGTGCGGGTTCTTCTATCCAACGCCACATGAAGTAGGCGATCACAAAGGACATGACAAGGAGGAACACAACTGAGATCGCGTAAAGGATTCCACCGTCGATACCGACAGCGTTCATTCCTGCCCGCCACAAGCCAAACCACACGAGGTGGGTCATGTAAAGCGAATAGGAAATAAATCCACCAACAACGGCAATTCGCGTTGCAAGAATGTTGGCCATTCCGCGGCGAGCGAGAGCTAGTGATCCGATCCACAGAATCAACAGGGGCACTAGGCCTAAATGGAAGAAGGGAGGCAGCGGCTCGGCATCAGGATCGCTTGTTATTGATGTGGGTTGTGCTGCTGGAAGGTTTGAAAGGAATACTGCGCCGGCAATCACGAGCAAAGGCAGTATCCATGCCAGGACATCGGCCACGGCATGAACGCGATCAGATGAACGAATTTTGTCAACGATCAGGAAAGTCACCGCACCTGCTGCGAACTCGGTCAGGACTCGAATAGTGGAGCCCCAGTTATCGGTGTAATAGGAATCAGAAGTTCCCATGCCGTAAATGACGAGTGGGGCAAGGAGTGCCACCCAGACCACGGACAGAACTGGAATTGAGAAATGCTTGTGCATTCGCCATAAAACCAGAACCATCAGCGGGAAGAGTAGGTAGGCCAGCCATTCCATGGACAACGACCAAGCAACAAAATTCCAACCACGCTGTGGGTTGGGACCCCATTCTTGAATCAGAAGCAGGTTTTTGATGAAATCCCACGGGTTGAGCCAGGCGCGATCAAGTGCATCGCCCGTCACCTTTGCTTGGGCAAAAACAGCGAGACCGGCAACAATGAGCATGACAAGGTGCACGGGATAGATGCGCGCAAGTCGCAGCCACCAAAACTTCAGTGTTTTTGATCCATGTAGTCGGGGGCCAATGGATTTCATGTAGGTGTAGGTCAGAATGAAACCTGAAAGCGCAAAGAACAAATCAACGCCCAGGCGACCTACGCGCAGGAGATCCTCAAAAACGGGAATGTGCAAGATTCCAATTGTGTTTAGTTGCCCTTGTGCGTGATAGAGCAGTACCCACGCGGCGGCAACGAGGCGGACGCCTGTGAGCTGCCTGATGAATGCGTTCACCTGATCACCCTACGGTGCGTGGAGCCAAAATTCGGGCAAGCATGCGGTCCAGACTGATGTGAGTAGAGTTCCAAGGGTGACGACTTCGATCAGGCCACCAATATTTAGTGAACTTGCGCTGTCTCGCGCTGAAGTTGATCGCCTCGCTGAATTGCGGGGTGACCTCGATTTGATGGACGCGTTGCTCAATGATGCAAAAACCCGGATCCTGGCGGTATTTCGAGCTGAGGCACCTGTGGCAGCCCATGACGAAGAGGCCGCTTTGATTTTTACGCCGCTAACTGATTTCGAGGAGCTCACTGAATTCGCTTTTCTGGGCAAGGACACCGATGGCATTGCATACTTCGCCGGATTCGTCACGGAAAATTTTGCCAGCACTACGCATGTGGGGCAATGGAAGAACCTCCGTGCGGTGGGTGCCGAACTCGGTGCACGTGATGCGGGTCTTCTCGTGAGTGCGGTTGCGCTGGCTAACTGGCATTCCACACACCAGCGCTGCCCGCGGTGTGGTGTTGAGACGATCATCGCTGAAGCTGGGTGGACTCGAAAGTGTCCAGACGATGGCTCGACCCATTTCCCTCGGACAGACCCGGCAATCATCGTTATGGTCACAGATCACCAGGATCGGGCTCTGCTTGCCAGGCAGGCCCGATGGCAGCCAGGTTGGCTCTCAGTTCTTGCTGGCTTTGTTGAAGCAGGGGAGAGTGCTGAAGCTGCCGTGGTTCGTGAAGTGGGTGAGGAGTCAGGAGTGGTCCTCGATCCGCTCACCGTCGAATACCTTGCCAGCCAACCGTGGCCGTTTCCCAACTCGTTGATGATGGGCTACCGGGCGAGAGTGAGTTCCCGTTATGGCAGTGATGAAGACATCCCTCTCACGGTTGATGGTGTTGAAATCACACATGCCCAGTGGATGAGTCGCGAAGAGTTGTTGAAGGCGTGCCAGGTGGGGGAGATTCACCTACCACCAAAAGTGAGCATCGCCCACAGGCTCATTGTTGACTGGTTGGGTCAGCCGTTACCGCGGGAAACTTCATTTCGATAGCCCATGCACGGTGCCTAGGTGTTAACGAGCCAGTTGCGCGATGACCTCTGCAATTGGCGGGTTGGTGAGTGTTGATCCATCGGCAAACTTGAGGGTGGGGACGACTTCATTGCCGCCATTCACGGATGCAACAAATGCCGCAGATTCGGGGTCGGCCTCAATGTCGACCTCTGTGAAAGGGATATCGGCCCGATTCATTTGAGCCTTCAGCCTTTGACAGTAGCCGCACCACACGGTGGAGTACATGATCACGCTTTGAGTTGATGGTGGAGCTGAATCAGTCATGCCCGCAGATTATCGGTTGCTTGCCCACTAGGGTTCGTCGGTGATCAGTATAGTCTTTGGGTTGGCAACGGCCGCACTTTTTGCAACGAGTGGGTTGTTGAATTCAAGGGCTTCGAAAATTATTGGTTCGTGGTCGGCTGTTGCCTGGACGATGCTCGTGGGGCTCATTCTCACCGCCCCTTTCATCTTTTTTGCAGGTATTCCCGATGGCCTGGGCGATAGTTGGCCAAGACTCGTGGTCGCAGGTGCAGGAAACGTTGCTGGTCTGGTTTTTGTGGGTTTGGCTTTTCGCGTTGGCAAAGTGGGAGTTGTTTCCCCCATTGTTGCAACTGAAGGCGCCATTGCGGCCGTCGTCGCAGCAATTCTCGGAGAGAGCATTCTCCCGATAGTGGCTTTCTTGCTTTTTGTCATCATGGTCGGTGTTGTTGTCTCAGCGGTAGCACCTGATCCGGAACCTTTGGACCACGAGAGACCGGTCATATCGGCGTTATTAGCAACAGGTTCGGCCGTTGCATTTGGGCTTTCCCTGTTTGCATCGGGCAGTTTGAGTTCGGATTTACCCATCTCTTGGGTGCTACTGCCGGCTCGAATTGTTGGAGTCGTTGTTTTGTTGATCCCGTTGGCCGCGACACGTAATTTGCGAATCACCCGCAAAACGGTTCCGATGGTTATCGGCATGGGTGTGGCCGAGGTATTTGGACTTACCTGCTTTGCCATTGGTGCTCAATACGAAGTGGCAATCACTTCCGTCTTGGCCTCCCAGTTCGCGCCGATATCTGCTGTCATGGCGTATTTCCTTTTCCGCGAGAAACTGGGCCGTCTCCAGATCACTGGCGTAGTTATCTTGGTTGCCGCAGTGACGTCATTGACGCTCGTGAGCTAAATACTCAGAATCATGTGTACACAGGTTTGTTGCACGTGGGTTTGGTGGAGTCAGTGCGACATGCCACTATCGGGGAGTGGAAAACGCTGACGGTCGCGACATTCTCGCGGGTCTCGACGACGAACAGCGTGCCGTCGCTCTCGCTGTCTCTGGTCCGGTTCGTGTGCTTGCGGGTGCGGGCACGGGAAAGACCCGCGCAATAACGCACCGGATCGCTTACTCAGTTCATGAAGGTGCCAGCGATCCCGAGAAAACCCTTGCCGTGACCTTTACCAATCGGGCTGCAGGTGAAATGCGACACAGACTGCGGGTGTTGGGTGTTCAAGGTGTGCAGGTGCGCACATTCCACTCAGCGGCCCTTCGTCAGTTGAGGTACTTCTGGCCGCAACTGTCCAACAGCATTTTCCCCGAACTCATGTCGAGTAAAGCGCCGCTGGTTGCTCGGGCGCTGTCATTCAGCAAAGTAGATTCGGACTCGGCTCTCGTGCGCGATGTCAGCGGCGACATCGAATGGTGCAAGTCCAACATGATTGATTCCGCGTTGGTCGCAAAAGCAAAGCGTGATTTCACCATTGACACGGCAACATTCACCAAAGTGCTCGATGCCTATGAACAGATCAAAAAAGATCGAAACCTGCTTGATTTCGAGGACATTCTGGTGCTGATGGCGGCCGCAATCCGCACCAGACCACACATTGAGTCCGCCGTGCACGCTGCCTACAGGTGGTTTACGGTGGATGAATTTCAGGACGTCAACCCGCTGCAGAAAAACCTTCTAGACCTGTGGCTGGGGGAACGCGATGATCTCTGCGTGGTGGGTGATCCCAGCCAGACCATTTATTCATTTACCGGTGCATCGTCACAGTATTTGACGCAATTTGTTCAGCAGTACCCAACCGCTACCCGCATTGAATTGGTTCGGTGTTATCGGTGTACACCTGAAATAACCGCGATGGCCAATGCCGTGATCCACGGTGGACGTGATGCCGTGACCTTGAGGTCACAACGTGACAGCGGTGCTCCACCCAAGGTGACCGCCTATGCCGATGACAACGACGAAGCCGCAGGTGTTGCCCAGTCCATCAAAGCGCTGATTGGCGGTGGAACACCCGCTGCTGACATTGCTGTGCTGTTTCGCATTAACGCTCAGTCGGCGGAATACGAAACAGAACTCTCTCAAGCCCACATACCCATCGTGTTGCGTGGCACCGAGAGGTTCTTTGACCGTCCCGAGGTCAAGAAAGCAATCATGCTGCTTCGAGGCGACGCCAAGAACTCCGCACTTGCCCCCGATTCACTGACCGAACATGTGCGCGACGTCCTCTCGGGCACCGGCTGGACACCAGAGCCGCCCCGTGGCACCGGCGCCATGCGTGAAAAATGGGAGTCTTTGTTGGCTCTGATGACTATGGCTGAGGAGTGCTCGGACTCCATGACATTGGCTGACTTCGTCGCCGAGATTGACCTGCGAGCATCCGTTGAGCATGCGCCGGGCGCGAGTGCGGTGACGCTGGCATCTATTCACTCAGCCAAAGGTCTCGAGTGGCCTGTTGTTTTTCTCATTGGATGCAGCGAAGGGTTACTGCCACTGTCATACGCCGATACCGATGACGCTGTAGAAGAGGAACGCCGGTTGGCCTACGTTGGAATTTCACGTGCGGGAAGGGAGCTGAACATCAGTTGGGCGAAAGCTCGAACACCGGGCGGTAAATCAACGCGGTCACTCAGCAGGTTCTTCACCGATCTTGCTCCCGGAGTCTTCGATGGAACACTCGCAGGAATTGCACCTCGACATGGCAAAGGTTCATTTATTGCGGGGAGTTCACAGGGCGGTAGAACCCGCAAACGCAGTGGTCCCAAGCCGTGCCGGGTTTGTGGAAAAGCCCTCGTGACACCGGGGGAGCGAACGCTGGGCCACTGCATGAATTGTCCAGTGAGCATTAACGAGTCCCTTTTTGAGCAATTACGCGAGTGGCGAAAAGAGCGGTCAACACAAAAATCTGTGCCTGCTTACATTGTTTTCACGGATGTCACGCTCACCGCGGTGGCCGAGCAAATGCCCACTGATCTCGACGGACTCTCGGCCATTCCGGGAATTGGCCCGGCCAAACTCACTGAATACGGTGATGAAGTGCTAGCAATTGTTACTGCCGCGCTTGATATTTAGGCGGCGTTTTCAACAAAACCGGGAACCCACTCGTTGAGTTCCGCGAGTACGGGAACATTCGCATCAAGTTGGCATAGCACGGCAATACTGCCCAACCAAACGCGGTGAATTAATGCGTAGGACGGTGGCAGGTTAATTTTCATGCCGATAGAGAAGTCTGGGTTCCGAACATCGTTAATTCGATTAAACTCACCGCGAATCCAATCGCGATTGAAATGAAATGTCTCATGGCGGGTTGGTTCCACGAACGGTTCGAGGTAATCAAGAACCTGTTGGGCATCGACGTCGATATTGGGTTTAACAAACCCTTCAGCGCGTAGGCCTTCGAGGACTTCATCGGCATTCCCGCTCTGAGCAATGCGCAGCAGCGTTCCCATCGCGGTGGGGAGTCCATCGGGCAGGCGGGAAACGGCACCGAAGTCGAGTACGCATAACTTGCCCTCGGGGGTCAGGCGGAAATTGCCGGGGTGCGGATCAGCGTGCAGCAATCCCGCGCGGGCGGGGCCAGCCAACAGGAAGCGCTCATAAAGCAGTCCTGCGCGATCACGTTCTTCAACCGTGCCGCTCGCGATGATCTGCGAGAGAGGGCGCCCGTCAATCCATTCACTCACCAACACGTGGGGAGCAGCGGCTAGGACGTGGGGAATGTGAAAGTCAGGATCGCCATCAAATGCGACAGCAAAAGTGCGCTGGCTGTCTGATTCCAATAAATAATCGAGTTCCTCGATCGCGCGCTCTTTGAGTTCTTCCAGCAGGGGCTTTATGTCTAGGCCAGGAATCCAACCGGCAAAGAGTTTGCCCATGCGGATCATTTGGTTCAGGTCGGCAACGAGTGCTTTGTCCGCTCCGGGGTACTGCACCTTGACGGCGACTTCGCGGCCGTCGTGCCAGGTTGCCCGGTGCACTTGACCGATCGATGCCGCAGCGGCTGGAGTGTCATTGAATTCAGCAAAGCGCTCACGCCATTCCTCGCCGAGTTCCTCGGCCAAGATTTTGTGGATTGTTGCGGCAGGCATGGGGGGTGCTGAATCTTGCAACTTGGTCAGCATCGCACGATAGGGAGCGGCAAATTCCTCAGGCAGTGCTGCTTCAAAGATGCTCAAGGCCTGGCCAAACTTCATGGCGCCGCCTTTAAGTTCCCCGAGCACCTTGAACATTTGCTCGGCGGTGCGCTGCTGCATTTCGGCGGCAATGGCTTCAGCGGGCTTGCCCCCAACTCGTTTGCCAAAGCCCAATGCGGTTCGGCCGGCATAGGTCGCGGGTAGGGAGGCCATGCGAATACCTCGCGTGAGGGCGTTCTTGGGCAACTCGGGCATGTACCCATTGTGACCTGTAATGACCGATCGCGCTCAGTCGAGGTTCATGGGGGGCTTCCCCAACATGCAACCGCACAGCGGGTGCACCGGCCGCGGGGTTGAAGTGAACTGACCCAAAGGCAGCGAGGCTTGCCACGCGGTGTTACCCATATCCCACCCGTCTATCCACGCGCGAACGACCAAAAGCGCGAAGTGTGCGCTCATCGAGCTGATGTGCGAATCGGTGCATGCAAATCGTTGAGAATTGCGCCAGTCAATTGTGCGTTGTGGCATGTTGGGATCGTGATCGCGGGCATGTAGGTACGCGCAGCGCAAACATGAGGTCTCACCTGGTGTAACGAGAGGGCCAATCACTGAACTTCCATGACGGGTGGCTACATGCAAATGTGTTCTTCGGGTGCCTAATACCGTGTCGTGATCACAGATATGAGGGTGTGACTCGCTCACATAAATGATGCACGCGGCGCCAAGCTCATTTGTGGTTACTTGCCAGTTTTCTCGGTAGGCAATCTCTCGCAACTGGTGTGCGAGGGGACTGTATCCAACAATCGCAATGGGCGTTTCTGCTCTGAGGTCAATGAGTTGAGCAATGGCAACATGGTCGGAATTCGGATACACCAATTGCGCATGCGTCTGTGCGCTGGTGGTGGGATCTGTAGCCCTCTTCTCACCCGAGTCGCCCTCACTCTTCCAGCGAGCGAGTGCGGGGAGAGCATGAAGGTCCAGCAATGCGGCGGAATTCAGGCCATGGGTAATCAGGGCTTTGGCGTCGTATTCGTTTTGATCAACTCCTTGACCGTGTTGTGCAAAAAGTTCTTTGATTGCCTGGTCTGCACTGCGATCACCGCTGAGTTCGTTGAACCATGCAAGGTGTTGTGCAGAGATAGGGACAGGAATGGGGTAGTCACCGAAAAAGATGGTGTTAGAAGATGCATGAATGACAGGAACGCGCCTGTTGCGCAAGGGGTAAATAGTCTCCATGCACACAGAGTGCGCTTTCTCACCTGTGGATTGACACGTGCAATCCACAGGCTGAACTGATATCACTCAAATGCCCGGATGAACCAGTTACCCCAGGGTTTTCTCGATCAAACCTGCAATGACCCGTGAAGTCACCTGCAGCTGATCAATGGAAACGTACTCATTGGGTGCGTGGGCAACACTTGCGTCACCAGGGCCATATTGAATCGTCGGTATAGACGCTAATCCTGTGAGCAATCGCAAATCTGAACCATAGGGTGCGGCATATGTATCTGGTTCATGTCCGACAACGCAGCTGTGGGCCTCAGTGGCGCTGCGCACAATGTCGGCATTCGGGTCCGTGCGACCGGATGCGAACTGCCCACCCCACCACTGGACTTCAACAGGGTGCTCGCGCAACCAGGAATCACCATGGCACGCGGCGGCAACCGCTGACTCTAGGGCTTCCTTGGCGCTCGTTACGTTTTCACCGAGGGCAACTCCGTAGCGACCCTCGGCGATCAGCAGGTCTGGAACGGTTGATGCCCAATCGCCGGAATGGACGGTGCCGATGGACAGCGGGTAAGCGATATCCCAGCGTGCCATGAGCGGGTCAGGGTTTTCGTTTCGCCGGGTTTCAAGTTCGCGCAATGAGTTGAGAATTGGAAAGAATTTTTCAATGGCGCTGACACCCTCGCTCCTACGCGAGGCATGGGTTGCCGAGCCCCTTACAAGAACGCGAAAAGTGAGCGCACCCGCATTGGCCGGAATGATGGCAAGGGACGTTGGCTCGGGGATTATTGCTCCAGCGATAGGTGCATCACCATTTAAATCGCCATAGAAGGTAGGCAGCCCCTCCCGGATGAGTGCATACGTTCCGAGGCCACCATCTTCCTCGCCCACAACCGGTGCGAACAGAACGTCCCCCCGAGGGGTAAATCCACTTGCCTTCAGGGTGCGCAGCGCAGTGAGCGCACTAGCCAGTCCACCCTTCATGTCGCAAGCACCGCGACCAGTGACAACGTGTTCCGCCCGGTCAGTGGCCACATGTGCATCAAACGGGTCGCGGTTCCACGAATCGAGATCGCCAGGGGGGACAACATCAGTATGTCCATTGATCATCAGGGCGGGGAGATCCCCGCTGCCTCTCCAGATACCTAGAACACCGAGTGCACGAGTGCGCGGAACCTCCATGCCTGGGAATTCAGGTTGTTGGGAAAGCTCTTTAATGTTGATTTCCCACGTGTGCACCTCGAGGTCGAGATCCATGAGTCGCTGCGCCATGAATTCCTGAGCACTGACTTCACCGGGGGTTCCTCCGAGCGAAGGTATGGCGATAAGGGGTAGCAGGGTGTTGAGTGCGAAGTCCTCTGTGGGGTTTCGAGTGCTTTCTGACCTGACGGGCGCGACCATGGGGTGATTCTGCCGCACGGGGGAGTGTGGGGTTTCGAATGCCCGTTATTACCGTTATGCACCAATTTTGGGTAATATTTTCCTCGCCACGCCGTGATCTGGCTGTGCACAGAGCCTGAGGCGGGTCGTTTCTGCCCTATGGTGGAGGTGGCTCACGGGCGAACCGGCCCAGAGCTACGAGGTGGCGACCGCCACCGACCGCATCGCGGAGAGCGTCAACAGGAGGGCCCCATGGCCGAAAGCTACACCGGCGAGGCATATTGCGTGAAGTGCAAAGCCAAGCGTGAATTCACCGGACACGTTGAAGAAACAAATGGTCGTCGTTTCGCAAAGGGCATCTGCCCAGAGTGCGGCACCAAAGTAACTCGCATCCTGGGCAAGGCATAAGCCTTTTCGCTTTAGGCATGAACGAGTAACTTCCTCACAAATTTGTATGGAGGGCGGCGCGATAGCGCCGCCCTCGCGTTTTTTTGGCGAGGGCTGATTGGGCTTGCCCTCGCGTTTTTTTGCGAGAGCTGATTTTCAGCCCTTGGCAAAGCGGCAACGTCTGCGACATGCGGCGGGGCTTAGGTGTATTACCGTTGGGTCATGTCTCAATTTCCCTTTGGATTCGGTGCACCGGGCAACTCAGATGATGAGAGCAACTCGGGCGGCCAGCCATTTGATATGAACAATCTTGGAGCAATGTTCACACAGTTCGGGAATATGCTGCAGCAGGCTCAGAATGAGGGACCGTTGCCGTGGACCACCGTCATGCAGGTGGCTCGCCAAGGTTTGGGCACAGACCCCAGTGTTTCTGATTCGGAAAAGCGTGCAGCCCAAGCTGCCATGGAGTTGGCAGATACGTGGCTGGATGCTGCTGTCACATTTCCTGCAAGTGGTTCGCCTGTGCAAGTCTGGTCGCGCACTGAATGGCTCGTGGAAACTGGGCCTGTGTGGCAGCAGGCCATTACTCCGATTGCTATGACAATGTCTGAGCGCATGTCGACGATGATGCCGGGTGCAGGAGACCTGGAAGGATTGGAAAGTCAACTGCCTGATCAACTCAAGGAGATGTTGCCCGGAGGGATCACGCCGGACATGATGTCGATGTTGGCTCCCATGATGGGCATGGTCACTCAATTAGGCGCTACTGCATTTGCTTATCAATTAGGGCAGGCCCTTTCAGCGCTGTCAAAGGAAGTGCTGTGCTCGAGTGATGTTGGTATCCCTCTGGCTCCACAGGGTGTGCGTGCATTGGTTCCGAGGAATATTGAGCAATTCGCACAAGGTCTAGGCATTGAGTCACGCGACATCATGGTGTTTTTCGCATTGCGGGAGAGCGCGCACCAGCGACTTTTTGATCACGTGCCCTGGTTGCGTTCGCGCCTGATGTCCGCGGTTGAAGAGTATGCGCGTTATATGGATGTGAACATGAACATGTTGGGTGAGAAATTTTCAGGTGTTGACATTACTAACCCCGAAGCCTTGCAGGAGATTATGGCTTCAGGTGTTTTGGAGCCAGAAGACACTCTTGAGCAGCGTTCTGCCATTGCACGCCTGGAAACACTGCTGGCCCACCTAGAAGGGTGGGTTCACCACCTTATCACAGAGGCTGTGTCACGTAGGCTTACGACACTTCCTCAACTGTGGGAGACAACGGGTCGGCGTCGAGCAACAGGCGGTCCGGCAGA